>Ga0209794_1000048_pt1 | contig 302726 bp, 267 predicted proteins | sample EBPBio232013_DNA_FD_185869 | JGI IMG/M metagenome (GOLD analysis project Ga0209794, IMG submission 185869) | Wastewater treatment Type I Accumulibacter community from EBPR Bioreactor in Madison, WI, USA - Reactor 1_5/23/2013_ DNA (SPAdes)... | ecosystem: Engineered > Bioreactor > EBPR >...
GATTCAGGGCATCGTCGCCACCTTGCGCGACGGCGTAAAAACTGGCGTCCTGACATCAGAGCGGGAGGGGAACTTCACCTGGATTCCCTCCCGCCAGGCCGAACCCCTGTTGGTCGAGCGACTCCAGCTGGCCAGGATGCAGATCCTGCGCCTGGGGAGCGTCGTCCCGGACGTGTTTCTGTGTCAAACGCGGAATCGGGCGCATTGCTACCGAATTCCCGTCCGGCCCGCTGGCGACGGCAGCCAGAAGCGGAGCGCGTAGCCGCGGCAACCATCATCGCCCCATGCCGAGGCGAAATGCGCCCCGTAAAGTCGCATTTCGAAATCCACAGCCGCCGACGGCAGACCAGAATCGATTCCCATGTCGATTCAAGCCCCACTGCCGTTCTTCGCCCTGCTGCTCGCCGCTTCGATGCCCATCGCGCACGCGGACGATCTCGGTGTCGTCGGGCCGACCTACGACATTGCAGAGCCGGATCTGCTGGACGTCATCGAGTCACGTCTCAAATACATGGAGAAGACCGGCGAACTCGCCCGGAAACAGAACGAACACCGCGATCGCGTCGTTGCTGCCGTCGAGAAACCCAGACCCGTCGACGGCCTCAAGGCCACCGTCACCCGGCGCCGCTTCTTCATCGACCCGACGTGGATCCTCGACCACGACATCCGTAATGCCGACGGAGCGATCATTTTCGCGCGCGGACTAAGGGTGAATCCTCTCGACCACGTTTCCCTTCGCGAACGACTCATCTTCTTTGACGGGCGGGATCGCCGCCAGGTCGCCTTTGCGCAAGAGGCGCTGGCGAGCCCCGAGGGGGGCGCCAAACCCATCCTGGTCGCCGGTGAGCCCCTGGCGCTAATGCGCTCGTGGAAACGCCGCGTCTTCTACGACCAGGGCGGCAGCTTGAGCCGCCGCCTGGGCATTCGTCAGGTACCGGCGGTGGTCAGCCAGGAAGGCAAGAGGCTAAGGGTCGATGAAGTGCGTCCGTAAGTGCCTCCTGTTGTTCGTCTTGGCGGTGGCGATTGGGCGTAGCGGGCCTGCCTTGGCATCGCCGACCTGCACCGGCCGCTTCGCCAATCCGATCACCGATATCTGTTGGCGCTGCATGCTGCCGATCCGCTTCGGCGGCCTCGATCTGCTGTCCATGGGGCAGGAAGACACGCCGAATCCCGGGGGCTCACTGCTTTGTGCTTGCCCCTCCCAATTGCGCGTGGGTTTCAAGGTGAGCTTTTGGGAACCGGTGAGGCGAGTCGATGTGGTGCGTCGCCCGTTCTGCCTGACCAGTCTCGGCGGACTCGAGCTTGATCCCGGGTTCGATGCGCCCCGTGGTTCGCGTTTCAGCCAGGACAGCACGTCGACCTCGTCTTTCTATCAGGTCCATTGGTACGTCGATCCGGTCATCTTCTGGCTGGAAGCGATCTTCGACAATGCCTGTCTGGAGCAGGGCGGTTTCGATGTCGCCTATCTCACCGAACTGGACCCGATGTGGCACGACGACGAGCTGACCTTCATCCTCAACCCCGAGGTCGCGCTGTTCGGCAACCTGGCGGCCCGCGCCGCCTGTGCCGCCGATTGCGCAGCGGCCACCGCCGGCTTTCCGCTCAACACCCTGTTCTGGTGTGCCGGCTGCCAGGGCAGCCTCTATCCGCTGAATGGCAACGTGCAGGCCCATATTGGCGGCGTCCAGGCATCGAGTCTGGAAATGACCCGCCTGATCGCCAAGATGCACCGGGAGGGGCTGATGTGGGCGGCCTCCGGCGAGGACGGACTCTGCGGCCACTACCCGCAGCCGATCATGGACAAGACCGGCTACAAGTATCACATGCTCTATCCGATTCCCCAGACCGCTCAGGTATCGGGGAAATGCTGCCAGCCGCTGGGGCGATCGACGATCCTGTGGGGCGCCGGGCGCGAGTTTCCCTTCGAGGGCGAGGATTTCGCGTACATGGTCTTCCGCAAACGCAACTGCTGCCAAGGCGCGTTCTGAGGCCATGAGCAGGCGACCGCTGATCCTGCTGTCGGTGCTTTGCCTCGGCGTCGGCGCCTGGGGGGGGCCGGTGACGTGCGCGCTGGCTCAAGGCGTAGGACCCTCGGACAGCGAGCTGCGGGCTACCCGCGAGCGCATGGGTTCTCTTCTGGACTCCGTCGAGGTGCCGAAGGCCACTGGCCGTCAGACGGTTCCCGATCCGACCAGGCTGCCACAGCCCGCGACCACGGGGCCCGATATCGCCCGGATGGCAGCAACCTACCGGCAACCCACGCCAAGCTCGGCAGCGGGCAAGGACGTCCCGGAGTTGATGGTGTTTGTTTCGTTTTCGTTGCCGAAGGAAACGCTGCAGCGAATCGTCGGCCAGGCAGAGAAATCCGGCGCCGTCTTGGTCCTGCGCGGACTCCACGGGAATTCGCTCACGCGCATGGGTCAGGAGATCGCGCGACTGGTCGGCGACCGTAAGGTCACGGCGATCATTCATCCACCGGCCTTCAGGCAGTTCAAGGTGCACCAGGTGCCAGCACTGGTACTGGCGCGATCCGGCCAGGCGTCGAAGATAGGCGAAGACGCTTGCGCCCCGGGGTCGAGCTTCATCCGCGTCGACGGCGATGTGACTCAGGACTACGCGCTCGATCTGATCGAGCGACAGGCGCCGGCGTGGGCGGAAGTTGCGCGGCGCTACGCGGCAAGACTCTCGGGGTCGCGGCCATGAGCAAGCGGTGGGTCTTCGTCCTTGCGCTGCTCCTGGCAAGCCGTCTCTGGGCGCAAGGCGATGCTGCGAGCAGCGCGTTTGCCGAGGGAAAAGCGCTGGGCGCCAGTACGATCGACAGTGCCTTCCAGTCCATTGGCAACGGCACCGGCGCCGAGACGGTGCCAGGCTTCGGATTGAACACTCCCCAGTCGCAGGTTTTCCAGGCGGGGCAGGGGCAGTTGTCGGGGCAGGGTACAGCCAAGATCATCGACTGCGCCAGCCAAGCCCCTGAAGTGGATTCCTACCGGCGGCAGGAGTGTGACGCCGTCAATTTCGTGGCGCGCAACCCGGCGGTGCGCCCGGCGTTCTCGATCGATCGCGCCAACGATCCGCTGATCAGTCGCGCCCGGGCGCTGGCCCGCAATCCGACGATGAGTGGCACCGGCATCACCGCCGGGAATCCTGCCGAACAGTGCCGGGTAGTGACCGAGACCCAGCCCGCGTCGTTCAGCAAGGAAACGTGCAACGACTACCGGCCGGTGAGCAGCGCTTTCTGTTCGACCGCGCGGCAGATCAGCGTCGATCAGCATCACCGCTACCAGTGCGTCGAACAGATGCAGTCGGTGAGCAATGCATCGTGCTTTATCGGACAACAGATCGCCGTCGATACGCGTTACCGCTACCAATGCAATCAGACGGTGCATGGCTACGAGTCGCTGAGTTGTCGGCGAGGGGCTTCCGTCACCGTCGGGTTTGGCCAATGCACACCCGATGCCTGGCTCGGACGCACGGCGTTTGTCGATTGCGCCGACTGCGTCGATCCGTACATGGCGATGAACATCTTTTGCGGTAGCGATGGTCGATCGTACGAAGTGGAGCCCTACCGTTCCAGCGACGGCGAAAATCGTTTCGACTATCGGACGCTGGGCTATGAATGGGATGGCAGCTACGGACGCTTTCCCGTGGCGGTTGCACCGGGTCAATCGGTCAGCGATCACTACGTCAGCGATCTCGGATTTGGCTGCCATCTCTACGTTTATTTCAGCGTCAGCTGCAGCACGACCACTTGTACGCCATCGGTGCGCAACGTCAATGCCGGTTGCAACTCGACTGGCGGGAGCGGCACCGGGGCGGCGTTGCAGCTGCCGATGTCCACGACGGTCAGCAGCTGGCTGTCGAGCGAGTGCGCCAGCTTGCAGCTGCGAGCGCAATGATGAAGAGCCTCCTTGCGATGCTATTCGCCATTGCACTCGCTGGACAAGCGACCGCCGGCGATTGCCAGCTGGCGAGTTCGACTTGTGTCGATAGCACCGCGAGCAAGACGATCTCCGGCATCGTGGTGACACTGGCACAGGTTGGCGGCTGCTGGGAGTACCAGGATACCTATACCTGCATCAAGCCCGAGGCCATCGACTACTGTGCCGCACTGGCCACGGCCGGCTGCGGGCAGATCGGTTCGACCTGCAGCGATACGGCGTTCAACGGGAGCTGCAACACTTATGTGAAGACGTTTCAGTGCGGCACTGACCAGGGAGAGCCGAGCAACACGCTGCGCTTGAGCAATAGCTACACCCTGCTCACCGACGCTTCCGACGCCAGTGCCTGCAGCAGCTACGCGCAGAACGCGCGCTGCCGGCTGGCGGCGCATACCTGTGTTGATTCGACGCCGTGCAAGCTTGACGCCAGCGGGGCGACGGTTTGCCTGGCCGGCGTGACGCCGCCGGAAGGCGGGCTGAACTCGACGGCGAGCTGTTGGCGCTATCAGGACGACTATTCGTGCATTGCCGACGACCCCCTCGATTACTGCGCGGCGATCAAGGCGACCGAGGGCTGTACGCTGCTCACTTCGACCTGCGACAGCACGGCCTTCGACGGGTCGTGCAATCAATACACGCGCCAGTATCAGTGCACCAACGTGACGGCATCGACCAACCCGCCGACGGTCGTGCCACTCGACACCTCGTACACCATCGTCTCGAACACACTCGACACCAGCGGCTGTACCTCGCTGGCGGAAAGCAGCAATTGCGTCCATGCCGCGCACACCTGCACGGACAACACACCGTGCAAGACGATCAACGGCCTGCAGGTCTGCCTGGACAGCGTCTCGCCGCTGCCGGAGGGGGCCCAGAGTGCGGGCGATTCCTGCTGGGCGTGGTCGGAGGACTACACCTGCGCCGCGACAGCGCTGAGCGATGACTGTCAGGAGTTGATTGACCGGGGATGCACCCAGGTGGGCAGCGACTGTGTCGACCGCCTGCCCTCGGGCGCTTGCGATCTGAACGAGCGCACCTATTCGTGCCAGACCTCGCCGGCGGTGCAGACGCAGCGCACGGTCTGCGATCAGGTGGCGTTCTGTCAGGGCGGCAACTGCTTTGATGCCAGCCATCCGGCCGATCAGGATTTCGGCAAGGTCCTCGCCACGCTGGAGGCGGCACGAGAAGCCGGGGTCTATGGCGGCGATCAGCGGCTGTTCACGGGCGTTACCGAGCAGTGTCGCAAGCGGCTCTTCGGACTGGTTAACTGCTGCAAGAAGGGTGGCGGTGGCGCGGCGAAAAGCAACAACGCGCTGATGTCGGCGGCGATCCAGGGGGCGTATGCGGGAGGGCAGCTGGCGGTGAACGCCGGCAGCAAGTACGTCTTCGATTTCATGTATCCGCAGTACGCCGGCTATCTCGAAGCGGGCGCACAGGCGATGATTTCCTCCGAGGTGCTGTTCACGCCGACGAATTTCCAGCCCTCGTTCAGTTTCTATGGGCTGACCTTGTCCACGGGGACGATGACCAGTGGCCTGCTCGGCGGACCGATTTTTTCTATCGGGTCACTGGGCAGCTTCAATTTCTACTTCGATCCTTACTCATTGGCCGTGGCGGTGGCTCTCGAGCTGCTCTCGGACCTGCTCTCGTGTGACCAGGCCGAGCAACTGCTGGCCATGCACCGGGATGCCAATCTCTGTGTCGCCGTGGGCTCCTTCTGTTCGGCCCGGGTGCCGATCATCCGGACGTGCATCGAAAAGACCCAGTCGTATTGCTGTTTCAACTCTCGCCTGGCCCGGTTGATCAATGAACAGGGCAGGGGACAGATCGGCAAGACCTGGGGAAGCGGCAGGCATCCGGACTGTTCCGGATTCACTCCGGCGGAGTTCGAACGGCTCGATTTCTCGCAGATCGACCTGGGTGAGTTCATCGCGGAAGTCACTGCCAGCGTTCGCGTACCCACTGCGTCGTCGATCGGGCAGAACGTCCGCGGCACCGTCGAGCAACGCGTCAATAGTTACTACAACCGGTGATGACTGAGCTCGCCTCTTTTTTCGGGCGAGGACGCGATGTCTTCGGATAGGTGGATGGTCAGCCGTGCCCTCGGGGAGAGTCGATGAAAGCAGCCCTGAAAGCCCTTGCGATAGCGCTGTGCGTCCTGGCACCGCTCGGCACCAGAGATGTTCTTGCTGCGGACTTGAAGCAACATCTGATTGCAGCGATCGATGCACCCGATGGTCGATCCGACGGGGAGCTGAGTGGGCGGATGGCGGAGTTCTTCAAGGGGCAGACGCGGTCGCCTGCGCCGGTGCGGGTTCAGGTCACAACATTAAGGAAGTTTGCCGAGGCCGGTTGTGCTCGCCTGGAGGCGACGCTGATCCAGGACGACGTGCCGACGAAGGATGGCAAGCGGATTCCACTGGCCGTTCGCTACGAACTCAATCTGTGCCGTGACGGGCAGCCACCGAGTGAAGGGATCGACCTTGACGCGGCGTCGCGCGTGCTTTCGGGTGAATCGCCGGCGGCTATGATGAGAGAATCGCGCCCTCATTGACCACCAACCGGGAGCACCTCGATGAACAAGTCCGAGCTGATTGAAGCGCTGGCGAGCAAAGCTGATCTGTCCAAGGTGGCCGCGGGCCGTGCCGTCGATGCTCTGCCTGAAGAAATTTTGGCAGCCGTCGCCAAAGGCGATTCGGTGACGCTGGTGGGCTTTGGCTCTTTCAAAGCGGCACCACGCGCGGCTCGCGAAGGCAAGCACCCGAAAACTGGCGCGAAGCTCAGCATTGCCGCCACGACGGTGCCCAAGTTCTCTGCGGGTGCTGTCTTCAAGCAAGCAGTGGCCGGCAAGGGCCAAGGCAATAAGGGCTAGACGGTTCTGTTGGTGCCGCCAAGAGAATGACACTCGCTGCGAGCAGTCGGCACCGGTCCGCTTGATCGACCGCATCCCTCGTAGACAACTGCCTTCCACCTCTCACCGCCGGCGTCCCACGCCGTGCGAAATGCGCTCGAAAAGTTCGCATTTCGGCACCGTGATCCTCTCGTCGCCGTACTAAAGTCGACTCATGGAATCGATGCTTGTGTTGGCGGCGGAGCAAATCCGTAGAAATTTGGCGGCGAAAATGCTGGTCTGCATGGCGGTAAGCACCACAATGCGGTGCTTACCGCCATCCCTGAGCATATCGCCCCTTCACCGCGTCAATGGTTCGCTGCGCCAGGCTGCACAAGGCCGCAGCCTGCCATTGACCCGGCTACGGGGCTGGTCGCTTAAGGGCCTCTGAGGCAAACCGCGTGCCCGAAAAAACAACGCCGCCAGATTTCTACGGAAGTTGGCCGCCACCAACAGCTTGGCGCGGGCAAATCGGATCTGTCCGAGGGAACGTGAGGTGATGCGATGAATCAACGGTTGATACGTCTTCCCCAGGTCAAGGCCATGGTAGGGCTTGGCCGATCGTCGATCTACGACAAGATCAAGCGGGGCGAATTTCCGAAACAGATCAAGCTCGGGCGCTCGTCGGGATGGGTCGAGGCTGAGGTGCAGGAGTGGATCAGCGAACAGATCCGGGCGAGTCGGCTTGGTCAGGTGAACGCTTCTCTGAACTCGCGCGCGCCGCTCCAGCCACAGTCATTTACGTTAGGCTCGCTTGGCGCCAAGGCTGGGTAACCTCTTCGTCGTGTGGCGGACTTTCGGTAGTTCTCTGCCTTTCGCGCCTTGGCGGGATCCAAGCCGGGTTCGCCCAATTCCGGCGCAACGGCGGAATGGCCGTTGCCGGATTGACGGCGCGGATGGACTCCGCAATCCTGGAAGCCGTGTGCAGCCCCTTCGGCCGAGCGGTCCCAACGCGCTCATTGCAGGCAAGAGCATGTGGGTGCACCCCGCCGCCTCAAGTTCGGCCTGCCAACGCCTTCAAATTCCCAGGCGATCCGTACGTCGCCTCGATCGACCCGCTGTATGTATTGGTGGTCGGTTTTCGTGGCTCTTGTTTTGGGTGTGGCTGACGGGTCGAGGATGCGTCCGGCGCGTGCTCGGGTCTTGTTTCTGCGTAACACTCGTCGCCTTCGCTGGGTCGAACAGATTCACCACCCACGCGTCTATTCAAGCGCATGATGGGGCCAAGGTCCAAGCCTAGACATCTGTTGGGCACATTGTTGGGCACATTGTCTCGTCAGCGTGGACTACAAACACTTAAGCCACCTTCAAGGTGGCTTAAGTGTTTGATTCTATTGGCGCGCCCGGAGCGATTCGAACGCCCGACCCCTTGGTTCGTAGCCAAGTACTCTATCCAACTGAGCTACGGGCGCCTTGCCCTACTGAAGCGGCGAATTATACAGAGGCGTCCGGCCTCGCTCAAGCACTATCTTGCCGATTCCCGGGTCGGCTGTCGGGCGCGTTCGCTTTGCCGGCGCGGCGTGCGATGCCGGCCTACTGCTCCAGGGCCCGCCCGACGATCTCGCGTACGTCGGGCGACAGGCCTGCGAGCGAATGCAGTTTTTCGAGGGCGAAGCTGGCCTGTTGCTGGCGCGGCTCGTCGAACTTCCGCCAGCGATCGAAGCGGCGTGCCAGACGCGCTGCGACCTGCGGGTTGAGACGGTCGAGCTCGCCGATCTGCGTGGCGAGGAAGTGGTAGCCGCTGCCGTCGGCGGCGTGAAAACGGACATGGTTGTTGCCGAAGGTGTTGAGCAGCGCGTAGACCTTGTTCGGATTGCGCAGGTCGAAAGCCGGGTGCTCGAGCAGCCCCCTGACCACCGCAAGGGTGTCGGGAAGGTGGCTCGCCGCCTGCACCGACAACCATTTGTCGACCACCAGCGCTTCGTCGTGCCAGCGCTCGTAGAAACTGGCCAGCGCCAGCACGCGTTCCTGGCAGTCATCCTGCGCCAGAGTGGCCAGCGCGGCGAACTGGTCGGTCATGTTGTCGGCCGACTCGAACTGGCGCATGGCCAGGGCGCGTGACTCGTCGCTGTGCAGCTCGCCGAGGTAGCTCAGACAGACGTTGCGCAGCGCGCGCCGGCCGGCGGCAGCCGGCGTCGCCTGGTACGGGGCGTCGTCGGCGTGTGTCGTGTAGCAGTGCAGCAGCGCGCTGCCCAGTTGTTCGGCAACGAAGCGGCGCAGACCGTTGCGGGCGTCGTGAAGTGCGCTCGGGTCGACGACGGTCATCTCTTCGGCCAGCGTCGCTTCGCCGGGCAGGGTCAGCGCTTCGGCAGCGAAAGCGGGGTCGTCGCTGGCGTGTTCGAGCAGGCGTGCGGCGGCTTCGACGAAGCTCTGCGGCCAGTAGGCTGGGCGGCCGACCGAGAGGTCCTCGGCGGCCGCCAGGATCAGGCGGCTGGCCAGGCGTTGCCCGGCTTCCCAGCGGTTGAACGGGTCGCTGTCGTGGGCCAGGAGGTGAGCGAGCTCTTCGTCGCTCCAGGAGAAGTCGAGAATGACCGGCGCCGAGAAGTCGCGCAGCAGTGAAACGACGGGGGCGGCGGGCAGTTCTTCGAAGACGAACTGCTGCTCGAACTCGGTCAATGACAGGACGCGCGTCGTTCGGCCGCTGCCCGCGGCGCTGCCTTCGCCGGCGATCATCAGCGGCATGTCTTCGCCGTGGGCGCCGTTGAGGCCGACGGCCACCGGGATGTGAAACGGCGTCTGCAGCGGGCTCTGAAGCGGTTCGGCGTTCGCCGCAGTGGCGCTCGCCAGCAGCGATTGCGACAGCGTCAGGGTGTAGGTGCGTGCCTGCTCGTCGTAGTGGCCGCTGGCCCAGACGTGCGGCGTGCCGGCCTGGTCGTACCAGCGCTTGAACTGCGTCAGGTCGACGCCGGAAGCGTCGGCCATCGCCGCGACGAAGTCGTCGCAGGTGACGGCCTGGCCGTCATGGCGCTCGAAGTAGAGGTCCATGCCGCGCCGGAAAGCCTCCTTGCCGATCAGCGTTTCGATCATCCGCACCACTTCGGCGCCCTTGTCATAAACGGTGCTGGTGTAGAAGTTGTTGATCTCGATATACGAGTCGGGGCGCACCGGATGCGCCATCGGGCCGGCGTCCTCGGGGAACTGCATGGCGCGCAGGGCGCGCACTTCGCGAATGCGGGTGACCGCGCGACTGTGCATGTCGGCGCCGAATTCCTGGTCGCGATAGACGGTCAGCCCTTCCTTCAGCGACAGCTGGAACCAGTCGCGACAGGTGACGCGGTTGCCGGTCCAGTTGTGGAAGTACTCGTGCGCGACGACGCGGTCGATGTTCTGGTAGTCGGCGTCGGTGGCCGTGTCGGCGCGCGCCAGGACGTACTTGGTGTTGAAAACGTTCAGGCCCTTGTTTTCCATCGCCCCCATGTTGAAGTCGCCGACGGCGACGATCATGTAGTGGTCGAGATCGCATTCCAGGCCGAAGACTTCCTCGTCCCAGCGCATCGCACGCTGGAGTGCGTCGACGGCGTGCGCGCACTGGTCGAGCTTGCCGGGCTCGACGAATACGGCAAGCTGGACGCTGCGCCCGCTGCTGGTGGTGAATTCGTCGCGCAGCACGTCGAGGCGCGCGGCGACCAGCGCAAAGAGATAGCAGGGCTTGGCGAAGGGGTCTTCCCATTTTGCCCAGTGCCGGCCGTTTCCTTGGTCGCCACTGCCGGCCGGATTGCCGTTGGCGAGCAGCACGGGCAGGCTGGCCTTGTCGGCGTGCAGGGTGACCTGGTAGCGCGACATGATGTCGGGACGATCGGGGAACCAGGTGATGCGGCGGAATCCCTGCGCCTCGCACTGCGTGAAATAGCCGTCTTTCGAGCGATAAAGCCCGGAGAGGCTGCTGTTGTTGTCGGGGTCGATGCGCACCTGTGTGGTCAGCGTCAGCGCGTCCGGCGGATTGTCGATGGTCAGCGTCGAGCTCGTGCAGCGGTAGTCGTCGGCGCCAAGAGGCGTGCCGTCGATGGCCAGCGAGATCGTTTCCAGCCCCTGGCCATCGAGTTGCAGCGGCGCTGGCTGGGCCGCCGCCGCTGGGTTGCGCCGCAGTTGCAGCTGACTGCTGACCAGGACCTCGCCAGCGTTGAAATGCACGTCCAGTTCGACGCTGTCGACGAGGAAGGGCGGGGGTGTGTAGTCCTGGCGGTGGATTCGCTGCGCAGTTTCGCTGTTCATCGGGGGCTCCTTTTCTGCCGGCTTGTCCGGCAATGATCATCAGCCGGCGCGCCGACGAGTGCGTCGCCCGCTCAGGGCAACTCTTCGCGAGACAGCAGGAAGACGTACTGGTCGCCGGCCGTGGTGTCCAGCCAGGTAAAGGCGGTATCCGGGAAAGCGGCTTCGAGTTCTTCCCGGTTGTGGCCGATCTCGACCACCAGCAGGCCGTTCGGCCGGAGTCGTTGGCGTGCCGCGGCCAGGATGGCACGGGTCAGCTCGAGCCCGTCGTCGCCGCTGGCCAGGGCCAGTTCGGGCTCGCGTCGGTATTCGGCGGGCAGGCTGCGCATCGATTCGGCCTTGACGTAGGGCGGGTTGCTGACGATCAGGTCGTAGCGCTCCTTGCCGAGTGCGGCGAAGACGTCGCTCTCGATCAGCCGAATACGCTCCGCCAGGTGGTAGTCGGCGACGTTGCGCGCAGCGACCGCCAGCGCGTCCGGCGAGATGTCGATGGCGTCCACACGTGCCTTCGGGAAGGCGTGCGCGGCGAAGATCGCCAGGCAGCCCGAGCCGGTGCACAGGTCGAGAACCGACGTCACGCCGTCGGGGTCTTCGATCCACGGCGCCAGTTGCTCGCACAGCAACTCGGCGATGAACGAGCGCGGCACGATGACCCGTTCATCGACGTAGAAGCGATACCCGGCCAGCCAGGCCTCGTTGGTCAGGTAGGCTGCCGGCAGGCGTTCGTCGATGCGGCGCTCGATGATGCGCAGCACGGCGGCACGCTCGTCGCCGGTCAGGCGCGCGTCGAGGAAAGGGTCGAGCCGGTCGAGCGGCAGGTGCAGGCGGTGCAGCAGCAGATAGGCCGCTTCGTCCCAGGCGTTGTCGGCACCGTGCCCGAAGGACAGTCCGGCGGCGTTGAAGCGGCTGACGGCAAAGCGCAGCAGGTCGCGCAGGGTCAGAAGGTCGTTTTGCGCCTGTTCAAACATGGCTCGGCAGCAGGCTTTCGAGAATGCGGCGGTAGATGGCGGCGAGTCGTGGCAGGGCGGCGATTTCGACGCCTTCGTTGACCTTGTGAATGCTGGCGTTGAGCGGTCCGATTTCGATCACCTGCGTGCAGATCTCGGCGATGAAACGGCCGTCCGACGTGCCGCCACTGGTCGACAGCTCGGCCTTTACGCCGGTCTCGGCGCAAATCGCCTGCAGCGACGCGTCGATCAGCGCGCCGTGGCCGGTCAGGAAGGGCTTGCCGCTCAGGTTCCACGCCAGCTCGTAGCTCAGCTCGTGGCGGTCCAGCAGCGCGCAGGTTCTCGCCTGCAGCTCCTCGGGCGCGCTGGCCGTTCCAAAGCGGAAATTGAACTGGATATCGACGCTGCCCGGAATGACGTTGCTGGCGCCGGTGCCGCCGTGGATGTTCGAGATTTGCCAGGTCGTCGGCGGGAAGAATTCGTTGCCCTGATCCCAGATGGTCCGGGTCAGCTCGGCAATCGCCGGCGCGGCCAGATGGATGGGGTTTTTCGCCAGATGCGGGTAGGCGATGTGCCCCTGCACGCCGTTGACGGTCAGTTTCCCGGACAGCGATCCGCGCCGCCCGTTCTTGATCGTGTCGCCGAGCGTATCGACCGACGTCGGTTCGCCGACGATGCAGTAGTCGATGGCCTCGCCACGCTGGCGCAAGGCCTCGGTGACGGCGACGGTGCCGTCGATGGCGTCGCCTTCCTCGTCGGAAGTGAGCAGGAAGGCGATCGAGCCGCCGTGCGCGGGGTTGGCGGCGACGAAGGCTTCGGCGGCGGTCACGAAGGCCGCCAGCGACGCCTTCATGTCGGCGGCGCCGCGCCCGTAGAGCACGCCATCCTTGCGCAAGGGCAAGAAAGGGTCGCTATGCCATTGTTCGAGCGGACCGCTGGGGACGACGTCGGTATGGCCGGCGAGGCAGAGCAGCGGCCTGCTGCGGCCGCGACGCGCCCAGAGATTGCTCACCTGGCCGCGGTTGATGAACTCGCAGCTGAAGCCGATCGCTTCGAGGCGGCGGGCGATGATCGGCAGGCAACCGGCGTCGTCGGGGGTCACCGAGCGGCAGGCGATGAGTTGCTCGGCGAGGTCGAGCGTCGCCTCGTCCTCGTCGGCGACTGCCGGCGTGCCGTCGTCGCCCCGGTCGGGGCTCTGCTCATTGCCCATTTCGCGCCCGCGCCTAGGGCTGCTCGTCGGCATCGTTGAGACTGAGAGAGAACTCCTTGAAGGAGGCGCTGCCGGGGTCGCTCGTCGATAGCTCGTACGATGCGATGTTGCGCTTTTCGTCGCTGCGCGGCGCCGGTGGCGCCTCGTAGTTGTTGATCAGCCAGGACAGGTTGGTCGGCGAGTCGGCATTGTTCAACGCTTCCTCGAGGGTGATCACGTCGGCCCGGTAGAGTCGGAAGAGCGCCTGCTCGAAAGTTTGCGAGCCGGGCGCGAGGCTCTGCTCCATGGCCTCCTTGAGGGCCGGGATGTCGCCGCGCTCGACCAGTTCCTGGACGTGATAGCTGTTCAGGAGCACCTCGACCGCGGGTGCCAGTTTGCCTTCCTTTCTTTTCACCAGGCGCTGCGAGACGATGGCCTTGAGACTGACCGAGAGGTCCATGTACAACGAGCTGCGGCTATCGAGCGGGAAGAAGTTGATCATCCGGTTGAGGGCGTGGTAGCTGTTGTTGGCGTGCAGCGTGCCGAGGCAGAGGTGGCCTGTCTGGGCGTAGGCAATCGCTGCCTGCATCGTTTCCTTGTCGCGTATTTCGCCGATCAGGATGCAGTCCGGTGCCTGCCGCATGGCGCTTTTCAGAGCGTTGTTCCAGCCCAGCGTATCCATGCCGATTTCGCGCTGATTGACGATCGACTTCTTGTGCCTGAACAGGTACTCGATCGGATCCTCGATGGTCAGGATGTGGCCCGCGCAATTGCTGTTGCGATGATCGAGCATGGACGCAATGGTGGTCGATTTTCCCGAACCCGTCGAACCGACGATGAGGATCAGGCCGCGCCTTTCCATGACCAGGTCGGCAAGCACCGGCGGCAGGAGCAGCGAATCGAGCGCCGGGATGTTGCCGAGGATGTAACGCACGACGATCGAGATCGAGCCGCGCTGGCGAAACAGGTTGATGCGGAAGTTGCCAAGCTTGGGGACGCCGACCGAGAGGTTCATCTCCTTGGTCGCTTCGAAGGTGTGGGCCTGCTCCGGGCTCATCAGCTCGAGCGCGATCTTGTCGATCATCGCCGGTTCCATCTTCTGCTGATTGACCGGTACCGTTACGCCTTGAATCTTGATGTGGATCGGCGCACCGGCGGAGATGAAGATATCCGACGCCTGCCGGTCGGCCATCACTTGAAAAAGCTTGTCGAGGAGCATGGGTTTTTCCACCATCGCTTCAGGGCACGGCGCGGGCGCGCTCAGTCGCTGCGCAGCAGATCGTTGATGCTCGTCTTGGCGCGCGTCTGGGCGTCGACCTTCTTCACGATCACCGCACAGTAGAGGCTGTAGCTGCCGCCCTTGCCCGGCATGCTGCCGGACACCACGACCGATCCCGGCGGCACGCGGCCATAGCTGACCTCGCCGGTTTCGCGGTCGAGGATCTTCGTCGACTGGCCAATGAAAACGCCCATCGAGATCACCGAACCTTCGCCGACGATGACTCCCTCGACGACTTCCGAGCGGGCGCCGACAAAGCAGTTGTCCTCGATGATCGTCGGATTGCTCTGCAACGGTTCGAGGACGCCGCCGATGCCGACGCCACCGGAAAGATGCACGTTCTTGCCGATCTGCGCACAGGAGCCGACCGTGGCCCAGGTGTCGACCATCGTTCCTTCGTCGACGTAGGCGCCGATATTGACGTACGACGGCATCAGAACGACATTCCTGGCGATGAACGAGCCGCGACGCGCGGTCGCCGGCGGCACGACACGGAAGCCGCCACTGGCGAACTTCTCGCGGTCGTAGTCGGCGAACTTGCTCGGCACCTTGTCGAAATAGCGCAGCGGACCGGCTTCGATCACGCTGTTGTCGGTCAGGCGGAAGGAGAGCAGGACGGCTTTCTTGATCCATTGGTGCGTCACCCACTCGCCGTCGATCTTCTCGGCAACGCGCAGGCCGCCCTCGTCGAGTTGCTTGAGGACGGCGGCGACGCTCTGGCGGATGCTCTCGTCGGCGTTACCGGGTTGCAGCGCGGCGCGGTTTTCCCACGCCTCGTCGATGACTTGCTGGATTGCCTGCATGGCAGTTTCCCTAGAGTTTTGAAGCGAATGAATGGATTCGTTCGGCAGCTTCGACGCAATCGGCGAGTGGCGCGACCAGCGCGATGCGCACGAAACCGGCGCCCGGGTTGATTCCGCGTGCGCTCCGTGCCAGGGCGCTTCCGGGCAGAAGGACCACATTATAGTCAGCGAGCAGTCCGCGGGCGAACTCGCCGTCGTCGATCGGCGTCCTCGCCCAGAGATAGAAGCCGGCGTCGGGCAGCGCGGTATCCAGCACTTCGGCCAGGCGCGGCGTCACGGCGGCGAATTTCTCGCGGTACTGGCGACGGTTTTCGACGACATGCGCCTCGTCGTTCCAGGCCGCAACGCTCGCCGCCTGGACCGCCGGATTCATCGCGCTGCCGTGATAGGTGCGGTAGAGCAGGAAGGCCTTGAGGATCGCCGCGTCGCCGGCGACGAAGCCCGAGCGCATGCCGGGAACATTGGAGCGCTTGGACAGGCTGGAGAACATGACCAGGCGCTCGTAGCCGCGACCGAGCAGGCGTGCTGCCTGCAGGCAGCCGAGCGGCGGCTGCGTCTCGTCAAAGAAAATCTCCGAGTAGCATTCGTCCGAGGCGATGACGAAGTCGTAGCGGTCGGCGAGGGCGAACAACTGTCGCCAGTCGTCGAGACTGAGCACCTTGCCGGTCGGATTGCCTGGCGAGCAGACATAGAACAGTTGCACGCGCTGCCATTCGGCTGCGCCGAGGCTCGCGAAGTCGAAGGCGTAATCGTCGTCCGGCAGGGTGTTGAGAAAGCGCGGCTCGGCGCCGGCAAGATACGTTGCTCCCTCGTAGATCTGGTAGAAGGGGTTGGGGCTGACGACCAGCGGCGTGTCGCCACGCGTGTGGTCGATGACCGTCTGGGCGAAAGCGAACAAGGCCTCGCGCGAGCCGTTCACCGGCATCACCTGCGTTTCCGCGTCGAGGTCGATGAGGCCGTAGCGACGGCCCAGCCAGGCGGCCAGGCTGCGCCGCAGTTCGACGCTGCCGAGGGTGCTAGGATAGCTGGCCAGTCCGGCCAGGTTGGCGCTCAATGCCTCCTTGATGAAGGCCGGCGTGGCATGCTGCGGCTCGCCGATCGACAGCCTGATTTCGCGCAGCTCCGGATTGGGCGTGATGTCGGCGAAGAGTCGCCGGAGCTTCTCGAAGGGATAGGGTTGCAGCTTGCTGAGGTGGGGATTCACAGGCGTGGGCTTCTCGTCACGGGGCGCTGGATTGTGCCGCCGATTATAAGGGGCATCGACTGACGGTGAAAGGAAAGGCGCGGCAGACAGCCGGCGGCAGTGGTGCTCGCGAGCAGCGTCTGGCCATCGGCGCCCTGCTCGGCGGGGCGCTGATCTGGGGCGTGATCTGGTACCCCTATCGCCTCCTGCGCGATGCCGGCGTCGACGGCATCGCTTCCTCGACGCTGACCTATGGCGTCGCTTTCGTCCTCGGCCGGCTGGTTTTTCGCCGTTCGCTGCTGGCCTGGGCGCCGTCGTGGACGCTGCTCTGGCTGGCGCTGGCTGCCGCTGCCTGCAACCTCGGCTACGTGCTGGCAACGCTCAGCGGCGAAGTCGTGCGCGTTCTGCTTCTCTTTTACCTGGCGCCCTTGTGGACCGTTCTGCTATCGCGCCTGTTGCTCGGCGAGCGCCTCGGCCGCGCTGGCGCCGGCGTCGTCGCCCTGTCGCTGCTCGGCGCCGCGACCATGCTCTGGGAGCCGCAGGCTGGCCTGCCGGCAGCGCCGGATCACGCCGACTGGCTCGGTCTGATCGCCGGCTTCTCGTTTGCCCTGTTCAACGTTCTCTCCCGGCGAGCCGGCCACTTGAGCATCGAAAGCAAGGCCATGGCCGCTTTCGCCGGGGTCGCGATCACCGGCACGCTGCTCCTGCTGGTGGGCGTCGGCAGCCTGCGCCTGCCGGCAGCGCCGTCGCTCTGGCTGCTCGTCGCCGGCCTCGGCTGCGTGCTGGTGGTCGCCAACGTCATCGTTCAGTTTGGCCTGGTGCGCGTTGCCGCCAACCGCGCGGTGGTCATCATGCTGACCGAAATCGGCTTTGCCGCCGTCGCCGCCTGGCTGCTCGCCGGCGAGGCGCTGGCGCCGCGCGACTGGGTGGGTGGGGCGCTGATCGTCGCCGCCAGCCTGTTCTCGGCGCGCATGGACGAGCGCCCGGCAGGGTGCCGCTTCGATCGCGAAGGCTGACGATGGCGCGGCGGTGGCGGCAGCGCTACGCGCCGCAGCATTTCTTGAATTTCTTGCCGCTGCCGCAAGGGCAGGGGTCGTTGCGTCCGACCTTTGGCGTCTCGCGGCGGATGGTCTTGATGCTCCGCTGGGCGACCCAGAAGCGGTAGATCTCGGTCACCGCCTGCGGCAGCTTCTCCTCGCATTCCGCCCGCAGGTGTTCGAGTTCCTCGCCCGACAGCCAGTCCTCGCCAGCAGCGAGGGCGGCCGCCTCGGCGTCGCCGGTGAGCATGAACAGCGGAAAGAGCTGCTCGTCGAGGTAGCAGATTTCCTCGCTGTCTTCCTTGCCCTCTTCTGCTCCCAGGGCGTCGAACCAGTCTTCCGCCGCCGCATCGACGCCGTGCAGGTAGGCCTGGCACCAGGGCAGGTAGTTGCCGGCACCGCTTTCGTCGCCGTCGATGGCGTAGAGCAGCAGGATCGGTGCCTGGCCACGCGCCAGTTCGCTTTCCAGTTCGGCGACGAAAGGGCGCAGCAGGTCGGCTGCCTCGCGGCGCAGGTCTTCGCTGCCGGCCTGGGCATCGCCAAGCACTTCGCTCAGCCATTGCTCCTCGGCGATTGGCCGCGGGCCCGACAGCGCGGCGCAAAGATAGCCGTGCGCTTCGTCGAGGCGCATTGCCTCGGGCAGTGCGGGATCGCCGAGCAGCTGTTCGAGGCGCAGAAGGAGGGGGTCGGGGAGGGGCGCGGGCAGGCTCATGGTCTTAGCCTCGGGTGGTCGATTGCGTGTCGAAGGCGGCGAGTGCAACGCTTGGCGCCGGAGTCCAGCCTGGTTTGCGGTGTTCGGCAACGACCGTGGTGAAGATGCCGCCGCGCACGTAGAAGCGCGCGGTGAGTTGCATGTAGCGTGGCTGGGTAGCGCTGACGAGATCGTCAAGAATGCGGTTGGTGACGTCTTCGTGGAAGCAGCCGGTGTTGCGGAACGACCAGATGTAGAGCTTCAGGCTCTTCAGCTCGACGCAGCTCTGCTCGGGGATGTAGTCGAGGATCAGGGTCGCGAAGTCCGGCTGCCCGGTCTTCGGGCACAGGCAGGTAAATTCGGGGATTTCCATGTGGATGCGAAAATCCCTTTGTGGCGCGGGATTGGCGAAGGTGGCAAGCGTTTCGGCCGGCGTTGTGCTCATGGTGGTTCCGAGTGGTGCTCCGCGCGGGGCGGGAGGGGCGAAGGGCAGGCAAATTGGCCAGGCAGAATGCTATTATAGGCGACCCATTTTGCACCCGGCTGGAATGTTGCTTGTCATGAGCCTTGCCGGTGCGAGGCGTCATGCGCCGCGCGGCAAGGTTTTACCGATTTCTTCCAGCGCGGCTGTGCAGGCCGCGCTTCAGTGTTGATGCGCCTGACCAGACTGAAACTCGCCGGCTTCAAATCCTTTGTTGATCCCACGAACATCGCGCTGCCCGGGCAGTTGATCGGCGTCGTTGGGCCAAATGGTTGCGGCAAGTCGAACGTGATCGACTCGGTGCGCTGGGTGCTGGGCGAATCGAAAGCGTCGGAGTTGCGGGGCGAATCGATGCAGGATGTAATCTTCAACGGTTCGGGATCGCGCAAGCCGGTGTCGCGGGCGGCGGTCGAGCTGGTCTTCGACAACACCCTCGGGCGGCTTTCCGGGCAGTGGTCGCAATACGCCGAGCTGTCGGTGAAGCGCCTGCTGACCCGTAGCGGCCAGTCCGAGTACTACATCAACAACCTGCACGTTCGGCGCAAGGACGTGACCGACCTCTTTCTCGGTACCGGCCTCGGTCCGCGCGCCTACGCGATCATCGGGCAGGGCACCATTTCGCGGATCATCGAAGCCAGACCTGACGAGCTGCGCGTCTTCCTCGAGGAAGCGGCGGGCGTGACGCGCTACAAGGAGCGGCGCAAGGAAACCGGACATCGCCTTGCCGACACCCGCGACAACCTGACCCGCGTCGAGGACATCCGCCTCGAACTGGCGTCGCAGATGGAGAGGCTCGAAGGGCAGGCCGGCGTCGCTCGCCAGTATCGCGCCTATAGCGACGAGCTGACGCGCAAGCAGCAGCTGCTCTGGTTGTTGCGTCGTAACGAGGCGCAGCTCGAGCGTGAACGGCTGGCGCGCGAGGTCGAACAGGCGAGCACGGGTCTCGAAGCGCAGAACGCCGCGCTGCGCAATCTCGAGGCGCGTATCGAGGCGGCGCGCGAAGCGCATTTCGCCGCCAGCGACGGCGTTCATGCCGCGCAGGGCGAGCTGTTTGCCGCCAACGCCGAAGTCGCCCGGCTGGAAGCCGAGATCCGCCATCGCCGCGAAGCGCAGCGCGAGTACGAGACGCGTCTGGCCCAACTCACCGCCGATCGACAGAATTGGCAGGCGCAGGCAGCGACGCTGGCCGCCGACGAGCAACGCTGGCAGGACCTGCTGGCGGTGGCCGACGAGCGCGTCGAGCAGGGGCAGCTGCGCCTCGCGGCGCAGCAGGAACGCCTGCCGCTGGCCGAGGACAGCCACGCCGCGGCGCGCCAGGAAGCAAGTCGCCAACGCGCCGAGATCGTCCAGGCCGAGCGGCGGCTGCACGTCGAGCAGGCGAATCGTGGGCACGCGCAGCGTTCCTTGCAGAGCATCGCCAGCCGACGCGAACGTCTGGCGCTCGAGCGCCAGGCGCTGGCAGCCCCCGACGACCGCGAGTTGACCGACAAACAGGGCCAACTGCTCGCCCTGCGTGCGGCGATCAGCGTCGCGCTGGACGAGCAAAAAAGCCTGCAACAGGCACTGCCACAGGTCGAGCAACAGCGGCGCGAGATTCTCGCCGCGGTGCAGCACGCGCAGAAAGAGCGCGCCGAGGCGACGGCGCGCCGCAACGCCCTGCAACAGCTGCAGCGGCGGCTGCAGGCGGACGGCAAACTGGGCGACTGGTTGCATCGGCATGGTTTGCAGAACGGCGAGGCGCTGTGGAAATCGCTGCACGTCGAAGCCGGCTGGGAGGATGCCGTCGAAGCCGTGCTGCGCGAGCGGCTCGGCGCGCTGCCGGCCGACGCCGCCGACCCGGCGTGGAGCACCGACCGGCCGGGGAGCAAACTGACGTTGCTGCTGCCCCTGGTCGGCGGCGCAACGAGCCGCGTCGTTGGCGGCGACACCCTGCTGGCGCGTATTCGTTGCGACTCGCCGCAGTTGTCGGACATTCTTGCCGACTGGCTTGGCGAAGTGCTCACCGCGCCCGATCTGGAAGCCGCTCTGGCGCAGCGCAGCGCGTTGCCGGCCAGCGCCTGTTGCGTGACCTCTGGCGGCGACCTCGTCAGCCGCCAGAGCGTGACCCTGTTTGCTCCGGATAGTGGTGAGCACGGATTGCTCGAGCGGCAGCGCGAGATCGACGGGCTGGCGGCGGTGATCGGCGAGCGCGAGGAGAGGCTCGCACAGGCGCAGGCGAGGCTGGGCGAAAGCGAGCAGCGGCTGCAGGATAGCCAGCACACCCTGCAGGAGTCCGGCCATCAGCTCGGCGTTCTGCAGAATCGGGCGCACGCCCTGCAGGTGGAGACGCTGAAGCTGGCGCAGGCAGGCGAACGCTTCAGCGAGCGGCAGGCGCAGATCGACGATAGCCTGGCCGAACTGGCGGTCGAGGAAGAGAGCGAAAGCGAGCGCCTGTTCGTTATCGACGAGGCGATCGATGCGCACAGCGAGCAGCTCCGCCAGCTGCAGACGCTGATGCACACGGCGCAGATGCTTTTCGAGCGCAGCGAAGGCGTCCTGCGTGAGCAGCGCGAGCAGCTCGGCGGTTGCGAACGCGAACTGCGCGAAGCCGAATTTTCGCAACGCGAGTCACGCAGCAAGTTGCAGGAGCTGGCCGCTGGCCGTGAACTCGCCAGCCAGCAGCTGGCACGCGTCGTGGAGGAGCTGAAGCGTTGCGCGGAGAACGCCTCGGCGCTGCAGGCAGACGAACTGGAACCCCGCTTGCAGGCGGCGCTCGATCATCGCGTCGCCCGCGAGCACGCGCTGGCGAGTGCCCGTGATGCCCTGGAAATGGCGACCAATGCCCTGCGCGGCCTCGACGAAGAGCGCCTCAAGGCCGAGCAGAGCCTCGACCCGCTGCGCAACCGGATTGGCGAACTGAAGCTCAAGGAGCAGGCTGCAGCGCTCAACGTCGAGCAGGCGGCGACGCAGCTGGCCGAGGCCAAGGCCGACGAGCCGTCGCTGGCCGGCGAGCTGGGCGGCTGGCGCGCGGCGCCTTTGCAGGGCGCGATCACCGCCTTGCAGCGCTCGATCGACGCGCTCGGCGCGGTCAACCTGGCGGCGCTGGACGAACTGGAAGCGGCGCGCGAACGCAAGGGCTATCTGGATGCGCAGTCGGAAGACCTGACGCAGGCCATGGAAACGCTGGAAAATGCGATTCGCCGTATCGATCGTGAAACGCGCGACCTGCTGCAAAGCACGTACGACGCAGTGAACCGCAGCTTTGGCGAGCTGTTTCCAGCGCTTTTCGGTGGTGGCGAGGCGCGCCTGATCATGACTGGTGAGGAAATCCTCGACGCCGGATTACAGGTGATGGCGCAGCCACCGGGGAAGAAGAACTCGACGATTCATCTTCTCTCCGGCGGCGAGAAGGCCTTGACGGCGATCGCGCTGGTGTTTTCAATGTTTCAGCTCAACCCGGCGCCGTTTTGTCTGCTTGACGAAGTCGACGCGCCGCTTGACGATACGAATACCGAACGTTTCTGCTCGATGGTGCGACGGATGTCGATCAACACGCAGTTCCTGTTCATCAGCCACAACAAGATTACGATGGAGATGGCGCAACAGCTCGTCGGAGTGACCATGCAGGAATCCGGCGTCTCGCGCATCGTTGAAGTCGATATGGAAGAGGCGCTACGCATGCGCGAGCAACTCGTTTAGGAAGAGATATGACCGACTTGCAGATGGGTTTGATCGGCTTCGGCGGTGTCGCCGTGCTGGGAGTGCTGGCTTACAACAAATGGCAGGAGCGCAAGCACCGCAAAATGGCCGAGAAGCTGCTCAGCGCACGCCAGACCGACGTCCTGCTCGATGAGCCGGGCAGCGCAAGCAGCGGCGGCTTGGCGAATGAGGGCGCGCCTCCTGGCGATCAGGAACGCATCGAACCCTTGCTGCGCGAGCATCCGGACGAGTTGCGGGAGCCGGATGCGTCGGCGGCGACGCAGGAAACGGCGAGCGACGCAAGCGCCGCGGCGCTTGCAGGCAGATCGGCAAGTCACGCAGAAGCGGCCGCCGCGGCCGCCGCGGTCGCATCGCCGACGCCTGCCGCCGGCGACCGGGCGGAAGCCAGGGATAGCCCGGCACCGCTTTGCGTGCTGTCGCCGAGGATCGACTACATCGCCGCGATTCAGGTCGTCGAACCGATCGCCGGCTATCGCATCCGTGAAGCACAGCGCGCCACGCTGACGCGGCTGAGCAAGGCAGTGCACTGGATCGGCCACAACGAGGACTCGCACGCCTGGGAGCCGATCCTCGAGGACAGCGAACACGAGTACCGGCACATTCGCGTCGGCGCGCAGCTGGTCGACCGCAAGGGCCCGCTGGCCGACCGTGAACTATCGGTTTTCAAGGTCGCGATGCAGGAAATGGCGACCGAACTGATGGGCCTTGTCGAGTTGCCGGCACGCGAGCAGGCCTTGCAGCTTGCCGCCCAGCTGGACGACTTCTGCGCCGGCGTCGATATCCAGATCGGTGTCAATGTCATCAGCCAGGGACAGGTTTTCGCGGGCACCAAGCTGCGCGCGCTGGCCGAGTCGACGGGAATGGTCATGGACAGCGCCGGGCGTTTTGCCCGCTGCGATGACAGCGGCAACGTGCTCTACGTACTGGTGAATCAGGAGGCCGACGAGTTTTCGGCAGAGTCGATGAAGACACTGAGCACGCACGGGGTGACCTTTCTCCTCGATGTGCCACGTGTGGCCAATGGCGACCGGGTATTGACCCAGATGTTCGACCTGGCACGGCGGTTTGCCGAAGCACTGAACGGCGCGCTGGTCGACGATAACCGTCGCCCCTTGTCGGAGGCCGCACTGGACCCGATTCGTCAGCAGGTGACACAGTTCCAGGCGGCGATGGCGGCGCGTGAGCTGCCGGCGGGCGGCGCGCTGGCGCAGCGCCTTTTTTCCTGACGCCCGAAAGTGCCGGGATGAGTGCCAGCGATCGCGTGCAGCGCTTGCGGGAGGAGATCGAGCGGCACAACGAAGCGTACTACTGTCACGACGCGCCGCTGGTCAGCGATGCCGAGTACGATCGCCTGCTCGCTCAATTGGCGGCGCTCGAGGCCGCCCACCCGGAATTGCTGAGCGCCGATTCGCCGACCCAGCGCGTGGGTGCGGCGCCATTGCCCGAGTTCGCTGCGCTCGCCCATGCGACGCCGATGCTGTCGCTGAACAATGCTTTTGCCGACGACGAAGTCGCCGCCTTTGATCGCCGGGTTCGCGAGGCGCTGGCGAACGACGACGAGAGCGAGATCCGGTACTCGGCCGAACCCAAGTTCGACGGTCTGGCGGTCAGCCTGATCTACGCGGACGGTCGCCTGCTGCGCGGCGCGACGCGTGGCGATGGTTCCACCGGCGAGGACGTCACCGGCAATCTGCGCACCTTGCGCAGCATTCCCCTGCGCCTGCGCGGCGACGACTGGCCGGCCATGCTCGACGTTCGCGGCGAGGTGCTGATGCTGCGCGGCGACTTTGCGCAGCTGAACGAGCGGCAGCGCGAGAAAGGCGAGAAGGAGTTCGTCAACCCGCGCAACGCGGCTGCTGGCAGCCTGCGCCAGCTCGACCCCCGCATCACCGCGACGCGTCCGTTGCGGTTCTTTGCCTACGGCGTCGGGGTCGCCACCGGGGTCGCTTTGCCGGCGACGCATTTCGAATTGCTCGATCGGCTCGTCGCCTGGGGCTTTCCGGTCGCCCGCGAGCGGCGCCGCGTCTCCGGACTTGCCGGCCTGCTCGCCTACTACGCCGACATCGGTCGCCAGCGCGCCGCACTGCCCTACGCTATCGACGGCGTGGTCTACAAGGTCGACGACCTGGCGGCGCAGGCGCGGCTGGGTTTCGTTTCGCGCGCGCCGCGTTTCGCGCTGGCGCACAAATTTGCCGCCGAGGAGGCGGTCACCGAGTTGCTCGAGATCAGCGTTCAGGTCGGGCGCACCGGCGCCCTGACCCCGGTGGCGAGGCTCAAACCGGTGTTCGTCGGCGGGGTGACGGTGATCAACGCCACTTTGCACAACGAGGACGAGATTCGCCGCAAGGACGTACGCATCGGCGACACCGTCGTCGTTCGCCGGGCCGGCGACGTGATTCCGGAAGTCGTTCGCGTGCTGGTCGACCAGCGGCCCGCCGCCGCGCGTCGTTTCAGCATGCCGGAGAACTGTCCGGTCTGCGGCTCGCGCGTCGTGCGCAGCGACGACGAGAGCGGCGGCAAGGGCGTCGCGGCGGTGGCGCGCTGCTCCGGCGGTCTCTATTGCCCGGCGCAACGCAAGCAGGCCCTGCTGCACTTTGCCTCGCGGCGGGCAATGGACATCGAAGGGCTGGGCGACAAGCTGGTCGAGCAGCTGGTCGACAACGCGATCGTGCGCACGCCGGCCGACCTCTACCAGCTCGGTCTTGTCGCGCTGGCGAAGCTTGACCGCCTGGCCGAGAAGTCGGCCGGGAATATTCTCGCGGCGATCGAGAAGAGCAAGCGGACGACGCTGGCGCGTTTCATCTACGCGCTCGGAATCCGCAACGTCGGCGAAGCGACGGCCAGGGATCTGGCGCGTCACTTCGGTTGTCTGGAGGGCCTGCTGGCCGCCGACGAAGTGGCGTTGCAACAGGTTCCCGACGTCGGTCCGACCGTCGCACAGTGCATTCGCCAGTTCTGCAGCGAGGCGCACAACCGGACGGTCATCGAGCAGCTGCGGGCCGCCGGGGTGAGCTGGAGCGAGAGCGAGCCGGCCGTGTCCAGCGCTGGCGCAGTCGCCGGCAAGGTCTTCGTGCTCACCGGTGCGCTGCCGTCGCTGACGCGCGATGACGCCGGCCGACTGATCGTCGCGGCGGGGGGCAAGGTGACTTCGGCGGTGTCGAAGAAGACCGATTTCGTCGTTGCCGGCGCCGACGCCGGCAGCAAGCTCGAGAAAGCGCAGCAGCTCGGCGTGGCGGTGCTTGACGAAGGACAGTTGCTGGCCCTGCTGCAGGCAGGCGCGGAGGCAGCGGCGCAATGACGGCGAGGAGCGCGCGGCGAGCCGCCGCCGGCCGTGGCCGTGCGCCAAGCCCGCCAGCAGCTCGGCAAGACGCATGATGGACGGGCAGGCGGCAATGACCCTTCTAGCCAGGGCCGAGCTGATCCATTCGGCCGAGGCGGTTTCTGCGGCCGTGAGCCGTGTCGCGCGCGAGATCAGCCGCAGGCTGCACGACCGCCGGCCGCTGTTGTTGTGCGTCATGAAGGGCGGCGTGCCTTTCGCCGGCCAGCTGTTGACGCAGCTCAATTTTCCTCTTGACTTCGATTACCTCGACGTCAGCCGCTACGGCCAGGCGACGACCGGCGGCGCGCTGTCGTGGCGTGTCGCGCCGTCGTTGCCGCTGGCCGGGCGGACGCTGCTGGTGGTTGACGACATTCTCGACGAAGGCGTGACGATGGCCGCGATCCGCGATCGCTTGCTGGACATGGGGGCGGCGGCCTGCTTCACGGCCGTTCTCGCCGACAAGCTGCACGGCCGGGAAAAGCCCCTGCGCGCCGACTTCGTTGCGCTGACCGTTCCCGATCGCTTCGTTTTTGGCTATGGCATGGACGTGCGCGGGGCGTGGCGCAATCTGCCTGCGATCTACGCCATGCGGGAGGATTGACCATGCTCGCAATCATCGGCGGCAGCGGCCTTACCCGGCTCGCCGGGCTTGCCGTCTCGCATCGGCAGGTCGCGAGTACGCCCTACGGCGAGCCCTCCGCGGCGCTGAGCTTTGGCCATCTCGCCGGTCGGCCGGTGGTTTTCCTGGCGCGTCATGGCGACCAGCACGGCATTCCCCCGCACCAGGTCAATTATCGGGCCAACATCTGGGCGCTGGCCGAGGCGCGGGTCCTGGGCATCGTTGCCGTCGCTGCCGTCGGCAGCATTCGTGCGGACCTCAAGCCTGGCGATCTGGTCCTTCCGGAACAGATCATCGACTACACCTGGGGGCGCCCGTCGACCTTCCACGAAGGCCCCGGCGCCACCGTCGCGCACATTGATTTCACCGAACCCTACGACCATGCCCTGCGCCAGCGGCTGCGCGCCGCAGCGGCAGCGACGGGCAGCAGGCTCGCCGATGCGGCGGTCTACGCGGCGACCCAGGGACCGCGCCTGGAGTCGGCCGCCGAGATCAACCGCCTCGAGCGCGATGGTGCCGATGTCGTCGGCATGACCGGAATGCCCGAGGCGGCTCTCGCACGCGAGCTGGCGCTGCCTTACGCGGCGATCAATGTGGTCGCCAATTTTGCCGCCGGGCGCGGCGACAGTCGTGCCGGCATCAGCCTCGAAGCGATCCATGCGGTGCTGGCGGCGTCGATGCAGCAGGTCCATGCCATCATCGAGACGATGCTCGGCGACGATGATTAGACCGGTGCTGAAAATGGGCGATCCGCGTCTGTGGCAGCAGGCGAGGGTCGTTGAGCGCTTCGCCACCGACGAACTCGCGGCGTTGATCGTCGATATGCAGGACACCATGCGCGCGCTCGACGGTGCCGGCCTGGCCGCGCCGCAGATCGGCGTCGATCTGCGCGTCGTGATTTTCGGGATCGACGGCAACCCCCGCTATCCTGACGCCGAAACGGTGCCCCGCACGGTGTTGATCAACCCGCTGCTGACACCGCTCTCGGCAGAGGTCGAAGACGGCTGGGAAGGCTGTCTCTCGGTGCCCGGGCTGCGCGGCTCGGTGCCGCGCTGGAAATATCTGCGCTACAGCGGCTTCGACCTTTGCGGTCGGGCCATCGAGCGCACCGTCTGCGACTTTCACGCCCGCGTCGTGCAGCACGAATGCGATCACCTCGACGGTATTCTCTATCCGATGCGGATCAAGGACTTCCGTCGTTTCGGTTTCGTTGACGCCTTGTTCCCCGAGGGCGGCGCGGCTGGCGCCGAGTAGCTGCCCCCGCAGGTGTGCGGCTGCGCTGCCAAGCGTCGAGCGTGGAATGGTGACCTGACCTACTGGATCTGTGAAGGAACGACCTTTAATGAGCAAGACTGCCACGTCCCCCCGTTACCGAATTCTCTTTGTCTGCATGGGCAACATCTGTCGCTCGCCGATGGCGGCTGTCGTCACCAGTGCCCTGGCTCAGCGCGAGGGACTGGGCGCCCTGCTGGAAACCGATGCGGCGGGGACACACGGCCATTACCACGCGGGCGAAGCGCCGGACCCGCGGGCGCGCAAGGTCGGCGCCAAGCGTGGCTACGATCTTTCCCGGATGCGCGCGCGGCGGGTCATCGTCGCCGATTTCGATCGCTTCGACCGGATTCTGGCGATGGACCACGAGAACATGGCCAATCTGCTGCGCCTGTGTCCGGAAGAAAGCCGCGCGAAGCTGGGGATGTTCCTCGACTACGTCCCCGATCTCGGCCTTTCCGACGTTCCCGATCCGTACTACGGCGCCGAGTCCGGATTCGAACGCGTTCTCGACCTCTGCGAGCTGGCGGCAAGGGGTCTGATCGCCGCCTGTGAACACGGGCAGCTTGCCCGCTGAGCGGCGCAGTCAGGGGAGTCGGCTAGCGCTCCTCGACTGATGCGTCGCCGGCGCGCACCAGCCGGGGCAGCAGTTCTGGCGGCAGCTGCAGTCGCGCGAGCAGCGTTTCACGGCTGACGTTGAGCAGGTTTTCGATCGCTGCGAAGTCGTCCGGGATGGCGGCATCGGTCCAGCCGTTAACCGAGTGGCGTGCCAGGTTGACCGCCAGTTTGACGTTCTGCACGCGCGGCAGCTGCGCACTCGCGTCGTCCATCAGCGCGGTGAGCAGATCGGGCAGCTGCCAGGCGTGGCAGAGTGCCAACTGCAGCTCGGCGAGCGGAAATCCGAGCACCTCGCACTGCACTGCGCTGCTGCGCAAGCTCTTGCCGGCCTGCAGGCGGGCACGGATGGCGATCGCCTGTTCGGGAGCAAAGCACCACAGCAGGACTTCCGCGAGGTCGTAGAGCAGCGCTGCGAGCGCAACTTCCTCACCGTTCATGTCGTGGCGGGCGAAGGCCCAGTCGTGGGCGTAGCGCGACGCGCGCTGGCAGCGCACGACGACCTGCAGGACGCCAAGTAGCGCTTGCGGGTTGCGGCCAAGCATGGTTTCGATGGTCGCCGGATTTTCGAACTTGCGGAAGAAGGGCTCAACGCCAAGCATCATCACCGCAGTGGCGATATTGGTGACGTCGCTGCGCAGGCGTTTGCTGCCGAACGACTGGATGTAGGCCAGCACGCGGATGGCGAGCAGGGGATCCTGCAGGACGATGGCGGTAATGTCGCGGCCGCTGACGCGGTCGATCTGCTGCCGCGCCTCATCGAGGCGGCGGGCGGTCTGGCGCAGGATGGGCATCTCGGCGCCGCTGAACAAGGTCAGCCAGGCGGCAAGGTCCCGGGGTGCTTGCGTATCGAGCATTGTGCTGGCCTTGAACAGGACCGCCGGGGGCCCTCGGAGCGCTGCGCTGACACGCCTTTCCCCGTGGGCGGCGGGATCAGGGCAGATGGTAGCCGCAGCTTGCCCGGGCTGCAAGCACGGTGGTCGCGCACTTGCGGCGGCGGGTGTCTCCGGCGTCAGAAGCGCTCGTCCTCGCGCAGATAGCGCCACTGCCCGGGCGGCAGCTTGCCGAGCGAGACGCTGCCGATACGAACGCGCTTGATGTCGGTGACTTGCAGGCCGACCAGTTCGCACATCCGCTGAATCTGCCCCTTCTTGCCGGCCAGCAGGACGAAGCGCATTTGTTGATCGCTGAGCCATGAGACCTGCGCCCGCGGCAGTTTGACGTTGTCGAGCGACAGTCCATGGCGCAGCAGATCGAGGCCGTCGGCGGCCAGTTCGCCTTCGACGCGCACGTGATATTCCTTCTCCAGCCGCGAATCGCCACCGCTCAAGCGACGCGCGACACTGCCTTCCTGGGTGAAGGCGAGCATCCCGCCCTCGTCGGCCTCGAGTTTTCCGGCCTGTGCCAGACCGCGCAGATGGCTGGCCTGGAAGGTGAGCGGGGTAGGGTCGTCGGACCAGCGGTTGTCGGCGCGGATCAAGGCGGCGATGGCTTCGCGGCCTGCTTCGGCCGGCGGGCCGGGAAGGTCGCGCGGCTTGTTGAAGACGATGCTGACGCTTTCGCTGGTGTGCGCGCTGGCAATGTCCTTGATCTTGATTTTTGCCCTGGGGTTGACGCGCGCGCCCAGTCGGTTGACGACCACGCCATCGACGCTTACCCAGCCGTTCTCGATCCACTCGTCGGCTTCGCGCCGCGAACACTGCGCCAGCTGGCTGACCAGCTTCGACAGCCGCGGCGACTCCTTCGCCAGGCCGCGAGTCTGGCCGCTTGCCTCGTGCACCGCTTCGCGCTGTGGCGTCGCTCGCGGGCCTGGCCTTGCTTCGCTCGGCGGCCCCCTGTGCGGGGCGCTGGCGGGCGTCGCCTCAGCGTCGCCGTCGGCGGGATTTTCTGGGGCTGGCCGGAAGGCACGCGCGCCGGTGCTGCGCGCGATCCCGCGTGGAGGATAGGCCTTCTTGGCGGGCTTGCCAGGTCGATCGGCGGTCGCGCGAGGCGCGGCGAATCTTTCCTTGCCCGCCCTTCTCGGGTGACCTTCGCTGCTGCCGGGCGCCTCGCTTGCCGCTGACGGCTGGTCGGTCGCCGGGGAGTCCGGCTGCGCTGGCTGTTGCGCTGGCAGGGAGATCTCCCTCTTCGCCACAGCGTTCTGGACGGTGCTCCGTTGCCCTTGGTTGCGCCTTGCCTCGTCCGCGCGGCGCGGCGGGCGCGGTGCAGCGCCGTCCTCTTTTCTGGCCCGCGGGGGCGGTGCCTCGGCGGCGGCCGGCTGGCTGTCGGCACGGCGGGTGCTTGCGCGTTTTGACGGCGGCGCACCGCCGCGGACAGGTTTGCGCCCTGGCCATCGGCCTGGCTGCGCAGCGCTGTCGGTCGCGGTCGTCTTCGGGAGTTTCAGGGTCGGGCGGGGCATGGCAGCGTTTTCTGTTCGGTCGGGCCCGTAGTGTACGCCAGAAGTTGCCACCGTCCCGAGCGAATCGCATCCGGCGCGCTCGCCAGGCTGCGGGCTGGCAGGGCGGCAACCCGCTTGCCGGGTTTGGCTAGCGCGGCGGCGGTGGCGGTGGCGCGCCCCGCGGCGGTGGTGGCGCTGGCGGTGCGCCGCGGGGCGGAGGCGGCGGGGGCGGAAGAGGCGAGGCAACGGGTCTGTTGATGGCGTCCTCCGGCAACGCGAAAGTGCCGACCACGGGGACCTTGTGACCGCGCGCGTACATGCACTGGACGTAGCTCTGGTCGTAACGTTCCTGCACGGTATACGCGGAGGCGTTGCTGGCCGCGACTCCGCCGACGCTGCCAGCGAGCAGGCCGACGCCGGCGCCGACCGCTGCGCCGCTCGAGCCATCGATCGCGGCGCCCACGGCCGCACCGACGACCGTGCCTAGCGCAGCGCTGGCGACGCCGGCGTTGGCGGCTGAAGTTGCCGGCGTTGCGCCACCAATCGCCTGATTCGCGTAGTGCCGGCAAAATCCGTCGTCGCCGCGGAACTTGGCGAACGACTGCCCCGATCCGGGCAAGGCCATCACGCTGGGCCCGTCCGGCGGAAAGCTGGCGCAGGCGGCAAGGAAGATGGCGAACAACGGTGTTAATTGACGTCGGCTGGGCATGGCTGAACTCGGCAAGGGGTTTTGCGCTGCACGCGGAAGCGATGAGCGTGGGCGATAGTGAATGTAACGCAGTCGCCGCTTGCGCGCTGACCTGCGCGCTGAATGCGCCGCTCTCGAACTGGGCAGGTTGGCAGGCGAACGTCGGTTTCTGGTACGCTGCAAGCAGTCGCGCCGGGCTCGGCGCTCAATTGATCGTCGAGCAAGCGCGATCCCGCTGCGCGGCGGGCCGGCACAGGAATTGCCAAGCCGGCCGTGGTGGGCGAATCGCAGGGCGCTCGCCACGCCGCGTCGCGTCGCCAGCGCAAACGGGGAAAGCCTCTGCACCCAGCAACCGACCTAGAGCTGAATGCACGATGACCATGCCAGACCAACCGAAAAGTGCCATCGGCAATCTTGCCGACCTCGAGGATGGACAGATCGCCTTGTCGCGCTATATCGTCAAGCGGGCGGACGGCCTGTTTGTGACCTTGTCGCGGCTCGATTCGCCGGTTGATTTCGTCGACTTCGTCGATCGCACCTTTGCCTTGGGGCTCTATTTCCGGGGCCTGGATTATGCGCAATTCCAGTCGCTCCTGTACGACGATGCGGCGAGTCGCGACAAGGCTGCCCCCGACGAGGTGTTCCTGGCGCTGGATATCGCCACCTTTCAGCCGCAGCGCCAGTCGCTCTACAAGGAGCTGCGGATTCAGCGCGGCGAGGCGGCCTATCTGTTCGAGCCGATCTATCGCGACGCGGCGCCCGATGAGGCGTCGACTGAAGGCAGCGGCAACAGCCCGCAGGGGATGCTCGCCGGCTCGCCGCAGGAGGTGCGTGTCTGGCTGGATTTCGACGAGTTCGTCGCCAGCGCGTGGGGCAAGGGGGTGCGCTTCGGAATCGACGTTGCGGCGGTCCAGGAAGGCATCCAGCTCGACAGGCCAGAGCGGCGTGTCGTGGCTCGCGGCAAGCCCTTCGTGGCCGGCAAGGACGCCACGATTACCGAGCAGGCGCCTGGCCTGCGCCGCAACAACGCACCGCGTCGCCTGTTCGGTGACCGGGTCGATCTGCGCCAGTTCGAGACGCGTTATCCGCAGGTCGCCGCCGGGCTGCGTCTGGTGAAGAAGACGCCGCGTACTCCCGGCGTCGACGGGCGGGACGTCACCGGCGAGGCGCTGCCCGCGCCCTTGCCCAAGGATTTCGACCTGCAGCGCATGGCCGGTGCCGGGACTCAGCTGAGTCGGGAAAAGGACGGCGAATACCTGCTCGCCTCGGTCTGTGGTTTCCTCACCATCGATACGCGCAGCCACCAGTTCTCGGTGACCGACAAGATCGTCAGTCACGAGGGGGTCAGCGCACGTACCACCGGGGACCTGATGTTGACCGGCGAAGTGTACGAACAGCACGGTGAAATCCAGGAGAAGCGTGTCGTCACCTGTCGCAGCATCACCGCATTCGCCGATGTCTTTGGCAACATCGTGTCCACCGGCGGTACCGTGCGCTTGCAACAGAATCTGGTTGGCGGCAGCGCCAGCAATGACGACGGCGACATCGTCGTCGAAGGTGTCGCCTCCGGAGCGACGCTGATCGCGCCGCACGGCTGCGTGACCTTGAAGCGGGCGGACAACTGCGTGATCATCGCTCGCCAGGTCGTCATTGCCCGGGCGACGCTATGCGATATCGTTGCCCAGGTCCTGTCGCTTGAGCAGGCAGAAGCCTGCGCTGCGGCAGCCAGGAATATCCAGGTGCGCCTCGCCCGCGCACACCGGGAGGTTGGCAACGTGTTTCTGGTCCTGCTGCCGGACGCCTCGACCGAGGACGCCGGCATTGTTGCTTTGCGGGAAAAGCGTGCCGAACTCGAAGAGGCGATCGCCGGCCACCGCGCCAGGGTCGAGGCCTTGCGCGGTGACAAGGATGTCACCGCGTACCTGCGCCTGGCGGGCAAGCTGCGACGCGGCGAAGTGAGCCTGAGTCCCGAGCAGGAGGTCGGTTGGCGCCGCCTCTCGGCGGTCGTCGCTCCGGTCTTGAAGACGCTTTCGCTCCTGTCTGGCGCGGTCAACGAGCTGGTGGCCGAGTCCGCCGCCATGGCGGTGGAAATCGACGAAGGCCAGGCCGCTGCAGAGCAGGCGTGTGGCGAGCTGGCGTGCACGATTGACCGCGTCGAAGGCGAGACGCGGGTAAGTACCTTGCTGGTCAGGCAGGCCGATACGCCGCTGGGCGCCCTTCCGCGCAAGGAACTGAAGGTCCGGCTACGGGCGACGGACGCGGCGACCAACAAATTGTTCTTCGCCTCGTCTGGCCATTTCTCCTGGACCTACCGGGCGCCGCAAGCGCCAGCCTGACGGCCGGCGGCAGGTCCGCAGCGGCGAGAAGAGGTCGTTTCAGCCCTCGGCCAGCCGTTTGCCGATGTGTTCGAGCGCCTCCTCTATCTGATCGATCAGGATCAGGCACAGGTCGCCTGGCTGCAATTGGGCAAGGGCGGTATCGATCGCCAGAAACTCGCCATGAACTTCCTGGACTTCGGACGCGCGCGTGGCGTTGAGCAAGCCCTGCTGCAGCAGGGCCAGCACTTCGCCATCGGCGCGTCCGCGCTGGCACTGATCCTGGTAGAGAACGACGCGATCGAAGGCGCCGCCGAGAATCTCGGTCTGGCCGCGGATGTCTTCATCACGCCGGTCGCCAGCGCCGCTGATGACGACGGAGCGGCGACTGTCGGGGGGGGCCGGCAGGTTGTCGATGGCCTCGACCAGGGCCTGGATGGCGTCCGGGTTGTGGCCGTAGTCGGCGACCAGGGTGGCGCCGCGATAGCTGAAGACGTTGAAGCGGCCGGGCGCCGTCTGGGCGTCGTTGACGAAACTGGCCAGAGCGCCGTGTATCGTTTCCCAGGGGACTGCCATAGCCCAGGCGGCGGCAATGGCGGCCATCGCGTTTTCGACCTGGAAGCCGATGGCGCCATGCTGGGTGACCGGAATGTTGGCCAGCGCGATGCGGTGTTCGACGCCGCCTCCCGAGGCGACGATCGACGCGCCGTCGCGGTAGACGACGCGCTTTCTTTGTGCGCGGTGCAGAGCCATCAGCGGATGATTGCGGTCGATAGCGAAGAAGATGACGCTGCCGGGGCAGGCGTCGGCCATCCGCGAAACCACCGGGTCGGCGGCGTTGAGTACGGCGACGCCGGTCTCGGGCCTGACGTTCTGAACGATGACCCGCTTGACCACCGCCAGATCCTCCACCGTACTGATGTAGGAGAGTCCAAGGTGGTCGCCGAGACCGATGTTGGTGACCACGGCAACATCGCAGCGGTCGAAGCCGAGCCCCTCGCGCAGCACGCCGCCGCGAGCGGTCTCCAGAACTGCAGCGTCGACATCGGGGTGGAAGAGGACGTTTCTGGCGCTTTTCGGACCGCTGCAGTCGCCGGTGTCGATGCGTCGCCCCTCGACATAGACGCCGTCGGTGGTGGTCATGCCGACGCGCAGCTCCTGGGCGGCAAGAATGTGGGCGATCAGGCGCACGGTCGTCGTCTTGCCGTTGGTTCCCGACACCGCAATCAGCGGGATACGTGCTTCGTCGCCGTCGGCGAACATGTTGCCGATGATCGCTTCGCCCACCGGTCGCCCCTTGCCGAACGACGGTTGCAGGTGCATGCGCAGCCCTGGCGCGGCGTTGAGCTCGACGATGCCGCCACCCTGTTCCTCGAGCGGCCGCAGGACGCTGTCACAGACGACGTCGACGCCGGCGATGTCGAGGCCGATGGTCCGTGCCGCGGCAACCGCCTGCGCGGCAAACTCGGGATGCACGTCGTCGGTGACGTCCGTCGCCGTACCGCCGGTCGATAGATTGGCGTTATTGCGCAGGACGACGCGCGAACCTCTGGGTGGCACCGACTCCGGAGTCAGCCCGCCGCTCGCCAGGCGTGCCAGGGCGACTTCGTCGAGGCGAATCCGGGTCAGGGAGGTGGCGTGACCTTCGCCACGCCGCGGGTCGTTGTTGACCCGCTCGACGAGCTCGCGGATATCGTGCACGCCGTCGCCGACGACCAGCGGCGGGTCGCGGCGGGCGGCGGCGATCAACTTGTCGCCGACCACCAGGAGGCGGTAGTCGTGGCCCGGGATGTAACGTTCGACGAGGACTTCGTCGCTGACCTGGAAAGCGATTGCGTAGGCCGCCTCGATCTGCTCGCGGCTGACCAGATTGACGGCGACCCCCTTGCCCTGGTTACCATCCTGAGGTTTGACGACCACCGGGGCGTCGATCTCGCAGGCTGCTGCCCAGGCGTCTTCGGCGCTCAATACCGGTCGCCCGGCGGGAACCGGGACGCCGGCCGCGTGCAGCAGGATCTTGCTCAGTTCCTTGTCCTGCGCGATGGCTTCGGCAACGGCGCTGGTGCGATCGGTTTCGGCGGCCTGGATGCGTCTCTGGCGACTGCCCCAGCCGAACTGGACCATGCTCCCTTCCGTCAGCCGGCGATAAGGGATGTTGCGCGCCATCGCCGCATAGACGATGGCTCCGGTACTCGGGCCGAGGCGGACATCCTCGTCGAGTTCGCGCAAGCGGCTGAGCGCGTCGTCGAGGTCGAAAGGCGCATCGTCGACCGCGGTATGGCAGAGGTCCTGGGCAAGTTCGAAAGCCAGGCGGCCTACGACCTCTTCGCTGTATTCGACGATCACCTGATAGGTGCCGGCTTCCAGCGTCCTGGCCGTGCGGCTGAAGGTGACCGGGCAGCCCGCCTGCGCCTGCAGGCCGAGGGCGGCGAACTCCAGCGCCTGGGCCATCGATACCGCTTCATCATGACCCGCCGGGCGCAGCATGGCCAGTTCCGGAAAGCGCGCGCGCAGACGATCCTCGAAGCCGGGCAGGTCGTCGATACTGCGCTCGTCTTCGGCGCAACAGACAATCGCCTCGATCGCCGTGTGCCGGCTCCAGAGGTTGGGGCCGCGCAGAGCGCGGATACGCGATACTTCCATGAACAGTTTCCCTTTCTGCTTCGCTGCGGACGACGGCCAGTTAGGTCCGCGTGGCTGCCGTGTTTCCGGTTCGGCGCGCGCCGATCAAGCTATTGCGCGGCCGGTCTGTGGCTCATTTCTTCACTCCTGGTGGCTGGTCAGTCGATCATCGTCAGGCGACGGTGAAGGTCTCCAGCCCGGTGCGGATCAATTCCGGTCCTATGCCCAGCGCCCACGCCGCGGCGGTGGCGGCGAGAACGTTCTCGATCTCGAAGTCGACGCTGCCACCATCGGTCAGCGGTATTCCCTGCAGGCTGACGATGGGCGTCTCGTCGTTGCCACTGGCGAGGACCACCTGTCCCCCGCGAACGAACACCGCGCGCTTGCCCAGCGCCCGGTGGTTGACGAGCGCCGGCTGCTCGGGGTCTGTGGCAAAGAAAATGACCTCGCCGTCGCACAGGGCGGCCATTTCGACGAGCATGGGATGGCCGGCATTGAGCACCGCGGCGCCGCCGGGCAGAACCAGGTCCACCTGGGTACGCAGGACAGTGAACACCTGCTCGGGTGTTTCGATGTGGTAGCGGCCAACATGGCGGGCGGGGTCTACGTTGGTGATCACGCCGATCAGGCAGCGATCGTAAGCCAGGCCTTCGTCGAGAACGGTGTCGCTGCCATTTTCCAGCACCGCCGCGTCTACGGCCCGGTTCATCAGGATGCGGTTGGCTGCTCCCCAGGTGGCGTTGTCGCCCTTGGCGATGCAACGCCGATCGAGGAACAGGCCGTCGCTGCAGGCCAGCCCGGTATGCTTGCCGGAGAGCGTCAGGAAGCGCGCGACGAGGTTGGCGACGGTGGTCTTGCCAAAGCTGCCGCTGACGCCGATGACCGGGATGCGGCCGTCGTCACCGTTGGGGAATAACTGCTCGACGATGGCGCGACCGACCGGGCGCGGCTCGCCGCTTTCCGGTTTCAGGTGCATGAGCAGCCCGGGGCCGGCGTTAACCTCGACGATCGCGCCGCGCTGCTCGTCGAGCGGCCGGGAAATGTCTTCGCAGACCAGGTCTACGCCGGCGATGTCGAGGCCGACGATGCGCGCGGCGAGTGACGCGGTGGCAGCGGTGTCGGGGTGTACGCTGTCGGTGATGTCGTCGGTGTGGTTGCCACTGCGCACGATCAGTACTTCGCGACCGGCGGGCGGGATCGAATCACCGCTGAAACCCTGGCGCGTGACTTCGAGTCGGGCGACCGGGTTATCGCTGAGCGAGAGTATGTCCAGCGGATACTCCTCTTCGGCGCCGCGGCGGGGGTCGGAGTTGATCTGGCTGTCGATCAGCTGGTCGATGGTCGACTCGCCGTCACCCGTGACTTTGGCCGTCTCGCCGCGGGCGGCGGCGACCAGCTTGCCGCCGATGACCAGCAGGCGGTGCTCCGAGCCGCATACATAGCGTTCGACGATGACACCGCTACCTTCCGTGACGGCGGCAGCATACGCCGCCTCGACTTCTGCGGGGCTCATCAGGTTGGTGAATACGCCACGGGCATGGTTGCCGTCGGAGGGTTTGACGACCACCGGATAGCCAATGTCTTCGGCGGCTTCCCAGGCGTCGTTGGCGCTGTCGACCAGGCGTCCTTCGGGGACCGGTACGCCGCACGACGAGAGCAGGCTCTTGGTCAGGTCCTTGTCGCGCGAGATGCCCTCGGCAATGGCGCTGGTGCGGTCGGTTTCTGCGGTCCAGATACGTCGGCTGCGCGAGCCGTAGCCAAGCTGCACGAGATTGCCGGTGGCGAGCAGGCGAATCGCCGGTATGCGCCGGTCTTTGGCCGTTGCCGCGTCGACGATGCAACTGGTGCTCGGTCCGAGCAGTTTGCGCTCGGCCATGTCGGTCAAGTGCGCGACCGCGGCGGCAACGTCGAAAGGCGTCTCGTGAATGGCGGCCAGCAGCAGCTCGCGGCCGGAATACAGGCAGGCGCGGGTCACCTCGTCGTGCCAGGCGCGAACGACGACCTTGTACACGCCACGGGTGGAGGTTTCTCGGGCTTTGCCGAAACCGCCGGGCATGCCGGCGAGGTTCTGCAATTCGAGGGTGACGTGTTCGAGGATGTGCGCCGGCCAGGTGCCTTCCTGGACGCGGCGCAGGAAGCCTCCGCGCTCACCGTAGCTGCAGCGATGCTCGATCAGCGACGGAAGCAGCCCGGTGAGGCGTTCGTAGAAGCCGGGGATGGTGTTCGACGGGAAGTCCTCAAGTTCGCCGATATCGACGACCGCCTCGATGACCGGGCGGTAGGTCCAGATGTTCGGGCCGCGCAGGTAGCGGATCTCGAGGAACTTGATGTCTTTGTTTTTCATGGGGTCATTCCAGGCACGGACGGGTGGGCGCGCCTTGGCGCAAGAGGGGCTGCGGGTGATCCGCTCGGAGGCCCGAGCGAGCTTATCGTGGCTATAACGCGGCAGCTGCGAATCGGCTGACCGGGCTCAGGGTCGGATGCGGCAGTTGCCGTTGCCAGGTTCACAGGAAGCGGTCCAGAAATCGCCGGCTCGGTGCATCGAGCGCGTAGCGGTCGCGGATCAGGAAGTGAATGCCGTGGCTGTCGGCGATCAGCAGGGCCGGCGAGTCGAGGCGGCGAATGTCTTCCTCGCCCTTGAGGACGAAAGTGGTCGTGCCGCGATCGGTCTCCACCTGCCAGGTACTTGGCGTGGCAAAACTCGAGACGCTGATCAGGCGCCTGATCTCGGGGATGAATTCACGACCGCTCAGCTCGCTTTCGACCAGCGCACGCATTTCGTCCGGCAGCTCGCTGAGCTGCTCGATCCACGCCAGTTCACGGCCATGCGGGTCGACCAGGCCGATGCCGTCGTCAGGAGCGCTGATCGGGAAGGCGCGCACAGGCACCACTCCGGCGTGCGTCTCGCCGCCGGCAGTGGTCAGCTCGAGTCGTCCGAAGGCGTTGCGTTGCAAGCGATAGTCGGGCGCGGTGATCACAGGCGTTCTCCGTCGGCGGCGCGTGCGAGTTCGACGCTGCTCAAGCTGTCTTCATTGTCGACGTTGCGCGCCTGCGCCAGGTAGAGGCGGTAGTAGTGGCCCTCGCAAGCCATCAACTGGTCATGGCTGCCGACCTCGACGACGCTGCCACGGTCGAGAACGACCAGGCGATCGGCGTCGCGCAGGGTGGAGAGGCGGTGCGCGATGGCAATCGTGGTCCGCCCGCGAACCAGATTGTCGAGGGCTTTCTGGATCTCCTTCTCGGTGGTCGTATCGACCGACGAGGTCGCTTCGTCGAGAATCAGGATGGGCGGGTCGATGAGCAGCGCGCGGGCGATCGAGATGCGCTGTCGTTCGCCGCCCGAGAGTGCCTGGCCGCGTTCGCCGACCAGCGAATCGTAGCCGTGCGGCAGGCGCAGAATGAATTCGTGCGCGTGCGCGGCGCGGGCGGCGGCGACGATTTCGGCGCGTGTCGCCGCGGGCTTTCCGTAGGCGATGTTTTCGGCAATGGTGCCGAAAAAGAGGAACGGCTCCTGCAGCACCAGGCCGATGTGCTGGCGGTACTCGGCCACCGGCAGCGAGCGGATGTCCACGCCATCGATCAGAATGGCGCCCTCGCTGACGTCATAGAAGCGGCAGATCAGGTTGACCAGCGTGCTCTTTCCGGAGCCGCTGTGGCCAACCAGGCCGACCATCTCGCCGGGGGCAATGTCGATGCTGATGTCGCGGGTGACGCTGCGCGTTCCGTAGCGGAAGCCGACGCCGCGCAGTTCGATACGCCCGGTGACTTTCGCCAGGTGCACCGGCGTTGACGGCTCGGGAACGCTGGACACGTGGTCGAGGATATCGAAGATGCGCTTGGCGCCCGCGGCGGCCTTCTGGGTGACCGAAACGATGCGGCTCATCGAGTCCAGGCGCAGGTAGAAGCGGCTGATGTAGGCAAGAAATGCGGTCAGCACGCCGACCGTGATGTGGTCGCTGGCAATCTGCCAGATGCCGAAAGCCCAGACGATGAGCAGGCCTATTTCGGTGAGCAGGGTGACGCTTGGCGAAAACAGCGACCAGACCTTGTTGACCCGGTCGTTCACTTCGAGATTGTGCGCGTTGGCGGTGCGGAAACGGCTGGTCTCGCGCGCTTCCTGGGCGAAGGCCTTGACGACGCGAATACCGGGAATGGTGTCGGCGAGGACGTTGGTCACTTCCGCCCACACGCGGTCCACGCGCTCAAAGCCGGTGCGCAGTCTCTCGCGCACGACGTGGATCAGCCAGGCGATGATCGGCAGCGGCAGGAGGGTCACCAGTGCCAGTCTGACGTCGATCGACATGAGGATGGCGGTGGTCATCACGATCATCAGTACGTCGGTGGCGAAATCGAGCAGGTGCAACGACAGAAAGATGTTGATGCGATCGGTCTCCGAGCCGATGCGGGCCATCAGGTCGCCGGTTCGCTTGCCGCCGAAGTACTCCTGCGAAAGCGTCAACAGGTGTTCGTAGGTGGCGGTGCGCAGGTCGGCTCCGATGCGCTCGGAGACCAGCGCCAGGATGTAGGTGCGTGCCCAGCCGAGGATCCAGGCGACCAGGGCAGCGCCGAGCAGGCCGGAGAGATAGAGCGCGACCAGTGCCGGATCGATCGCCTGACCGTTCTGGTAGGGGATCAGGACCTTGTCCATCAGCGGCATGGTCAGGTAGGGGGGCACCAGGGTGGCCGCGGTGCTCAGCAGCGAGAGCGTGAACCCGGCGAGAAGCTGCCCGCGGTAGGGTCTCGCGAAGCGGCCAAGGCGGAGCAGGGTCCAGGTCGAAGGCGGTTGGTGAATTTCCTTGCTGCATACCGGACACTGCTCGTCGCCGGCGAGGAGTGGCGTTTCGCAGCTTGGGCACACGCCTGGTGCTGCCGGTGCTGGCAGCCTGCCAGTGAGGTGGAAATTCAACTGCCGCGTGAAGTGGTCGATCAGCCGTCCGGCGGCGACGTCCGTGCCGAGCGTGTAGCGCCAGTGCGCCAGGCGCTCATCGGTGGCACACAGTTCGAGCGTGCCGACCCCGGCGTGGTCGCTGCGCGTCAGGGTGAGGCCTGGCTGGTACGGCCAGCTGTGCACACTCTCGTCGCCAGACCCCATGGCCATCAGGCGGGCGTTGCTGACGACTACGATGCCGGCAGAAAAGCGCAGGCTTGCGTCGAGGTCGATCTCCAGCCAGGCCAGTACCTCCTCGTCAGCGGCCAATTGGGGTTGCACGCGTTCTGTCCATGCGGCGGGCAGCGGCGGTGCGGAAACCTTGGCGAGGGCGGCGCTCTGGGCGGTGGATGCGTGGTTGGCTGCGGTCATCGAGGAGGGTTTTTCAAGCAAGGCTGCCGGAGGTGTTTTCGTTGCAGGCGGCAAGTATACTCGCCTTCAGAGTGCTGCCGGCGATGCCCGCCAGCGGGGTCGTGCCGCAGCGATCAGATCGTCAAGCGATCGCCCTGGTAGCGGCGCGCGACTTGCAAGCGGGCGATGGTGGGCAGGAGATTCAGTCCGCTGGCTGCCCGGCACTGATCGGCACGGCGGATCAGTTCGTCGAAGCTGCTGTCGACCGGGTCACCGGCTGCCGCAAAGGCGATAGTATTGCCGCTGTCGCAGGACGGAAAGACGAGCGCGCGACCGTCAAATGCGTCGCTGATGCGCTGGCTGCTTGCCTGGAAGCCGCGTTCGCGGCCGAGCAGATTGACGGCCAGTAGCCCGCTATCGCTCAGGCGCGAGCGACAGGCCTGGTAGAAAGGGAGCGTGTCGAGTACGCCGGCGCGGGCCTTCTTGTCAAAGCCGTCGACCAGGATGTAGTCGTAGCGGCTGTCGCCGGCAAGCATGTGCGCCGCGCCGTCACCGATCAGCACGCGCAGGCGCAGGGGATCGTCGGGGAGTCCGAAGTGCAGCCGGGCGACGACTTCGACCTGCGGATCGATTTCAACGACGGTGATCTTGGTTGCCGGCAGCTGATGGTAGATGAATTTGGCCAGCGATCCGGGGCCCAGCCCGATCAGCAATGCCTCGCGCGGCCATGGCGGCTCGCGGAGGAGCAGTCCGGCCATCATCTCGCGCGTGTAGGGCAACTCGAGCGCGTTCGGACGCTGGATGCGCATCGCCCCCTGCACCCAGTCCGACGAGAAGTGGAGGTAGCGGACGCCGGCTCTTTCGCTGACGTCGATCAGGTTATGCGCCATTCGATCTCTTGGCCGTCGTCGTTGTCTGGGAGGTTGCCTGGCGAGCGCCGGCGGCACGCGGCGAACGCGCGCCAGGAACGCGCCTTTGCTCGGGTCCAAGGGCGGGCGCGCCGGTCTTGTCGACCGTCGGTGCCGGATGTCGGGGAGATCATGGTGGTTTCTTCTTGCTGGCGCGTTTCGCGGGTCGGGATCATGCCGGCCGGGGCTACCCGGTGCTTGCCCGGATCGTCTGGCCGGTCGACGCTCGCGCCGCGTGGCGGCCGCTGATGTCGTCAAGACGGCGATCGTCAATTGACCGGCGCCGCCCAAAATCGGTATACTACCAAAGTTTTTCTGGCCTTGGCGCGGCTGTGCGACGGGTGGACTAAGAGGTTATATGGAATATCTTTTTTCTGTGGTTCTGGCAGTGCACATCCTGGCGGCGGTGAGCGTGATCGGGCTCGTCCTGGTGCAGCACGGCAAGGGCGCCGACATGGGCGCCGCTTTCGGTAGTGGCTCATCGGGCAGCCTTTTCGGCGCGACGGGTTCCGCCAATTTCCTCAGTCGCGCGACGGCGGTGCTGGCCACCGTCTTCTTTGTGACGAGTTTGTCGCTGGCCTATCTGGCGTCGAGTGCGCCAAAAACGACTGGCAGTGTGATGGAGGATGCGGTAAGATCTGCGCCAGTTCCAGCGCCGCCGTCGGGTGGTGTTGAGCAGGGTAAAGTCCCTGCGAATCCTGATTCGAAGGCGAAGGATATTCCCCGGTAATCTGGTTTGAAAGCGGCTCCGAGAAAGGCTTTGTTCCTCGATTTTCTCGCCTGCCGAGTGTGGTAATGCCGACGTGGTGAAATTGGTATACACGCTATCTTGAGGGGGTAGTGACTTCGGTCGTATGAGTTCGAGTCTCATCGTCGGCACCAGGAATGGCCATTCAAAGTGGGTGGCTGTAAGTCTGAATCGAAGCACCTGTGGGGCGGATCATGCTGGAAGGCTATTTCCCGGTACTTGTCTTCATATTGATTGGTGTTGCGTTCGGCGTGGCGCCGGTCGTCACCGGTCTGCTCGTCGCCCCGCACCGTCCCGACAGCGAAAAGCTCTCCCCGTACGAGTGCGGCTTCGAGGCTTTTGAAGATGCGCGCATGAAGTTCGATGTGCGCTACTACCTGATCGCCATCATCTTCATCCTTTTTGACCTCGAGGTTGCTTTCCTTCTGCCGTGGGCGACGATCTTCAAGGAGATCGTCGAGACCGATTCGGTGAAGTGGTTCGGCTTCATCGAGATGCTGGTTTTCATCGCCATTCTGGTCGTTGGCTATATCTATGCCTGGGCCAAGGGCGCTCTGGACTGGGAGTGAGCGATGGGAATTGACGGCATTCTGCAGGAAGGCTTTGTCACTACGACGGCCGACCAGCTGATCAACTATGTGCGTACGGGTTCGATGTGGCCAATGAGCTTCGGGCTTGCCTGTTGCGCCATCGAGATGATTCATGCCGGCTGCTCGCGTTACGATCTGGATCGTTTCGGCATCGTCTTCCGCCCCAGTCCGCGCCAGTCCGACGTGATGGTGGTTGCCGGCACTCTGACCAACAAGATGGCGCCGGCCATGCGCAAGGTTTACGATCAGATGGCGGAGCCGCGCTGGGTGGTGTCGATGGGTTCCTGTGCCAATGGCGGTGGCTACTATCATTACGCGTATTCGGTGGTGCGCGGATGCGACCGCATCGTCCCCGTCGATATCTACGTTCCGGGCTGTCCGCCGACGGCCGAGGCGCTGATCTATGGTCTGATCCAGTTGCAGAACAAGATTCGTCGGACCAGTACCATCGCCCGCTGAAAACAATCAATTGAGAGTGTGAGTCATGTCCGCCAAGCTGGAAGCCCTTAGCCAGAACCTGCAGCAGTGTCTCGGTGATCGAGTGAAGTCCCTGAAGCTGGCGTTCGGCGAGGTGACTCTTGAGGTGGAAGCTGCCGATTACTTTTCCGTCATGCAGGCGCTTCGCGACGAGCCTGACCTGGCCTTTGAAGAGCTGATTGATTTGTGCGGCGTCGACTATTCGGCGTATGGCAACGAGGCGCGCGAAGGTCTGCGTTTCGCGGCCGTCAGTCACCTGTTGTCGATCAGCAAGAACTGGCGTCTGCGCGTGCGCTGCTTTGCGCCTGACGACGACTTCCCGTCCCTGCCTTCGGTGACTTCCATCTGGAACAGCGTGAACTGGTTCGAGCGCGAAGCGTTCGATCTCTTCGGCATTGTTTTCCCGGGTCATGACGACCTGCGCCGGATTCTTACCGACTACGGTTTCATCGGGCATCCGTTCCGCAAGGACTTTCCGATTTCCGGCTACGTCGAAATGCGCTACGACCCCGAGCAGCAGCGCGTGATCTATCAACCGGTGACCATCGAGCCGCGCGAGATTACCCCGCGCATCGTTCGCGAAGCGACCTACGGGAACGCCGAAAATGCCTGAACTGCGCAACTTTACCTTGAACTTCGGGCCGCAGCACCCGGCTGCGCATGGCGTGCTGCGAATGGTTCTGGAACTTGACGGCGAAGTCGTGATGCGTGCCGATCCGCATATCGGTCTGCTCCATCGGGCGACAGAGAAGCTCGCAGAAACAAAGACCTGGATTCAGTCGGTGCCCTATATGGACCGCCTCGACTACATGTCGATGATGTGCAACGAACACGCCTACTGCATGGCCATCGAGCGTCTTCTGCAGGTCGAGGTGCCGATCCGTGCGCAGTACATCCGGGTGATGTTCGACGAAATCACGCGCATCCTGAATCACCTCCTGTGGATCGGCTGTCACGGCCTGGACGTCGGCGCGATGACCATGGTGCTCTACGCCTTCCGTGAACGCGAAGACCTGGTCGATGCCTACGAGGCGGTCTCCGGTGCGCGCATGCACGCGGCCTACTATCGGCCGGGCGGCGTCTACCGTGACCTGCCTGATCGCATGGCGCAGTACCAGGAGTCGAAGTGGAAGAGCTCCGCCCAGATCAAGCCGTTCAACGAGGCGCGCAGTGGTTCCCTGCTTGATTTCCTCGACGATTTTGCCAGCCGCTTTCCGAAGCTGCTCGACGAGTACGAGACGCTGCTCACCGACAACCGGATCTGGAAGCAGCGCCTGGTCGACGTGGCCATCGTCACGCCCGAGCGCGCCCTGCAGCGCGGCTTCACCGGTCCGATGCTGCGCGGTTCTGGCATCGCCTGGGATTTGCGCAAGAAGCAGCCCTATGAGGTCTATGACCGGGTCGACTTCGACATCCCGGTTGGCAAGACTGGCGACTCCTACGATCGCTACCTGGTGCGCATGGAAGAGATGCGCCAGTCGAATCGCATCCTCAAGCAGTGTATCGACTGGTTGCGGCAGAACCCGGGCCCGGTGATGTCCGACAACCATAAGGTTGCGCCACCGGATCGCGAAGCCATGAAGTCCAACATGGAAGAGCTGATTCACCACTTCAAGCTGTGTACGGAAGGCATGCACGTGCCCGAAGGCGAGGCCTACTCGGCGGTCGAGCATCCCAAGGGAGAGTTCGGCATCTACATTATTTCTGACGGGGCGAACAAGCCATACCGCTTGAAGATACGTGCTCCGGGCTATGTGCATCTTTCGGCAATGGACGAAATGGCGCGTGGCCACATGCTGGCCGATGTGGTGACCATCATTGGTTCGCAGGACGTTGTTTTTGGCGAGATTGACCGTTGATGCTGACCTCAGAATCCCTCAAGAAGATCGACCGCGAAATCGCCAAGTATCCGGCGGACCAGAAGCAGTCGGCAGTAATGGCCGCTCTGGCGATTGCCCAGGAAGAGAAGGGGTGGTTGTCCAGTGAAGCGATCGAGTGCGTCGCCAACTACCTCGGCATGGCCCCGGTGGCCGCCTACGAGGTGGCGACCTTCTACAACATGTACGACTTGAAACCGGTCGGCAAGTACAAGGTCTCGGTGTGCACCAATCTGCCGTGCATGCTCTCCGGTGGTGTCGATGCCGGAGAGTACCTCAAGAGCAAGCTTGGTATCGGCTATAACGAAACGACGCCGGACGGCCTGATCACCCTCAAGGAAGGCGAGTGCATGGGCGCTTGCGGCGATGCGCCGGTGATGATCGTCAACAATCGTCGGATGTGCAGCTGGATGAATCCCGAGCAAATCGACCAACTGCTGGCGGAGCTGAAGTAATGGCGATTCTCGGTGCAATCAACCCGATGTTGAGCCTTGATCTGGACGGTGACAATGCCTGGCGGCTTACCGACTACGTCAAGCGCGGCGGTTACTCTGCCTTGCGGCGGATTCTCGAAGAGAAGCAGACGCAGGAATTCGTCATCAACGAGGTCAAGAAATCGGTTTTGCGCGGGCGTGGCGGCGCTGGCTTTCCGACCGGTCTCAAGTGGAGTTTCATGCCCCGCTCGTTTCCCGGCGACAAGTACGTGGTCTGCAATTCCGACGAAGGTGAGCCGGGTACTTTCAAGGATCGCGACATCCTGCGCTATAACCCGCATTCGGTGATCGAAGGGATGGCCATCGCCGCCTACGCGATGGGCGCGGCGCGCGGTTACAACTACATCCACGGCGAGGTGTGGGAGATTTACGAGCGCTTCGAAGAGGCGCTCGACGAGGCGCGGGCGGCCGGCTTCCTGGGCCGTAATCTCTTGGCTTCGGGCTTCGACTTCGACCTCTTTGCCCATCACGGCTACGGTGCCTACATCTGTGGCGAGGAAACCGCGCTGCTCGAGTCGATCGAGGGGAAAAAGGGTCAGCCCCGCTTCAAGCCGCCTTTTCCCGCGTCCTTCGGACTGTACGGCAAGCCGACCACCATCAATAACACCGAGACCTTTGCCTCGATCCCGTACATCATCAACCTGGGTGGCGAGACCTACCTGGAGGCGGGCAAGGCGAACAACGGAGGAACCAAGCTGTTCTCGATTTCGGGTCACGTCAACCGGCCCGGCAATTACGAGATCCCGCTCGGAACGCCATTCGCCACGTTGCTCGAGATGGCGGGTGGAATGCGCGGCGGTCGCCAGCTGAAGGCGTGCATTCCAGGCGGCTCCTCGTCTCCGGTAGTGCCTGCAGCGGCGATGATGGAGTGCACGATGGATTACGACTCGATCAGCAAGGCCGGCTCCATGCTCGGTTCGGGAGCGGTCATCGTAATGGACGAAACGACCTGCATGGTGAAAGCGCTGGAGCGCCTTTCCTTCTTCTACTACGAAGAATCCTGCGGGCAGTGCACCCCTTGCCGTGAAGGAACCAACTGGCTGTACAGGGTAGTGCACCGCATCGAGACCGGGCGCGGGCGCGCCGACGACCTCGACCTGCTGTCCAGCGTCACCACCAACATCATGGGTCGCACCATCTGCGCGCTTGGCGACGCCGCGTCCATGCCGGTACAGAGCTTCATCAAGCATTTTCACGACGAGTTCGCGTACCACATCGAACACAAGAAGTGCCTCGTGCCCGTTGACGTCCAGCGCGCCGGCAGCGGCTTCTTCACGGCAACGGTTTAAGGTCCCAGACGATGGAAATCGAAATCGACGGCAAGGTCGCGCAGGTGCCGGATGGCAGCACCATCATGGACGCCGCACAGCAGCTTGGCGCCTATATCCCGCATTTCTGCTATCACAAGAAGCTGTCGATCGCGGCGAACTGCCGGATGTGCTTGGTCCAGGTCGAGAAAGCCCCGAAGCCCTTGCCGGCCTGCGCAACGCCGGTGACCAACGGCATGAAGGTGTTCACCCATTCCGAGCTGGCGGTGACGGCCCAGAAGGGCGTGATGGAGTTCCTCCTGATCAACCACCCGCTCGATTGCCCTATCTGCGATCAGGGTGGCGAGTGCCAGCTGCAGGATCTGGCAGTCGGTTACGGCGGCAGTGCGTCACGTTTTCAGGAAGGCAAGCGGGTCGTTTTCCACAAGGATGTCGGCCCACTGATTTCGATGCAGGAAATGGCGCGCTGCATCCACTGTACGCGCTGCGTTCGTTTCGGGCAGGAAATCGCCGGGGTCATGGAACTCGGCATGGCCAACCGCAACATGCACGCCGAGATCATGACCTTCGTCGGGCGCTCGATCGATTCCGAGCTGTCCGGCAACATGATCGACCTTTGTCCGGTCGGTGCGCTGACCTCGAAACCGTTCCGCTATTCCGCACGCAGTTGGGAGTTATCACGGCGCAAGTCGGTCAGTCCGCACGATAGTATCGGTGCCAACCTCGCGCTGCAGATCAAGAACAACGTCGTCATGCGCGTCCTGCCGCGTGAGAACGAAGAGGTCAATGAGTGCTGGATCTCGGACAAGGAACGCTTCTCCTACGAGGCGCTCAATTCGCCGGCACGGCTGACTCGGCCGATGATTCGTGTCGATGGCGCGCTGCGCGAAGTCGAGTGGAACGTCGCCCTGGACTATGTGGCGCACGCGCTCAAGGATATTGCCGCCAGTCATGGCGGCGAGTCCCTGGCCGCGCTGGCATCGCCGCATGCCACTCTTGAAGAGCTCTATCTGCTGCAGAAGTTGATTCGCGGCCTGGGCTCCGGGAGCGTCGATTTCCGGCCTCGGCGGCGCGACTTCAGCGCCGACGGCAAGCTTGGCGGAACCCCCTGGCTGGGTCTTCGGCTTGCCGAGATCAAGGACCTGGACGCGGCCCTGGTGATCGGCAGCTTCCTGCGCAAGGACCACCCGCTGTTCGCACAGCGTTTGCGTCAGCTGGGCAAGAAATGGGGCAAGGTGAGCCTGCTGTCGGTCAGTGCCGACGATCCCTTGATCAAGTTGCACACGCAGCTGACGGTGAGTCCTGCCGACCTGCCTGCGGCCCTGGCCAAGATCGTCAAGGCGGCCGCACAATTGAAGAGCGAGGCGGTGCCCGAGGGCCTTGAGTCCGTCGCCCCCTGCGCCAGCAGCCAGGCCATCGCCAGCAGCCTGATCGAAGGCGAGAAGGGCGCGATCTTCCTCGGCAACGTCGCTGAACAGCATCCGCAGGCGGCGCAGCTGCATGCTCTGGCCAACGAACTGTCGCGGCTTACCGGCGCCAGTTGCGGATTTATCGGCGAAGCTGCCAACAGTGTTGGCGGCTACATTGCCAAGGCCCTGCCGACGGCGCTGAATGCCCACCAAATGTTCGCCCAGCCGCGCCAGGCCTATCTCCTGCACGGGGTCGAGCCAGAGCTCGACTGCCACGATCCGCAACAGGCGTTGGCGGCGCTGAAACAGGCTGCCCTGGTGGTCATGCTGACGCCCTTCGCCGACGGCGCCGCGGCAGAGTACGCCGACGTCTTGCTGCCCATCGCCCCGTTTACCGAAACCTCGGGAACGTTCGTCAACTGCGAAGGCCGCGTGCAGAGTTTTAACGGCGTTGTCCGTCCTCTCGGTGACGCCCGCCCCGGCTGGAAGGTCCTGCGCGTTCTCGGAACTTTGCTGGCGGTGCCCGGCTTCGACTATGACTCAAGCGAACAGGTGCGTGACGAAATCGTCCCCGCGGGTAAAGACTTTGTCGACGGCCTGAGCACCCAGGTCAGTGCCGTTCCCTGCGTTTCCTGGTCGCTGACCAGTACCCCCGGAGGTCTGCAACGAGTCGCCGAAGTGCCGATCTATTCCGCCGATCCGCTCGCTCGTCGTGCTGCAGCACTTCAGAAGACCCGCGACGCGCTGGCTCCAAGCGCTCGCATGTGCGTCGAGACGCTGCAGGCGCTGGCGGTCAGCGACGGTGCCTCGGTACGTGTCCGGCAGGGGAGCGGCGAGGCCGTACTGATGGCCAAGGCCGATGCAACGGTGCCGGCGGGCTGTGTTCGGGTGGCCGCGGCGCATGTTTCGACTGCTGCGCTGGGTGAGATGTTCGGCGCGATCAACGTGGAGCGTGCATGATGGTTGATGCGCTGCAGGTGTTTCTGCAAGGTCTGTTCGGATCGGTTTTCCCATTGGTCTGGGTGCTGCTCAAGATCGTTCTGATCATTGCGCCACTGCTGCTCTGCGTGGCTTACCTGACCTTTTGGGAAAGAAAAGTGATTGGCTGGATGCAGGTCCGCATCGGACCCAACCGGGTCGGTCCGTGGGGACTTATCCAGCCGATTGCCGACGGCGTCAAGCTTCTGCTCAAGGAAGTTCTCATCCCGACCGGTTCGGACAAGAGCGTCTTTCTGATTGCGCCGATGTTCGCCTTTGCGCCGGCGCTGGCTGCCTGGGCAGTGGTGCCGTTCAACGACACGCTGGTGCTGGCCAATGTCAACGCCAGCCTGCTGTACATCATGTCGGTCACCTCGATCGGCGTCTACGGGATCATCCTGGCCGGCTGGGCGTCCAATTCCAAGTACGCTTTCCTCGGCGGTATGCGCTCGGCTGCGCAGATGATCTCGTACGAAATTTCGATGGGCCTGGCGCTGGTCGTCGTGCTGATGGTTTCCAATAGCCTCAACCTCGGCGATATCGTGCACAGTCAGGGCAAGGGCATCTTTGCCGACTACGGCCTTGGCTTCCTGTCGTGGAACTGGTTGCCGCTGCTGCCGATGTTTGCCGTCTATCTGGTGTCTATCGTCGCCGAAACCAACCGTGCGCCGTTCGATATGGCCGAAGGTGAGTCGGAGATCGTCGGTTTCCACTGCGAGTACTCGGGAATGGCGTTTGCGGTCTTCTTCCTGGCCGAATACGCGAACATGATTCTGGTCTCGACACTCACCTCGCTGCTGTTTCTCGGCGGCTGGTTGTCGCCGGTCGGCTTCCTGCCCGACGGTCTCCTGTGGCTGTTCGTCAAGATCGCCGCGGTCTTGTTTTTCTTCCTCTGGATTCGCGCCACCTTCCCCCGCTATCGCTACGACCAGATCATGCGTCTGGGCTGGAAGGTGTTCATCCCGCTGTGCCTGATCTGGTTGGTGGTGGTCGGCTGCTGGATGATGTCGCCGTTGAACATCTGGAAGTGAGAGGCTAGTCATGGGTTCGATGAAGGAAATTTTCAACAGCCTCCTGCTCAGGGAGTTGTTCAAGGGCATGTCGGTGACCGGGCGCTACATGTTCGCGCGCAAGATCACCGTCCAGTACCCGGAAGAAAAAACGCCACAAAGCTTCCGCTTCCGCGGCCTGCACGCGCTGCGTCGCTATCCCAACGGCGAGGAGCGCTGCATCGCCTGCAAGTTGTGCGAAGCCGTTTGCCCGGCGCTGGCGATCACCATTGAGTCCGAACAGCGCGAGGACGATTCGAGGCGGACGACACGCTACGACATCGATCTGACCAAGTGCATTTTCTGCGGTTTCTGCGAGGAGGCCTGCCCGGTCGACGCCATTGTCGAGACCCGGATCTACGAGTATCACGGAGAAACGCGCGGTGATCTCTACTACACCAAGCCGATGTTGCTGGCCAATGGTGACCGCTACGAAGAGCAGATCGCCGCTGACCGCGAACTCGACTCGAAATACCGCTAACAGGCCCACGCGATGGAATTCAAGACCTTCGTTTTCTACTTTTTCTCGGCGATCCTGGTGTTCGCCGGACTGCGTGTGATCACCTCGCGCAATCCGGTGCATGCGGCGCTGTTCCTCGTCCTAGCCTTCTTCTCGGCAAGCGGCGTCTGGATGCTCTTGCAGGCCGAGTTCCTGGCCATAGCGCTGATCCTGATCTACGTCGGGGCGGTGATGGTGCTCTTTCTCTTCGTGGTGATGATGCTCGACATCAACCTCGATCGTCTGCGTGAAGGCTTCTGGAGCTACTTGCCGCTGGGCTCGATCATTGCCTTGCTGATGGTCGCCGAGATGGCCTTGATCCTTGGTGGTAACTACCTCGGCCTGCTCGAAAGCAGTGTTCCGCAGGCCAGCGCCGAGGCCAGCAACGTCAAGGCGATCGGCCGCCTGATTTTTACCCAATACGTCTACCCCTTCGAACTGGCGTCGGTGATCCTGCTCGTCGGCATCGTCGCCGCGGTGGCGCTGACACAGCGCGGCAAGCGCAAGAACAAGTCGGTCAATCCATCGCAGCAGGTCTTCGTCAAGGCCGCGGACCGCCTTCGTGTCCTGCAGATGCCGGCGGAGAAGCGAGACTGAACGCAATGAACGGACGAAACGCGCCGCTGGCGCAACCACCACAAGACTGAGAATAAGAGCGGGTAGCGTAAAACGTGCTACCCCGAGCAGAAGGAATCAGGGAGGCACCTTGCTTACACTGTCCCATTTTTTGATCCTGGGCGCGATCATGTTCGCGATCAGCGTCGTTGGCATCTTTCTCAACCGCAAGAATCTGATCATCATCCTGATGTCGATCGAGCTGATGCTGCTGGCGGTGAATATGAACTTCATCGCTTTCTCGCACTTCATGCAGGACCTTGCCGGGCAGGTATTCGTCTTCTTCATCCTGACTGTTGCGGCCGCCGAGGCGGCAATCGGGCTGGCGATTCTGGTGGTGCTGTTCCGCAACCTGAAGACCATCCACGTGGATGATCTGGACAGCCTGAAGGGTTGAACATGGAAATGCAAAAGCTCTACCTGCTCGTTCCGCTGGCTCCCCTTTTCGGGGCCATCATCGCCGGTCTCCTCTGTCGCGTGATCCCGCGCTGGGTGGCGCACACGGTGACCATCGCCGGCGTGGCCATCGCCTTCATCGCCTCCTACGTGATCTTCAAGGACGTGCTCGCCGGCAATACCTTCAACGGTCCGGTATACCGCTGGCTTACCTCCGGCGACTATCACTTCGAGGTCGGTTTCCTGATCGACCCATTGACGGTCACCATGATGCTGGTGGTCACCTTCGTCTCCTTGATGGTGCACATCTACACCATTGGCTACATGCAGGACGATCCCGGCTACAACCGCTTCTTCAGTTACATCTCGCTGTTTACCTTCTCCATGCTGATGCTCGTGATGAGCAACAACTTCATGCAGCTGTTCTTTGGTTGGGAGGCTGTCGGCCTGGTTTCCTATCTGCTGATCGGTTTCTGGTACACCCGGCCGACGGCGATTTTCGCGAACATGAAGGCCTTCCTGGTCAACCGCGTCGGCGACTTCGGTTTCATCCTCGGCATCGGCCTGATACTCAGCCACTTCGGCACTCTCGACTATGCTGCCGTCTTCGCCAAGGCGTCCGCGCTTGCCGCGACGACGATCCCGCTGTTCGGGGAGGGCAGTGCCGTGGCGCTGATGACGGCCGTCTGCATTCTGCTGTTCATCGGTGCCATGGGCAAGTCGGCACAGGTACCGCTACATGTCTGGCTGCCGGACTCCATGGAAGGCCCGACGCCGATTTCCGCGCTGATCCACGCGGCGACCATGGTCACCGCCGGCATCTTCATGGTCGCGCGCATGTCGCCGCTGTTCGAGTTGTCCGACACCGCGCTGTCATTCGTCATCGTCATCGGCGCGATCACGGCGCTGTTCATGGGCTTCCTCGGTGTCATCCAGAATGACATCAAGCGGGTCGTCGCCTATTCGACGCTGTCGCAGCTGGGCTACATGACCGTCGCACTTGGCGCTTCGGCCTACTCGGTGGCGATTTTCCACCTCATGACGCACGCCTTCTTCAAGGCCCTGCTGTTCCTGGCCGCGGGTTCGGTGATCATCGGCATGCATCACGACCAGGACATCCGCAACATGGGCGGCCTGCGCAAGTACATGCCAATTACCTGGATTACCTCGCTCGTCGGCTCGCTGGCGCTGATCGGGACGCCTTTCTTTGCCGGCTTCTACTCCAAGGACTCGATCATCGAGGCGGTGGCCCTATCGCACATCCCCGGTTCCGGCTTTGCCTACTTTGCGGTGATGGCGAGTGTCTTTGTCACTGCGCTCTACTCGTTCCGCATGTACTTCCTGGTCTTTCACGGTGAAGAGCGCTTCGGCAAAGCGGCCGCGCACGGGGATCATCACGCCAGCCACGCGACCAGCCACGCCAAGGACGAGCACCACGACGACGATACCCATCACGACGAGGCGCATGGCGAGGAGCATCACGGTCTGGCACCGGGCCAGAAGCCGCACGAGACACCGTGGGTGGTCACCCTGCCGCTGATCCTGCTCGCCATCCCCTCGGCGATCATCGGCTTCATGACGATTGAACCGATGTTGTTTGGCGACTTTTTCAAAGGCGCGATCTTCGTGGACAGCGAAGCGCATCCGGTGATGAAGGAGCTTGCCCATCATTTCCACGGTGCCTTTGCCATGGCGACGCACGCGCTGACCACTGCCGTCTTCTGGCTGGCGCTTTCCGGTGTTGTCACGGCCTGGTACCTCTATATGAAACGTCCGGATATTCCCGTGGCGATCAAGGCCCGCTTTGGCGCGCTGTATACGCTGCTCGACAACAAGTACTATTTCGACAGGTTCAACGAGGTGGTCTTCGCCGGGGGCGCTCGCTTGCTCGGGCGGGGACTGTGGAAGGGCGGTGACGCTGGAGTCATCGACGGAATGATCGTCAACGGCGCTGTCCGCCTGGTCAGCTGGTTCGCGACCCTGGCCCGCTTTTTCCAGACCGGCCATATTTACCACTATGCTTTTACGATGATTATCGGCGTGTTCGTCTTGATGACCCTGTGGGTCACGCGCGCTTGAGCTAGACAAAGACTGGGAACGATATGTTAGCCACGCCGCTTCTCTCGCTTGCCATCTGGGTACCGATCCTTGCCGGTTTTGCAGTCCTGGCGACCGGTGCCGATCGCAATGCGCCCCTCGCACGGATGCTCGCCCTGCTCGGCGCTGTCGCCGGCCTGCTGGTCACCATTCCGCTGTATACGGGCTTTGACCTGAATACGCCGGCGATGCAGTTCGTCGAACTGCACAGCTGGATTCCCCGTTTCAACGTCAATTATCATCTCGGCGTCGACGGCATCTCGGTGCTCTTCGTGCTCCTCAACAGCTTCATCACGGTGACCGTGATTCTTGCCGGCTGGCAGGTCATCGATAGCCGGGTCGCACAGTACAACGCCGGCTTCCTGATCATGTCCGGCCTGTTGAACGGTATCTTTTCCTCGCTGGATGGCGTTCTGTTCTACGTCTTCTTCGAAGCTTCGCTGATTCCCCTGTACCTGATCATCGGTATCTGGGGCGGTTCCAACCGGGTTTATGCGGCGTTCAAGTTCTTCCTGTTCACCCTCATGGGGTCGCTCCTGTTCCTGATCGCGCTGCTCTATCTCTTCATCGAGTCCGGTGGCAGTTTCTCGATACTCGACTGGCACAAGTTGCCGCTCGGCCTGACCGCACAGACCTGGCTTTTCCTCGCCTTCCTGGTCGCGTTCGCCGTCAAGGTGCCGATGTGGCCAGTGCATACCTGGCTGCCGGACGCGCACGTCGAAGCGCCGACCGGAGGCTCGATCGTTCTGGCTGCGATCGCCCTGAAGCTGGGCGCCTACGGTTTCCTGCGTTTTTCGCTACCCATCGCCCCTGACGCCTCGCACGAACTTTCCGGGCTGGTCATCGCGCTATCGCTGATCGCGATCATCTACATCGGCTTCGTCGCCCTGGTCCAGGAAGACATGAAAAAGCTGGTTGCCTATTCGTCGATCGCGCACATGGGCTTCGTTACCCTCGGCTTCTTCATGTTCAGCGCACTCGGGGTTGAAGGGGCGCTGGTACAGATGATCTCGCACGGTTTCGTGTCCGGCGCGATGTTCTTCGCCATCGGCGTCATGTACGATCGTGCCCACTCGCGACAGATTGCCGACTACGGCGGGGTGGTCAATTCGATGCCCAAATTCGCCGCCTTCTTCATGCTTTTTGCGATGGCCAACGCCGGGCTTCCGGCCACGTCGGGTTTCGTCGGCGAATTCATGGTCATTCTGGCGGCCGTCGATTACAACTTCTGGGTCGCCTTCGCCGCGGCCACGACGATGATCGTTGGCGCCGCGTACACCCTGTGGATGTACAAGCGGGTGGTTTTTGGCGCGGTCGCCAACCATCACGTTGCCGAACTTACCGACATCAACGGCCGGGAGTTCCTGATTTTCGTGTTGTTCGCCGCTGGCGCGCTGGGCATGGGTCTCTATCCGCAGCCCTTTACTGAAGTCATGCACAGCTCGGTCAATGAGCTGCTGCGTCACGTCGCTCTCAGCAAGATCCAATAATTGGTAGCCGCTATGACTCTTGCCGAAATGCAGTTCCAGATACCTGACCTTCGCCTCGCGAGCGCGGAGATCTTCATGTTGTTGATGGCTTGCGTGATCCTGATAGTGGACCTGTTCGTCAAGGACCGAAAGCGGACGGTGATCTTCGTCGCCACTCAGCTGACGCTGGTCGGAGCGGCCGTGGTTACCTTCGCCACCAGTTCCGGCGAGATCGGCTACACGTTCAGCAACATGTATGTCGGCGACCTTATGGGCGACCTGTTGAAACTGCTGGTCTACCTGACCGTCATCATCGTCCTCTTCTATTCGCGCGACTACATCCTCGAGCGTGAGCAGATGGCGCGCAGCGAGTACTACGTGCTGGCCCTGTTTGCCACCCTTGGCATGATGGTGATGATCTCGGCGAACCATTTCCTGACCGTCTATATCGGTCTCGAACTCCTCTCGCTGTCGCTTTACGCCCTGGTGGCGATGAATCGTGACTCGGTGCCGGCTACCGAGGCCGCCATGAAGTACTTCGTGCTCGGAGCCCTTGCTTCCGGCCTGCTCCTGTACGGGATGTCGATGATCTATGGGGCGACCGGCACGCTCGAGATCACGGCGGTTGCCGAACGCCTGTACATGGGTCAGGCGAACAAGTCGATTCTTGTCTTCGGTCTCGTTTTTCTGGTCTCTGGAATCGCCTTCAAGCTCGGCGTCGTTCCCTTTCACATGTGGATCCCCGACGTCTATCATGGCGCCCCAACGGCCGTCGCTCTGCTCATCGCCACCGCGCCGAAGCTCGCAGCCTTTGCGATTGTCATGCGGATGCTGGTCAACGGCCTGGTCGTTCTGGCGCAGGACTGGCAGACGATGCTGATTCTGCTGTCCGTCCTGTCGATGGCTATCGGCAACATCGCCGCCATCGCGCAGACCAACCTGAAGCGCATGCTCGCCTATTCAGCCATCTCGCACATGGGCTTCATGCTTCTCGGGCTGGTGACCGGCGTCGTCGGTGGTGACGCGCGTTTCGCCCTCAACGCCTATAGCTCGTCGATGTTCTATGTCATTACCTACGTGCTGACCAGCGCCGGGACCTTCGGCATGATTCTGCTGCTCGCCCGTGGCGGTCTCGAATCGGATCAGATAGACGACTTCAAGGGGCTCAACAAGCGCAGTCCGTGGTTCGCCGCGGTAATGATGATGATGATGTTCTCGATGGCGGGAATCCCATTTTTTGTCGGCTTCTTCGCCAAGTTCTCGGTTCTGCAAGCGGTCGTTGCCGCCGGCTATCTTTGGCTCGCCGTCGTCGCCGTGCTCTTCTCGCTGATCGGCTGCTTCTACTATCTGCGGGTGGTCAAGATCATGTACTTCGATCCGCCGACCAATACCGCTCCGATCCATGCGCCGCTCGACATGAAGATCCTGATGTCGGCCAACGGACTGGCGGTTGCCGTGCTGGGAATCTTCCCGCAGGCCCTGATGTCGCTTTGCGCCTTCGCGCTTCTGCGCTCGCTCTGAGAACCACATACTTTGACCGCAACGCCCCGCCCGCCGGGGCGTTTTCATTGGGAGTTTCCGAATGCAAGACGATTATCCACACCTGCGCGAAGAGCCGCTCGAGAGCACGCAGGTCTTTCGTGGCCGTCTGCTCGACGTACGCCTTGACCGGGTGCGCTTGCCCGACGGCGAAGAGTGCCAGCGCGAATACGTTCGCCACCAGGGGGCCGTGGTCGTCATTGCGCAGTTGGACGACGGCCACCTGCTGCTCGTTCGCCAGCACCGTTATCCCCTGCGGCGCTCGATCCTGGAATTACCGGCGGGCAAGATCGATCCCGGCGAGGCCATCCTCGAGACTGCCAGCCGCGAGTTGCTTGAGGAAACCGGGCACCAGGCCGCCGAGTGGCGCTATCTCGGAGTGATGCATCCCTGCGTCGGCTATTCGGACGAGCGCATCGAGATTTTTCTGGCCCGCGGCGTTCGCCGCCAAGGCGAGCAGAACCTGGACAGCGGCGAGTTCATGGACGTCCTCAGCCTCTCCCTGGACGACGCCCTGGCCGCCGTCAAGAGCGGCGAAATCACTGACGCCAAAACGATCACCGGTCTATTCTGGGCCGAAAAGGCCATTCTCGCGGGCTGGTGAAGCGCCGCTTCAATCGTCCGTTTGGGCAGCGGCTCGCCTGCCGCTGTGTCCCTGCGTCATTCGCTGCAAGGGGCTGCCTCCCCGTCGTTCGCCTCGTCACCAAGGAGGCCACGCCGCGCGCCCTCGCTGACCGCAACGACGGCGGGGTGGGTCAGTAGTCTTTCCACGGAAATGGCGAAGAAGCGTTCCTGAACGTCGTCGGTCTGGCCAAGAGTGATCGTGCCGTACTGGCGTTCGACCTCACGGGCGCGGGCCGCCGGAGCCGGAAAGATCCCCCGGCCGCTGTGGCCGAACGCCTTCATCAGGGCGCTGTCGTCGAATTCGCCGACGATGCGCGGCCGCACTTTCTGACGTTCCAGCCAGCGCAGGAGTGGGGTCCGCAGGGCGCTGTCCTCGCCGGGAAGCAATAGCGGCGCGCCGTCGAGCTTGGCGGGGAAGCTGCCGCTCAACTGTGCTGCCAGGTTTGGCGCAGCGAGAAAGGCAACGCCACACTGCCCAAGCGGATGGCTGTAGCCCTTGACGTCCATGTTTGCCGGCAGTGGACGGTCGGCCAAAACCATGTCCAGGCGGTGAATGGCCAGTTCCGCCAACAGGCGGTCGAGCCGGTCCGCACGGCAAAGCAGCCGCACCGGCTCGGGCAGGCTCAGCGCTGGCGACAGCAGGCGGTGGGCGATGGTCTTCGGCACCGCGTCGGCGATGCCGACGCGAAACGGGAGGCGGCGCTGCTCCGGACGCCTGCTCAACATCTCCTCGAGCTCCGCACCGACCTGGAACATCTCCTCTGCGTAGGACAGCGCCAACTCTCCCGTCTCGGTCAACTCCATGCGCCGCCCGACGCGCCGAAACAATGGCCTGCCAAGCTGCTGTTCGAATTGACCGAGTTGTCCGGAGAGGGTTTGCGGAGTGAGGTGCAGGCGCTCGCTGGCGCGCGTGATGCCCCCGCATTTCGCGACGCTCCAGAAATAATGCAGGTGCCGGTAGTTGAGCATCGCCGTCCTCTTTCATTCGCTGGCATCGAACATACCCCAAAGGATAATCGAATTTCCTTGGTGTTGGCGAAAGCGTAAACTTACCTCCTGACCGAGCACGCCCCATCACATCATCCGCAACCAGTCACCAGGAACACTTTATGAAAGACATTGCCCGATTCATCGCCGGATTCGAACGTTTTCAAGAGAAATACTTCGGTGAAGAGCGTGAGCTGTTCGAACAACTCACGCTGGGTCAGAGCCCCAAGACGCTGATCGTCGCCTGCGCCGATTCCCGGGTGGACCCGGCATTGCTGACCGGTGCCGAACCCGGCGATGTCTTTGTCGTGCGCAACGTCGCCAATCTGGTGCCTCCCTATCATCCCGGCGGTGACTTCGCCAGCGTGCCGGCGGCGCTTGAGTTCGCCGTCCTTTCGCTCCAGGTGGAGCACATCATCGTCCTTGGTCATGCCCGCTGTGGCGGCATCCACGCCCTGATGCAGGGTCTTGCGTCGGAGACGGAGTTCATCGGCAAGTGGGTCAGCATCGCGGAGCGTGCGCGGGAACGCGTGCAAGCCGAATTGCCGTCGAAATCACCGGAGTTGCAAGACCGCGCTTGCGAGCAGGCGGGCATCCTCGTCTCGCTCGAGAATCTGCTCACCTATCCGTGGATCGCCGAGCGCGTGCAGGCCGGCAGTGTTCACTTGCACGGCTGGTATTTCGACCTCGCAGCCGGCGTCCTGCTGCACTATGATCCCTTGAGCAACGCCTTCGAGGCGCCCTCGTCAAGCTAGCCGGTCAGCCCGCCAGAATGCGTTCGGCATTCTGCCCGAGTGGCCTCCGACAAAGTAGAATTAGCGTCTCGCGATCGCTATGACATTTTGTCGGAGCTCCTTTGACGAGTCTTACGGCCTATCTTGAACGGTTGACCGTTTCTCGCCGCCTGTTCGCCTTGACGGCCGCGGCGGTCGTCGCGCTGCTGGCCGTCGCGCTGTCGATGTATCCGGGCGTGCAGCACCTTGATCAGGTCAACGCCCGCCTCCAGCAGCAGCGCCACGCGACGATCGCTACGGTTAGGGAGCTTGGCTACCAGCTGTTGTCCATGCAGGTGCTGTTGCGCGAGCTGATCGGTGCCGAGAGCGCCGTCGCGCGCGCCGCGCTCGACCAGGAACTGGCCGTCAGCGACAGCCGCTTCGTCGAAGGCTTGCGCCAGTTGCGCACCTTGCACGCGGGCGACGAGGAGGACGTTTCGCGGGCCGAAACGTACTATCGACAAAGTGTCGCCGATCGAGCCGCCATGCTCGAACGGCCGAAGAGCACTGGCATGCCGAGTGCCGGGCCAGGCAGGCTGGCCCCGGCGGCGAGGAATTCCGTGCTGCTTCTGAGCCAACAACTTGACCGGATTGGCGCAGCAGCGTCGGCCGAAATCCTGGCGATGGAGGTGCTGTCCGCTGAGGTTCATGAGCGCCAACGGCCAGCAGCCCTCTACCTGCTTCTCGCCTGTCTGGCCCTCTTTCTGGGTGCCGCATGGACCCTCGCTGAATCCATTACGCGGCCCCTGCGGCGCCTGGGTGACAGTATCACCCGCCTGGCGCAGGGCCAACGGACGCAGGTCATTCCCTGTCAGGATCAGCAAAACGAGATCGGCGAGATCGCGCGCTGCGTGGCCACGCTGACGAGTGCCTATCAGGGGATGGCGGCGCAACGCTGGATCAGGACCAACATCGCTGCCATTTCCGGAGAGCTACGACCGGCGACGAGCTTTACCGATCTTGGTCAGAAACTCATGGCTGGCCTGACGCCATTGCTGGGCGCCGCGCAGGGCGCCTTCTTCATCGTCACCGAGACGCGGCAGACCTTGAAAATGATCGCCACTTACGGTGTCGACCGCCACCAGGAGCGGGCCGTGATTTCGCTCGGCGAAGGGCTGGTCGGACAATGTGCCAGCTCCGGTCGCCTGCGGGTGATCAGCGACCCGCCCGAAGCCTATCTGCGCATTCGTTCGGGCCTTGGCGAGGCACCCATCAAAGCGATTCTTCTGGCGCCGGTGATGCGCGCCGAGCGAGCGCTGGCGGTGATCGAACTCGCGTCATCGCGCAGCTTCAGCGATGACGAGCGGGCGGTGCTCGACGGCCTGCTGCCGATCGTGGCGATGAACCTGGAAATCATCGAACGCAACACGCGTACCGAACGCCTCCTCGAGGCCACCCAAGAACAGGCCGAACAGCTGGAAAAGCAGGCTGCCGAACTGGCCGCGATGGAGGAGCACAGCCGCCTGATCCTCGGTTCGGTGAGCGACGGGATTCTCGGCCTCGACGGCGATGGCCGGCTTGTTTTTGCCAACCCGGCGGTCCTCCGCCTGCTCGGCTACAGTGCCGCACAGCTTTTCCGCCAGCCATTCCACGAGATGGTGCACTACGCCTATCCTGATGGCCGTGCCTTCCCCTACGCCTGTTGTCCGATGCATCTGACCGCGCAGGATGGGCAGGCACGCCAGGTGGACAACGAGGTTCTCTGGCGCAAGGATGGAACACCGCTGACTGTCGAGTACACGACGACGCCGTTTCACAAAGCGGATGCTGTGGTCGGTACGGTCATCGTCTTTCGCGACATTACCGAGCGCCGCGCTGCCGAAGCGCGTATCCGCCGGGCCCACGACGAGCAGACGGCGATTTTCGAAACCGCCAGCCTGGGGATCGCATTCATCAAGAAGCGCGCTTTCGTCAACGTCAACCGGAGGCTGGGGGAATTGCTCGGCTACGCGCCGGACGAGTTGATCGCTCAGCGGACGACGCTTTGCGTTCCGGAAGGCGCCTACCCGCTTGCCAACGGCGCCTTCAACGGCGAGCTGATGCGTGGCGACATCCTGACGCGGGTGATCGAACTGCAGCGCAAGGACGGATCGCGCTTCTGGTGCCGGATCAGCGGACGAGCGGTCGACGCGGGTTCGCTGGCGCAGGGAACGGTCTGGATGTTCGAGGATGTGAGCAAGGAACGCGAGGCCGCCGAGGCGATGCAGCGTTCGCGAGCGTTGGCAGACGAGACGGTGCGCATGAAAACGGGTTTTCTGGCCAACATGAGCCATGAAATTCGCACGCCGATGAACGCCATCATCGGCATGTCGCACCTGCTCGCCAGGACCGAACTGAGCCCGCGCCAGCGTGACTACGCCAAGACAATACAGGATTCCGGGCAGCACCTGCTGGGGATCGTCAACGACATTCTCGATTTTTCCAAGGTTGAGGCCGGCAAGCTGAGAATCGAGCGCGCCGAGTTCGCGCTCGAAGACGTCCTCGAACACGTCCTCGACCTGCTGCTTGGCAAGGCCAAGGCCAAGGGGGTGGAACTGGTCATCGCCATCGAGCCGTCGGTTCCGTCGCTGCTTGTCGGCGACTCCTTGCGCCTGGGGCAGATCCTCATCAACTACACCAACAATGCGCTCAAGTTCACCACCCAGGGCGAGGTCGAGGTTGCGGTCAGCGTTCGCGACAGTGACGAGCAAAGCCTGCTCCTCCATTTCGCCGTCAGAGATACCGGCATCGGCTTGACCAGGGAGCAGATGTCACGCCTGTTCGAGAGTTTTTCGCAAGCCGATAGTTCGACCACCCGTCGCTTTGGCGGGACCGGCCTCGGTCTGGCGATTTCCAAGAGGCTTGCCGAACTGATGGACGGTGAAGTGGGCGTCAACAGCGAGTACGGCAAGGGTTCGACCTTCTGGTTTACAGCACGGCTGGGCCGTTGCGCCCAAGAAACGTTGGGCGCCGTGGTCGCACCGACACCGGGCCGGCGCGTACTGGTGGTCGACGACAGGCAAAGCGCCGCTGCGGTACTTCGCGACCTGCTGATGCGCATGGGGTTTGTCGTGGCCACGCTGGCTTGCGGAGACGACGCGCTTGCCGAACTGCGGCGTAGCGCAGCCAGCGACGCCTACCAGATCGTCTTTCTCGACTGGCAGATGCCCGGTCTGAATGGTCTGGCGACCGCCGGCAGGATTCTTGCCCTGCAGCTGACACCCCCGCCACAGCTCGTCCTGGTCAGTGCCGACTCGTCCGATGATCTGGTCAAGCGCGCGGCCGAGGTCGGTATCCGCGAGGTTCTTCGCAAACCGGTCACCGCCTCCCTGCTCGCCGACACCGTCAGCCGCCTGCTGGGTGGCGGGGTCGGCCGGGAGCAGCCCGCGCTCTCCTCGCCGCTGCTCGAGGCGCGACTGGCTCCGATCAACGAGCAGGCGTCGAAGCGGCCCGGCGAAGTGCCTGGCGAGAGGGCGACAGCTGTTGACCAGGTGCGCTTGCAGCAGGTCTGTGGCAAGCTCTCGGCTTTGCTGGTGGACAGTGACTCGGAAGCGAGCGATCTTCTCGATGCCGAGGCCGCGACGCTACGCGCGGCCTTTGGCGCCAGCTACCCGGCGATCGACCTCGCTGTGCACGCCTACGACTACGAAGCCGGTCTGGCGGCGCTGCGGACAGCGTCCGCAGCTGCCGGAATCGCAGTTTGAACGAGACGGGTGATGGATATGGATGTTCTCCGCTTCAACGACAAGGCCACCGTCCTGGTGGTCGACGACACGCCGGACAATCTGGCGCTGATGTCGGCGCTGCTCAAGACTACCTACAAGGTCAAAGTTGCCAACAACGGCGCGAAGGGACTCCAGATTGCGGCATCGGCGACCCCTCCTGACCTGATCCTCCTCGACGTCATGATGCCGGACATTGACGGGTACGAGGTTTGTCGGCGCCTCAAGGCCAACGCCCGCACGCACAACATTCCGGTCATTTTCCTGACCGCAAAGTCCGAGCCCGAGGACGAGCAGAAGGGGCTCGAACTCGGTGCCGCCGACTACATCACCAAGCCGATCAGCGCGCCGATCCTGCTCGCACGCGTGGCGACGCAGCTGACGCTGAAGGCCAGTGCCGACTTCCTGCGCGACCAGAACGACTTCCTGACCGCCGAGGTGGCCCGGCGGACCCGCGAACTCGAGGCGGTGCAGGACGTGACCATCCTGGCGCTGGCGTCGCTGGCGGAGACCCGTGACGCCGAAACCGGCAAGCACATCCTGCGTACACAGCGCTACGTCAAGGCCTTGGCGGAAAAGCTGCGGCCGCATCCGCGCTTCTCGAGCTTCCTCACCGAGGAGAACATCAAGACGCTATTCAAGTCGGCGCCCCTCCATGACATCGGCAAAGTCGGCATCCCCGACCGCATCTTGTTGAAGCCGGGTCGCTACGAGCCGCACGAGCTGGAAATCATGAAGAACCACACCCTGCTCGGCAGGGATGCCATCCAGCTCGCCGAGGACTGGCTCGGCACGCAGGTCGAGTTTCTCACCATTGCCAAGGAGATTGCCCTCTGTCATCAGGAAAAATGGGATGGCAGCGGCTATCCGGAAGCGCGGGTCGGTGACAGTATTCCGGTCTCCGCTCGGCTGATGGCCATCGCCGACGTCTATGACGCGCTGATCAGTCGGCGGGTCTACAAGGAGCGGCTGCCGCATGAGAAAGCGGCGCAGATCATCGTCGAGGGTCGTGGCAGCCACTTCGACCCGGACATGGTCGACGCCTTTATCGAGATTCAGGACGAGTTTCGTGAAATTGCGCAGCTCTATCCGGATTCCGACCGCGACTACCAGAAGAAAATCGAGTTTCTGGCGCAGGCCGTCGCCGACCAGGCCTGACACGCGCTGCTCGCTCAGGGCTCCGCCGCTGTCGCTGGCGACGCTGGAGCGGCGCCTGTTGCGCCCCCCAGGGCCTGGATGGCCGCGCGCAGTTCAGCGACCTCGCTTTCCAGTCGCGCCACCCTCTCTTCAAGTTCCGTGTTCGTCTTTTCCGCAGCTGTCGCCTCCGCTGCGCCCGACTGGGCTGGCGCTCCGCAGAGCAGGTGCACCCAGCGATGTTCGCGTGAACCCGGCTGCTTGGGCAGTCGGCAGACCAGCGCGCCGCTGCTGCGCGCCGCCAGTTCCTCGAGATACGCTTCCACCGACGAGGCATCGTCGAAGCGGTACAGGCGTTCGCTGTTGGCGCGCAACTCGCTGACCGTTTGCGCGCCACGCAGCATCAGCATGGCCAGCAGGGTGACGCCGGCCGTCGGCAGGCCGTATACCTTGGCGAAATTCTGCGCGTAACGCAGCACGCGGCCGGAGGCACCGTAGGTTTCGAGCACCAGCAGGCGACTGCGCAGTTCCTCGAGGGTCGCCTGCAGCTCGCTGTCGCTGGCGCTGATCACTGGATCGCGCGCGGTTTTCTGGTTGCAACCGGCGCTCAAGCTGTTCAGCGTCAGCGGATAGGCGTCGGGTGTTGTCTTTTCCTTTTCGATCAACACCCCGAGGATGCGCGCTTCGAGGAACTTCAGGTCTTGCAGGGGTTCGGATGCTTGCGCCATGACGGGCTCCATTTTCGGTCGCGTGGGTCGCGCGGCTGCCATGCGGCAGGGAATGAGGCGCTCAAGTGAGCAGCTGCCCGTGTTCGCGCGAACTGTGGAAAGCGACCCCGGGCCACTTCTCGCGGGTCACCTCGAGGTTGTAGCGCGTACTGGCCAGGTACACCGCATTGCCGTCGACGTCCTTGGCCATACGGTGCAACTGCTCGCGCTCGAAATTGCGGCGCGTATTGTCGTCGGGGAAGGTCAGCCAGCGGGCGGTGTAGATGTCCGCTGATTCAAAGATCGCATCAACCTTGTACTCGGTCTGCAGGCGCTGGGCGACGACTTCGAACTGCAGCGTGCCGACGGCACCGAGCAGCAGCGCGCCGCTGCCGAGGTTCTCGAAGACCTGGATCGCGCCTTCCTCACCGAGTTCCTGCAGGCCTTTCTGCAACTGCTTGCTTTTCAGCGGGTCGCGCAAGCGCGCTACCCGGAAGAGCTCCGGCGAGAAGTAGGGGATGCCCTTGAAAGCCAGTGCCTCGCCTTCGCTCAGGCAGTCGCCGATGTGCAGGTTGCCGTGGTTATGGATGCCGATGATGTCGCCGGCGACAGCGTCCTCCATGAGCAGACGTTCGTTGGCCATGAAGGTGAGTACGTTGGCCAGTTTTATCTCGCGGTCCAGGCGCACGTGTTTGACCTTCATTCCCGGAGTGTAGCGACCCGAGCAGACGCGGAAAAAAGCGATCCGGTCGCGGTGCTTGGGGTCCATGTTGGCCTGGATCTTGAACACGAAGCCGCTGAATTCCGCTTCAGCGGGTTGCACCAGGCGCTCACCACCGTTGCGTTCCTGCGGCGGCGGCGCCCAGTCGAGCAGCGCTTCGAGGATCTCCTGGACGCCAAAGTTGTTGATCGCCGAGCCGAAAAAGACCGGTGACTGGCGGCCGGCGAGGAAACCGGCGAGTTCGAAGGGGCCGCTCGCTCCCTGAATCAGCTCGACATCCTCGCGCAGCTTGGCCACTTCGGCGGGGAACTGCGCGTCGAGGAGCGGGTTGTCGAGTCCGTCGAGGCGCTCCGATTCGCTGCGTCTCTCCTGGCCAGCCGCGAAGTGCAGCAGGCGGTCGTTGAGCAGGTGATAGACGCCGCGAAAAGTCTTGCCCATGCCGATCGGCCAGGTGATCGGTGCGCATTCGATGCCCAGCACCGATTCGATTTCCTCGAGCAGTTCGAAGGGCTCGCGGACTTCGCGGTCGAGCTTGTTCACGAAGGTGATGATTGGCGTGTCGCGCATGCGGCAGACATTGAGCAGCTTGATCGTCTGCGCCTCGACACCCTTGGCTGCGTCGATGACCATCACGGCGGCGTCGACGGCGGTCAGGACGCGGTAGGTGTCTTCGGAGAAATCCTCGTGGCCCGGCGTGTCGAGCAGGTTCACGGTGTGCCCGTGGTACTCGAACTGCATCACCGAACTGGTCACCGAAATGCCGCGTTGCTTCTCGACCTCCATCCAGTCGGAGGTGGCATGGCGAGCGCTCTTGCGCCCCTTTACCGTCCCCGCGAGCTGGATCGCGCCACCGAAAAGCAGCAGCTTTTCGGTGAGCGTCGTCTTGCCGGCGTCCGGGTGGGAAATAATCGCAAAGGTCCGCCGCTTGGCGACATCACGCTGGATGTCTGGCGGAAAGGGGTTGTCGGTGCGGCTATCGTGCGGTGATTCGCTGGCGGTGGTGCTCATCGGGAAGCTTTCGGCGGCAGGAAAACAAAAGCCGCCGGTCGGGAAGATGAAGGCTGACCCGCTGGCGGTGCGCAGGCCGAACACTATAGCAAGACTCGGCGCCTGCTGGAACCGCGCCGCTCCTTGCCACTCACTCGATGTTGAGCGCCCACTGAATGAGGTATTTGGCGACGAAGCCAAGCATTCCGAAGGCCAGTCCCAGGAAAATCACGAAAGTTCCGAGCTTGCCGGCCTTCGATTCCCACGCCAGCTGTCCGACGATGAACAGCATGTAGAGCATGAACGAGCCGAGCCCGACGGAAAGGCCAAAAGCTGCAATCTGTTCTTCGGAAAATCCGAACATGGGATCGTTCACCGAGCTCGCGGACGTTCCGGCAGGGCACTGGCATCGACCAGGGCGCGGTACGCGTGCCAGCTGGCGTGGCCCAACAGGGGAATGAGCACGATCAGGCCGAGCATGAGCGTCGCGAAACTGATCAGCACCAGAGTCATGATCAGCGCCGCCCAGAGTGCCATCGGGCCAGGGTTGGCGAGAACCACGCGCCAGCTCGTCAGGACGGCCATCAGCAGGTTGCTGCGCCGGTCGAGGAGCAGGGGCATCGAGACAATGCTCGAGGCAAAGATCGGCGCGGCAAGTATGCCCCCCATGGCCAGCCAGGTCTCGAAGAGGAAGTTGTCCCTGCTCAAGACGACATGACGCAGGAAGTCCAGTGGCGCGTTGATCGGCGCCGGAGCGAGCAGCGTGATCAGAGCCGCCGAGGTGACCACCCATCCCGTACCGGCCAGGGCCAGCAGCAGACCGAAGCGGACCAGGCACCAATACCCGCCTGACTCCATGAAGCGCGATTGCTGCCAGCTCAGCCAGGTGTCCCGCAGCAGCTGCCAGCCGATGGTGCCGCCATGCTCGACGGCCCGACTCATGGCGTACAGACTGGTGGCCAGGACTGGGGCCACGACCAGAAAGCCCGAGAAGGCACCGGCCAGCAGCCAGAAATGCTGGTAGGCCGTGGCCATCAGCGCAAGGCCGAAAGCCGCCAGAAAGAAGCCGTGTGCCAGACTCAAGCAGCCGCAACGCAGCAAGTCGCGCCAGCCCAGGATCAGCCACTGCACGGGAGCGGTCAGGGGAACCACGAGCACCTGCGGTTGCAGCGCAGAGGTCTCGGCCGGGGGAGAGGGCATGAGCTTCACGGGTTGGTCATCCAAGGAGAGAGTCTAGTGCACTGCGGCGCTCTTGGCGAGCCCGCGCGGACTGGTGAAGCCGCCCATATTGCCGACCTGCGCGGTTGCCCTCAGTTTCTCAGCCAGGCGCGCACCCCGCGGCCGGCCGCGTGTCCGCTGGCCAGGCAGGCGGTGAGCAGATAGCCGCCGGTCGGTGCTTCCCAGTCGAGCATTTCGCCGGCACAGAAAACGCCCGGAAGCTTCTTGAGCATCAGCCGCTCGTCAAGCGCTGCGAAGCAGACGCCGCCGGCGCTGCTGATGGCTTCGTCGAGCGGGCGGGTGGCGAGCAGGCGCAGCGGCAGGACTTTGATTGTCGCCGCGAGTTGCGCCGGATCGGCAAACGCGTCGGCGGCCAGGCATTCGCGTAGCAGCGCAACCTTGGCGCCCTTGAGGTGCAGACGGCTTTGCAGATGGCTGGCCAGCGAGCGCGAGCCGCGTGCTCGCCCGACTTCGGCAAGGACGCGGGCCGCGTCGTGCTCGGGGAGCAGGTCGAGGTGCAGGGTCGCGCTTCCGGCCGCCTCGATGGTGTCGCGCAGGACCGCCGACAGGGCGTAGATCAGGCCACCTTCGACTCCGGTCGCGGTGAGCATGAACTCGCCGCGTCGGCGATGCTCGACGCCATTGGCGTCGAGCAAAGACGCGCTGACGGCCTTGATCGGCTGGCCGGCAAAACGCTCGCGCAGGTGTTGGCTCCAGGCGGCCTCGAAGCCGCAGTTGGCCGGCCGCAGCGGTGCCAGTTCGATCCCTGCTTGTTCGAGGAGTGCAAACCACTTGCCGTCCGAGCCGAGTCTCGCCCAGCTGCCGCCCCCGAGCGCCAGGACGACGGCCTGCACCTGCGGCCGTTGTTCGCCCTGCGCGGTGGAAAACGCCAGTTGCAGTGTGCCATCGCCGGTCCGCATCCAGCCACAGCAGCGATGGCGGACGTGAAAGCGTACGCCGGCAGCGCGCAGCCGTTGCAGCCAGGCGCGCAGGAGTGGCGCAGCTTTCATGTCGGTCGGGAAAACGCGCCCTGAGCTGCCGACAAAGGTGGTCAGGCCGAGCTGGTGTACCCATTCGCGCAGGGCCGCCGGACCGAAAGCGTCGAGCAGTGGCGCGATCTCGCTCTGGCGCGCGCCGTAGCGGCTGCGAAAGTCTTCGTCAGGCTCGGCGTGGGTGATGTTCAGACCGCCCCTGCCAGCCATCAGAAGCTTGCGCCCGGCGGACGGCATGGCGTCGTAAACATCGACGCTGACGCCGCCGCTGGCGAGAACTTCGGCAGCCATCAGGCCGGCTGGACCGGCGCCGACGACGGCCACGACGGGTCGCGCCGATGCGGCGCAAGTGGTCGGCGACGTCATGCGCTTGCCAGGCGTGCGGCCTGCGTCTGGCGAGCGCACAGGCCGCCCAGGCCGAGTGCCGGCAGGGCTGCCTGCAGTCGTTCCGGGTGTGCCGTGGCGAACAGCGCCAGGTGGCCGCCGCCGACTGCGGCGGCTCCGGCGAGGCGCACGCATTGGCGGGCGACGGCGTCAGCGACGTCGACCAGCGCTGCCTGATGGGCGACCAGCGGCTCGAGAACCGGACGCAAAAAGGCGTAGTGCGTGCAGCCAAGAACGATCTGGTCGGCGCCGGCGGCGAGCAGTGGCGCCAGATGCTGGCGTGCTTCCGCGGCGAACCCGGGGTCGTCGAGATGCAGGGTTTCGACGCGGGTTGCCCAGCCATCACAGGCGACGACGTCAACCTGCACGCCGCCTGCGTGCTGGCGGATCAGGTCGGCCAGACGTTGGCTGCGCGTGGTCGATACCGTCGCCAGCACCGCAATGCGGCCGCTGAGTGACGCCGCCGCGGCTGGTTTGACGCCCGGCTCGACGCCGACCACGGGGAGCGCGGGAAGAAGCTCGCGAAAGGCCGCCACGGCCGCTGCCGTGGCGGTATTGCAGGCGACGACGACAAGGCTGCACCCTTGTGCGACCAGGTGCTTGCCGATGGCCAGGACACGCTCGCGGATGAAGGCGTCGGTCTTGTCACCGTAGGGAACGTGCGCGGTATCGGCGAAGTAGAGCAGGTCGGCTTGCGGCAGTGCATGGGCGATGGCTGCGAGTACCGACAGCCCGCCGAGACCGCTGTCGAAAACGCCGATCATTTGCCGGTCGTCGCCTGCCACGCGCGACCCACTGGCGATGACGATAGCAATTTCAACGACCAGGACGTGAGGCGGCATTCGCGCCGCGACGAACACCGCGAGAACGGGGCGTTGCCGTCGCTGCATGGGGCTGGAGAGCGCTGGGGGTGGTGGCTTTCATAGGCGTTTCTTCTCTGCAGACAGGCGCAAGCCGGCGCGCGGCCGGCTTGCAGTGTGCCCGGTCAGGGTGTTCAGGCGGCGGTGACCGGGATCTTGCCGATTCTGCCCTGCCATTCCCGTGGTCCCGTATTGTGCACCGAGGTGCCGCTCGAATCGACGGCCACGGTGACCGGCATGTCCTTGACCTCGAACTCGTAGATGGCCTCCATGCCAAGATCGGCAAATCCGGCAACCCTGGCCGCCTTGATCCCTTTGGCGACCAGATACGCAGCGCCGCCGACGGCCATCAGATACGCCGATTTGTGCTTTCTGATCGCCTCGATCGCGCTTGGGCCGCGTTCGGCCTTGCCGACCATCGAGATCAGGCCCGTCTGCGCGAGCATCATTTCGGTGAACTTGTCCATCCGCGTCGCCGTCGTCGGCCCGGCCGGGCCGACGACTTCGTCGCCGACCGGATCGACCGGGCCAACGTAGTAGATCACCCGGTTGGTGAAGTCGACCGGCAATGGCTCGCCCTTGGCGAGCATGTCCTGGATGCGTTTGTGCGCGGCATCGCGACCGGTCAGCATCTTGCCGTTGAGCAACAGCGTCTGGCCCGGTTTCCAGGCCGCGACTTCGGCCGGCGTCAGCGTGTCGAGATTGACCCGCGTCGAGGTCTCGGTGTTCGGCGTCCAGTTAACCTTCGGCCACTGATCGAGGTCCGGCGGGGTCAGCGTTGCCGGTCCGGAACCGTCAAGATGGAAGTGCGCATGCCGGGTCGCCGCACAGTTGGGAATCATCGCCACCGGCAGGCTGGCAGCGTGCGTCGGGTAGTCGAGGATCTTGACGTCGAGGACGGTCGTCAGGCCGCCGAGGCCTTGGGCGCCGATCCCCAGGGCATTGACCTTTTCGTAGAGTTCGAGGCGGAGTTCCTCGACGCGATTGCTGGCGCCGCGGGCGATCAGTTCATGGATGTCGACCGGTGCCATCAGCGACTCCTTGGCCAGCAGCATGGCTTTTTCCGGCGTGCCACCGATGCCGATACCGAGGATTCCGGGCGGGCACCAGCCGGCGCCCATCGTCGGGACGGTCTTCAGGACCCAATCGACGATCGAGTCGGACGGGTTGAGCGCGTAGAACTTGGACTTGTTTTCGGAGCCGCCGCCCTTTGCCGCACAGATCACTTCCAGGTGGTCACCGGGGACGACTTCGTAATGCACCACGGCAGGGGTGTTGTCGCGCGAGTTCTTGCGCGCACCGGCGGGATCGAGAAGCACCGAAGCGCGCAGCGTGTTGTCGGGGTTGTTGTAGGCCCGCCGTACGCCCTCGTTGCACATTTCCTGGATCGACAGCTTGGCGTCCCATCTGAGATCCATGCCCACCTTGAGGAAGATCACTGCGATGCCGGTGTCCTGGCAGATCGGCCGATGGCCTTCGGCGCACATCCGACTGTTGGTCAGGATCTGGGCGATGGCATCCTTGGCCGCCGGGCTCTGCTCGCGCTCGTAAGCGGCGCCGAGCGCCTTGATGTAGTCCAGGGGGTGATAGTAGCTGATGTACTGAAAGGCATCGGCGACGCTCTGGATGAAGTCTTCCTGCTTGATGGGTGTCATTTCAGGGTCTCTCTCGTGAGTGGCGGGGATCGATTACCCTACCCGCCGCGGGTGTTTGTCAGTGGCGCGCAGCGTGCTGCGCCTTGCTCATCGCCAGCGTCTGGCTCATTATTCGATCGACCCAGACCATGGCCAGGGCCGAACCCAGGAAGACGGCATGGATGATGACCTGCCACTTGATCGTGTGTTCGCTCATGTTTTCCGCGTTGATGAAGGTCTTCAACAGGTGGATCGAGGAAATGCCGATGATCGCCGTCGATAACTTGATCTTGAGTACCCCGGCATTGACGTGCGATAGCCATTCCGGCTGGTCGGGGTGGCCGTCGAGATGGAGCCGGGAAACGAAGGTTTCGTAACCGCCGATGATCACCATGATCAGCAGGTTGGCGATCATCACCACGTCGATCAGGCCAAGGACGACGAGCATCACCTCGGTTTCGTTGATCTGCTTGCCGCTGAAAAAGAGATTGCCGATCAGATGCGACAGCTCGACCATGAACAGGTAGACATAGACGCCCTGGGCGATGATCAGGCCGAGATAGAGCGGCGCCTGCAGCCAGCGGCTCCAGAAGATGAACATCTCGAGTTTGTCTACGGTGGGTTTCAGAGAGGGCATTTATTCACGGTTTCAGAGGTTCGGGAGGACAGATTCTAGCACCAAAGAAACGCCGATCCGGGGCGCACGGCGGGCCTCGGCGTAAGTGGTGTGTAAGATTGGCAGCGTTTAATCTTCGGCAGCTGGCCTGCCAGCAGGCGCTACTACCGGGTGAGTGTCGGCCGTTGGCGACGAACAGGGGGTCCACCCGGTTCTCCTCCGCTTTTGTCGGCACCGCATTGCATCAACTTCTTGTTACCTCTACCAATACCGCACAGGAGATGGCACATGTCACAGAGCGAAGCCTTAACGTTTATTGACCCCTCCGCCGAGTTTGTCAAACAGGCGACGATTTCCGGCATGGACGCTTACAAGGCCCTGTGCGCCGAGGCAGAAAAGGATTACAGCGGTTTCTGGGCGCGGCTGGCCCGCGAACACGTTAGCTGGAAGACGCCGTTCACGCAGGTGCTCGACGAGTCCAACGCGCCGTTTTTCAAGTGGTTTGCCGATGGCACCTTGAACGCTTCGTATAACTGCCTCGACCGCAACGTGGAAGCCGGCCTCGGCGACAAGGTGGCGATCGTCTTCGAAGCCGACGACGGCGAGGTCAAACGGGTCACCTACAAGCAGCTGCTGGCGCAAGTCAGCCAGTTCGCCAACGGCCTGCGTGCGCGCGGCATCAAGAAGGGCGATCGCGTCGTCATCTACATGTCGATGGGTATTGAAGGTATCGTCGCCATGCAGGCCTGTGCGCGTATCGGGGCCATCCACTCGGTGGTTTTTGGCGGCTTCTCTTCACAGTCGGTGCGTGACCGGATCAACGACGCCGGCGCGGTGGCGGTGATTACCGCCGACGAGCAGTGCCGCGGCGGCAAGAAAATTCCGCTCAAGCCGGCGGTGGACGAGGGGATTGCGCTGGGTGGCTGCGAGTCGATCAAGAACGTCATCGTTTTCCAGCGCACCGGTGGCACCTGCAACATGGTCGCCGATCGCGACGTCTGGTGGCACGATGTGGTCGCCGGCCAGTCGGAAGTCTGCGAACCCGAATGGGTCGGTGCCGAGCACCCGCTCTTCCTGCTGTATACCTCGGGATCGACCGGCAAGCCGAAGGGTGTCCAGCACTCGACCGGCGGGTACCTGCTGCACGCCATCGTGACCATGAAGTGGACGTTCGACATCAAGCCCGACGACCTCTTCTGGTGCACCGCAGACATCGGCTGGGTGACGGGTCACACCTATATCACTTACGGACCGCTGGCCTGCGGAGCGACCGAAGTGGTCTTCGAAGGGATTCCGACCTACCCGGATGCCGGTCGTTTCTGGAAAATGATCCAGGACCACAAGGTCAACATCTTCTACACGGCGCCGACGGCGATCCGCTCGCTGGTCAAGGCGGCCGACGTCAATCCGGCGGTTGCCCCGACGCAGTACGACCTCTCGTCGCTGCGCCTGCTGGGTACGGTTGGCGAACCGATCAACCCCGCTGCCTGGCAGTGGTACTACGACAGCGTTGGTGGCGGTCGCTGCCCGATCGTCGATACCTTCTGGCAGACCGAAACCGGTGGTCACATGATCACGCCATTGCCAGGCGTGACGCCGATGGTGCCCGGTTCGTGCACTCTGCCCTTCCCCGGCATCCAGGCGGCTGTCGTCGACGAGACGGGTACCGAACTCGACTGGGGCAAGGGCGGCCTGCTGGTCGTCAAGCGTCCGTGGCCGGCAATGATCCGCAACATCTGGGGCGACCCAGAGCGTTTCAAGAAGTCGTACTACCCGGATGATTTCAACGGCAAGCTGTATCTCGCCGGCGACGGTTCGATTCGCGACGTCAATACCGGCTACTTCACGATCACCGGTCGTATCGACGACGTGCTGAACGTTTCAGGGCACCGCATGGGAACCATGGAAATCGAGTCAGCTCTGGTTTCGCACCCGATGGTCGCCGAAGCCGCAGTGGTTGGCCGCCCCGATGACCTGACCGGCGAAGCGATCTGTGCCTTTGTCGTCCTGAAAGGCGCACGGCCAACCGGCGATGCGGCCAAGAAGATGATCAAGGAATTGCAGGATCATGTCGGTCGCGAGATAGGTCCGATCGCCAAACCGAAGGACCTGCGCTTCGGCGAGAACCTGCCAAAAACCCGTTCCGGCAAGATCATGCGCCGTCTGCTGCGCTCGCTGGCCAAGGGGGAGACCGTCGCACAGGACACTTCAACGCTTGAGAACCCGGCAATTCTCGACCAGTTGAGGGGCTGAACCAGCGACAGCGCGCGCCTACGTGCGACGGCGACGGCGAGCCGGATGATCGGCTCGCCGTCGCCGTCCCCGTGAGCGGCTTTTCCTGCCTGATTGCCGCGTCCGGGAAGTGTCCAGGTGCTGCCTGGCATGATCTGAGCGGGCGTCGTTTTTCGGGCCGGCACGGCGCGTGCCGGCCTGTTCATGTGCATCGAGCGAGGAGCCCGGATGAGCAACGAGGCGACTGAACTGCTGGTCTCCGCGTGCATCCAGTCATTGCAGGCTTACCCGCCGTTTGATCGGATGGAAGCCGAGGCGCTGCGCTTTCTCGCGCTGCGCGTGAAGCTCGCCCACTACCCGAAAGGCGCGCGGATTCTGGCCAAAGAGACGGGGGTGGCACGGACGCTGCACATTGTGCAGCGTGGCCGGGTGGACGTCGTGCGTGGTGGAGGCGAGCGCAAGCTGGAGTCGTCGTCGGTCAGGCTGGGTCCCGGGCAGAGCTTTTCGATTGGCGCGCTCATGGCGCAGCGTGAAACGGTCGGCGCCTACGTTGCCCACGACGACGTCTTCTGCTACGAACTCGCCGCCGACGACTTCTTCGCCCTGACTCAGAAGAGCACGGTGTTCAATCTCTTCTGTACGCAGTATATCGCGGGCTTGCTCAGACAATCGCAGCAGCAGTTGCAGCTGCAGCTTGCCCAGCGTGCGGCCGAGCAGAAGACGATGAACTCGCCCCTATCGATGGTCGTTGTCCGCGAGCCGGTGGCCGTGGCGCTGGACACGAGCGTGCGCCGGGTGGTCGAGCTGATGGCCGGCCAGCACCTCGGCTCGATGGTCGTGGTGGACGCCGAGCGACGGCCCGTCGGTATCTTTACCCTCTCGGATATCCTCAAGCGCATCGTCCTCCCCGGAGCTTCGCTCGAGCAGGCGATTGCTGCGGTGATGTCGCCGGCGCCACAGACTTTGCCGCTGGCGGCAAATGCTCACGATGCGGCACTGGTGATGGCCATGCACCGCGTCCGCCACGTTCTTGCCGTGGACGAAGGAGGGCGCTTGCGGGGCGTCGTTTCGGAGCGTGATCTTTTCAAGCTGCAAGGTGCCGGCTTGCGCCAGATTCGACACTCGATCGATGCCGCGAGTAGTGTCGCGGTGCTGCAGCACGCTCGTGAGGACGTTCGCCAGCTGGCACTGACGATGCTCTCGGAGGGCGTCGGCGCCCAGGAGATCACCCAGTTCATCTCGACACTCAACGACGCGGTGACGCGCCGGGTGATCGAACTCAATCTTGATGGCGACGATTTCTACGGCATCGACTGGGCGTGGCTGGCGTTCGGTTCGGAGGGGCGCGACGAACAGACGTTTACCACCGATCAGGATAACGGAATTGTTTTCATCTGCACCGACATCATGGACCGCGAGCAGACGCAACTGCGCTTTCTCGACTTCGCCCGAGCGGTCAATGATGACCTCGACAAGTGCGGTTTCCCGCTCTGCAAGGGCAATATCATGGCCAGCAACCCCGAGCTGTGCCTGACGCTCGAGGAATGGGAAGAGAAGTTTTCCCATTGGGTGCGCACGCCGGAACCGCTGGCCTTGCTGAATGCGACGATCTTCTTCGATTTCCGCCCCCTCTACGGCCGCTTCAATCTGGCGCACCGGATGCGTCTTTCTCTCCTTCGCATGACGCAGGGCAATCCGCTGTTCCTGCGCATGCTGGCCCAGAACGCGCTCGAGGTCGCGCCACCGCTTGGCCGTATCCGCGACTTCGTGACCGGCGACGACCCCGAGCATCCGGGAACCATCGACCTCAAGAAGTACGGCGTGCGTCTGTTTACCGACGCCGCACGCCTTTTCGCTCTGGCCAATCAGGTCGAGGCGACGAACACCGTGGCTCGTCTGAAGCGGGCGTGCAGCCTGATGAAGATTTCCTCGGACGAGGTGGCGGCAATCGTCGATGGCTTCAATTTCATTCAGATGCTGCGTTTGCGGCACCAGCATTTCGAGCAGGAGCACGGACGCAGCGGCGACAATCTGATCAGGCCTGACGAGTTGAACGAGATTGAGAGGCATATCCTCAAAGAGTCTTTCCGGCAGGCGCGCAGGCTGCAGTCGCGTCTGAAGCTCGATTATCAAATGTGACCATGGTGTGGCTAGCGAAACTATTTGCCGGTCACGACGCTCGGGCTGTGCCTTTGACGAGCGAGGTGCAGGAGCGGCTTTCCGCCTGGCGGAAGCTGCCCGCGCCTGATCTAACGCGCTCGCACTATCGCAGCCGCTACGTGCTCATCGACATCTCGATCGCCGGCTCCGACTGGAAGGGCGGTCCCCTCGGTTCGATCGGTGCCCTGGCGCTGGTCGATGGCCTGATTGATTTCCAGGATGCCTTGCACCTGGCGATGGTGCACCCGGCGGCGGACGCCGGGCAATCGCTTGCCGAGCCGCCGCCGGCGACTCCGATCAGCGGCGAGCAACGCCGCGCCGCGCTGCTCTCCTTGCTGGGCTTCGTCGGCAAGGCCCCGCTGGTTGCGTACCACGCTTCGTTCGTCGCCCGGCGGATCGAACGCGCTCTCGCCGAGGCGCTCGACGTCGAGCTCAAGCTGCCGTGGATCGATCTGGCGTGGGTCATGGCCGGTCTGTTTGGTGAGTTGGGCGAGAAGTCGGCGCAAATGGACGCCTGGTTGGAGCACTTCGGTATCGATAGTGTCCAGCGGCACAACCCGGTTTCGGACGCTTACGCCACGGCGCAGCTTCTGCAACTGACCCTGGCGCGTGCCGCGCACAAGGGCTTCGAGACCCCGGCCAGCCTCATCGAGATCGAAAAGGCACGCCGCCATCTTTACCAGAGTGGCTAGGCGAGCTCTGCGATGGCCGACTACACTACCGTCCCGCTACGCCGCTACTACGCCTTCTACACCGCGGGCTTTTTCATTTTCATCCTCATTCTGGCGTTCCTCGAGCGGCACGGACTGCCACCGCGCTGGATCGGCTATTCCTTTCTCTTTCTGACCATTTTTCTTTACGCGACGATCGGCATCCTGGCGCGCACGGCCAGCGTTTCCGAGTACTACGTCGCCGGCAGGCGAGTCCCCGCGGTGTTCAACGGCATGGCGACCGGAGCCGACTGGATGAGCGCGGCGTCGTTCATGGGCCTCGCCGGTACACTCTACCTGTCGGGTTATCAGGGCCTGGCCTACGTGATGGGCTGGACCGGAGGCTACGTTCTGGTCGCCTTGCTGCTGGCGCCTTATCTACGGCGCTTCGGGCAGTACACCATCCCTGATTTTCTTGCTGCCCGCTATGGCGGCAATCCGGCGCGATTGGTCGGCGTCTTCGCGACCGTCCTGGCGTCCTTCGTTTATGTCGTCGCACAGATCTACGGAGTTGGGCTGATAACCAGCCGCTTCGTCGGGCTGCAGTTCGAGATCGGGGTCTTTGTCGGCCTGGCCGGTATCCTGGTGTGCTCGTTTCTCGGCGGCATGCGCGCGGTGACCTGGACGCAGGTGGCTCAGTACGCCATCCTGATCGTCGCCTATCTGGTTCCGGTAACCATCCTCTCCTACCAGGTCACCGGCATTCCGGTGCCGCAGCTGACCTATGGCCATGTGCTGCAGAAGGTGCAGGTCCTTGAAGAAAGGATCTTCGATGAACCCGCCGAGATTGAAGGACGGCGCATCTTCCGCGAACGTGCCGATGGCTACTTGGAGCGCATCCAGGCCTTGCCCGGGTCTCTCGACGAAGAGAGGCTGCGCTTGTTCGAGCAGATCAACGATCTGAAAAGCAACAACGCGCAGATGCGCGAAGTCGTGGCCGTCGAGCGCGAACGCCGCGAGTTGCCGAAGAGCAGCGAGGCGGCCCGAATCTACTGGGACAAACTGATGCGCGAAGCAGCGCAACGTGGGGCCGATCCCGAGCACCACCTGACTCCCTTTCCGTCGGGTGGCGAGGAGGTGAGCAATACGGCGCGTCTCAATTTTCTCAGTCTGGTGTTTTGCCTGATGGTCGGTACGGCGGCTCTGCCGCACGTGCTGATGCGTTACTACACCACTCCCAGCGTCCGCGAGGCACGCACTTCGGTCTTCTGGTCCTTGCTGTTCATTCTGGCGCTCTACCTGACGGCGCCGGCGTACGCAGCGTTTGCCAAGTACGAGATCTACTCGACGCTCATTGGTTCGTCGATCGCGCAGTTGCCGGTCTGGGTCAGTGCCTGGGGAAAGATTGGTCTGGTCTCGATCGAGGACGTCAACGGTGACGGAATTCTCCAACTCGTCGAGCTGGCGCTCAATCCGGACGTGATTCTGCTGGCGACGCCGGAAATCGCCGGTTTGCCATATGTCATTTCCGGCCTGGTCGCTGCCGGCGCCCTGGCTGCCGCCCTGTCTACGGCCGACGGCCTGCTGCTGACCATCGCCAGTGCCTTGTCGCACGACGTCTATTACAAGGTCTATCGTCCCGATGCGACCACGCAATGGCGGCTGGTGGTTTCGAAAACGCTGCTGCTGGTGGTCGCCGTGTTCGCAGCCACGGTGGCGTCGCAGAAGCCGGCGACGATTCTATCGATGGTGGCGTGGGCCTTCTCGCTGGCTGGCGCCGCGTTCTTTCCGGCGCTGATTCTTGGCGTCTTCTGGAAAAGGGCCAATGCGGCGGGCGCAGTGACTGGCATGGTCATCGGTCTGCTGGTGACCCTCTATTACATGGTTCGTGTCCAGGTGGATGCCATCCCCTGGCTTGGCATTCAGGGAATCGGTATGGATCCGTGGTGGGGAATCGAGTCGACATCGGCCGGGGTGTGGGGCGTTGCCGCCGGGTTCCTGACGATTATCGTGGTCAGTCTGTGTGGCCAGGCGCCAAGCAAGGCGACCCAGGATTTTGTCGAAAGCGTCCGTTACCCGGAGCTCGAAGGCTCGTGAGCCGACGTCGGGCGGCGAGCGCCGGCTGGCCCGGGCGACTCCTCGGCCAGGCTTCAGCGGGGGGGGGCAGCTGAATGCGCCTCGAACGCAAGCATCGCGACTATTGGCGGCGCAACCTCAAGCTGACGGCCTTACTGCTGACGACCTGGTTCGTGGTCAGTTTCGTGGTCAGTTTCTTCGCGCGCGAACTGGCCGAGATCACCATCATCGGCTTCCCGCTGGGGTTTTACATGGGGGCCCAGGGGGCGCCGCTGATCTATCTCGTGATCATCGGGTGGTATGCACGCTATATGAACCGTCTCGATCGCCAGTACGGCGTTCGTGAAGGGGAGGCGGACGAGGACTGATCGATCGCTTCAGGATTTGGCTGGCTTCCTGGCTTGCGCGCCTTGCCCGCTTCACGACGCGACCGCTGTACGAACGGCGGCAGCCAGTGTTTCGGCGGCGCTGGTGACCACTGCCGAATCCTGGCCCTCGACCATTACCCGCAGCAGCGGTTCGGTTCCCGAAGCGCGCAGCAGCACCCGGCCACGGCCGTTCAGCGTGCTCTCCACCTGCCGGTGTACCGATCCGATCAAGGGGTGATCCTGCCACGGAAAGCCTTTGCTCAGGGCGACGTTGATCAGCTTCTGTGGGTAGAGCTTCAGGTCGCCGAGCAGCTCTTGCAGGGTGCCACCGCTGGCGCGCAGTGCTGAAAGCACTTGTAGCGCGGAAACGATGCCATCACCCGTTGAGTGCCTGTCGAGGCAGAGTATGTGCCCGGAGTTCTCGCCCCCGTACAGCCAGCCTTTCTGGCGTAGCATGTCCATCACGTAGCGGTCGCCGACATCGGCGCGAACAAGCGGTATGTCGAGTTCGGCCAGAGCGTGTTCGAGGGCAAGATTGGTCATCAGAGTACCGACGACGCCTGCCACAGGTCCGTGGCGGAGGCGGCTGCGGACGACGGCGAAGAGCAGTTGATCGCCGTCGTAGAGCGTGCCTTCGGCATCGACCATCAATACTCGGTCGGCATCGCCATCGAGGGCGATGCCGATGTCCGCGCCTTGTGCGCGGACGGCTTCGCGCAGGGCTTTGGGCGCCGTTGCCCCGACTTCGTGGTTGATGTTGAGGCCGTTGGGCTCGCTGCCGATGCTGCTCACGTCGGCGCCCAGCTCGTGAAACACGTGTGGGGCGATGTGGTAGGCGGCCCCGTTGGCGCAGTCGACGACGATCTTGAGCCCACGCAAGTCCTGCTCGAAGGGAAAGGTGCCCTTGCAGAATTCGATGTAGCGGCCGTCCGCGTCGTCGATTCGACGTGCCCGGCCAAGGGCGGCCGAGTCGACGCAGGTCAGCGGCTCGTCGAGCGCCGCTTCGATCTCCAGTTCAAGCTCATCGGGAAGCTTGGTGCCCCGCGCCGAGAAGAACTTGATGCCATTATCGTAAAAAGGGTTGTGCGATGCGGAAATGACGATTCCCGCCTGCAGGCGCAAAGCGCGGGTCAGGTAGGCGATGGCCGGCGTTGGCATTGGCCCGACCAGACAGACGTCGACGCCGGCAGCCGCAAAACCGGCTTCAAGCGCAGCTTCCAGCATATAGCCCGAAACGCGGGTGTCCTTGCCGATCAGTACCGCCGGACGCTCCACTGTCTTGGCCTGCCCGCGTGCGGCAGCGTGGGCAACGAGAACCCTGCCCATGGCGTGACCCAGGCGCATGACGAAATCGGGCGTGATTGGGCTCTCGCCGACCCGCCCACGCACACCGTCGGTTCCAAAGTACTTTCTTGCCACGATTCCTCTCCCTCCGCCAAGGCGAATTTTTCTTCAATCCGGAATATTTTACGCAAAGCGTAGCCGGGACACTGCCAACAAGTGCACAGGCGACGAACGGTGTAAATCCGCAGGCCGCGTCAGGTTCTTGCCTCGGCACCTGATGGCGCACCGATGGCCTGCCAAACGGCCAAGGCGTCGCGCGTCTCGGCGACATCATGAACGCGCAAGATGCGCGCTCCGCGTTGGGCTGCCAGCAGCGCTGCGGCGAGACTGCCGGCCAGCCGCTGCTCGACCGGCCGCCCGGTGATTGTCCCCAGCATCGATTTTCGTGAGACGCCGGCCAGCAACGGCAGGCCGTCAAGCGACAATTCAGCAAAGCGGCGCAGCAGGTCGAGATTGTGCTGGAGCGTCTTGCCAAAGCAAAAACCGGGGTCGAGCAGCAGGCGGTCGCGGGTGATTCCCGCCGCCAGAGCCGCGCTGACGCGCGTGCGCAGGAAGCCCTGGACCTCGGCAACGACATCGCAGTAGGCGGGTTGCTCCTGCATGGTCAATGGCGCGCCCTGCATATGCATCAAACAGACGGCGCAGTTGCTGTCGGCAACCGCGGCCATTGCGCCGGGCTTGCGCAGGGCGTAGATGTCATTGATCATCGACGCGCCATTGGCCAATGCGGCGCGCATCACCGTCGGCTTGTAGGTGTCCACCGAAATTGGCACCCCGCAGTCGCGCAGCGCCTCGAGTACCGGCAGCAGTCGCCGCAGTTCCTCGTTCTCCGCTGTGGGGGTCGCACCCGGGCGTGACGACTCGGCGCCAAGATCGAGCAGATCGGCACCGGCGTCAATCTGCTGGCGGGCCTGCGCAACGGCCTCTCCGATGTTGCTCGCCAGTCCGTCGCCGGAAAAAGAGTCGGGGGTCAGATTGACGATGCCCATCAGCAGCGGGCGGGACAGCGGGAGTTGAAAGGCGCCGCAGCGGAGCATGGGGTTCACCGCCTACGCCGCCGGGCGAGCCCCCGAGGGAGGGCCCTTGCCTACGGGGATGAGCAGCTTGGTTGGTATGTTGGTATTGCCGCGCCCGGCCTTGACCGTCGTGCGTTCAGGCAGGTGCGGGTGGCGCGCTTGGCGCCGCATCCGGCGTATTGCCGCCTGAGGGAGCGCTTGGCATCCTGGTCTGTGGCTGCTTCGGCGGGCGTGGCGGTTTGCCCGCCATGATGTCGTCGATCTGGTCGCTGTCGATTGTTTCAAGTTCGAGCAAGGCGGCTGCCATCGCCTCGACCTTGTCACGATGCTCCTCGAGGAGCTTGCGGGCGAGGCCGTACTGCTCATCGATGATGCGGCGTATTTCCTGGTCGACCTTCTCCATCGTCGCTTCGGACATGTTCTTGTGCGTGGTTACCGAACGCCCGAGGAAGACCTCTCCCTCGTTCTCGCCATAAACCATCGGGCCGAGCGCATCCGACATGCCGTAGCGGGTGACCATGTCACGGGCCATTTGCGTTGCCCGCTCGAAGTCGTTGGAGGCGCCGGTGGTCATCTGGTCCATGAACAGTTCTTCGGCGACGCGGCCACCAAAGAGGACCGCGATGCGACTCATCAGATAGACGCGATCGTAAGCGTAACGGTCCTCTTCCGGCAGTTGCATGGTCAGTCCAAGTGCCCGACCGCGCGGGATTATGGTGACCTTGTGCACCGGGTCGGACTTCGGCATCAGTTTGGCGACCACGGCATGTCCGGACTCGTGGTAAGCGGTATTGCGCTTTTCGTCCTCGTTCATGACCATGCTGCGCCGCTCGGCGCCCATCATGATCTTGTCCTTGGCTTTCTCGAAGTCATCCATGTCCACCAGACGCTTGTTGCCGCGCGCCGCAAACAGGGCGGCTTCGTTGACCAGGTTGGCGAGATCGGCCCCGGAAAAACCGGGTGTGCCACGGGCGATGATGTCGGCCTTAACGTCTGGCGACAGGGGTACCTTGCGCATATGAACGATCAGAATCTGCTCGCGGCCACGAATGTCGGGCAGCGGTACGACCACCTGGCGGTCGAAGCGACCGGGACGCATCAGTGCCGGATCGAGGACGTCGGGACGGTTGGTGGCGGCGATGACGATGACCCCGACGCTGCCTTCGAAGCCGTCCATCTCGACCAGCATCTGGTTCAGGGTTTGCTCGCGCTCGTCATTGCCTCCGCCCAGTCCGGCTCCCCGCTGCCGTCCGACGGCATCCAGTTCGTCGATGAAGATAATGCACGGGGCGTGCTTCTTGGCGTTTTCGAACATGTCGCGGACGCGCGCCGCGCCGACACCGACAAACATCTCGACGAAGTCCGAGCCGGAGATCGAGAAGAAAGGCACCTTAGCCTCGCCAGCAATTGCTTTCGCCAGCAGGGTCTTGCCGGTTCCCGGGTTGCCGACCAGCAGCACGCCTTTCGGGATACGGCCACCGAGTTTCTGGAACTTCGAGGGGTCACGCAGGAAGTCCACCAGTTCGGAGACCTCTTCCTTGGCTTCGTCGCAACCGGCGACGTCGGCAAAGGTGATGGTATTGGTCGACTCATCGAGCAGGCGTGCCTTGCTCTTGCCGAATGAGAAAGCCCCGCCGCGGCCACCGCCCTGCATCTGACGCATGAAAAAGATCCAGACGCCAATCAGCAGCAGCATCGGGAACCAGCTGACGAAGATGCTCATCAGGAAGGACTGTTCCTCTTCCGGCTTGGCTTCGATGGTGACGCCATTCTTAAGCAGATCCGAGACCATCCACAGGTCTGGTGGCGCGTAGCTGGTCAGCTTGCGCCCATCGGTTGTCGTCGCCTTGAGCACGCGGCCCTCGATCACCACCTTGGCAATTGTTCCCTTGCCCACCTCGTCGATGAATTGTGAATACTCCATCGTCGATTGAGCGACCTGGCGGGTGTTGAACTGGTTGAAGACGGTCATCAAGACCAAGCCAATAACCAGCCAGACTGCCAGATTCTTGAACATGTTATTCAATACTTCACCTCTTCTACGTTGTCCGGCGCACCAGCGCCGGAAACCCTGCTGTTCCACGAACTCAGCATTCTAAACCGATTAATGCTCGTTGAAGCAAAGACGGCATCGCAGATGCTCTCACGTTTTCAAGGCCTTGCCCAGCAGGTAGACTTCCGGGCTACGATCCCTGGAGGCATCCGGTTTGCGTGCAGACACGGTTCTGAATGACTGGCGCATTTCCTGCAGAAATTCGCCGAAGCCATGGCCCTGAAAAATTTTGACCAGAAAAGCGCCGTCGGGTTTCAGCCAGTTGCGCGCAAATTCCAGGCCCAGCTCGGCCAGATGCATTACCCGAGCCTGGTCGCAGACGGCGATGCCCGATATGTTGGGGGACATGTCTGAAAGAACAAGCCCCGGCCGGGCTCCGGCGAGCAATTCTTCCAGCGCGAGCAGGACGTCCTGCTCGCGAAAGTCGCCTTGCAGAACAGTGACGCCGCGCATCGGCGCCATTTCCAGCAGGTCCAGGGCGATGACGCGACCACTGCCCCGTAGCCTCTGCGCCGCGACCTGTGACCAGCCACCCGGCGCGGCTCCCAGATCGACGATCGCGTCGCCGCTGCGGATTAGGCCATCCTTGTCGTCGATCTCCATCAGCTTGTACGACGCGCGCGAACGGTAGCCTTCGGCCTTGGCCCGTTGCACATAGGCGTCGTTGACATGTTCGTTCAACCACGCGGTGCTTGATCTGCTTCGTTTCATTGGCTGAAACCCGCTAAAATGCGTTGCTCAAGAAAAGGTGTCCCGCATGCTCAATCTCAGCTCCGACGAGCGCCGCGTCCTGCGCGCCCGTGCGCACTCTCTGCAGCCGGTCGTTTCGATAAGCCAGAACGGCCTGTCCGAATCGGTCGTCCGCGAGGTCGAGGTCAATTTAGGCAGCCACGAACTGATCAAGATTCGTGTCTATAACGACGACCGGCAGGTTCGCGAGCAGTTTCTCGCGACCCTCTGCGAGCGCCTCGAGGCTGCCCCGGTCCAGCACATCGGAAAGCTGCTGGTCATCTGGCGGCCGCGAGCGGACGATCCGGCGCCGCCCGCCAGGCCGCGCGCGAAACGCAGCGAGCCCCGCCGGAGCAAGCGCAGCTTCCAGAGCGGTTCGGGCGCTTGAGACGAACGTCCGGGCGAGGCGGTGGTCGCCAGCCCGGTAGCCCACTCTGCGAGGCTGGCCAGCTGCTCGCGCCGTGACCTATTTGACGGGACGCCGGAATACACTGATCAGGAGCACGCCGAGCAGGCTCTGCGCGACGTAGACGACGCCGGAGACGCCATGCCAGATGGCAAAGCGCTTGTTCAGCACGCTTTCCATCGCTTGTCTTGCCAAGGTGTCGGCCTTGATCTGCGCCAGCAGCGGCTGAATGCCGAACAGATTGACGACGGTGAGCAGCAGCATGCCGATCAGCAGCCAGAAGGTCCACCGGCGCAAGGCGGTCGTCCCCATGCGCAGCAAGCTGTGCAACAGGAGGTAACTGGCACAGCCCAGACCGACCCAGCCGATCAAGGCAAACAACTTGCCGGCGAGCAGGCCGGCCAGCTGGCGATCACTGGCGAGGGCGGAAAAAAGCGTTGGCGCGACGAGAAAACCGATGGCCCACAAGCCGCCGACCCACAGCGTCAGCGTGATGTCATAGAGCGCGTCGGCGAAGCGTCGCATGGTCAGGACTATTCGTAGCGCACGGCGATGATTTCGTATTCGCGCACACCACCAGGGGCCTGCACTTCGGCAATGTCGCCAGCAAACTTGCCGATCAGCGCCCGTGCGATCGGCGAGTTGATCGAAATCTTGCCAGCCTTGATATCGGCTTCGTCTTCGCCAACGATCTGGTAGCTGACGCGGGCGCCGGTTTCCTGGTCGTCAAGATCGAGCGTTGCTCCGAAGACGCAACGCCCGTCGGCGTCGAGCAGTTTCGGGTCGATGATCTGGGCATTGGCCAGTTTGCTCTCGACTTCCTGGATGCGCCCTTCGACAAAGCCTTGCCGTTCCTTGGCCGCATCGTACTCGGCGTTCTCCGAGAGATCGCCGTGCGAGCGTGCTTCGGCGATCGCGGCGATGGTTCGCGGCCGCTCGACGGTCTTCAGGTGACGCAGTTCGGCGGCAAGTTTTTCAGCGCCATTTACGGTCAGAGGTGTCTTGGTCATTTCTCTCGCTGCCAACGGCGAAGCACCGACACCCGCCAGGCGGGTGGTCGCGACGCTTCGATGGATTAATCAACGCAATTGTGCGTGCAATTCCTGGATCGGATAGACGACCAATGCGCCGCGATTTCTGATTCCTGCGGCGGCTGCTTCGGCGCCCCAGATCGTGGTGTAGATGGTTACGCGCGCGGCCAGGCCGGAGGTCCGGATAGAGCGCGAGTCGTTGATCGCCGTACGCTTCTCGTCCACGGTGTTGATGATCAGGACGACTTCGTTGTTCTTGATCATGTCGACGACGTGCGGGCGCCCTTCGGTGACCTTGTTGACCGGCGTTACCTCAATTCCCGCCGCGGCGATCGCGGCGGCCGTGCCGCGCGTCGCAAGCAGGGTGAACCCCTCCGCGCGCAGATCGCGGGCAATGACTACGGCCTGCGGCTTGTCGGAGTCCTTGACACTGACGAACACCTGCCCTGAGCGGGGAAGGCGCACACTGGCCGCCGTCTGGCTCTTGACGAAGGCCTCGGCAAAGCTGACCCCGACGCCCATGACCTCGCCTGTCGATTTCATTTCCGGGCCAAGAATGGTGTCCACGCCGCGGAACTTGACGAAGGGGAAAACGGCTTCCTTGACCGAGAAGTAATTTGGGATCACTTCCTTGTTGAAACCCTGGCTGGCCAGTGACTGCCCGACCATGCAGCGCGCCGCGATCTTGGCCAACTGCAGGCCGGTGGCCTTGGAGACAAAGGGCACGGTACGCGAGGCGCGCGGGTTGACCTCGAGGACAAAGACAATGTTGTCCTGGATCGCGAACTGGACGTTCATCAGGCCGCGGACGTTGAGGCCCTTGGCCATCAGCCGTGTCTGCCGGCGCATTTCATCCTGCAACTCGGCCGACAGTGAATGGGGCGGCAGCGAACACGCCGAATCACCGGAGTGGACCCCGGCCTGTTCAATATGCTCCATGACGCCGCCGATGAGCACCTCGTCGCCATCGCAGAGGGCGTCGACGTCGACTTCGCAGGCGTCGTTGAGGAAACGGTCGAGGAGGACCGGCGAGTCGTTGGACACCTTCACTGCTTCACGCATGTAGCGTTCGAGGTCGCGCGGGTCATGGACGATTTCCATGGCCCGCCCGCCGAGGACGTAGGACGGACGGACGACCAGCGGGTAGCCGATCTCGGCGGCCAGGCGCAAGGCGTCGGGCTCGGTACGTGCGGTACGGTTGGCCGGCTGCCTGAGACCTAGATCGTGCAGCAGTTTCTGGAAGCGTTCACGGTCTTCGGCAGCATCGATCATGTCCGGGCTGGTGCCGATGATCGGGACTCCGTTGGCTTCGAGGTCGCGCGCCAGTTTCAGTGGCGTCTGCCCGCCATATTGTACGATGACGCCATAGGGCTTTTCGACGGCGACGATTTCCAGGACGTCTTCGAGCGTCAGCGGTTCGAAGTACAAGCGATCCGAGGTGTCGTAGTCGGTCGATACGGTCTCCGGATTGCAGTTGACCATGATCGTCTCGTAGCCATCTTCGCGCAGTGCCAGCGCCGCATGCACGCAGCAGTAGTCGAACTCGATCCCCTGACCGATCCGGTTGGGGCCGCCGCCGAGGACCATGACCTTCTTGCGGTCGCTGGGATTTGACTCGCACTCGTCCTCATAGGTCGAGTACATGTAGGCGGTATCGGTTGCGAATTCGGCGGCGCAGGTGTCCACGCGCTTGTAAACCGGGCGTACCTGCAGGGCGTGGCGGCGCTCGCGAACCGCGGTCTGGGTGGTCTGCATCAGCGTCGCCAGACGCTTGTCCGAGAATCCTGCGCGCTTGAGGTGCCGCAATTCCTCGCGTGACAGCGACTCCAGCGGCTGGCCGCGGATTTGTTCTGCCTGCTTGTAGAGGTCCTCGATCTGCGCCAGAAACCACGGGTCGATCGCCGTCAGGCGGTGAATTTCATCGACGCTCATGCCGATGCGCATGGCGTCAGCGATGTACCAGATCCGTTCCGGGCGCGCTTCGCTTAACGCTATCTCGATTTCCTCACGGTCGGTTGTCCGCTCGTCGAAGCCATCGACGCCGATTTCCAGACCACGCAAGGCTTTTTGCAGCGACTCCTGAAAGGTCCGCCCGATGGCCATCACTTCGCCGACCGACTTCATTTGCGTGGTCAGGCGCGAGTCGGCCTCGGGGAACTTCTCGAAGGCGAAACGCGGTACCTTGGTGACCACGTAGTCGATCGACGGTTCGAATGACGCCGGCGTCTTGCCGCCGGTGATTTCGTTGGCCAGCTCGTCGAGCGTATAGCCGATCGCCAGCTTGGCGGCCACCTTGGCGATCGGGAAACCGGTGGCCTTCGACGCCAGCGCCGACGAGCGCGAGACGCGTGGATTCATTTCGATGACGATCATTCGCCCGTCACGCGGGTTGATCGCGAACTGCACGTTGGAACCGCCGGTGTCGACGCCGATCTCGCGCAAGACCGCCACCGAGGCGTTACGCATGATCTGGTATTCCTTGTCGGTCAGCGTTTGCGTTGGCGCGACGGTGATCGAATCGCCGGTGTGCACGCCCATCGGGTCGAGGTTCTCGATGGCGCAGACGATGATGCAGTTGTCGTTGCGGTCGCGAACGACCTCCATCTCGAACTCTTTCCAGCCGATCAGCGACTCCTCGATGAGCAGCTCGCGGGTCGGGCTGGCCTCCAGGCCGCGCTCGCAGATGTCGAGGAATTCCTCCTGGTTGTAGGCAATACCGCCGCCCGAACCGCCCATCGTGAACGAGGGTCGGATGATGGTCGGATAACCAATCATCGCCTGCACCTGCAGCGCTTCCTCCATCGAGTGCGCCATTGCCGAGCGCGCCGAGCCGAGACCGATCCTGGTCATCGCCTGCTTGAACTTCTCCCGGTCTTCAGCCTTGTCAATGGCCTCCTTGGTGGCACCGATCATCTCGACGCCGAACTTGTCGAGAACGCCATGCCTGGCCAGGTCAAGGGCGCAGTTCAGCGCCGTCTGCCCGCCCATCGTCGGCAGCAGCACGTCGGGCCGCTCGCGGCTGATGATCTTCTCGACGGTCTGCCAGTTGATCGGCTCGATGTAGGTCACGTCGGCCATGTCCGGATCGGTCATGATCGTCGCCGGGTTCGAGTTCACCAGGATTATCCGGTAGCCTTCCTCGCGCAGTGCCTTGCAGGCTTGCGCGCCGGAGTAGTCGAACTCGCAGGCCTGACCGATGACGATCGGACCTGCGCCGATGATGAGAATGCTCTTGATGTCAGTGCGTTTGGGCATTTTGCCCCTTCTTGTCTTGCATCATCTGGACAAAGCGGTCGAACAGATGGGCGATGTCGTGTGGCCCCGGGCTGGCTTCCGGATGGCCCTGAAAGGAAAAGGCGGCGACGTCGCTGCGTGCGACGCCCTGCAGCGAGCCGTCGAAGAGCGATACGTGCGTCGGCAGCAGTGTCGGTGGCAGCGTTTCGGCGTCCACCGCGAAACCGTGGTTCTGGCTGGTGATCAACACCTGCCCCGTACGCAGGTCCTTGACCGGGTGGTTGGCGCCATGATGACCGAACTTCATTTTCGTGGTTCTGGCGCCCGACGCCAGCGCCAGCAGTTGGTGGCCAAGGCAAATACCGAAAGTCGGCACCCCGGCGGCAAGGATTTCACGGATCGCCTCGATGGCGTAGGCGCAGGGTTCCGGGTCGCCTGGGCCGTTGGACAGAAATACGCCGTTGGGCTGTCGCCTGAGGACTTCGGCAGCCGGTGTTTGCGCCGGCACGACCGTGACCTGGCAGCCGCGATCGGCAAGCATGCGCAGAATGTTGTGCTTGACGCCGAAATCGTAGGCCAGGACATGAAATCGTCCCTTGGCGACCGAGCGATAGCCGTCCAGCGTCCATTCGCCGGCTGCCCATTCGTAGGGCGCAGCAGTGCTCACCACCTTGGCCAGGTCCATGCCGGCGAGACCGGGGAAGTTCCTTGCTGCGGCGATTGCCTCCTGCTCATCAACGTCGACGGCCATGATGCAGCCAGCCTGGGCACCGCCTTCGCGCAGAATGCGGGTGAGCTGGCGAGTGTCGATGCCGGCGATGGCGACGATACCGTGTTTCTGCAGGTAGTCGGGCAGGGTTTCCTGCAGGCGCCAGCTCTCGGCGCGAATCGGCAGGTCGCGGATGACCAGGCCGGCCGCGTAGTTGCCACGCGACTCGAAGTCTTCGGCGTTGCAGCCGACGTTACCGATGTGCGGGTAGGTGAGAGTAACGATCTGGCGGCAGTACGAGGGATCGGTAAGAATCTCCTGATAGCCGGACATCGCGGTGTTGAATACGACCTCGCCGCTGGTGCTGCCGCCGGCGCCGATGGCATGGCCGCGGAAAATCGTCCCATCGGCCAGTGCGAGAATCGCCGGCGGAAGAGTGGGTAACAAGGGCACGAAAGACTCCTGTTGATGCTGCTGGTGAATGCGTCGCCGGTCCGGGCTGAAGACATGCAAAAGCGGGACGGGCGCACGGCCCTCCCGCTCGGATCCTTGCAAGCCGAGGCATTATACGGGAGCGCACCGTTGTTGGGCAATCTGCGCCGTGCGTTGGGGTGTGTCGCAAGGTGCATCGAAGGGAGCGTGGGCTCACCCGGAGGGCATCGACAGTGTCCTACACGGTCCGCTCGCCACGTACGAAACGATCCATTTCGGGTTTCAGCCGCTCCATTTCCTCGGCAAGCGCGTCAGCGAGCCGAATGCACTGCGACCAATCGACTTCGCCACCGGCGGCGGGCTTCGCTGCATGCTCGATAGCGAGCGCCAGACGGCGAGCCTTCTCGGCATGAAACATGGCGAGCAGGCTTTTCAGGGTATGCGCGCCCATCGACAACTGTGCCGCTTCCCGGTTGCGCAGACTGGTCGTTATCCACCCCAGGTGCTGTTGCCATTCGGCGACCAGCATTCCGGCCATGGTCAGCAGCAACTCGCGATCACCCAGATCACGCGCTGCCGCCGTCAGATCGAGCGAGGTGGCCGACAGCGTCGCATTCGGCAGTGACGGTGCCGAATCCTCGTTGCTTTCCGGGGCCAGGCAGCGATCGATGGCTGCATACAGATCTTGTGGCTTGACCGGTTTGGCGACGTAGTCGTTCATCCCCGCTTCGAGGCATAACTCGCGGTCACCCTCCATGGCGTTGGCGGTCATGGCAATGATGCTCACCGATTTGAACTCGTGCGACATTACCCAGCTGCGCCGCATCTCGCGGGCGCGAATCGATTCCGTCGCCTCGATTCCGCCCATGACCGGCATCTGCACGTCCATCAGGATCAGATCGAAGGGCTGCTGCTCAAAGTGATCGATCGCTTCCGCGCCGTTGTTGGCCAGGGTTACCTGGTAGCCGCGCTTTTCCAGAAGACGTCGCGCAAGTTCCTGGTTGACCGGATTGTCTTCGACCAACAAGGCGTTGATGTGCCCAGTGCTTGTCCGTCCCGCGTCCGCCGCGAAGTCAAAGGGCGCCAGGATCTCCGTTCCTTCGTCACCGGCGCCGGAGAGCAGCTTGAGAGCGGCGACCAAGTCCTCGGCGGCGATCGGTTTGACCAGGTGCGTGCCGACGGCTAGCTCGCGCAGGCGATCGAGCTCTTGCCGCTGTTGTTCGGTGGTCAGCAGGACGATCAGTTTTTCGGGACAGCTGCCTCCCCGCCATGACTCGGCCAGGGCCAGTCCGCCCGGCGGCGGCATCAGCGCGTCGACCAGTACGTAGTCGTAAGGGAAGCCGATGGCGCGTGATTTTTCGATCGCCCGGATAGCGGCCTCGGAATCACTGATTTTCGCCGTGTCAACGCCGCATTGCGCGAGTACTGTGGCCAGTTGTGCGGCAACGGTCGGGTGCCGTTCAAGGAGCAGGGCGCGTTGGCCGCTGAATTGCGCTACCGGTGGCGACCGTTGCGCGCTGGCATCGACACCAAGACGGGCGGTGAAATAGAAGCAGGAACCCTGGCCTTCGACACTGTCGAGCCACACCCGGCCCTTCATCATCTGTACCAGGTGGGTACAGATCGTCAGGCCCAGGCCGGTCCCACCAAAACGCCGCGTTGTCGAATCGTCCGCTTGCGAAAACGCGCCAAAGATGGCCGCCTGCCGGGACGCAGGAATGCCGATACCGGTGTCGCGAACGGCAAAACGCAGGAGGGTCGACTCGGTCCTTGCCTCGTCGATCGAGACGGTGACCTCAATCTCTCCGCGCTCGGTGAACTTGATCGCGTTGCCAATGAGATTGCCGAGTACCTGACGCAGGCGCGCGGGGTCGCCAATTACCCTGCCCGGAACATCCGGAGCCAGCGAAATGATTAGCTCGAGTCCTTTCTTGTGGGCGGTGATCGCCTGCGTGCGGGCGGCGTCGAAAACCAGATTGGACAACGGAAAGGGAATTTCTTCAAAGCGCAATTTGCCCGCTTCGATCTTGGAAAAGTCAAGAATGTCGTTGACGATGGCCAGCAGAGACTCAGCCGAAGACTTGACCGTTTTCAGATAGTGCCGCTGCTCGGCGTCCAGTTGCGTGTCGAGCGCGAGGTCGGTCATGCCGATGATTCCGTTCATCGGCGTGCGAATTTCGTGGCTCATGTTGGCCAGGAAGGTGCCGCGCGCCCGGTTCGCCGATTCGGCCGCTTCTTTGGCCACCAGGGCCGCTTCCTCGGCTTGTTTGAAATCGCTGATGTCGCGCTGTAGAAGCAGCATTCGCAAGGGGGCGCCATGCTCGTCGTGGGCGATGATCCGGCCTTTCAGCAGCAGCCATTTCCATTTGCCTGTTTTGGTGCGCAGACGACAGGTGCAATGGAAGACGGGTATCTCGCCCTGAGCGTGCGCGGCGACCACTGCATTGAAGGCCTTCAGATCCTCCGGATGAGCCAGCTTGCGCCAGGCAGCGATACTGTCGGCAAGTTCATCCTCGGCGTAGCCGAGAAGCTGTTTCCAGTTGCGCCCCGACTCGATGCGACCGCCGCCAAGGTGCCAATCCGAAAAGGCATCCCCCGAAAGTTCGGATTGCACGCCGTGCAGGCGCGCGTATTTCGATACCAGGCTGTCGGCCGCTTCGAGAACGCGGGAAACGCTGCTCGCCAGTGCGGGCGACTGCTCGGCAAGCACGGACTGCAGATGCTCAAGCGCAGCCTCTGGATCGTCGCCCAGTACGCTGGCCAGTTTGCGCGCCAGTTGCGGGTTGTGCAGCGCCAAAGTCGGGGCCGTCGGCGGAAGGTTGGGGAGGCTTCAGCGCAGGCCGAGGACATCCTGCATGTCGAACAGGCCGTGCTTCACACGCGACAGAAAATGGGCCGCACGCAGGCTGCCCAGCGCATACGGCATACGGCTGCTTGCCCTATGGCCGATCTCCACGCGTTCGCCGAGACCGCAGAAGAGTACATCGTGATCGCCGACGATATCGCCACCCCGGACAGTGGCAAAGCCGATGGTCGACGGCAGTCGCTCGCCGGTGACTCCCTGGCGACCGTAGATCGCGCAATCTCCCAGATCGCGACCAAGCGCATGGGCGACGACCTCGCCCATGCGCAGTGCGGTTCCTGACGGCGCGTCGACCTTCTGGCGGTGGTGCGCCTCGACGACCTCTACGTCATAACCCTCGTTCAGGATTCGGGCGGCCACGTCGAGCAGCTTGAAAACGACGTTGACGCCGACGCTCATGTTCGGCGCAAAGACCACCGGGATATCCTGCGCGGCGGCGGCAATCGCCTTTTTGCCGACGGCATCAAATCCGGTGGTGCCAATGACAATTGCCGTACCATGTCGGCGACAGCTTTCGAGGTGCTGAAGCGTGCCCTCGGGTCTGGTGAAGTCGATCAGGCAGCTGGCCTGGGCAATTCCGGCGTCGCTGTCGCTGCTGATCGCTACCCCGCAAGGTGCGCCGACCATTTCGCCCGCATCCTTGCCAAGCACTGCTGCGCCGGGTTGGTCGATTGCCGCAGCCAGCGTCGCGTGCGCGTCCTTGAGCGTGGCTTCAACCAGCATTCGCCCCATGCGTCCGCCAGCGCCTGCGATAGCGATTCTCAATGCGTTCATGTCACAGTCCCACGCTGTTCAACATTTTCCCAAAAAAGCCCGGTTCGTCCGGCGGCGGCACGGCTACACTGCCGTCGGTCGGGAGCGAGCCGAGGTCGATCTCCCGAATCCGGTTTTCGGGCCTCGCGGCACCGTCCCCTGGCTCCGCTGGCGCGACATCGCCAGCGACTCGCGCCAGCTTGCCGTCATCGTCAAAGAAAACGGCAAAACGCCGCGTCTCGGCCTTGGTGCTATTGCCTTTCTTCAGCCAATAGAAATAATCCCAGCGATTGGCATGAAACATGTCGACCAGGACCGGCGTGCCCAGAATGAAGCGTACCTGATCCTTGGTCTGTCCGGGGCGCAACTGTGAAACCATCTCCTGCGTCAGCACGTTTCCCTGCTGTACGTCGATCCGATACTCGGAAATGATCCGCGGGACCTCGGAGCAAGCCGATAGCGCGCAAAGAACAAGGACGGTAGTGGCAAATCGCGGGAAGATCATGTTTGGGTCGGATCGTGGTAAGTGATCAAGGAAGAGTGAGTGTTGGCCTGCGGGTAGCCACCACCGGTACCCGGATCGACCGTCAAACCGATGGAATAGGCGCCGCGGCTGATCACGAGGGCAGTCGACGGTATATGATAACCGAAAAAAAGGCCCACTCCGTCCGCAGCTGACCAAGGTAAACGATGAGTAACTCCGACAATCTGAAGAGTATCGGGCTGAAAGCCACGCTTCCGCGCCTCAAGATTCTCGCCCTGTTCGAGAGGACCGAGGTCCGCCACCTGACGGCAGAGGATGTCTATCGGCTGCTGCTCGCCGAGAACCTTGACGTTGGCCTGGCGACCGTTTACCGCGTTCTCACCCAGTTCGAACAGGCGGGCTTGCTCGAACGTCACTATTTCGAATCGGGCAAAGCGGTTTTCGAACTCAGTGCCGGGCAACATCACGATCATCTGGTGTGCATCGACTGTGGACGCGTCGAGGAATTCTACGATGCCGAGATCGAGCGCCGACAAACGAAAATCGCCAAGGAGCGCGGCTTCCTGATTCGCGAACACGCGCTCTACCTCTACGCGGAATGCAGCAAGGCGCAATGCCCGCATCGCGCCAGTTCGAGCAGCAATCCTGGCGAGCGCGACAAGTTGACACCCCCTGACTGAGGCGCGGCGGCGTCGACCGTCTATCGTCGAACCCGTAGGTCGAGCGCTCATGCGCTGGCCAGCGCTGACCGTTACCGACCACGTACCGCGCAAACCTTGTTGACGGTCCAAGGCGTCAGCGTGCTTCGCCGGGCCTGGTCACGAACAGTTCCGGATTCACCATCGCGCCGTTGAGGATCACGCTCCAGTGCAGGTGGGGACCGGTGGCCCGACCGGTCATTCCGGCAGCGCCGATGCGCTGCCCCTTGGCTACGGCGTCGCCGGGGTGCACTGCGGCGCTGTCGAGATGGCAGTACATGCTGATCAGGCCGTTGCCGTGATCGACAAACACCGTCTTGCCGTTGAAGAAATAGTCATCGACGGCGAGCACCTGGCCATGCGCACTCGCCTTGACCGTAGCCCCGCGCGCGACGGCAATATCGAATCCGGCATGCGGTGAACGGGGTTCGCCGTTGAAAAATCGGCGCAAGCCAAAACGCCCGCTGTGGCGTCCTTGCGCCGGCAGGACGAAAGCCAGGTCGGTGTCCGCCGCCTCCCGCCAGTGGCGCTTCAGTTGCTGGATGGTGGCCAGTTCCCCCTCGGCGCGCGTCAGGTCGCTGGCCGACAGCTGCACCTTGCTGCTGTCCTTCATCGTGATCCGCTGCGCGGGATAGTCCTTGTCGGCGACGGTAAAGGGTTGCAACTGCCATTCGCCGGCCATGTCGACGAGCAACTCGTACGTCCCCGCCGCGGTCGCCAGGTCGAGGCCGACCACTGCGACCCACTGCGCGTCCTCGGCGGCCACCAGTATCTGCTGTTCGCCCAGCCAGGCCAGCGGCCGGGGGCTGTTGGCCGCAATCGGGCCAAGGACGATCAACGCCACGCCGCCCGGGACACTGGCTGCCGTGGGCAGGGCGGCGTGCGCTGATGGTGCTGGCAACAGGGCCATCAGCAGAGCCGTGCACGGGAGCGCAGCTCTGGCGACGATCCTGGCCATGCGCTCGGCCATCACAGCGACTCCGGCGAAAAAGTGTCGCATTGTCGGACGTCGCCGCTGTCCATGCCGCGCTTGAACCAGCGTACGCGTTGCCTGGACGTGCCGTGGGTGAACGATTCCGGCACCACCTGGCCCTGCGTTTGTCGTTGCAGGCGATCGTCGCCGATCGCCGCGGCTGCAGCCAGCGCCTGCTCCATTTCGCCGGGTTCGACGATCTGCTGCATGGTGTCGGCGCGATGACCCCATACGCCGGCAAAGCAGTCGGCCTGCAGTTCGAGTCGCACCGACAGTTCATTGGCCGCCGCTTGTCGGCCGCCGCCTTGCTGTGCGGCGTGTATCTTGGCCGAGATGCCGAGCAGGTTCTGCACGTGGTGAGCCACTTCGTGGGCGATGACGTAAGCCTGGGCGAACTCGCCAGGGGCACGAAAGCGTTCCTGGAGGTCGCGGTAGAATGCCAGGTCGATGTAGACCTTCTGATCAGCGGGGCAGTAGAAGGGACCCAGCGCCGAACGGCCGGTGCCGCATGCGGTGGGTATTGCGCCGGTGAACAGGACCAGTTTCGGTTCCTGGTAGCGCCGCCCTGCCTGCTGGAAGATGTCGTGCCAGACGATTTCGGTGCTGCCCAGCACTCTGCTGACAAAGCTCGTCATCTCGTCCTTGGTTGCTGGCGCCCTCGCCGGCCGCCCGGCCGGCGAGGGCGTGCTGGTGCCCGACCCGGAATCCATAATCAGGGCAGGGTCGATGCCCAGGAAGTAGCTTGCGGCGAGCGCAATGACCAGGGTGCCGATGCCGACGCTGCCGCGCAGCATGGTTCCGCCGCGGCGGTCCTCGACGTTCTGACTTTCGCGTTGATTGTCCAGGCGCATGATTTGTCCTCGGGGTGAACATTTTTTGCTGAAAATGCCATCGTAAAGTGTGCTAAACAAAATTTTCGTGCATAATCCGCCCACTTTTTACAAGAAGGGTGCGTATGGATACTTTGTTCTGGATGGCTGTAGCCACAGTGGTGGTCGTGTTGATCTTCGACTACACCAACGGCTTTCATGATGCCGCAAATATCGTGGCCACTGTGATCGCGTCGCGGGCGATGACCCCGATTCAGGCCGTTTGCATCGTCGGGTTTTTCGAATTCATGGGCCCACTGCTCGGCGGCACCGCGGTCGCCAACACCATCGGCAAGTTCGTCGATCTGGGGGATGTGCAGCCACAGCTTGCGGTGCTGATCATGTTCTGCGGCCTGCTTGGCGCCATCGTCTGGAACCTGGCGACCTGGTGGCTCGGCATTCCGTCTTCGTCGTCGCATGCCCTGGTAGGTGGGCTGGCCGGCGCCGTGGTTGCGGCGGTGGGTTCCGACCATGTGATCTGGGGCTTTCAGGAACTGATGACTCAGGGCAAGCTGACCGGGGTGATGAAGGTTCTCCTGGCGCTGTTCGTTTCGCCCCTGCTCGGGTTCTGGGTCGGTTTCGGGATTCACCGCCTCGGGCGCCGGCTGCTGGCGGGCGCCAAACCGACGGCCAACGCGACCCTGCGCAAGATGCAGTTCGTTACCGCCGCCGGGCTGGCCTTTTCGCACGGCGCCAACGACGCACAGAAAAGCATGGGCATGCTCACCCTGGTGCTGTTGCTCGGCGGCTTCATCCCCACGTTCGAAGTGCCGTTCTGGGTGGTGCTGTCTTGCGCTGCGGCGATTACCCTAGGCATCATGTCCGGCGGCTGGCGCATCGTGCGTACCCTCGGCTTTGCCATCTATCGGGTTCGCCCCTTGCACGCTTTTGACTCGCAACTCACTTCGGCGCTGCTGATTTTTTCCGCGTCGATGATCGGCGCGCCGGTATCCACGACGCACGTGGTTGCCACTTCGATCATGGGCATCGGCTACTCCGAGCGTCCACGTGCCGTACGCTGGAAAAAGGCGAAGGACATCGCCAAGACCTGGGTGATTACCATCCCGGCTTCGGCGCTCACGTCAATCGTTATTTATGCCATTACCAGAATCATGCTTGGCCAGACCACCTGACACCTGACACTTGAGGAGATGAACCATGGAAGAAAACGAGACCCACGCCAACAAGCCAATTTTCCGCCGTCTGTACGAGCGCGTCTTCCCGACGGTCGCCGACTTTTTCGGCATGCTTGCCGAACAGAGCGCCAACGCGGCCGAGACCACGCGTCTGCTGGTCGAGTTCATGGAGACCGGCGACGTGGTGGTGAGCCAGAAAGTCCGTGCCGACGAGCACCAGGCTGATCGCATGAAGGCCAGCAACCTGGGCGTTCTGGCAGAGGCGTTTTCGACGCCGATCGACCGCGAAGACATCCACCGCGCGATCATGACTCTTGATGACATTGTCAACTACTGCAAGTCGACTGTCGTCGAGATGGATGTTCTCGGCCTGCAGCCCGACAAGTACAGCCTCGAAATGGCGCTACACCTCAGGGAGGGTGCCGACGCGCTGGCGCGCGGCTTTGCCCGCCTGGCGAGCGACCCGGCTGCTGCCGGCGTCGACGCCGCTGCCGCCCGGAAGGCTGAACGCACGGTCGAGAAGGCGTATCGGCGAGCGATTGTCGAGCTCTTCCAGGGCGACGATTACCTCAATATGTTCAAGCGGCGTGAGACCTATCGCCACATGTCCAATGCCGGGGATCGGGTGGCCGATGCCGCCAACGCCCTCGATGACATCGTCGTCAAGCTGTGCTAAAAACCGCTGTTGCGATCGGGGTTGTATTGGCCAGACCTTAGGCCTACATTGGAGCTGCCAACGTCGGCACAGTCACAAGGAGATGCGTATGAAGAAGCTTACCGCCGGCCTGATGGCCTTGGCGTTGACGCTGTCAAGTGCAACGGCTGTTGCCTGTTCGGCTGATAAAGCCAAGGATGGCCGGGCTGAAATGAGCACTCCGTCAAAGCCCAAGAGCTGACCGGTCGGGACCCTTTAACCACCGCGGCGCGTACCCCAGGTACGCGCCGCGGTCATTTTGTCGCTCACGCTATGCTTATGCCCAGCGTGGTCAGTCGCAACTCGCGCGGCAGGCGGCTGGATGGCCAGCACAGTCGCCTTTGCCGGCGACGGTGCATTGTCGCCGCGAACGATAGCTGAAGCTGATACCGTCGCCGTAGCTGCAGGTCAGCAGGCTTATCTTGCCCTGCTTGCCCGCCGCTATGCGTGATACCGGCATCGCCTTGATTGTTTCCGCTGCCAGGTCGCACGAGACGTAGGCGGAAAAGGCGCCGTCGGCCGATTCCCATTGGGCGACATTCTTCAGTTTTCGATAGGCCTGATAGTCGGTGCACACGCTGGTGTCTTGCTCGTACATGCGTCGATTGTCGCTGCAGTAGCCGTTGAAGGTGTACTTGAGCTCTGCCTCGCTGGGGCAGGTGCCGACCTGGACGGCAGTGGCCAGGTCCGGGCACGACAGGGTCTCGGCGGCACTTCCGGCGGCTGCCGATGCGAGGACAAGAAAAGCGACAATAGCGGATGATTTCATGGCATGGTTCTCCGATGGCAAGAGACTACTTTGAAGCGGGCGCCCGGCGCAGTCCGTTGCTGGCCATCATGTCTAGAACGTGCTCGGCGATCTGTGCTGCCGGCATAGCATAGGCAAATTTCCGGATAAAGCGACCGTCGGGACCGAGAAGAATCATTCCTGCGCTGTGGTCGACCGCGTACTGGTCAGGTGGAGCATCCGGTTCGCGAACTTTTTCGTAGCGCACCTTGAAGTTGTCGGCAGCTTTCCGGACCAGCGCTGGCGAACCGGTCAAAGCGATGATGCGCGGGTCGAAAAAGGCAACGTAGCTGCGCAGGGTGTCCACAGTGTCACGCTCCGGGTCCACCGTGATGAACAGCGCTTGCAGCGCCTCGGCGTCCTTGCCGAGCCGGTTGATGACCATCGCCATCTCGGCGAGCGTCGTCGGACAGACGTCCGGGCAGTAGGTGTAGCCGAAGGTGAGCAACTGAAAGCGGCCGCGGAAGTCCTGGTTGCTGACCGCGCGCCCGTTGGCGTCCATCAGCAGGTAGCGGCTATTGATGACGCCTGTTTCGCGCTCGGGGGGCACCTGTTCTGCGGCAAGATCGACCGCCGCGGACGGTAGCGAAAGCCCTGCGGCAAGAGCAAGCAGGAGCAGCCGTTTTTCCATCATGCCCTACTGCCCTGCAGCTTGTGTCGCTGGCAGCAAGGTCTGCAAGCGGCTGGACAGTTCGCCTAGCCGGCTGGCAAAAGTCGCCGCCGAGGGGCAGGGCGCCTGGCCTTTCTGACCCTGGGCGAGGAAGGCGGCATTGGTCTGCTCCTCGAAGGCTTCGCCGTAATGACGGCTTTTCGGCGCATGCCGGATGACCAGTTTCTTGGCCTCGCCGGCGGTCGCCATCTCGCCACAGGCGAGCGCCTGGCCGTTCAGCTGTCCGAGATCGCCGATCGTGGCGATTGCGGAAGCGGCGGCTTGCGGCGTTGCCACGGCCGGCCCGGCGAGAAAGCAAAAGACGGCGAACAAGGTCAGGCGTTTCATGGCGGCTCCAGTGCGTACGGTGCAGTATGCGGCGCTTGATTATAGGGGCTGCCGGCCGGGGCATTCGTTGATGGCGCTCAAAAAGTCCCCTGCCGAGTGCGGCGCTGGACGGCCAGCAGGCACCGATTTCGGCAAGGGCCCGCAGCGCCGATGGGCGTAGCCGGTGTGGCTGGTGTACACTGCGCCGCTCTTACCTCAATGCCGCTTGGACATAGCGCCGGGCGCTGGATACCCCGCATGGCCCAACTCGTTCTTTTGCCGGGCAAGGATCGTTCCCTTGCCCGCCGTCATCCGTGGATCTTCGCTGTTTCGGTCGATCGCTTGCGGGGTCGTGCCCGCCCCGGCGACACCGTTGATGTCGTCGCCGCCAACGGTCGGCCGCTGGCAAAGGCCGCCTGGAGCCCGGAATCGAAGATTCGCGCCAGGGTGTGGAGCTTCAATGCCGACGAAATCATTGACGACGCTTTCTTCAAGCGGCGCATTCTGACGGCCGTCGAGCGTCGCCGGCTGATGCCGGAATTGAGCAGCGAGGGAGGCATGCGCTTGATCCACGGCGAGTCCGACGGCCTGCCGGGCCTGATTGCCGATCGCTATGGCGATACGGCGGTCGTCCAGCTGACCGCCACCGGCCCGGAAAAGTGGCGCGCGGCGATTGCTGGCGCGCTGCAACTGGCAACGGGCTGCAAGCGCATCTACGAGCGATCCGATTCGGACGTGCGTCGGCTGGAAGGGCTCGAACCGGTGAGCGGCTGGCTGCTCGGCGAGGCGTCGGAAGCAGCGCTGCTCATCGTCGAAAACGGTGTGCGTATCAAGGTTGACGTGGTTACTGGCCACAAGACCGGCTTCTATCTGGATCAGCGCGACAATCGCCTGCTCACTCGTCAGCTTTCTGCCGGCCGCTCGGTGCTCAACTGCTTCTGCTACACCGGCGCATTTTCGCTGCAGGCGCTGGCCGGTGGCGCGGCGAGCGTGCTGTCGATCGATTCGTCGGCGCCGGCGCTGGCCATGGCTGCCGACAATCTGGCGCTCAACCCGCAGCTCGATGCAGACCGCGCCTTGTGGCGCGAGGCCGACGTCTTCGAGTCCTTGCGCGCGCTGAAAAGCGATGGCCAGCGTTTCGACCTGATCATTCTCGATCCGCCCAAGTTCGCGCCATCGGCGGCGCACGCCGAACGCGCCGCGCGCGCCTATCGGGATATCAATGCATTTGGTTTTCGCCTGCTCAACCCGGGTGGGTTGTTGATGACTTATTCATGCTCCGGCGGCATACGCAGCGAGCATTTCCAGCAGATCGTCGCCGACGCCGCGGCTTCTGCCGGTTGCAGCGCTCGCATCCTGCGCCGCCTGGCCGCGCCGCCCGATCATCCGGTGGCGCTGCACTTCAGCGAGGGCGAATATCTCAAGGGCTTGCTCTGCCAAGTGGATTGAGGGCCGTCAGACAGCCTCGCAGCCTGTCTGACGGCCGCAGCTAGCGACTACCCCACAGATTCTGCACCCGGATGTCGCGCCCGCAACCGCTGCGGTAATAGGCGTAGCGGACAGGGTTCTTCTTGTAGTAATCCTGGTGATATTCCTCGGCCAGGTAGAAGGTCGATGCCGGCTGCAACTCGGTTTCGATGCGCGCGATCTTGCCGCTCTTGAGAAGTGCGTCGCGACTGCTTTCGACGACCTTCCGCTCGGCGTCGTTTTGCCAGTAAATACCACTGCGGTACTGGCTGCCGACGTCGCAGAACTGGCGGTCCTTGACCGTCGGATCTATGTGCCGCCAGAAGTATTCGACCAACTGTGAATAGCTGACTTTTTGCGGGTCGTAGCGCACGCGGACCGCTTCGGTATGTCCGGTGCCTCCTGCACTGACCTGTTCGTAGGTCGGGTTGACGGTCTGGCCAGCGGTGTAGCCGGATTCGACGGCAATCACCCCGGGTAGCTTTTCGAAATCGGCTTCGATGCACCAGAAGCAACCGCCGGCAAAGATCGCCGTCTGTGGCGCGGCCGGGCTCGGCACCGCCATCATAGTGTCCGGCCGGTGCGTGGGCGTGGGCTCCGTTGCGGTTCCCGCTGCGCCGGCTGTGGTGCCGAGAACCAGCAAGGACAGTGCCGTCAGGAGTCGCCGAGCGCTCATGTCCGCAACTCCGGCAGCTTCTCGTTACGCGCCACGAACTGCAGCGCGACGCCATTGTTGCAGAAGCGCTTACCCGTTGGTTTGGGGCCGTCGTTGAAGACGTGCCCCTGATGCCCACCGCAGCGCGTGCAGTGATATTCGGTGCGCGGATAGAAGAGCTTGAAGTCGGTCTTGGTGGCCACGGACTGTGGCAGGTGCGCCCAGAAACTCGGCCAGCCGGTACCACTTTCGTACTTCGTCGAGCTGTCGAACAAGGGCAGGTAGCAAGCGGCGCAGATGAACGTTCCGTCACGCTTTTCCTGGTTCAGGGGGCTAGTACCCGCGCGTTCCGTATCCTCCTCGAAAAGGACACGATAAGCGGCTGCTGGCAGCAAGTCGGCCCATTCCGTTTTCGATTTTGACAGCCCGGTGGTGGCGGCGGCGGCGCCGCTACCTCCCCAGCTGGTGCCGGGAATCGCAAGCGGCAGGATGAAGGCGGTCAAGCCGCCCAGCCATTTTAGTGATTGACGACGATCCATTGTTTTCTCCATAGAAAAATCAGCTTCGTGCTGCCGTGGCGGCGGTCGGCTGCAGGCAGCCAGGCATGGCTAGCGCTTGTAAGACATCACCGCCTTGTGGATCCTGCACAAAGGCCGCGACGCCGAGATGCTTGCGCTGCCAGTCGGCCGGGATTTTCAGTGTCTGCCGCCAGAGTGCGCTTCCGCCTGCACTGCCGAGCGGCAAGGCCATCGACCAGAAGCGGACCACTCGGTCGTGTTGCAGCTTGACGCCGCTGTTTTCGCCGGCACGAATGTCGCTGCGCAGCTGGTTCTCGTAAACGATCACGAAGGCTTCCGCCGCACGTTCCACGCGCGCGCCTTCGCGGAGCGTGAAGCGTGCCTCCAGATCAATGGCGTTATCGCCTGCCTGCCGCATCTGCAGAGCGATGTCGGCGGCCGCGGGCAGCCGGTTGATTTTCTCGATGCGCTCGGCGAAGTGAGCCGGGGTGTGCCATGCGCGCAATTCCTTCATGTTCGTAAACACCTCGGGGGTGTACACCGTGCTTGATCTGGCCAGACGCGCCAGCCAGCGCTGCCGTTCGGCGAAGGCTGGCCGGGCGAAGGGATCCTGCCAGCCAATGTAGTCCCAGTAGTCGACGTGCAGTGACAGGGCGACCAGCTGTTCGGCCGAAAAGCGTTGCGACAGTTCCCCCAGCCACTGGTCTGCGGGTGGGCAGCTGCTGCAACCTTCGGAGGTGTACAGCTCGACCAGCGCAACGCGGTGCGCGGGACTCTGTTTCGCGCAGCCCGCCGCTTGCGCAGCGGGCGACGGCGTCAGGCAGAGTACGCCCAGCACAGCAACTGCTGCTGACCATCTGCGCGTGGAAGACATCGTTTTCTCCTGGTTGGATTTGCCAGATGGTCGTAGCAGGACGAGAAAACCTTACTCTTTTTTCGGCGGGCAAGGGCTGCACCGCCGGACACCCTGCTTGGCAGAGAACATCGTCTGCGCCGTTAATTTGCAGCCCTGCCACGCGTAGACCTGCAGCGGGCCACTCCGGTCATCCTGCTGGTTTCCTCGGTGCTGGCAAGGCGATGATGCTGCTCAATCATCTGCTGCGGCAGCCGGAGCTCGCCGACGCGGCGGGGATGATCAAGGAGTTCGGCGAAGTCGCGGCAGATCACCAACTGGTCGAAAAAGCTGACGACGGTCTCATCGTTCTCGCTTCCGCCTGCCTTTGTTGCAGCGTTCGTGGCGAACTTGCGCGTAGCCTGCGCGACCTGTTCATGCGCCGCTTGCGCCGCGGAATTCCCGCTTTCTCGCGCCTGCTGATCGAAACCACGGGTCTCGCCGATCCCGCCCCCCGTGTGTTAGACCTTGCGCGAAGACTTTTTCATCGCCGAGCGCTTTCGTATCGGCGGAGTCGTCTCGGCGGTCGACGTCAGGCACGCGGATGGCCAGCTCGGGCGCCATTTCGACGCCGTTCGTCAGGTGGCGATGGCTGACTGCCTGTTGCTCGCCGAATGCGATCTGGCGACGTCCGACGAGATTGCCCGTGTGGCCCGGCGCTTGCCGTGCGTCAATCCTGGTGCAACACAAATCGAGCTCCGTCTGGGGCGCGTCGACGCCGTGCCCCGACCGGAATCGACATCGCGCCAGCGGCCGAAGGCGCCTCAGCTGCTCATTTCGCTGACTTTGCCGAAGTCGCCGGATTTCTCGAATCCGGGTTCAAATTGCAGTGTGCTGGACGATGTGTTACAAGGGGATTCCATCGCAAAATCACCTGCATTCCCTCTCGCCCATGGTCTTTTCATTTTTCAAGAAGCAGCCGGAAAAGATAATGCGTGCCCGGCCGGCAGCTGTCCCGCAGCCAACAAACGATCGCGGCTCGGCCACCGGCGTTTCGTCCAAGGAAAAGCCGAAGCCGGTCGCTGCTCCGGTGGGTCTGGCCCGCTCCGATGTCCCCTTCGCCACGCCGGCGCCGACCGGCGAAAATCCGCCGCTGGATCTCAGCGAGTTCGTGTTCAGCGAGATTGCTGCCGAGTTTCAGGTCGAAGCGGAACTTGATCCGCTTGACGCCGAAGCCGAAGAGGCGGCGATGTTTTTTGCCAATGGGCAGGACGCTGCGGCTCGCGCGTTGCTGGAAAAGTCGACCAGCGCACGTCGCTCTGGCCCTGGGGAGCGGTTGTGGCTGATGCTTTTTGATCTCCTTCGCCTGACCGGGCAGAAATCCGCCTTCGAGGCCCTTGAGATCGAGTACGCGCAAGCCTTCGAGAAGCAGCCTCCGGTGTGGCGCGACGCCGCAGTCGGCGCACGCGAGGCGGGAAAAGTGGTTGGAACGGCGCTCTTCAAGGGTGACTTGCTCGGCGACAACGACGCCGGCTTTGAGGCGGTTCGCCTGGCACTCAAGACGAATTCGCAGCTTCGCCTTGATTTGTCGAAGGTGCGTCAGCTGGACGCGGCGGGCTGTGAACGGCTCCTCGCGCTGCTGCAGCAGGCGCGTCGGGGTAGGGGAGCGATCGATTTGCTGGGCCGCGATGGTCTCGGCGCCCTGCTTGACAGCCGCATTGCTGCCGGCCGCCCGGAAGACCGGGCTTGCTGGTTGCTGAAGCTCGAGCTTTGCCAGCTGCGCGGGCAGCTGGAAGTGTTCGAGGAAATGGCGATCAACTACGCGGTGACCTTTGAAATATCTCCGCCGTCCTGGGAGTTTGAGCGAGTGGCCGATAACGAGCCTGCGCCGCTCGAACTGGCAGCGGCCGACCAACTGCTGACCGAGGCCTATGTCATCAAGGGCGAAATCAGGGGTGCCCGTTTCAGCGACCTGCAGGCGTACGCTGCGGCCAAAGATCCGGTTCTGGTCGACTGTTCGACGGTGACGCGCATGGACTTCCTCAGCGCCGGAGCCTTGCTCAACGCTTTGACCACGGTCAAACGCTCGGGGCGACAGATCATTGTCCGTCATCCCAACCACTTGCTTGCCGAGTTGTTCCGGGTCGTGGGCTTGCGCAGCGTGGCGGAAATCGATCTGGCCAGGAATTAACAAACCACGGGAGTTGTTGATGGATCAGTACCACGGGACGACGATTCTGTCGGTTCGCCGCGGCAAGCGTGTGGCCATGGGCGGCGACGGGCAGGTGACACTGGGCAACCTGGTGATCAAGGCCAGCGCGCGCAAAGTTCGCCGCATACACCAGGGCGAGATTCTCGCCGGCTTTGCGGGCGGAACGGCGGATGCCTTTACGCTTTTCGAACGCTTTGAAGCGAAGCTCGACAAGCACCAGGGAAATCTTATGCGTTCGGCGGTCGAACTGGCCAAGGACTGGCGCAGCGATCGGGCGCTGCGACGCCTTGAGGCGATGCTCGCCGTTGCCGACCGGGAGAATTCGCTGATCATCACCGGCAATGGAGACGTCGTCGAACCGGAATACGGAATCGTTGCCATTGGCTCCGGCGGCGCTTTTGCGCATTCGGCGGCGCGGGCACTGGTCGAGAACAGTGAGCTTGATCCGACCGAGGTGGTTCGCAAGTCGCTACAGATCGCCAGCGATCTTTGTATCTACACCAATCAGAATTTCACCATCGAGGTGCTGGAATAAACATGTCGTCCATGACTCCGCAGGAAATCGTCCACGAACTCGACAAGCACATCGTTGGTCAGGGCAAGGCCAAGAAGGCGGTGGCCATTGCCCTGCGCAACCGCTGGCGGCGGGCGCAGGTGGCCGAGCCGCTGCGGCAGGAGATTACCCCCAAGAACATCCTGATGATCGGCCCCACTGGCGTTGGCAAGACGGAAATCGCTCGCCGCCTGGCGCGGCTGGCGAACGCGCCCTTCATCAAGATCGAGGCCAGCAAGTTCACCGAGGTTGGCTACGTCGGGCGCGACGTCGAGACGATTATTCGTGACCTGGTCGAGATTGCCATCAAGAGTGTACGTGAGCAGGCGATGACGGGCGTTCGCGAGCGCGCCCAGGACGCCGCCGAAGAGCGTGTTCTCGACGCTTTGCTACCCTCCGCGCGTGCGACCTACTTCAACGACACGCAGGCGAGTGAAGAGAGCACGACAAGGCAGAAGTTTCGCAAGAAGCTGCGCGAAGGCGAGCTCGATGACAAGGAAATTGAAATCGAGGTGGCAGCACCATCTATGCAGGCCGAGATCTTTGCGCCGCCGGGCATGGAGGAGCTGACCTCGCAAATCCAGGGCATGTTCCAGAACATGGGTGGCGGTCGCAAGAAGTCGCGCAAGCTGAAGATTTCCGAGGCGCGCCGGCTGTTGGTCGACGAGGAGGCCGCGAAGCTGGTCAACGATGAGGACGTCAAGCTGACGGCGGTCAGAAGCGTCGAGCAGAACGGCATCGTCTTTCTCGACGAAATCGACAAGATTGCCTCGCGTAGCGACACCCAGGGCGTCGACGTCTCGCGCCAGGGCGTGCAGCGTGACTTGCTGCCGCTGGTCGAAGGTACGACCGTGTCGACCAAGTACGGGATGATTCGTACCGACCACGTGCTGTTCATTGCCAGCGGTGCTTTCCACCTGGCCAAGCCCTCGGATTTGATTCCCGAGTTGCAGGGCCGCTTTCCGATCCGTGTCGAACTCGATTCGCTGTCGGTGGCCGACTTCGAGTGCATTCTGACGCAGACCGACGCCTGCCTGACCAAGCAGTATGAGGCCTTGTTGACCACCGAAGGCGTGACCCTCGACTTTTCGGACGAGGGTGTCAGGCGGCTGGCCGAGATCGCCTGGTCGGTCAACGAGCGTACCGAAAACATCGGCGCCCGGCGGCTGCATACGGTGATGGAGCGCTTGCTTGAGGAGGTGTCGTTTGTTGCCAGCGAGGGACGCTTCGAGAGAGTGGCCATCGACGCCGCCTACGTTGACGCGCGTCTCGCCGAACTGGCGAAGAACGAGGATCTGTCGCGCTACGTCTTGTAGGCCTTGTCGCAGGCGGTGGCCGCCGTCACCTCGATGAGCGCCTCCGGCGCAGCCCTGCGCCAGATTTTTCCTCGAGTCGGATTGACGAAGTCGCCGTGTGACGAGCGTGCGGCGTTGCCTATTTGATCACGACGACTGGCAACTCGGACAGATGTACGACCCGCGTGGTGACCGAGCCGAGCAGGATGCCGGCGACCGCGCCGAGACCACGCGAGCCCATGACGATCAGCGTGCAGTCGTGCTCTCTGGCGTAATCAGCGACGGCCTGGGAGGCTTCGCCGACCAGGATGTGCGTCGAGTAAGCGATGCCCGCCGCCTCCAGTCTGGCGCAGGCTTGCGCCAACGCCGCCTCGCCGGATTCCCGGTGGTAGTCGTCGACGTTTTTCTTGCTGACAAAACGCGTGATGTCCGAGGGTAGTGCCGCCTGCACGTTCACTAGGCTGATCGTCGGCGTGACGGTAGCGGACGGCGCCTGGCGCACGACATATTCGACGGCTCGCAGACTGGGCGCCGAACCGTCGACAGGAACCAGCCAGTGTGCTCTCACTTCGGTTTTCCTTCCATTAGTTCTCTGCCGCTTGCCGTGGTCAGCTCGCCACTCGGATGTCCTGCATGCTGCCGGCTCGCCAGCGCCTTTCCGGCCAGGACCACCAGCAGTGCCCCCAGTGCTGACACCAGGTAAGTACTGTAGGGAACGATTTCGCGCCAGCTTGCCGGGATGGTGGGGTCGGTAAGCAACATGCCGCCGCCGATCCAGCCCAGCAGTCCGCCGCCGGCGGTGATCACCACCGGGTAGCGATCCATCAGCAGAAGGACCAGTTTGCTGCCCCAGACGACGATAGGGACCGAAACCGCGATGCCAAAGACCACGAGAAGGATCGATCCGTGCGACGCTGCAGCGACGGCGATGACGTTGTCGACGCTCATGACGGCGTCGGCGACAATGATGGTCTTGATTGCGCCGGCCAATGTCGCGCTGGTCGCGACGTTGCCATGTCCCTCGTCGTTCTCCGGGATTACCAATTTGATGCCGATCCAGAAGAGCAGCAATCCGCCGACGATCTTAAGGTAAGGAACGGCAAGGAGTTGCAGGGCGAAATAGATGAGGACAACACGTAGGCCGATCGCTCCGATTACCCCCCAGAAAATGCCTTTCTTGCGCTGCGCATCGGGCAGCTTACGGCAGGCCAGCGCAATGACGACGGCGTTGTCCCCGCCGAGCAGAATGTCGATGGCGATAATCTGCAGGACTGCGATCCAGAAGGTCGGTGAGGCGAGGTCGAGCATGGGTCTGTCTATCCTTGTTGCAGCTTCCTCCGGCCACCCGTCCGCGTGCGGGGAGGTTCCGACATCGGAGGCGCGATGCGAGGGTGATGCGCTTTGGAGTGCCGAGCTTGCTGATTGTCTCACACCTGCCCGGGCCGATTGACCCCGTCGATTCAGTTGGTGACGGACTGGAAAGCCTTCGCGTCGCGGCTCTGCGCAGGAAGACGGCGGACGCGGGATTGGCCAATGAACAAAAAAAGGCGCCGCGTACGTGCGGCGCCTTTTCAGCGAGCTTTTTGCGCCGCCCTCAGTCCATCGCTTCGTACAGCGGCAGGGTCAGGAACTCGGGGTACTCGGCGCTCAGCGACATCTTGTCGAAGATCACCGCGGCCCGGTCGTAGGTGGCCGTGTCTTCACCCTGTTCGCTGACTGCCGCCTTCACCTTCACCAGTTCCTCGGCAATCATGGCGCGCACCATTTCGGCGGTGACCTTGCGCCCATCGTCGAGAACGCCTTTCGGGGACACCACCCATTGCCAGACCTGCGAGCGCGAGATCTCGGCGGTTGCCGCGTCTTCCATCAGGTTGTGGATGGGCACGCAACCGTTGCCGGCGAGCCAGCTGCCGAGGTAGTGGATGCCGACGTTGATGTTGTTGCGCACGCCTGGTTCGGTGATCGGTTGCGAGGGCTGGAAGTCGAGGAAGTCGGCCGCGGTAAACACCTCGTGGCGCTGTTTTTCCCATTGATTCGGGCGATCGCCGAGCACTTTCTGAAACTCCTCGGCGGCGATCGAGACCAGGCCCGGGTGGGCGACCCAGCCGCCGTCGAAGCCGTCTTTGGCATCGCGCGCCTTGTCGTGGCGGATGCCGGCGAGCGCCTTTTCATTGGCCTGCGGATCGTTCTTGATCGGAATCAGAGCGCTCATGCCACCCATCGCCGGCGCGCCACGCGAGTGACAGACCTTGACCAGCTGCAGCGCATAGCTGCGCATGAAGGGAACTTCCATGGTGATCGCGGCACGGTTGGCGAGGCAGAAGTCCGGATTCTTCTTGAACTTCTTGATGCACGAGAATATGTAGTCCCAGCGGCCGGCGTTGAGACCGGCCGAGTGTTCCCGCAGTTCATAGAGGATTTCTTCCATCTCGAAGGTCGCCAGAATGGTCTCGACCAGTACCGTCGCCTTGATCGTGCCGCGCGGCAGGCCGACATGCTCCTGAGCCATGACGAAGATGTCGTTCCACAGACGCGCTTCGAGGTGCGACTCCATCTTCGGCAGGTAGTAGAAGGGGCCGGCGCCGCGCGCGATCTGCTCTTTGGCGTTGTGGAAGAAGACCAGCGCGAAGTCGAAGATGCCGCCGGAAACGCGTCGACCGTCGACGGTCACGTGCTTCTCGTCGAGGTGCCAGCCGCGCGGACGAATCTGCAGCGTGGCGACCTTGTCGTTGAGGCGATACTCCTTGCCGGCTTCGTTGACGAACGACAACTCGTGCCGGATGGCCTTGTAGAGGTTGACCTGGCCCTGAATCTGGTTGTCCCACTTCGGGCTGTTCGAGTCTTCGAAGTCGGCCATGTACGAGTCGGCGCCAGAGTTGAAGGCATTGATGACCATCTTCGCTTCAACCGGACCGGTGATCTCGGTGCGCCGCCGCTCGAGTGCCTTGGGCAGCGGGGAAACGCTCCAGTCGCCCTCGCGGATATTCCTGGTCTCAGGCAGGAAGTCGGGCATTTCGCCAGCGTCGATAGCCGCCTGGCGGTCGATGCGCGCCTGCAGCAACTCCTGGCGGATGCCTTCGTACGCACGGTGCAGTTTGGCGACCAGAGCCAGCGCGTCAGCAGTCAGAATGGTTTCGTAACCGGGCTTGATGGGGGCGTTGATTTCCATTCCAGCGGGCAGATTGAGGCTCATGTCGTGGCTCCTGTCGAAGGTTTATGATGCAGTGCGGCAATTCTATTAGACGCAGCATTGAAAGAGAAGAGCGATTAGAATCAAATGATCTTTTACTTCTGGTATGTAATCGCTGGCGTGGATCACCTCAAGCAAATTCGTGCTTTCGTTGATTCAGCGACGCGCGGCAGCCTGTCGGCGGCGGCCAGGGTCGAGGGCGTCACTCCCGCGGTCATCGGACGCCGTCTTGACGCGCTCGAGGCGCGCCTTGGCGTCAAGTTGCTGCTGCGCACGACGCGAAAGCTGTCCTTGAGCTTCGAGGGACAGGCCTTTCTCGAAGACTGCCAACGCATCCTCAATGAACTGGCGAATGCCGAAGCGGCGGTTTCTCTTGGTGGCGTTCGTGCCAGCGGTCACCTCAAGGTTTCAGCGCCAGCGGGTTTCGGACGGCGGCACGTGGCGCCACAGGTGGTCGCTTTCATTGAGGAGAACCCCGACGTCAGCGTACGGCTGGACCTCAGCGATCGCGTCGTCGACCTGCTCAACGAGGGCGTTGACTGTGCCGTGCGCATCGGGGAAATGGCGGATTCGAGTCTGGCCAGCAGCAAGCTCGGCGAAATGCGGCGGGTGGTGGTGGCCAGTCCCGCCTATCTGGCCAGGCACGGGCAGCCCTTGGCTCCTGCCGATCTGGCGGCGCATAACTGCCTGTCGCTTGACCAGCAGCGTGGCTGGACCTTGCGCGAAACACCGGCCGGAGAGGTCGTGCAGCGCAAGGTGTCGGGAGCATTCGAGTGCAACGATGGCGCGGTTCTGCACGAGTGGGCACTGGCCGGCAAGGGCCTGGCCTGGCGATCCGTATGGGAAGTGGGGGACGACCTGCGCTGCGGGCGACTGATTTCCCTGCTCGACGACTATGCCGCACCGCCGGTGGGCATTTACGCGGTATTCCCACAACGCCGCCATCTGCCGCTGCGCGTACGCTTGTTCATTGACCGCTTGAAGACGACTTTCGGCAACCCGCAGTACTGGGGGCTCGGCCGTTGAAACCCTGGCGCGCACGCCTTGCGGTGGCGCTCGCTGCGCGAGTGCTCGCCTTCTGGCGGCGAGCCGGTGAAGTGCCGTGGCGCCGGGCAAGAATTCCCGGCCAAGCGCTTGCTTGCCGGGCTGCCCAGCGCCGTCCGCCGTTTATTGAGAGCTGGCGGCTGCCTTCTTCGCGGCTCTCAGCAAGGCCTTGCGCGCCTTCTCGGCCTTGATGTGCGCTAGTGCCTGCGCACGGTTGCACTCCTTGCAGTAGGAATGCAGGCCATCGGCACTGCGCGAGTTCTTGTGGAACTCGAGCAGGGGTTTTTCCTGCTTGCACTTGACACAGACTTTCGTGGTCATGGGGGTTACCGGATCAGGGGAGTGGTTTGCGGAAAGGGCGCCGGCAAGCGTGCAGACTCTCTGCGACGGAGACGCGTAGGGGGCCGTGTCCTTGGCTTTCTCGGCGCACAGGCCATGCTCGCGAATCTCGTTCAGATGGCGTGGAAAAGGCGGTGGCGATCGGTCGATGCTCGTCGCTGGATCGCTTGGCGGGGGGGCAGTGAGCGTTTTCATTGGCTAAGTGAGTCGCGCAATAGCTGCTCGAGGCAGCGGTTTTTCGGAACTATCGTGGTCATCAACATCGGGGTACGGCAATGTGCTCGGGCGGAAAACTGTAAAAACTCTGTTAATGCACGGCATGGGTTTGTGCCTCGCCAATAAGTGGTCGCCAGGCCGTTCGCCGCTTAGGTGAACGGCGGCTTTTGCCGCCCGCCGGCGACGGAGGCGCCGAACGAAACAGTCTGCGGAATCCGTGCTGGCGACAAGCGCCTGCGCCGCTCCATGACCGCAAAGCGCCTGCGGCTGGCTTAAAAACCCCATTCCGTTCAATGGCCTAGCGCAGCGTCTGAGGCGCTCGACCAAGAAACCTCCGGGAGGCGGCAAGTCGTGGCGCTCGCCCGGTCCTCGCCCGGGAACCCGCCAGCCTTGTCAATCATAGATAAGCAAGGACCATGCCGGCACATAAGGGGGGCTTATGTAATCAGTGAGTTACAGGCTGATTTATCAGGTCGTTTTAATGTTCCCCGCTGTCGCTGTAAAGAAAGCTGACAGTCTTCTCCTGCCGGGATCGGGGCGACTGACGCCGCCGGTTCATGGCGTCGCGTCGCAGTTCACGACCTCTGCCGGAAGGGGGCGGGAGTTCGATCAGTTTTTGGGAAGTGAGAACCCGGAGCGCAGGTCCACCCCGCCGGGCGTCAAGTGCCGCGAAACGCGTGTGTCGACGGCACTTTCGGCGCGCTGGCCAAGGCTCCGCCGGTCGCAGGCGAAGTGGGGGGGTGGTTCCTAACGCCTGTTCAGGAAAGCCTCGACGGTGCTGCGGAGCTGGGACAACGTGAAGGGCTTTGCCAGGTAGCCGTCCATTCCTGCCGCGTAGCAGGCTGTGGCGTCGCCTTCGAAAGCGTTGGCCGTGACTGCGATCACCGGCACTCTCGGCAGACCCAGTGCAGCCTCGCGCTGGCGAATCCTGCGAGTGGCCTCGAAGCCGTCCAGGACCGGCATCTGGCAATCCATCAGGACCAGCACGAAGGAATCCGATGCCAGCGCAGCGAGCGCCTCTTCGCCCTGGGTTGCCTCAACAACGGTGAAGCCTAGCGATGACAGCATGCTGTTCCCGACCAGGCGATTGATCGCGTTGTCGTCGACCAGCAGCAGTTTTCCGGCAAGTGCGGAAGCCGCCGTTCGGCCTGTCAACAGCGCGGGAAGGTCTTCCTTTGCTGCCGTGGCCGAAGCCGCGGCCGCCGGCTCTACATTCGGCTGCTCCTCATCGCTCGTCCGAGGCTTCTGGTACGGGATGCGGACGATGAAAGTCGATCCACTGTTTCCGGCGGCAGTGCTGCTGTGCCAGCCTATGCTACCGCCCATGGCGTCGGCGAGCTGTTTTACCAACGCCAGGCCCAGACCTGTGCCTTGATGCTGCCCGGTGCTCACCTGGTCGGCCTGGCTGAATGGCTGAAAGAGCGCTGCGTGCCATTTCTCGTTTCCGGCTTCGATCGACGACAGGTCGAGGACATCGTTGATGACCTCGAGCAGCGCGCGGCTGGAGGATACCGCCGTATTGGCCCAGCGCTCCTGCGTCGCCGTCAATGGCGAGTTGGCCAGCAGATCGAGCGTGCCGATCATGCCGTTCATTGGCGTGCGGATCTCGTGACTCATCGTCGCCAGGAAGCGCGACTTGGCCAGGTTCGCGTCGTCGGCCTGTTGTTTGGCAAGCGCCAGCGCCGTGGCAGCATCTTCGAGAGCGATCCGTTGCCGAATCTCGGCGGTGGCCGCCGCGAGCTGGTCGCGTGCAGCACGGACAGTGATCAGCCCGTAAACGGGCGCCACGGCGGCCAGGGCGTGACCGTGGCCGTCACCCTGGAGCAGCGAAACGACCATCGTCGTCAACAAGGGGGGCAGCAGCCAGAGCAGGAGTGCCCACCTGACAAGGGTGAGAAACAAGGCCGCGACGGTGAGCGCGGCGAGAAGGACGATGAGAACCAGCGCTGCCGCCTGCGCGGGTACTTGCGGATAGACCGTCGCAATGCTGAGCACGTTGATCGTTGCCAGCACGCTGACCATCCCCAGGAAGCTCAAGCGCGCACGCCGGAAGCCCGTCGCGGTCGACGCCATCAGTGGCCAGCTGTGGTGCAGGGCGCGTCGCCAGGCGGCGACAAGCACCGCCGTCGTCAGGATCAGCAGGGCGATCCCCTGCGAGACGTAGAGCCAGGCGATCACGGCGACGATGGCTTGACCAAAGACCATTGCCAGCGCCGAGGCGCTGGCCTTCTGGATGGCGCTACCGGTCAGCTCGAGGTCGACGCGATCAGCGTCAGAAGTCATCGTTCATCGGCGGGTGGTAGTCGGAGTCACGCGCTGCTTGCGCAGCTGTTCGAGAGTCCACTTTACACCAGCGTGCGCCAATGTTTTTCCGAACGCCGATGTCGTGGATCGGCGGCAAGAACGGGCTGCGCGCGGCTGCTCGCGAGAAGGGTGTGCTGGAAGCGGAAAAAAAAACCGCGCCTGCGCGCGGTTCCCTTGGCTGTCCCTGTCGCTTAGTGAAACTGGTCTTCTTCGGTCGATCCGGTCAGTGCGGTGACCGACGAGGTGCCGCCCTGGATGACCGTGGTTACGTCGTCGAAGTAGCCGGTACCGACTTCCTGCTGGTGCGATACGAAGCTGTAGCCGCGATCGCGCGCCGCGAATTCCGGTTCCTGGACTTTTTCGACGTAAGCGGTCATGCCGCGTTTGACGTAGTCCTGCGCCAGATCGAACATGTGGTACCACATGTTGTGGATGCCGGCGAGGGTGATGAACTGGTACTTGTAGCCCATCGCGCCGAGTTCCTTCTGGAATTTTGCGATCGTTGCGTCGTCGAGGTTCTTCTTCCAGTTGAACGATGGCGAGCAGTTGTAAGCGAGCATCTTGCCCGGGTGTTTGGCATGCACGGCTTCGGCAAACTGGCGCGCGAATTCGAGATCGGGCGTGCCTGTCTCGCACCATACCAGGTCGGCGTACTCGGCGTAGGCGACGGCGCGTGAGATAGCCTGTTGCAGACCTTTCTTGGTCTTGTAGAAGCCTTCCGAAGTGCGCTCGCCGGTGACAAAGGGCTTGTCGTTGTCGTCGCAATCGGAGGTCAGCAGATCGGCTGCTTCAGCGTCGGTACGGGCGATGACGAGGGTTGGTACGCCGCAGACGTCGGCGGCGAAGCGCGCGGCGATCAGCTTCTGGACCGCTTCCTGCGTCGGCACCAGGACCTTGCCGCCCATGTGGCCGCATTTCTTGACCGACGCCAACTGGTCTTCCCAGTGCACGCCGGCTGCGCCCGCGCGGATCATCGCCTTCATCAGTTCGAAGGCGTTCAGCACACCGCCAAACCCGGCCTCGGCATCGGCGACGATTGGCGCGAAATAGTCGATGTAGCCCTTGTCACCAGGACCGATGTCTTTCGAGCACTGGATTTCATCGGCACGACGGAAGGAGTTGTTGATGCGCTCGACGACCTTGGGTACCGAGTCGACCGGATACAACGACTGGTCGGGGTACATCGCCGCGTACGAGTTGTTGTCGGCGGCAACCTGCCAGCCGGAGAGATAGATCGCTTTGACGCCGGCCTTGACCTGTTGCATCGCCTGGCCGCCGGTGAGCGCACCGAGGCAGTTGACGAAGGGTTCGTTGTTGACCAGGTTCCACAGCTTTTCGGCGCCGCGACGGGCGACGGTGTGCTCGATTGGGAAGGAACCTCGCAGGCGCACGACATCGGCAGCCGAGTAGCCGCGCTTGATGCCCTTCCAGCGGGGATTCTCGGCCCAGTCTTTTTCCAGTTCGGCGATCTGCTGTTCTTTGGTACTCATGATTGGCTCTCCAAAATTAGGAAGTGCGGTTGCGACAAGAGTGGCGCCCGGGGTCGAAGCAGCAGGGGGTCAGAGGCTCGACAGCGGGTAACCAATGGCATCCAGTATAACGGCCTTTGCTAATGCTCGCAATGGTCTTATATAAGACATAAGATATATTTTTTGTCGAGACAAAACAGCCGTTTGTCGTCGTGTTTTCGCATTACGAGACGTAATTGTCGTGTGCGAAATGCTTCTTGCCTATGCTCAAGGGATTTCTGGTACCAAGGCCCGTCCCGGAAGGGTCACTTTCCAGCGTTCTTGGCGCAGCTGGCCGAAGGGCGCTCTGGCTTGCTGCCCGTGCCCTCGGCGACAGCGCTCTCGCGGCAGTACTCGTCCACCGCTTCGGTGAGCATCGCGACCAGCCGGGCTGGGCTCTCCGTTCGCTGGTCGAAGTGGACGGTGATTGCGCCGCTTGTAACCAGGCAATTGGCGTAGCCGTTCAGCCAGACGAGCTACGCCTGCGTTTCACGCCGGCGCCAGAAGTGTGCGCTTTCCTTGTTGGCCATATCTGCCCCGGAACGCCGCGCGCTGTACGCTGGCTGCAGCTATTTCCACACTCGCGCGCGATCAGCGTACAGCGTGCTCACTCGCCATCGCCGCTCAGGGCGAGCAGTCGCGGGCGGATTCGTGCCGCTACTTCTTGTCCATGTCGCGTGCCGCACGGATCAGGTCGGCGTCTAGGACCGAGGTGTCCGTGCCGTAGCAGCGGATCATTTCGATTTCCTCGAAAACCGGGTGTTCGTCGCTCGACTCTGCTGCCTCGCTGGTGCTCGTCGCGCCGTAGTGGCGCCCGCGCCAGCGCGCGATCAGCATTTCCTGGTCGGTCAGCCCGGTCACCATGCCAGGTGGGACATCGGCCCCCAGTTCGATCAGTGCCTTCACAACTTCGGTCCGGCGACCACGAAGGGCCATCGACAAGGGCGAGGTGAGCTGGCCGTTGTCCGCTGTATTGACTTTTGCGCCGCGGCTGATCAGTTCCCGAACGATATCAACGTGCCCCATGAAGCACGCAACACCCAGCGGTAAGCCGGGATCTCCCCGGCCGTCATCTATCTCGACCGAGGTCCCGGCGTCGAGCAGGGCTCGTACCTCTTGCAGGCGGCCTGTCCGGATCGCTTTGAGCAGGTCAATGGCAGTGGTCACAACGTATCTCCGATTCTCTTGGCAACTCCACGATAGCTGGCAGGCGAAGTATCGTCCGTGTCGCCCCTCTGGTCAATTCGTGGCGCCTGCGCTCTTGACAATATTACCGAGGCGGGCGCAGGACCAAGTACTTCCGGCCTTCAGCAACGCATTCAGTACCCGTACTCTGGGCGGCCTGGAAAGGGTGGCGGCGCGTTGGTGCGCTTGGCATGCATCGATCACTGTCGCGGTGGAAGAGACGCCACCAAGTGCGCGCTCACGCCACTGTCGCGCTTGCGGGAAATGTTCAGCGTCAACCGCTGGCGGGTCCTCGCGCCGTTCAAGTCAGTGGCTGGTCGCTGACAACCAGGCCGTCGTCATCGACATAGATCCAGTCTCCGGGCCTGAAGGTCACGCCGCCAAAGCTTACCGGCAGGTCTCGTTCGCCAACGCCCTTCTTGATGCTTTTCAACGGGTGCGTGGCAAGTGCACGCACCCCAATCTTGATCTCGCCTATGTCATGCGAATCGCGGATGCAACCGTAGACGACAATTCCCTCCCACCGCTTCTGGTGCGCCAGGATGGCCAGCTGATCGCCGACCAGCGCGCAGCGCAGGGAGCCGCCACCATCGATGACCAGAACCTTTCCTGCACCATCCTCGGCAAGCGCTGCGCGCACCAGAGAATTGTCCTCGAAGACCTTTAGAGTGACGATCTCGCCACTGAACGTACTTTGCCCGCCGTACGGATGAAACATCGGCGTCACGACGCGAACACTTTCGTCGCGCAGCTTGCTTTCGTTGTCGTCGAGCAGATCGGCGGTCTTGAAACTCATTGTGCGTGCCTCGTGTGCTTGGTTTGCAGTTGTTCGACGAGCGGCGTGCGTGTCCCGTGGCGGTCGCCACGGCCTGCCATGATCAGGCAATCGCCTCGGACGCCTCTTCGAAAATCAGTTTCACTTTCTGGTCTTCGTCAAGGTCGACGGTGACGTGGCCCCCGTGCGCCAGCCGGCCGAACAGCAACTCGTCAGCCAGCGAAGCGCGGATGGTGTCCTGAATCAGACGTGCCATCGGACGCGCGCCCATCATCGGGTCAAAGCCGTGCGTAGCCAGATGAGCCTTGATCGCCGCAGTGAAAATGGCTTCGACCTTTTTCTCGTGCAACTGGGCTTCGAGTTGCATCAGGAACTTGTCCACGACCCGCAGGATGACTTCGTGATCGAGCGACTTGAAGGAGATCGTGGCGTCGAGCCGGTTACGAAACTCGGGCGTGAAGATGCGTTTGATCTCGATCGCTTCATCGCCCGCCTGTCGTGATGCCGTGAAGCCCATCGTCGCTTTTTGGATTGCCTCTTGGCCGGCATTGGTGGTCATGATGATGACCACGTTGCGAAAATCTGCCTTGCGGCCGTTATTGTCGGTAAGCGTGCCGTGGTCCATCACTTGCAGCAGGATGTTGTAGATGTCCGGATGCGCTTTTTCGATCTCGTCGAGGAGCAGAACGCTATAAGGTTTCTTGGTAACGGCTTCGGTCAGCAGGCCGCCCTGGTCGAAGCCGACGTAGCCGGGTGGCGCGCCGATCAGCCGCGAAACCGCGTGCCGCTCCATGTACTCGGACATGTCGAAGCGTATCAGCTCGTTACCGAGGCAGTACGCAAGTTGCTTCGCGACTTCCGTTTTTCCGACGCCGGTGGGGCCCGAAAAAAGGAAGCTGCCGATGGGCTTGACCGGGTTGCCGAGGCCCGAACGAGCCATCTTGATGGCCCTGGCCAGCGCGTCGATCGCCGCATTCTGACCAAAGACGATAGCCTTCAGATCACGGTCGAGGTTGCGCAGGTTGTTGCGGTCGTCTGCTGAGACGTGCGTCGAAGGGATGCGTGCGATCTTGGCAACGATTTCCTCGATGTCGACCTTGCCAATCATCTTTTTCTGCCGGGACTTGGGCAGGATCCGCTGCGCGGCGCCCGCTTCGTCTATGACGTCGATCGCTTTGTCCGGGAGGTGACGGTCCGTGATGAAGCGCACCGACAGCTCGACCGCCGAACTCAGCGCCGCGGCCGAGTACTTGACGCCGTGGTGGGCTTCGAAGCGCGATTTCAAGCCCTTGAGAATGTCTACCGCTTCCGCACTCGACGGCTCGTTGACGTCGATCTTCTGGAATCGCCGCGAGAGCGCGTGATCTTTCTCGAAAATGCCGCGATATTCGTTGTAGGTGGTCGCGCCGATACACTTCAGCTGCCCTGAGGACAGTGCCGGCTTGAGCAGATTGGACGCGTCGAGGGTGCCGCCCGAGGCCGAGCCGGCACCGATCAAGGTATGGATCTCGTCGATGAACAAGATTGCCTGTGGATTTTCGCTGAGTTGCTTGAGAACGGCCTTCAGGCGCTGTTCGAAGTCGCCACGATACTTGGTGCCAGCGAGCAAAGATCCCATGTCTAGGCAGTAAACGTTTGCTTTGCCCAGGATTTCGGGAATGTCGCACTCGACGATTCGCCGCGCCAGCCCCTCGGCGATCGCTGTCTTGCCAACCCCGGCTTCGCCGACCAGCAGGGGGTTGTTCTTGCGCCGGCGGCATAGCGTTTGGATGACCCGTTCAAGTTCCCGGTCGCGACCGATCAGCGGGTCTATCTTGCCCTGAAGAGCCAGGGCGTTGAGATTGATGGTATAGCTTTCGAGCGGCCCGGCAGCACTTTGCTGTTCGCCTTCGGGTTCGACCTCCGGCTCACCGCGTGGCGTGCTCTGTGGAATCCTGCTGATGCCGTGGGAGATGAAATTGACCACGTCGAGGCGGGTCACACCCTGCTTCTGCAGGTAATACACCGCGTGCGAGTCCTTCTCGCCAAAGATGGCAACAAGAACGTTGGCCCCGTTGACCTCCTTGCGACCAGACGACTGGACGTGCAGGATGGCGCGCTGGATCACACGCTGGAAGCCGAGCGTCGGCTGCGTATCGATTTCGTCCTCGCCAGCGACGGTTGGCGTGTGTTCACCGATGAAGCGGGTCAGATCCTTGCGCAGTTGCTCGATGCTGGCGCCGCAGGCGCGCATGGCTTCGGCTGCCGACGGGTTGTCGAGCAGTGCGAGCAGGAGGTGCTCGACCGTGATGAACTCATGACGCTTCTGTCGCGCTTCAACGAAGGCCATGTGCAAACTTACCTCAAGTTCCTGCGCAATCATTCAGTTTTCCTCCATTACGCACGCCAGGGGGTGCTGGTTGCTTCGTGCGAAGGCTGTGACCTGTTCAACTTTCGTGGCCGCGACGTCGCGCGGATAGACTCCACACACGCCCCTTCCGTCGGTGTGAACTTTGAGCATGATTCGCGTCGCGTGTTCTCGATCCATTCCAAAAAACCGCTGCAGAACGACAATCACGAAATCCATCGGGGTGAAATCGTCGTTCAGCAACAGGACCTTGTAAAGTGGTGGCGGCTTGAGCTGCGTGCGCTGCGCTTGGAGTAGAGAGTTGTCTTGATGCTGTGTTGCCATGCGTGAATTCTAACCAGTCTTTCCGGATCCGCAATACCACCCGTCACCAATTCTCGGTACCCGGGGGCGGCGGTGCAGGCGCCAGACAATGAAAACGCTTGACGCATCAACCTCACTTGGCGTAAAAAGGTCGAATGTTTTCGTTCACGGCTGCGTTGTGCCGGTTTTCGTTCCCGAAGATCCGTCAGCGCAGTGCTTGAATTGGAAACATGCAAGTCGGGCTCCGCCCGGATTTAGTCTTTTTTCAAGGAAGTGGCAATATGGCAACTGGTACAGTTAAGTGGTTCAATGACGCTAAAGGTTTTGGCTTCATTACTCCGGATGATGGTAGTGAAGATCTCTTCGCCCATTTCTCCGCGATCACCATGGGTGGATTCAAGACCCTCAAAGAGGGCGAGAAGGTTTCCTTCGACGTGACGCAGGGCCCGAAGGGCAAGCAAGCATCGAATATCGCGCGCGCCTGATTTCTTTGGGTGTGCAATAAGGGACCCGCCTCTGGCGGGTTTTTTTTGGCTCCTTTTTGCCTTTCGGCATTGTGTCGGCAGGCGTCAGTTTGCAGTCCAGTGGCCAGACCTGCCGCCGGCCTTTTCAAGAAGTCTGATGTTCTCGATACGCATGCCGCGATCGACCGCCTTGCACATGTCGTAGATGGTCAGCAAGGCGATGCTGGTGGCACAAAGGGCTTCCATCTCGACGCCGGTGCGACCAACGCACTCCGCCCGCGTCAGGCAATGTACCGCGTTGGCCTCGCTGTCGATCTCGAAGTCGACCGAAACCTTGCTCAGCGCGATCGGATGGCACAAGGGGATCAGGTCGGAGGTTCGCTTGGCGCCTTGTATGGCGGCAATTCTCGCGACGCCCAGAACGTCGCCCTTCTTCGCCGAACCGCCGACGATCAGAACCAGGGTCTCAGGGAGCATCAGGATGCTGCCGGCGGCGCATGCCTGGCGGGCGGTCTCGGCCTTGTCTCCGACGTCAACCATCTGGGCCTGGCCCCGTGAATTGAAATGAGTAAGTGGACTGACTGACATAGGCGGTAGGGGAGGCATGAGGGTCGCTGACGGGGATGATGCCAGTCGCGGGGATCGCTTGACAACCAGCCGAGGGCGCCGAGTAACGCTTGGTGACAATTCACCAGACTACAATTGGGTATCATAGCAAATCTTTGTTGGCGGGCGCCGAGGCTGGCCGGGGGTTTCGTCTTGAGCAGAATGATTTGTGCCGCAGTGTCCTTGACCTTTGCGGTTTTCGCGGGCAGTTCCCCGCCGGTTGCGGCCGATGGCCTTCCGGAGCTTGGTGACGCGTCGCGGGTTGACCTCTCGCCGCAGCTTGAGCGCAAGATCGGAGAGCGGATCTTCAATGACATACGCGTGCGCGAGCCGAGCTACGTTGACGACCCCGAGATCAATGACTACCTGAATCTCCTTGGTGGCCGCCTGGTCGCCGCGAGTTCGAATGCGGCGGGCGATTACTATTTTTTTGCGATTCGTGACAACACGGTGAACGCCTTTGCGATGTTTGGCGGTTTCATCGGGGTCAACACCGGCACGCTGCTTACCGCGCAGTCGGAGTCCGAGTTGGCCGGGGTGATCGCGCACGAGATTTCGCACGTGAGTCAGAATCACCTGGCGCGGCAGATTGCCAGGGAAAAGCAGAGTTCGATCGCCACCATGGTCGCCATGGCCGTCGGTGTTCTTGCTGCGCGTTCGAACTCACAGGTGGCGTCTGCGACGATCGCCTCGGCGCAGGCCGCGTCGATTCAATCGCAACTGGCCTACAGTCGCGACTTCGAGCGCGAAGCCGACCGGCTCGGCTATCAAACGCTGGCCAAGGCCGGCTACGACGTGCGTGGCATGGGCGACTTCTTTGGCCGCATGCAGCTGGCGGGTCGGGTGTACGAGAACAACGCGCCGGTTTATCTGCGTTCGCACCCGCTGACCGTCGAGCGCATCTCCGACATGCAGAACAGGTCGCAGGATGCTTCCTACCGTCAGGTTGCCGACAGCGTTGATTTTCATCTGGTGCGCGCCAAGCTGCGGGCGCAGGCGGCTACGCCTGGCGAGGCGGTCAGCGAGTTCAGCAAGCTGCTGCGCGAAAAGAAATATGCTTCTGAGGTGGCGACCCGCTACGGACTCGCGTATTCGCTCTTGCAGGCCAAGGATCTCGCCGCCGCGCAGAAGGAGCTGGGTGCGCTGCTGGCGCTCAAGGCTTCATCGCCGATGATCGCCGGCCTGGCGGCACGCACCGAAATTGCCGCTGGCAATCAAGCCGGCGCGACAAAGATCTATCGCGACGCGCTGCAACGTTATCCACAGTCCAAGGCTTTGGTTTACGGCTACGCGGACGCCCTGCTGGCGGGGCGGCAATACGAGCAGAGCTTGAAGTTTCTCGACTCGCAGCTACAGCTCTACAGCGCCGACTACAAGCTGTATGGATTGCAGGCGAAGACTTTTGCCGCGCTTGGCAAGCGCCTGCAGCAACACCGTTCGCAGGCCGAGTCCTACCTGTTGCTGGGGCAGTTGGGTGCTGCCGTCGAACAGTTGCAGTTCGCGCAACAGGCTGGTGACGGCGACTTTTTCGAGAAGTCCGCGGTCGACGCTCGCCTGCGCGACCTGCGCAAGCTGCTGGCGGAAGAGGTCAATGAGAAGAAGCGCAATGGCGGTTAGAGTAATTGGAATGGTTAAAATACGCCCTCGATTTTGTTCTGGACCAACACATGCATTGCGATCGCGAGCTCGACGTCCGAGGGCTGAAGTGCCCACTGCCGATTCTGCGTACGAAGAAGGCGTTGTCCGAGATGGCGTCGGGTGATGTGCTGCACGTCCTGGCGACTGACCCGGGTTCGGTCAAGGACTTCCAGGCTTTCGCCAAACAGACCGGCAACGAACTGCTGTCGAACGGCGAAGGCAATCAGGTTTTCGAGTTCTACCTCAAGCGCAAGTAGTGTCCGCAGCTGCGACGGAGCGCTTCAGCCGGCGCCGCTGGGCCAGGCCTGCGCGCACTGTCGATTCGCTGACTGATGCTTGCTGGCGTTCGGTTCGCGCTGTTCGATGGCGACGCTGGCCGTGCCGTCCTGCTGACGGGGTTCCAGCGCTCCATTGTCCTTGCGGCTTCCGGCGACCCTGGCGCCGCTTTTAGCACGATTGAAGCGGCGCTTGCGGCTGGTCAGTGGCTGGCTGTGGCCGCCGACTACGCCCTCGGCGCATCCTTCGAGCCGGCAGTGCCCGCGGTACCCGGCGACCGGCCGGTGTTGCGGGCCTGGGTATTTACCGAGGGTCGAGTGCTCGATGCGCCGGCCGGCGCCGCCTTCCTTGCCGAGCAGCTGGCGGCGCTGCCCGAGTACCAGAAGGTGGCGGGAATTGCGGAATTGTGTCCTGCCGTCGATGCGGCGAGGCATGCCGCGCAGGTCAGGCAGATTCATCGCTGGATCAGGGACGGCGATTGCTACCAAATCAACCTCACATTTCCGCTGACGTTCGAGTCTTACGGACATCCGCTGGCGCTCTATGTGCGTCTGCGCGAACGACAGCCGGTTCGTTATGGGGGCTTTCTCGGCGGCGACGACGAAGCAATCCTCTCTTTCTCGCCAGAGTTATTTTTCGAGCGCGTCGGTGACCAAGTAGTCACCCGGCCGATGAAAGGAACGGCACCGCGCGGCCGGACGCCACTGGAAGATCAGGCGAATCGTGCGGCCTTGCTGGCGTCGGCCAAGGAGCGGGCGGAGAACATCATGATCGTCGACCTGCTGCGCAACGACCTGGGGCGCCTGGCGCAGCCCGGAAAGGTGACTGTCGAAGCCTTGTGTGCGGCGGAGGCCTACCCGACCCTTTGGCAGATGGTGTCCACTGTCGCCGCGGACTTGCCGGGCGTTGGGATCGCCGAGCTCTTTGCCGCCCTGTTTCCCTGCGGTTCGATCACCGGGGCGCCGAAGATCAGAGCCATGCAACGCATCGCCGAGCTTGAAGAGTCGCCGCGCGGGCTGTACACGGGAGCTTTTGGCTGGCTGTCGCCGGGCGGTGACTGTCGCTTCAACGTCGCCATTCGCACCGTCGAGGCCGGCCCGCATGGCCAGGCTCGGCTCGGCGTGGGCAGTGGCATCGTGATTGACTCCGACGCGCAGCGCGAGTACGCCGAATGCCTGCTGAAAGCAAGCTTTCTGACTGCCTTCGATCCGGGATTCGAACTCGTCGAGACCCTGCGCCTTGAAGAAGGCCGCTATCCACTGCTGGACCTGCATCTCGAGCGCCTGCAGGCGTCGGCACGCAGCCTCGGGTTCGCCTGCGCGCTGGTCAGCGTCTCGGCGGCGCTGTCTGCCGAGGCCGCGGCGCGGCCCAAGGCATTGTTTCGCGTTCGCCTGACCCTGGCACACAACGGGAGCTGCCGGGTCGAGGTCTCCGCTTTGCGCGAAGAACCCGGGAAAAGCTGGCGGGTGTGCCTGGCGAGCGAAGCGCTACCTGCTGATGACTATCTGCTGCGCCACAAAACCACGGCGCGTGCTCGCTACGACCGCACGCTGGCGGGGCTCGCCGCGCGGCCAGCGCTGTTCGACGCGATCTTCCTCAACCGCCGCGGCGAGGTGTGTGAAGGTGCGCGCAGCAACGTTTTCGTCGAGCGCGACGGCGTGCTGCTGACTCCACCGCTGGCTTGCGGGCTACTGCCAGGCGTCATGCGGCGCACGCTGCTCGAGTCCGGACGTGCCGTCGAGCAGGTCCTGCGGCGTGAGGACCTGCTGCAGGCGCCTGCCTTGTACGTCGGCAACGCCTTGCGTGGCCTGCTGCCGGTGGTCCTTGAAGCCGACCCGGGTTAGCGGCGCAGGCGTTCGCGCTGCGGGGCGAGTTTTTCCAGCGTCGCCAGGAAGTCGTCGAGACGCTTCTTTTCCTGTTCAACAACTGCCGCTGGGGCGCGCGCGACGAAGCTCTCGTTGGCGAGTTTGGCTCTCGCCTTGTCGATCTCGCCGCCCAGGCGGGCGATCTCCTTGTCGAGCCGCTGGCCTTCGACGGCGACGTCGATTTCAACCTGCAACATGAGCTTGGTTCGTCCGACGATGGCGATCGGTGCGCTGGCGTCGGCGGGCAGGTCGTCGACAATCTGCATTTCCGAGAGCTTGCAGAGCGGTTTCAGGTAAGGCGCGAAGGCGGCCAGCGTGGCGCTGTCGCCACTGGCGAGCAGGGGCACCTTTTGCGCCGGCGAAAGATTCATCTCCCCGCGCAGGTTGCGGCAGGCGTAGGCCAGGTCCTTCAATTGCTGGACGCTCGCTTCGCTGACCGGGTCGATTTTTTCCGGCTGCGCCTGCGGATAGGCGGCGAGCATCACCGAATCGTGCGTCTTGCGGCCAGCAATCGGCGCCAGGGCCTGCCAGAGTTCTTCGGTAATGAATGGCAGCAGCGGATGCGCCAGGCGCAGGACGGTTTCCAGTACCCGTGCCAGCGTCCGGCGCGTGGCGCGAACTTCCTGTTCGTTGCCGTTTTGCAGTTGCACCTTTGACAGCTCGACGTACCAGTCGCAGAACTCGTCCCAGACGAACTCGTAGACCGAGCGCGCGAGCAGATCGAAGCGATAGTCGGCGTAGCGTTGCGCGGCCTCGGCTTCGGTGCGCTGCAACTTGCTGACGATCCAGCGGTCGGCGAAGGAGAAGCTCAGTGCCGTCGAGCAGCTCTCCGGGGTGCAGGCGGACAGCCCAAGATCCTGGTCTGCCGTGTGCATCAGCACGTAGCGCGTCGCGTTCCACAGCTTGTTGCAGAAATTGCGGTAGCCTTCGCAGCGGCTGAGGTCGAACTTGATGTCGCGGCCGGGACTGGCCAGCGACAGGAAGGTGAAACGCAGGGCGTCGGTGCCGAAGGCCTGAATGCCCTCGGGGAACTCCTTGCGGGTGCGCTTTTCGATCTGCGCCGCCTGCTTGGGGTTCATCAGGCCGCTGGTCCGCTTGCTGATCAGCGCGTCGAGATCGATGCCGTCAATGAGGTCGATGGGGTCGAGGACATTGCCCTTGGACTTGCTCATCTTCTGCCCTTCCGCATCGCGGATCAGGCCGTGCACGTAGACATGCTTGAACGGGATCTTGCCGGTGATGTGGCGGGTCATCATCACCATGCGCGCGACCCAGAAGAAAATGATGTCGAAGCCGGTGACCAGCACCGTAGACGGCAGATACAGGTCGAGGGCAGTATTCGTCTCCGCCGGCCACTGCGGCGTCCAGTCGAGCGTCGAGAAAGGCCACAGCGCGGACGAATACCAGGTGTCGAGGACGTCGGGATCGCGACTCAGCGGGCCGTCATAGCCCTGTGCGTCGGCCTGGGCCCTGGCCTCGCCTTCATCGTGGGCGACGAAGATGCGCCCATCGTCACCGTACCATGCCGGGATCTGGTGGCCCCACCACAGTTGCCGCGAGATGCACCAGTCCTGAATGTTGTTCAGCCACTGGTTGTAGGTGTTGACCCAGTTTTCAGGGACGAACCTGATCTCACCCGAGGCCACGCATTCAAGAGCCTTGCCGGCGATGCTGCTGCCGTCGGCACCGGCCTTGCTCATGGCGACGAACCACTGATCGGTGAGCATCGGTTCGATGACCACACCGCTGCGGTCGCCGCGCGGCACTTTCAGAGTATGTGGCTCGACCTTGTCCAGGAAGCCCTGTTTTTCGAGGTCGGCGACGATCTGCAGGCGCGCGGCAAAGCGATCCATGCCCTGGTAGCATGCCGGCGCATTCTCGTTGATGCGGGCGTCGAGCGTCAGAATCGGGATCATCGGCAGCTGGTGGCGCTGACCGACTGCGTAGTCATTGAAGTCGTGAGCCGGAGTGACCTTGACGCAGCCGGTACCGAAGGCGAGGTCCACGTAGGCGTCGGCAACGATCGGAATCTCGCGCTCGCAAAGCGGCAGTCTGACCATCTTCCCGAGCAGGTGACGATAGCGCTCGTCGTCCGGATGGACCATCAGGGCGGTATCGCCGAGCATCGTTTCCGGTCGCGTCGTGGCAACGGTCAGCGTTGCACTGCCGTCGCTCAACGGGTAGCGAATGTGCCAGAGGTGGCCCTGCTCTTCCTCCTGCGCGACTTCGAGGTCGGAGACCGCCGTCTGCAGCACCGGATCCCAGTTGACCAGGCGCTTGCCGCGGTAGATCAGGCCTTCCTTGTACAGCCGGACGAAGGTCTCGGTGACCGTCTTCGACAGGCCTGCGTCCATGGTGAAGCGTTCGCGGCTCCAGTCCGGCGAGGTACCCAGGCGACGCATCTGCTGGGTGATGGTGTTGCCCGAGAATTCCTTCCACTGCCAGACTTTCTCGAGAAACTTCTCGCGGCCGAGGTCGTGTCGGGAGACCCCCTGTCCGTCGAGCTGGCGTTCGACGACGATCTGAGTCGCTATGCCCGCATGATCGGTTCCCGGCTGCCACAGCGTGTTGTCGCCGCGCATGCGATGGTAGCGGGTGAGCGCGTCCATGATCGCCTGGTTGAAACCGTGCCCCATGTGCAGGGTACCAGTGACGTTCGGTGGCGGCAGCAGGATGCAGAAGGCGTCTTCGGGTTTCTTGTCGGTATCGAGGCCGGCGCCGAAGTAGCCTCTGGCTTCCCATTCGGGGTACCAGCGACGCTCGATGTCGGCCGGTTCAAAGCTCTTGGCGAGTTCCATGGAGGAGGGTGAGGGTGGATTTCAGGAGCGCGCATTATACCGGATCGCGCTGCAGCTCCGGGCCGCGACGCTGACCCGGTCCAAGCCGATCCGCCCGGCTCCTACTCCTGCTCCTGCTTGGCTTCGCCGCTCGCCGGATCCTCGAGCGGCAGTTGCAGTTGCCCGCGCTGGGCAATGAAATCGCGCGCCGCAGTGGCAATGCTCGCTTCGATACCCTGGCGCAGGTTCGCGGCAGCCTCGGCAGTGGCGGCCTCCACCAGTACCGGCAAGGCCGCGGCCAGGTGTCGGTCGATGAGTTCCGCAAACTCCGCGGCAAGCGTCGGGCGCAGGTTCGCAGCGATGTCATCGACGCTTGTTTCGGGTTCGGCCTCGACCACGACGACGACATCCGTCAGCAGCGGCAGATCATCGTCTTCGCTGCCCCTGAGGCCAAAGCGCCGTCCGCCGTCCGCATGGTCAGCATCTGCCGAGGCCAGGAAGCTGCGCCGCCTGCGCATCGGGCGCGCGCTGTTGCTCGACTCGTCGCGCCTTGCCCCGGCGTCAGAGTTGATCAGCGAATTGGCGCGGTCGAGCAGGTCTTCGTCATCGGCCATCAGTGCTTTCCTGTGCAATCGAGATATCTGACATCGTAGCCACGATCCTTGTAGAAGCGGGCGCGCTTGCGGCCGTCGGCGCGTTCCTCGTCGCCGCGGCCGACGATTTCAATCAGGCTCGTGAAACGGGAAAAGCCCGGCGGCACATCGCTGGAAAGGTTGAAAAGCCGTTCGTCGTGGGGTAGTGACTCCAGCGTGCTGGCGATGACAACCGGTGTTTGAGCGGCCAGCGGCGAGCCGGCGCCGACGTGCGGGACGAAGCCCGTTGGCGGCTGCGCCCATAGCTGTCGGTCGAGCGCGGCCGCGATCTCGGCGTCGGGCGCATAGACCAGCAAGGCCTTCTTCTGCGCGAAGGTCCTGCCGATGAGGAAGGCGGTCGTGCCGATACGGTTCGCAGCGTTGTGGTAGAAGAAAATCTGCGTCACTTGAGCTTTCCGGCGCGCTTGAGCAGGTAATGCATCAGCAGCGGTACCGGTCGTCCGGTGGCTCCCTTTTCGGTGCCCGACGTCCAGGCGGTGCCGGCGATGTCAAGGTGGGCCCAGACGTATTTCTTGGTGAAGCGGGCAAGAAAGCAGGCAGCGGTAATGCTGCCGCCCCAGCGGCCGCCGATATTGGCCATGTCGGCGAAGGGGCTCTTGAGCAGTTCCTGATAGTCATTCCAGAGCGGCATTTGCCAGGCGCGGTCGTGTGCTTCGTCACCGGCGTTTTCCAGCTCTCGGGCCAGCGTATCGTTGTTGGCGAACAGTCCGGTCGCGACATGACCAAGCGCGACGACGCAGGCGCCGGTGAGGGTGGCGACGTCGATCACCGTGTCCGGCTCGAAGCGCGCGGCGTAGGTCAGGGCGTCACAGAGAATCAGGCGGCCTTCCGCGTCGGTGTTGAGGATTTCGATGGTCTGCCCGGACATCGAGGTGACAATGTCGCCCGGTCGGCTGGCGCCGCCGCCAGGCATGTTCTCCGTGCTCGGCACGATCACCGTCAGGTTGAGCGGCAGCTTCATCAGGGCTGCCGCCTTGATGGTGCCGAGTACGCTGGCGGCGCCGCACATGTCGTACTTCATCTCGTCCATTTCGGGCGCCGGTTTGAGCGAAATGCCGCCGCTATCGAAGGTGACGCCTTTGCCGACCAGGACGACCGGCTTCTCGTCGCTCTTGCCACCCTTGTACTGCAGGACAATGAGCTTCGGCGCCTGGTGTGAGCTCTGCGCGACCGAGAGCAGCGCGTGCATGCCCAACGCAGCCATCTCCTCGCGTTCAAGAACCTGACACTCCATCAGGTGTTCTTCGGCCAGCTTCTGCGCGGTTTCGGCGAGAAAGCTCGGGGTGCACACGTTGCCGGGAAGATTGGCGAGATCCTTGGCCAGCGACATGCCTTCGGCGATGGCCTGCCCTTCGCACAGCGCTTCTTCGGCGACGGCCAGCTCGTTGCGACGATCAACAATGAAGGTCAGCTTGCGCAGCGGACGACGGACCTTATCCTTCTTGCTCTTGAACTGGTCGAAGCGATAGACCGTCTGCTGGGCAACCAGCGCCGCCTGGCGTACGCGCCAGGCGGCGCTGCGCTTGCGGACGCTGGTTTCGGTGAGGAAGACCGTGCCGTCAAACGAGCCCGTTTCGTTGAGCGTCCTGACGGCACTGCGAATCGCGTCGCAGTATTCCCGATCGCCAAATTCCTTTTCCTTGCCGAGGCCGACCAGGAGGACACGGTCGCAGAGTGTGCCGGGAACGTTGTGCAGCAGCAGGGTGGTGCCGGCCTTGCCCTCCATGTCGCCGCGGCGAATGATGTCCGAAAGATGGCTGCGCGCCGCGTTGTCGATGAGCTCGGCGGCCAGCGTCAGCTTGCGGGGTTCGAAAACGCCGACCACCACACAGGCGCTGCGCTGCTTCTCCGGGTTACCGCTTTTTATGCTAAATTCCACTCACCCTCCCCAGGACAGGCGTGTTTCGTCGAAAACGCCGATTATCACTGCAGTTTTTCACCAAAGTCAAAAAATGATCTTCCAGCGTGCTGTCCGACGCGAGTTCGCCCACTCGACCGCCGGTGTTTTCATAGCGCTTTTTGCGATCCTGGTGACCACGCAGTTGATCCGCCTGCTGAACGAAGCTGCGCAGGGCGAAGTCGACCCCGGGGCTGTGGCCGCGCTGCTGGGTTTCGCAGCGCTCAATTATCTCCCGCCGCTGTTGTCGCTCTCCTTGTTCGTTGCCATTCTGTTGACCCTTTCGCGCAGCTATCGTGACTCGGAGATGGTCGTCTGGTTCTCTTCCGGGCTGTCGCTGACGGCCTGGATGCGACCGGTATTCACCTTTGCCCTCCCCCTGGTGGTCACCATCGGCTTGCTGTCGCTGTTTCTCTCGCCCTGGGCCTTGTCGCAGAGCGCCGAATACCGCGGCAAGCTGAGCAACCAGAAGGATGCCGGACAAATCTCTCCGGGAACCTTCCAGGAATCATCGGCGGGTGACCGGGTGATCTTTGTTGAAGCGGTGGCCGAAGATACCACCCACGTGCGCAACGTCTTTGTCAGCGAAGCCGCACCCGAGCGCCTCGGGGTGACGATGGCCGGAACGGGGCACCAGGAGACGGCGGCCAACGGTGATCGCTTCATTGTCCTGCAGGACGGCCGTCGTTACGAGCTCGATCCGGGCACGGCCGGTTTCCGTATTCTCGAGTACGCACGCTATGCTGTTCGCCTGGAGACCAAGGAGGCGCGTGGCATCGAGCGGACACCCAAGAACATGCCGCCGCTGGAGTTGCTGCAACTCGACTTGCCCCCCTATCGGGCAGAGTTGCTGTGGCGCGTTGGCATGCCGCTTGCTGCAGCTGTGCTGGCCTTGTTGGCGATTCCGCTGTCGTTCGTCAACCCGCGCGCGGGTCGTTCGGCGAACATGCTCCTGGCCATACTGGTTTACGTGATCTACAACAATCTGCTGACCATCAGCCAGGGCTGGGTAGCCAGTGGCCAGGTGTCTTTTGCCGTCGGCGTCTTGGTGGTCCATCTGTTCATGCTGCTTCTCTTGCCGTTTCTTTTCTACCACCGTATCGCCATGTCATCTTTCCTGCGCCTCGCCCGATGAAGATCTATCGTCGTTATCTGGTGCGTGAGGTGTCTGCCGCCATCCTCCTGGTGTTGCTGGCGTTTCTGGCACTGTTCGCTTTTTTTGACATGCTTGGCGAGGTCAAGGACATCGGGCGGGGCGGCTACCAACTCCACCATGCGTTTGGTTTCGTCATGCTACGTCTGCCGGGGCGGGTCTACGAGCTGATGCCGATTGCCGTTCTGATCGGGACGCTTTACGCCTTGTCGTCGTTGGCTCGGCATTCCGAGATCACCGTTCTCCGGGTTTCTGGTCTCTCTTCGGGAGCCTTGTTGCGTGGCTTGTTTCTGGTCGCCGGCTTGTTTGCCGTCGCCACCTTCCTGATCGGCGAGTATGTGGCGCCGACGGCCGAGCGAGAGGCCAACCAATTGCGCTTGAAAGCCAGGGGTCGAATGATCGGGCAGGACTTGCGTTCAGGATTGTGGGTCAAGGACGAGCGAAGTTTCATCAACGTGCGCGTTGTGCTGCCGGATACGCGTTTGCGGGGGATTCGTATTTACGAGTTCGACGAGGAGGCGAAGTTGCACTCGTTCACCGAGGCCGCCGAGGGCGAATACGTGCTTCCTGACAGCTGGCGCTTGAGCAATGTAGTGCAGACGGTCCTGCATGCCGAGCGTGCCGACGTTCAGCAGATCCCCGAGATGGTCTGGCATTCGGCGCTGAACCCGGACATCCTGGCGGTACTTATGGTTTCTCCCGATCGGATGTCCCTGCGACACTTGGCGACCTATACCAAGCACCTGTCCGACAATCGCCAGACCACCAACCGCTATGACATTGCATTGTGGAAAAAGGTGGTCTACCCCCTGGCTGCATTCGTGATGGTCGCTCTGGCTCTACCCTTTGGTGGTGCGCACTACCGGTCTGACGCAGTGGGCCTCAAGATCTTCTCCGGGGTGATGATCGGTATCCTGTTCCACATGCTCAACGGCTTGTTTGCCAATCTTGGCGCGATCAATAGTTGGTCGCCATTGCTCAGTGCGGTCACGCCGTCTTTGCTCTTCCTGCTGGCCGCGATCACGATGATCTGGTGGGTCGAGCGACGCTGATTGGCGGAGTGCGTTGACCGGGGGAACTGCGCAAGGTCGCTTGGGCAGGCTATTGAAATCCTTGCCCGTCGCCGGATGGTTCGCCTAGCCCAGTTACGGGCTATGGCTTCTTCGCCAGATCTCCACTCAGTACGAGTTGCGTGCCGGCGAGACGGTCGTGCAGAAACAGGCGCTCGCGGTCCACGACGGCCCAAAGGATGCCAACTCCTCCCAGGATGATGCTTGGCCAGCACAGGAGGTAGCGCAGCAGCGCCTGGGCCGGCCGGACGGTTTGCCCGTCACGGGTCAGCAGGCGCATGCGCCAGGTCTTCATGGCCAGCGTTTGCCGCCCGTTACTCCAGAACCAGAGGCAGTAGGCGAGCAGCACGATGAAGGTATGTGCCTGCACGACGACCGGCGTCGCCAGGCGATGGGTCAGGGTGCCGAGCAGGAAGTGTGGCACAACAAGCAGCGCGACAAGGACGCCGAACAGCAGCAAGGACTCGTACAGCATGCTGGCCAGACGACGGGTGATGCTCGGTCGCTTGACGGGGGCCTCGGTTGCCGCCGTCAATCCCGGTTTTCCAATGCGCTTGCCGGCGCAGCCGTGGTGACGGGTGCTGGCGGAGTATGATGGCTGCCGAGCGGCAACAGCGTCGTCGATGGCGGCGGCGAGGTCAGGTTGCCCGCTGTGCCACTGCTGCCCGGCAGCCCCGGTTTGGTCGGCGCCGCCCGTTTGGCCGCTTGCTGCTTGAGCCTATCTTTCTCTTCGTCCGGCAGGCTTGAGTACTCCTGCCACTTCAGCCTGAGTTCCTGCTTCTTCTCGACGGGGAGCTTGTTGGCGGTGATGAAATTCTCGCGCGCGACTCGCCGTTGTTCGGGTGTCAGCTTCCCCCAGTCCTGCATCTGGACCTGCACTCTGCGCTGCTCGTCGGCGGTCATGTTGTAGAAGCGCCGCGTGATTCCCAGCCATTTCTTCTGGCGCGCATAGTCCATCCCGTCCCAGTCGTAACTGAGCGGTGCGAGGATTGTTTTCTGCTCGACCGTGAGTTCACCCCACTGCGGTTGAGCTGGCGTCGCAATGGCAGACGGGCTGAGCACATCGGCCCAGCCCGTGACGGCTACGAAGCTGCTGAGGATCAGTGCGACGCGGAGCTTTTCAACCATGCATCAAAGCCCCTGTCGGTGAAGGCCGCGATCGGCAAGTCGTCGGCGAGCAGGGCGCTATCAATGACCTCCAGTTCGGCGATGCTCCGGTCGGCCTGCCAGTAAGCGTAGAACATTACGCCGAGAACCAGCGCCAAGGCAACGAGAATTTGCCGCAGGTGCAAGCCTTCCGTGTGCTCCTGAACAAAGCTCCCCGCCGCCACCAGTATCGATTGGTGGACGGCAAGTTTTTGCCGAGCCAGCGCCCGCTCTCGGGCGGCCTGCAGGCGCGACTGCGTTGATGGTGGCAGTTCATGCAGCCCCCGGTTCAGGTGCTGTCTGGCTTTGAAGGCAAAATGTAGTTCATTCATAGGGTAATTCCTTTTGCTTTCAGTGCGGCCGCGAGAGCGTGATTGGCACGTGAACAGTGTGTCTTGACGCTCCCCTCCGAGCAACCCATGATCGACGCCGTTTCGGCAACGTCCATATCCTCCCAGTAACGCAGAAGAAACGCTTCCCGTTGACGCCCAGGCAAAGATTCTATCTCTTTCTCGATCATTCCCAGGACCTGTGCCTGCTCAAACTGACCGTGCGGCGTTTTAGGGCCGTTGGGCCCTGATTCGCTGTTGATCGTTTCGAGAGGGTCGTGCTCCTCGTCATCATTCGGCGAAAGGGCGGAGAGGAGCGTTGTCCATAGCGAGCGGACCTTGCTGCGTCGATAGTAATCGCGAATCGTGTTCTGCAGGATCCGCTGGAAAAGCATGGGCAGTTCTGTTGGCGGGCGGTCGCCATATTTCTCGGCGAGCTTCATCATCGCATCCTGGACGATGTCGAGTGCGGACTCTTCGTTGCGCACTGCGAACATTGCTTGCTTGAAAGCGCGGCGTTCGACTGCTGTGAGGAAGTCTGACAGTTCGCGTTGGCTGGCCAGGGTGGAAATCCTTGCGGTTGTGGGGCGGGAAGCCTGCTTTCCCCGGCGTCGGTTTTCGTGAATGCCTTGACCAAACCACGTCTAAGCTTTAACGTTGCAGACTTTTTTCGAGCAATTTGCTTGCTGGGGCGACGGTAATGACAATGATGACCGGTGCGGAGATTGTAATCAGGTGCCTGCAGGAAGAAAAGGTCGAGTACGTATTCGGCTATCCTGGCGGGGCTGTCCTTCACATGTACGACGCGCTCTTCAAGCAGGATCAGGTCAAGCACATTCTCGTTCGTCACGAGCAGGCGGCTGTACATGCCGCCGACGGCCTGGCGCGCTCGACGCACAAGGTCGGCGTGGCATTGGTCACTTCAGGGCCCGGTGCGACCAATGCGGTGACCGGCATCGCCACGGCGTACATGGATTCGATTCCTCTGGTCGTCATCGCCGGGCAAGTGCCGACCGAGTACATCGGTCAGGACGCCTTCCAGGAGTGCGATACCGTCGGCATCACCCGGCCCTGCGTGAAGCACAACTTCCTGGTCAAGGACGTGCACGACCTGGCAGTGACCATAAAGAAGGCTTTCTTCATCGCCAACAGCGGTCGTCCGGGTCCGGTGGTGATCGATATCCCCAAGGACATTACCGCCGCCAAGTGCAAGTTCGAATATCCGGAAACGATCCAGCTGCGCTCGTACAACCCGGTTGTCAAGGGGCATCTGGGGCAGATCAAGAAGGCCCTGCATCTTCTGCTCGAGGCCAAGCGGCCGATGGTCTACAGCGGTGGGGGAGTCATCCTCTCCAACGGTGCCGAGCAATTGACCAAGCTGGTACGGCGGCTCGGATTTCCGATTACCAACACCTTGATGGGTCTCGGTGCGTATCCGGCGAGCGATCCGCAGTTTCTTGGCATGCCCGGCATGCACGGTACCGTCGAAGCCAACCTTGCGATGCAGAACTGTGACGTCCTGCTGGCTATCGGTGCGCGCTTCGACGACCGGGTGATTGGTAATCCAGCCAACTTTTCGTCCATTCCACGCAAGATCATCCACATCGATATTGACCCCTCGTCGATTTCCAAGCGCGTCAAGGTCGATGTGCCGATCGTCGGCAACGTCCCGGACGTTCTCGACGAAATGTCCAAGTTGCTCGATGCCGGCAATGCCACTCCGGATGGGGAGGTGCTGGCCGGCTGGTGGAAGCAGATCGACGAGTGGCGCGCCAAGCAGTGCATGAAATACCGCATGAAGAAGGGCGTCATCATGCCGCAGTACGTCATCGAAAAGCTCTATGAGGTGACCAAAGGCCAGGCGATCGTGACTTCCGACGTCGGTCAGCATCAGATGTGGGCCGCACAGTACTACAAGTTTGATCAGCCGCGCCGCTGGCTCAACTCCGGGGGTCTCGGGACGATGGGGGTCGGCCTGCCTTACGCCATGGGGGCGGCGCTGGCGAACCCGGAAATGCAGGTTGCCTGCGTCACCGGCGAAGGGTCGATCCAGATGTGTATTCAGGAGCTGTCGACTGCCAAGCAGTTCCGCTTGCCGATCAAGATCATCAATCTCAACAACCGCTACCTGGGAATGGTTCGCCAGTGGCAGGAAATGTTCTATGGCAGCCGTTATTCGGAGTCGTACATGGATTCGCTGCCCGACTTCGTCAAGCTCGCCGAGGCGTATGGCCACGTCGGCATCCGCGTCGAGCGGCCGGAGGACGTCGAGGGTGCGCTGAAGAAGGCATTCATCGATCACAAGGATGACCTGGTATTCATCGACTTCATCACCGATCAGAAAGCGAATGTCTTTCCAATGGTGGCGGCCGGCAAAGGCCTGGCGGATATGCTCCTGACCGAAGATCTGTAAGGGAAAGACAAGATGCGACACATAATTTCAATCCTGCTGGAGAACGAGGCGGGAGCTCTGTCGCGGGTGGCCGGTCTGTTTTCGGCGCGCGGCTACAACATCGAGACCCTCACCGTGGCTCCCACAGAGGACGTTTCGCTGTCCCGCCTGACCATCGTCACTTCGGGGACCGACGCGGTGGTCGAGCAGATCACCAAGCAGCTGAACAAGCTGATCGACGTCATCAAGGTCGTCGATCTCTCCGAGGCGGCACACATCGAGCGCGAACTGATGCTGCTGAAGGTCCGCGCCACCGGCAAGGACCGCGAGGAACTCAAGCGCCTGACCGACATCTTTCGCGGTCACATCATCGACGTCACCGAGTCGACCTATGTCATCGAGCTGACCGCCAGCGGAGCAAAACTCGATTCCTTCATCCAGGCGATCGACGCGGGACTGATTCTCGAAACCGTTCGTACCGGCGTCTGCGGCATTGGCCGCGGCGAGCGCATTCTAAAAGTCTAATCAGACCGACCAGTAAATAGAGGAATTTGAATGAAAGTTTTCTACGATAAGGACGCCGACCTTTCCCTGATCAAGGGCAAGAAGGTCACCATCGTCGGTTACGGCTCCCAGGGGCACGCGCACGCGCAGAACCTTAGCGATTCCGGCGTCAAGGTGACGGTCGGTCTGCGCAAGGATGGCGTTTCGTGGAGCAAGGCCGAGAAGGCTGGCCTGAAAGTTGCCGAGGTTGCTGCCGCAGTCAAGGGCGCCGATGTGGTGATGATGCTGCTCCCCGACGAGACCATCCCGCAGGTCTACAACGCCGAGGTGGCGCCGAACATGAAGAAGGGTGCCGCACTGGCTTTCGCGCACGGCTTCAACGTTCATTACAACCAGGTTGTGGCACGTGACGATGTGGACGTGATCATGGTCGCCCCGAAGGGCCCTGGGCATACGGTGCGTTCCGAGTATCTCAAGGGTGGCGGCGTGCCGTCGCTGATCGCTGTCCATCAGGACCGTTCCGGCAAAGCCCGCGACATTGCCCTTTCGTATGCCGCGGCCAATGGCGGCACCAAGGGCGGGGTGATCGAAACCAATTTTCGCGAAGAGACCGAGACCGACCTTTTCGGCGAGCAGGCGGTCCTCTGCGGGGGGGCTGTAGAGCTCGTGAAAATGGGCTTCGAGACGCTGGTCGAGGGCGGTTACGCGCCCGAGATGGCCTACTTCGAGTGTCTCCACGAACTCAAGTTGATCGTCGACCTGATGTACGAAGGCGGCATTGCCAACATGAACTATTCGATCTCGAACAACGCCGAGTACGGCGAATACGTGACCGGGCCGGAGGTGATCAACGAGCAGTCCCGCGTTGCCATGCGTGCGGCGCTCAAGCGAATCCAGAACGGCGATTACGCGAAAATGTTCATCCTCGAAGGGCGTACCAACTACCCGTCGATGACTGCCCGTCGCCGCCTGATGGCCCAGCACGAGGTCGAGATCGTCGGCGCCAAGTTGCGCGACATGATGCCCTGGATCAAGAAGAACAGGCTGGTTGATCAGAGCAAGAACTGATCGGCGCCGTGGCTTGTCCGGCGGCGGCGCGACGAGGGTCGCGCGCTCGTCGGACAAGAACGCCGAGGTATTGAATCCCTCATGACCTGCCCCTCTCCGCCTCCGATTCCCGTCCCGATAGCTGCTGCCTCCGGTTCCTTTCCTCCTCAACCGGCCTGAGCCAGCGGCCAAACGACAACTGCGCAATGCCCGAAATGAAACCTCGCAAGACCCTCTTCAACCCGGAGTTGCGGCGTCGAGGGATCTATCTGTTGCCGAACCTGTTTACTACCGCAGCGCTGTTCTGTGGTTTCTTCGCCATTGTCCAGGCGATGAAAGGTGGCTTCGAGGCCGCGGCCGTGGCGATCTTTGTGGCCATGGTGCTCGACGGTCTTGATGGGCGAGTGGCGCGCATGACGAGGACCCAGAGTGCCTTCGGCGCCGAGTACGATTCACTTTCCGACATGGTTTCCTTTGGCGTCGCGCCGGCACTGGTCAGCTACGCGTGGGCACTCAAGGATCTTGGCCGGCTTGGCTGGATCGCTGCCTTCATCTACTGCGCCGGTGCTGCGCTACGCCTGGCGCGCTTCAACACAACGCTGGAAGTCATCGACAAGCGTTACTTCCAGGGCCTGCCGAGCCCGGCGGCTGCGGCACTGGTGACGGCCTTCCTGTGGGTCATGATCGACAAGGACGTGGCCGCGGCTGACGTGCGCTGGGCGGCCTGTACACTGGTAATCTTTGCCGGCATCTCGATGGTCACCAACGTCCGTTTCTACAGCTTCAAGGACGTCAATCTGCGGCGCAGCGTGCCCTTCATCTTCGTGGTCGCCATTGCCCTTGGCTTTGCCTTCGTTTCCTACGACACACCGGTGGCCCTGTTTGGACTTTTCGTCGCCTATGCGCTTTCCGGCTATGTCCTGGCGCTGACGCACCGCCTTCGACGCAAGGCGCCACCACCACCGATCGAACAGCGCGGCGCTGACGACTGACGGTTAATTCGCGATGGTCGCGCGTTGCCGGCAGCGCCGCCGCTGTGCGGCAGGCATTAGAATCACTCCCGGCCATGCCTGTTTTCGGCCGCTTGCCGAACACCGGCCGTCACGCCGTGTATTGACACCCTCACTTGCGGAGTCGGGAAATGAAAGATCATCTGGTAATTTTCGATACCACCTTGCGCGACGGAGAACAGAGCCCCGGCGCTTCGATGACCAAGGACGAAAAGCTGCGCGTGGCGCGCCAGCTCGAGCGCATGCAGGTCGATGTGATCGAAGCGGGGTTTGCCGCGGCTTCGCCGGGCGACTTCGATGCCATCAAGTCGATTGCCTCGATCGTCAGGGAGTCCACCGTGTGCTCCCTGGCCCGTTCCAACGAGAATGACATTCGTCGCGCCGGCGAAGCGATCAAGCCAGCGGTGAGCGGTCGTATTCATACCTTCATCGCCACCAGTCCGATCCATATGGAGAAGAAGCTGCGGATGACGCCCGACCAGGTGGTCGAGTCGGCCATACGGGCGGTGAACTGGGCGCGCGAATACACCGACGACGTCGAGTTTTCCGCGGAAGACGCGGTACGCTCCGACGTTGACTTCCTGTGCCGGATTTTCGAGGAGGTGATCAAGGCCGGAGCGCGGACAATCAACGTTCCCGATACGGTCGGCTATAGTGTCCCGTCGGTGTGGGGTGACCTGATGCGGACGCTGATCGAGCGGGTGCCCGGTGCCGGACAGGTGGTGTGGTCAACGCACTGCCACAACGACCTGGGAATGGCGGTCGCCAATTCGCTGTCAGCGGTCCTCGCCGGCGCGCGCCAGGTCGAATGCACGATCAATGGCCTTGGCGAACGAGCCGGCAACGCCTCTCTTGAAGAGGTGGTGATGGCGGTAAGGACGCGCGCTGACCTTTTTCCGGTGCAGACCCGTATCGACGCCACGCAGATCGTTCCGGCGTCCAAGCTCGTCTCGCAGATCACCGGCTATCCCGTGCAGCCCAACAAGGCAGTCGTTGGCGCCAACGCCTTTGCGCACGAATCGGGGATTCACCAGGACGGCGTCCTCAAACACCGGGAAACCTACGAGATCATGCGTGCCGAGGACGTCGGCTGGGCGCAGAACAAGCTCGTTCTCGGCAAGCACTCGGGGCGCAACGCCTTCAAGTCGCGCCTGGCGGCGCTGGCGATCGTGCTCGATAGCGAAGAGGCTCTGAATGCCGCATTTGCCCGCTTCAAGGAACTCGCGGACAAGAAGCACGAGATCTTCGACGAAGATCTCCAGGCGCTGGTTTCCGACGAGGACGTCACGCAGGAGGGCGAGTATTACAAGCTGGTTTATTCGCGCGTTTGCTCGGAAACCGGTGAGACGCCGGCTGCGGATGTCACCCTGAACGTCGATGGCGTCGAGAAAAAAGCGGCCGGGATCGGCAGCGGGCCGGTAGACGCGACCTTCAAGGCCATCGAGTCGGTGGCCGCAAGCGGCGCGCAACTCCTGCTTTACTCGGTCAATGCGATCACTACGGGCACCGACGCACAGGGCGAAGTGACCGTTCGCCTGGGGAAAGACGGTCGCATCGTGAACGGCAATGGAGCGGATACCGACATCGTCATCGCCTCGGCGAAAGCCTATCTCAACGCCTTGAACAAGCTGCAGATTCCCGATCGCGTCGACCCGCAGGGTGACGTTTGACGCCTGCCGCGAACGAAGTGGCAGAGAGTCGCGGCTACGGGCGCGCCGGCGCTTCGCTTTTCTGCGCCGACGGGCGCGTGAGTCTGGCGTAGGCGACGGTCGCACAGAAGAAGATCAGGGAGAGGGCTGTTTCGGCGGTTGCCAGCAATTGTCCCATTCCCGTCTCGGTGGTGGCGCGCACGATACCCTCGGTGAAGTAGAGCAGAATCAGCATGCTGGCCCACTGGTACGCGTAGCGGCGGCCGTTGAGAATGCCGAACAAGGGTGCCAGCAGCGGCAGGCACTTCAACGCCAGCCATGAGCCGCCAGGCTGGATCGGTGCCAGCCGCAATTCCCAGGCCAGGCACAGGAAAATCAGCGCAATCAGGCTGCTGCACGCTGCCAGGTACAGGCCGCGGATCATCGGGCGCCGAGCTTCATGGCAATGGCAGCGAGGCGGCGCCCCTGCGCGAAGGCCAGTTGGCGCTCTTCCTCGCTGAGCGTCGGGTTTCCCTCGGCACCGGCAAGATGGCTGGCGCCATACGGTGTGCCGCCACCACGAGTGCTCGTCAAGGCCGCTTCGCTGTAGGGCAGGCCGACGAGCAGCATGCCGTGATGCAGCAGCGGCAGCATCATCGACAACAGCGTGCTCTCCTGTCCGCCGTGAGCGCTGGCCGTCGATGTGAAGACGCAGGCGGGCTTTCCGGCCAGGGTTGCAGACGACCACTGTGCGGCAGTGCTGTCCCAGAAATATTTCATTGGCGCCGCCATGTTTCCGAAGCGCGTCGGGCTGCCGAGCGCAAGGCCTATGCATTCGTCAAGGTCGGCGGCGGCTACGTAAGGTGCTCCGTCGGGCGGTATTTCCGGAGCAGTTGCGACGCAGACGGACGACACCTTGGGAACCGTCCGCAGACGCGCTGTCGCGCCGTCCGTTGACTCTATACCGCGGGCGATGTGCTGGGCGAGAGCCCGCACCGAACCCCGGTGGCTGTAGTAGAGAACCAGTATTTCCGACATTGCGCCATTATCCCGGAAACTGTGGCGAACGGTTCTTTTCCCCCGCGGCGGTCGCGGGCCCGCTCGCCTTTCCGGTCTTCGTGCTGCGACCTGTCGTCCGCTGCCTCTGGGCGCGGCCTAGAGGCGTCTCTGGTCGGGTTCTATCGACAGGATGTCAACGCTGCCCGTCTGCTCGTCGATACCAATGCTCTTGATTTCACGAACCACCAGGTTTTCGTCCTCGATGACCAGCACCAGTTTCTCGTTGTTCTGGGTCAGCATACCCGACGCAACGACCAGCAGCTGGCTGGTGCGCAGCAGAGGAATTTCCGGCAGCACCAGGACGCGCAGATGTTCCGTTCCTTCGCCCTCGACAGGACGGGCCAGAATCGCCGCGACAGCCTTCGGAGCCAGGATCTGCAGGCCCAGCTCCAGATCCTCCGGGTTTTCGGATACCGCCCAGCGCACCATGCAGATCTGCCAGTTCTTTTCGTCGCCCGTGCGCACCGCGACGACGTTGCCGACCGACAGGGTGCCGATCTTGCCGGAGACGTGCCTGATCGCATAGCCGTCCGGGCTTTCGTTGGTGATCATCCAGCTCGACAACTCGACAGCGGCCGAGTCGCCTTCCTTGCTGAGTTGCCAGAGTCCGTCGATGCCGGTGCCCAGAACCGTCCGATAGCCCTGTCGCCGACGATGGAAGCGGCGCTTGCCGAAGTCGCTCCAGCGTCCCGCCAGGCGGCGCAGGACGCCGACTCCGGCGGGAGTGCTGGCCAGCTCTGGAAGCCCGATTTCTTCGGCTGGCGTGCCCGCGTTGAGCTGGGCGATCTGCGTCTTCAGCAGCAGGCCCAGGCGGGCGCACGAAAAGTACTCGAGGGGAGCTGTCGACGGCGCCAGCTTGCGCGAAAACGGCAGGGCGGGCGCGTCGCGCGTCGGATCGACCCAGAAGCTCCCCGGAGCGGTGGCGGCGGCTTCCGCCGAGATGGTCTCGATCTGGCCGGCGAAGCGCTCGAAGTAAGCGGCAAGGAAGACCACCTCACGTGCCGTCAACGACGCTGGCTGGGCGCAGCCGAGCAGGACGGCCGCGTGATAGATGTGCTGCAGCTTGCGTGACTGGCCGCGTGGGATGGCCGCTTCAAGCCGCCGGTCGCGTGCCCTGGCGTAGGTCTGATGCAGTTGTTGCCAGGCACCGGTAGGTGCCGGAGAGGCGATCAGGTGACTGATCATCAGTTGTTGCGCGACGGCATGCAGGCTACGCCAAAGTGCCAGGTCGGGCGCTTGATTGCGGTCGGTGGCATCGTGCCGAGCGCCCTCTTCGGCCATCGCCAGCGTGTCATCAGCGAGCATCTGCAGCAGGTCGAGAACGCTGCGGACCAGGCGTCGCGACTTGCGTGGGATGGGCAAGGTCAGCTCGGTCAGTTCAGGAAGCAGTGCCGCAACAACCGTGCAGCTGCGCTCGTACAAACCGTTCAGCGCCAGAGCGCGCTGCTGTGGCGAGCCGCCGACCTCGTTCCAGGCCTTCACCTGGGCACGCAGCGAGGGGAGCTCATCGGCCGGGTGGGGCGCCATTGGCGACTCGAGCCATAGCAGAATGGTGCGTATGCCTGAGTGCGAAGTCACGGTTTCCGCTACGCCATGCTGATTGAAAGCGGTGTTGGTCATCTTGCCACCTGCCAAACAAGTTTGTGTCGTCACGCCGTCCGTCGGATCGCTACCCTGCCTCTTCCGGCACATGGGTAACTGCGGCTGGGTCGAGCAGCTGCTGCGCAAGCGACCTTTACGCTGTCGACCTTATTACTCGCAATTATAGCCTGCAAGCTTCGACTGCTGGCTGGCGGCAGACGCTGCCGCCGCCCCCCCTCGTCGCTTTCCGGTCGACGCCAGCCGCGGGCGCAGCAAGATCATGTTGAAAAGACTCTTTTTTGCTATAATCCGCCTCTTTTTCTGATTTCGGAAGAGCTGATCATGGTTGTCATTCGTCTTGCCCGTGGGGGCTCCAAGCAGCGCCCCTTCTACAATATGGTGGTCGCGGATTCGCGTTTCCGCCGCGATGGCCGTTTCATCGAGCGCATCGGCTTCTACAATCCGCTGGCTTCGGAGAAGGAAGAGGGCTTGCGCATCGCCACCGACCGTCTCAGCTACTGGCAGGAGCAGGGTGCGCAACTGTCGATGACCTGTGCTCGCCTGCTCAAGCAGTCGGCGGCCAAGGTCGCCGCCTGAGTCTTGCCCGCCAGTTCGCGGTCTGACGGGGCTGGCACTGTGGCTGTGGCAGGAATCGACGTCGATCCGGCTGCTGTCGAGGACATCGTCGTCCTCGGCAAGGTCGCCGGTGCGCACGGGCTGCAGGGTGCGGTGCGCGTTTATCCGTTTGCCGATGATCCCGCTGCCTGGTCCCGACTGCCGCAGTGGTGGCTGGGTCACGAGGGTGATGCGCCTGCGTTGTGGCGTCCGACGCGGCTGATCACCTGCCACCTGCGCAACGAGATGCTCATTGCCCAGCTCGAATGTGTTGCTGACCGGTCTGCTGCCGAGGCCGTCGCCGGGGTGCTGGTGGGCGTTCCGCACCGGGCCTTGCCGGCGACCGCGAGCGACGAATACTACTGGGCCGATCTGCTTGGCCTTGCGGTGGTCAATACGCAGGACCAGTCTCTGGGCAGGGTTCTCGGCTTGATCGAAACGCCGGCCAACGCGGTGTTGCGCGTTGGCGACGGCCAGGGCGTCGAGCGCTTGTTGCCTTTTGTCGCCGCGGTGGTACTGGAAGTTGAGCTTGCGCAAGAGCGAATTCGCGTCGATTGGGAAATCGACTGGTGACTTCGCCAGGCGGCGCGTCGCTGCCCGAGAGCCCGTTTGTCGTTGATGTGCTGAGCCTGTTTCCCGAAATGTTTACGGCGGTGAGCCACTCGGGGGTGACCCGGCGGGCACTGGAGACCGGACGCTGGACCCTGCAGCTGTGGAATCCGCGCGACTTCACCGAGGATCGGCATCGCACCGTCGATGACCGTCCCTACGGCGGCGGCCCGGGAATGGTCATGCTGGCCCAGCCGCTGGCGGCGGCGATCGCGGCGGCGAAGGCGCGGCAGCAGGGGGCCGGAGTGGCCTCCAGCCGTGTGATCTGCCTTTCGCCCCAGGGCTCGCTGCTCACGCACCAGCGGGTGATGGAGCTGGCGCACGGCGACGAAGCGCTGGTGCTGGTTTGCGGGCGCTACGAAGGGATCGACGAACGGCTGATCGACGCGGGCGTCGATGAAGAAATTTCTATCGGTGATTTCGTCCTTTCGGGTGGCGAAATACCGGCGATGGCGCTGATCGACGCCGTCGTCAGGCAGTTGCCGGGCGTGCTCAACGACGCCGAATCGGCACAACAGGATTCGTTTGTCGCGGGCTTGCTTGATTGCCCGCACTATACGCGGCCCGAGGAGTACGACGGGCGGCGGGTGCCGGATGTGCTCTTGTCCGGTCACCACGAGGAAATACGACGCTGGCGTCTGCAACAGGCGCTGGGTCGGACGTGGCAGCGGCGTCCCGAGTTGTTGGCGGGGCGTTCGCTGTCGAAAACGGAAACGCAACTCCTGCGGCAGTTTCAGGAGCAATGCGGTCAGGACAAGAATGCGTAGTTCGCATACATGGAGTCAAGAATATGAATCTGATCGAGCAACTTGAGCAAGAAGAAATTGCCCGTCTGGGCAAAGTCATTCCCGTCTTTGCGCCGGGCGACACCGTCGTCGTCCAGGTCAAGGTGCGGGAAGGTACGCGCGAGCGTTTGCAGGCCTACGAAGGGGTCGTGATTGCCAAGCGCAATCGTGGTCTCAACTCCAGCTTCATCGTGCGCAAGGTTTCGTCGGGCGAGGGCGTCGAGCGCACCTTCCAGACCTACTCGCCGCTGGTCGCGGCGATCGAGGTCAAGCGTCGTGGCGACGTTCGTCGCGCCAAGCTTTACTACCTGCGTCAGCGTTCGGGCAAGTCGGCGCGGATCAAGGAGAAGCTGGTCCGCAAGCAGCGCTGAACAGCCGCGCTGCTGGCGTAAACAAAAACGTGGCGGAGTCGAGAGACTCCGCCACGTTTTTTTCTTCTGCCTGGTTCACCAGCGCCGGGTCAGCCTGCTGCGGCGGCTCGCTTGTCGTTCTCGATCAGCGCGTACGCCGAATGATTGTGGATCGACTCGAAGTTCTCGGACTCGACCACGTAGGCGTCGATGCGGCATTCGGCGTTGAGGCGTGCGGCCACGTCGCGCACCATGTCCTCGACGAACTTCGGGTTGTCGTAGGCTCGTTCGGTGACGTACTTCTCGTCCGGGCGCTTGAGCAGGCCATAGAGCTCGCACGACGCCTGCGCTTCGACGAATTGCACCAGCTCTTCGATCCACAGGTGATCGTTGATGCTCACCGTGACCGTTACGTGCGAGCGCTGGTTGTGGGCGCCGCGCTCGGAAATCTCCTTTGAGCACGGGCACAGGCTGGTGACCGGAACCACCACCCTGATGGTCGACGTGATATCGCCATGGCCGATTTCGCCGACCAGAGTGACGTCGTAATCCATCAGGCTCTGCACCCCGGACACCGGAGCGGTCTTGTTGATGAAATACGGGAAGTTCATTTCGATGTGACCGGTTTCCGCTTCCAGCCGGTCGACCATGTCGCGCAACATGGCCGGGAAGTTTTCGACCGAAATCTCGCGTTCATGGCTGTTGAGGATTTCCACGAAGCGCGACATGTGCGTGCCCTTGAAATTGTGCGGCAGGCCGACGTACATGTTGAACATGGCGATGGTGTGCTGTACGCCGCCGGACTTGTCGAGCACCTTGACCGGGTGCCGTATCGCCTTGATGCCGACCTTGTTGATGGCGATGCGGCGGGTATCGGCTGAGCCCTGGACGTCCACCATCGTGGTCGGTTGTGGGTTTTCTGGTGCGTTCATTACTGCTCCTGATTGTTTTCTATATGCTGCCCGCGACGATTTCCTCGGCTGCCCCTGCGGCGCTGTCTTGCCGCGCACGCACCGCAGCGACGATTCCGTCACGGTCCAGGCCAATTTCCGCCAGCAAGAGTGCCTGGTCGCCATGCTCGATGAAGCGGTCGGGGATCCCCAGGCGCAGGAGTCGAGTCGTGCCGGCAACATCTTCGAGAACCCGCGCGACCTCGGAACCGGCGCCGCCGATCAAGGAATTCTCTTCGACGCTTACGAGCAGAGAATGTTCCGCGGCCAGGGCGATGATCAGCTCGCGGTCGATAGGCTTGACGAAGCGCATGTTGGCCACCGTCGCGTCGAGCTCTTCGCCTGCTTCGAGCGCCGGCGTCAGCATGCTGCCGAAAGCGAGCAGGGCTACCTGCGAACCGCGGCGACGGATTTCGCCTTTGCCAAGCGGCAGCCCGACCAGCGCCTTGTCGATCGTCGCGCCCGTGCCGGTGCCGCGCGGGTAGCGCACGGCGCTCGGTCCGTCGAGGCGATAGGCGGTGGTCAGCATCTTGCGGCACTCGTCCTCGTCGCTGGGCGTCATCAGTACCATGTTCGGGATGCAGGTCAGGAAGGAAACGTCGAAGGCGCCGTGGTGCGTCGGGCCGTCGGCGCCGACCAGTCCGCCGCGGTCGAGGGCAAAGACCACCGGCAGGTTCTGCAGGGCCACATCGTGCACCAGCTGGTCGTAGCCGCGTTGCAGGAAGGTCGAGTAGATGGCCAGCACCGGTCGCATGCCTTCGCAGGCCAGGCCGGCGGCGAAGGTGACGGCGTGCTGCTCGGCGATGCCGACATCGTAGTAGCGGTCCGGGTAACATTCGCTGAAGCGCAGCAGGCCGGAGCCTTCGCGCATCGCCGGGGTAATGCCGACGAGTCGCGGGTCGGCCGCCGCCATGTCGCACAGCCAGTCGCCAAAAACCTGCGTGTAGCTCGGCTTTGCGCCGGGCTTGCCGCCGGCAATCCCGACCTCCGGCTTGAACTTCGAGACACCGTGGTAGAGGATCGGATCGACCTCGGCAAGCTTGTAACCCTGGCCCTTCTTGGTGATGACGTGCAGAAACTGCGGGCCCTTGAGGTTCTTCAGGTTGAGCAGGGTCGGCACCAGCGATTCGAGATCGTGGCCGTCGATCGGGCCGATGTAGTTCAGGCCCAGTTCCTCGAACAGCGTTCCCGGGGTCAGCATTCCCTTGACGTGCTCCTCGGCGCGCTTGGCGAATTCGAGCAGCGAAGGCGAAAAGTCGAGAATCTTCTCGCCGGCCTTGCGTGCCGCGTTGAAGGTGTTGCCGGAGAAGAGCCGCGCCAGGTAGCGGTTCAGTGCGCCCACGGGCGGCGAGATCGACATGTCGTTATCGTTGAGGACGACGAGCATGTCGGCGTCGGCGACGCCGGCGTTGTTGAGCGCCTCAAAGGCCTGGCCGGCCGACATCGCGCCGTCGCCGATGATGGCCACGACCTTGCGCGTTTCGTGCCTGATCTTGGCGGCGAGCGCCATGCCCAGGGCCGCCGAGATCGACGTCGACGAGTGGCCGACGCCGAAGGTGTCGTACCTGCTCTCGCTGCGCTTCGGGAAACCGGAGATGCCGCCATGCATGCGCAGCTTGGCCATGCCCTCGCGGCGGCCGGTAAGCGCCTTGTGCGCATAGGTCTGGTGCCCGACGTCCCACACCAGGCGGTCGTGGGGCGTGTCGAAAACGTAGTGCAGGGCGACCGTCAGTTCGACCGTGCCGAGGTTCGACGACAGGTGGCCGCCGGTCCGGGAGACCGAATCGACCAGAAAGGCACGCAACTCGTCAGCCAGTTGTGGCAACTGGCGGCGGTCGAGCTTGCGCACTTGCGCCGGATCGCTGATGGTGTCGAGCAGAGGGTAGAGGGTCATGGTCTTGTTGGGTCCTGCAGAAGCGCTCGCCGGTGGCGGCGAGCAATGAGCGGAAGCGGTGCCTAGAACTTGCGCTGGGTGATGAAGCCGGTGAGCTCGACAAGGCGCTGGCGGCGTTCGCCGAAAGGCGCGAGTGCTTCGAGCGCCTGCTTTCTCAGATCGTCGGCAAAGTCGCGGGCGCGTTCGAGGCCCAGCAGGCTGACGTAGGTCGGTTTTTCGGCAGCCGCATCCTTGCCGGCGGTCTTGCCGAGGGTGGCGGTACTGGCCGTGCAGTCGAGAATGTCGTCGACGACCTGGAAGAGCAGGCCGGCGCGTTTGGCAAAACGGTCCAGCGCAGCGCTTTCGCCGGTGCTCAGGGCTGCGCCGCAGAGGGCGCCGAGCAATACTGCCGCGCGGATCAAGGCGCCCGTCTTGAGCGCGTGCATCAGTTCCAGCTCGGGCTGGTTCAGGCTCTTGCCGACGGCTTCGAGGTCGATCGACTGGCCACCAGCCATGCCGCACGAGCCGCTGGCGCGCGCCAGCAGGCGCAGCATTTCCAGTTGCCGGCCCTGTTCGCCGAAATCCTTGCGCGCCAGCAGTTCGAAAGCCAGCGCTTGCAGGCTGTCGCCGACCAGCAAGGCAGTCGCTTCGTCAAACTCGACGTGGCAGGTCGGGCGGCCGCGCCGCAGCACGTCGTCATCCATCGCCGGCAGGTCGTCATGGACCAGCGAATAGCTGTGGATCAGCTCGACCGCGCAGGCCGCGATTTGCAGTCGTTCCGCCGGGGCAGCGGTCAGCTCTCCGGCCGCGAAAACAAGCAGCGGCCGTATCCGTTTGCCGCCATTCAGGCTGGCATAGCGCATGGCCTGGTGCAGGCGCGCCGGAATGGCTTCCGCCGGCGGCAGGTGGCGGGCGAGGGCCGCTTCGACCTCTGCCTGGACGCAACGCATCCAGTCCGCGAAGGCAGGCGCCGCTGGCGCCGGCGGGACTTGCGTCGGCGCGCTCATCCGGCCTCGCCACGCGGGGGGTCGAAAGCGCGCAGCGCGCCGTTTTCGAGCACCTGAATCTGGCGTTCGGCGTCGCTGAGTTGCTGCTGGCAATGGGTCAGCAGTTCGCTGCCACGGCGATACGCGGCCAGTGACTCCTCGAGTGGCAGGCGGCCACCCTCCATGTCCTGAACGATCTGTTCAAGTTCGGCGAGAGCCGCCTCGAACTTCAGTTTGCCGACGGCTGTTTCGTCCATCGCGGGCGCGCTGGCGTCGACAGCTTTGTCGGAGTTCGGTCGTGGCATGGCAAGGGCTCGAATCAAACCGCCGAAAATAGCGTATTAGTGGCCTTGCGGTCAAATGGAAAGCATTCCCGCGAGTCCTGCGCGGGCTGCTCTGGCGAACCGCCCGGTGGCCACCGGCGATGGCCTGGAAGGGCGGTATCCGCCGGCGGCGCTCGCCATGGTCGCGCTGCCCTGCACCGGCCGGGCGCAGCACAAGCGCCAGCGCGGGGACTGGTGCTACACTTGCGCAACGAAAAAACGGGAGGATGCCATGATAGTCATCGAAAACCGACCGCGGCGGGTCGAGGTCACGGTTTATGCGGAATTCACGCTCGCCGATTATCAGGAGTTCGAAAACGCCGTCAACTACGTGATTCAGTTCGAGGGGCAGGTCGACCTGTTTTTCGACTTGCGCGAGATGGCCGATTTCACCCTCGACGTGGCCTGGGAAGACATCGTCTTCTCGCGAGCCCACGCCAAGGATTTCAGCCGCATCGCCGTGCTCACCGAAAGTCAGTGGGTGGCGTGGAGTGCCTGGCTGTCGCAGATTTTCGTCGAAGCCGAGATGCGCGTCTTCGACGAGGAAGTCGAAGCGCGCGCGTGGCTGGCCGAAGGGGAAGGCGAGGGCCTGGCGTGAGCTACTCGACGGTGGTCAGTCCCGCTCTCCTGGCGCATCATCTCGATGATCCCGGCTGGCGCCTATTCGATTGTCGCCATCAGCTGAGCGATCCCGACGCCGGCGCCCGCGCCTACGCCAGCGGGCATTTGCCCGGGGCGAGCTTCCTGCATCTGGATCGCGACCTGTCCGGGCCGATGAACGGCAGCAACGGTCGTCATCCCTTGCCCGACCCGCAGCTTCTTGCCGCCAGGCTGGGCGCCGCCGGCGTTTCGCGGGACACCCAGGTGGTGGCCTACGATGACGCTGGCGGCATGATCGCCAGTCGCTTGTGGTGGTTGTTGCGCTGGCTTGGTCACGATCGCGTCGCTGTTCTCGATGGCGGCATCGAGCGCTGGGTGGCAGAGGGCAGGCCGCTGTCGACCGAATCGCCCGCTGTTGCGGCGGTGCTCTTCGAGGGCGCGCCGCGTGACTGGGTGGCGACGACCCAGGAGGTGCTCGCCGACGTGCGCGAAGGCCAGTTCTGCCTGATCGACGCGCGCAGCCCGGATCGCTTCCGCGGCGAGAACGAAACGCTCGACCCGGTCGGCGGCCATATTCCCGGCGCGCGCAACCGCTTTTTCCGCGACAACCTCGATAGCGACGGCTGTTTTCGTCCGGCCGCGGAACTGCGCCGCGAACTGCTGGCGCTGCTTGCCGGGACCGATCCGAAACAGGCGGTGATGACCTGCGGCTCGGGCGTCACCGCCTGCCACAACCTCCTGGCCATGGAAATCGCCGGCCTGCACGACGCGCGTCTCTACGCCGGTTCGTGGAGCGAATGGTGCAGTGACCCGGCGCGGCCGGTCGCCAGCCAGGTTCCCTGAGGCAGCGAACGGCGACCAGGTCGGCGGCGGACTCTCGCCTCCTCCCTGCCGATCCCTTGCGATTGAATTAATGCGTTTGTCCAAGATGTTGTTTTTTTGTGAGTTTCATTCGCCGGCGAGGCGATCTATACTGGCGTTTCCTGTTTCTCAACATCACGGGGGAAGAAAAGACATGAAAAAGGTTGCAGCTCTGGTAGCGGGGGGTTTGTTGCTGTGCGGTGGTGTCGGTGTCGCGACGGCGGGTTCTCGATGTGAACCTTTTCAAGGTACGCTCAAGCTGGATCCAGGGCCGACTAATTGCACGGCCTTCACCACGATAATGCGAAAAGAGCGCATTTTTGAGGACGCGGATTTCGGTCCATCGGGGGCGCCGGCGATCTGTTTTTCCGCGGTGATTTCGGGCACGTTGGGAGACCATGAAGTTACGGGCACGTCCCTATCAGCTGTGACGGCGGATAGCTTCTGTCGTCTTAATGTTCAGCCAGGTCAAGAGGAGGCGGTATGTGGACCAGGTCGCGTCCCACCTGACCCTACATTCCCCCGATTCCCCCAATTCACAGCGGCAACGGTGGTGACGATTACTGCGGACCGAGAAGCCAGAAAAGACAAAGAACTGGGCCAGATATTTCTGCGTGATACGGCTGTTTTGCGCGGGGACGGGTACGCGGTTGAGCAACTGATTGGCGTTGGTGGTACCAAGAAATTCTCCAAGGCGAGCGTGTCCATGGAGATCAGGGGCTACGAGACTGTAGGTGCTGACGTCAGCGGCACCATCTGCCGCTAAGCGACTCCGGCCAGCGAGGTGCACAGGAACCGCTGACCAACAGCGGTCAGCGCACCTCGCCCCGGTCGTATCCGCAGGTTCGAACGATGCAGGTATCGGGCGCCGTTTGGGAAGGCGCGGTTGGCGAGCGCGCCATCGTCGGCGGCCAGTTCCGGCCTGCTCAGGCAGTGAAGTGTTGTTCCGAGGGGAAAGAACGGTGGTAGAGGGGACCCGCAAGCAGTGCCCGATCATCCCTGTACGGCTGCTCATGGCTCTGGCAGCGTGTGCCTGCTGTCTGCCGCTGGCCTCGGCGACTGCCGCGACCGTCGGCAGCGTCTTCGTTTCCTACGCCGATGACGGGAGTCCTCGTTATGCCAGCCAGCGTCTCGACGCCAGTTACCGCCTGTTCATTCGCGGCGAGACAGTGCGCAAGCAGCGCAGCACCGGGCCACGAAAAACGACAATTGCCAGCCGGCAACAGGGGCGGCAGAACTTGACGCCGTTGATCGAGCATTTCGCTCGCCTGCACCAGGTCGAGCCGCAGCTGGTCGCGGCGGTGGTCGCCGTCGAATCCGGCTTCGACGCCGCTGCCGTTTCGCCGCAAGGGGCGACCGGTGCGATGCAGCTGATGCCGGCGACCGCGGCACGCTACGGGGTGACCAACGCCGCCGATCCGGCGCAGAACATCGACGCCGGCGTGCGCCACCTGAAGGACCTGCTCCGCCTGCACGGTGGCAACGTTGCCCTGGCGCTGGCGGCCTACAACGCCGGCCAGGGAGCGGTGGCCAGGAACGGCGCGCGCATTCCGCCCTATCGCGAAACCATGCTCTACGTGCCGGCGGTGCTGGCGGCGGCGGCAAGGGGGGGAGGGCTGTGAGCGGGACCCGGCAGCGTACTTTCCAGGCGCGCAGCGCGGCCGGCTTCACCCTGCTCGAACTGCTCGTGGTGGTGACCATCATCGGCCTGCTCGCGGCCTACGTTGGACCGAAGTACTTCTCGCAGCTCGGGCGCTCCGAACAGGGAGTGGCCAAGGCGCAGGTCGAGGCCTTCGCGCGCGCGCTCGACACCTATCGCCTGGAAGTCGGCCGCTATCCGACGACGGAAGAAGGGCTCAACGCCTTGCTCAGCAAACCGGCAGGTGCGGCGCGCTGGAACGGCCCCTACCTGCAGAAGGCGGTGCCGGACGACCCCTGGGGCCACCCCTACCTCTATCGCTCGCCAGGCGTCAGCGGCGACTTCGAGATCACCTCGTATGGCAAGGACGGCCAGCCCGGGGGGACCGGCGACGCCGCCGACGTCACCTATCAATGACAATCCGGCGGAGCGAGGATGCGCTTTGAGGTTCGTGCCCTATCTGCCGATAACCTGATCGAGACGCACAGCGTCGACGCCGCGGATGCCGGGGAGGTCGGCAGGCTGCTCCAGCAACGGCGGCTGCAGCCGTTGTCGATCAAGCCTGCCGGCGGTGCCGGTGACTCGGGGCGCCTGCCCGGACGTGGCCGGCGGACTTTTTCCCTGCTCCTCTTCAGCGCCGAGTTGCTGGCCCTGCTCGAAGCCGGCCTGAGTCTGGTCGAAACCTTCGAGGCCCTGCTCGAGAAGGAAGGCTCACCGACCGCTCGCGCGGTGCTCGAACGGCTCACCGCCCACCTGCGCGAAGGCCTGCGCTTCTCGGCCGCGCTGGCCCGCCAACCCGAGGTCTTCCCGCCGCTCTACGTCGGCATCGTCAGGGCTGCCGAGGGGACCGGCGACCTGCCGCACGCCCTGGCGCGCTATATCGACTACCAGACGCGGCTCGACGCCGTGCGCAGCAAGGTGCTCAGCGCCGCCATCTACCCGGCCATCCTGCTCGCTGTCGGCGGTGCGGTGACCGTTTTTCTGATGGCCTACGTCGTGCCGCGCTTCGCCGGCGTGTACCAGGGCAGCGGCCGTTCGCTCCCCTGGCTGTCACAGCTCCTGCTCGACTGGGGAGAATTGGTCAGCGAGCATAGCGACGTCGTCTTCGGGGGACTGCTGGTCGTGGCGCTGGTCGCCGTTTTCTGGTTGCGGCACTTCATTCGCAGCGGGCGCTGGATCGTTTTCCTGACCCGCCTGCCGGGTATCGGCGAGCGCATCCGGCTGATCGAGTTGTCGCGCCTGTACCTGACCACCGGCATGCTCCTCGAAGGGGGCATTCCGATCCTTGCCGCGCTCGACATCGTCGGCGACACCGTTTCACCGACCACCCGCGAGGCGCTGCGCTCCGCGCGGCGCACCATTTCCGACGGTGGTTCCCTGTCGGAAGCCTTCGAGCGCTGTGGCCTGGCGACGCCGGTCGCCCTGCGCCTGCTGCGCGTCGGCGAAAGATCGGGGCAGATGGGCGCCATGCTCACCCGCTCGGCGCTGTTCTATGAAGGCGAGAGTGCGCGCTGGATCGAGCGCTTCGCGAAGGTCTTCGAGCCGCTGCTGATGACCGCCATCGGGCTTCTCGTCGGGCTGATCGTGGTGCTCCTGTACCTGCCCATTTTCGACCTTGCGGGTGCCCTGCAATGAACGCTCCCGGCGCTGCCGCCAACCAGGGCTTTGACGATACCCTGCTGCAGAAGGCCAGGAACCTGGCGCGGCTGTCCGGGCGCTCGCTGCTCGGCGAACTCGAGGCGCTGACCGCCGGCGAACCGCGCCAGCTGGTCGACGTCCTGGCGCGGCGTTTTCGCCTGCAGGTCATCGATACCACCGGGATGCTCGCCTGTGGCGCGGCCTTCGACCTGCTGCCGCTGGTCAGGGCGCAGCAGCGTGGCTGCCTGCTGCTGCGCGCGGTGGCTGGCGACGACGCGGCTGAATGCCCGATCATCGCCGTCATCGCCGACCCTTTCGATAGCGACTGCATGGTCTGGCTGAGCAGCCTGGTCGGCACGGCGGTGCATTACCGTCTGGCGCTGGCGGCGGACATCCAGGCCTATCTGTCGAAGCACGAGGAGTCGGTGCATGCCGTGCAATCGCTGGTGCACGACGGCGCTGGCGTTACCGAGAAGCATCGGGGTGCCGAGGTCCTCAGTTTCGCGTCACTCAGCGAAGCGTCGAGCCCGGCGGTAAAGCTGGTCAATTCGACCGTCTATGACGCCGTGCGGGCGGCGGCCAGCGACGTCCATCTGGAGAGCACGCCGACCGGCATCACCATCAAGTACCGTCTCGACGGGGTGCTCGACACGGTCGCGCAGATCAGCGGCGTGCTCCTCGCCGAGCAGGTGGTGTCACGTCTGAAAGTGCTCGCCGAGCTTGACATCGGCGAGCGGCGGACGCCGCAGGACGGCAGCTTCCGGGTGCAGGTCGCCGGCCGCGACATCGACCTGCGGGTGTCGATCATGCCCAGCATTCACGGCGAGGACGCGGTCGTCCGCATCCTCGACAAGCGCGGCGTCATCGAGGCGCATGGTTCGCTGACGCTGGACCTGCTCGGCTTCGACGCGCATTCGCTGAAAGCCCTGCGGCGCCTCGTCGAAGAGCCCTACGGGATGCTGCTGGTCACCGGTCCGACCGGCTCGGGCAAGACGACGACCCTGTACGGCGCGATTTCCGAGATCAACAGCGGTCGCGACAAGATCATCACCATCGAGGACCCGGTCGAGTACCAGTTGCCCGGCGTCCTGCAAATCCCCGTCAATGACAAGAAGGGCCTGACCTTTGCGCGCGGCCTGCGCTCGATCCTGCGGCACGATCCGGACAAGATCATGGTCGGCGAAATCCGCGATCGCGAGACGGCCGAGATCGCGGTGCAGTCGGCGCTGACCGGGCACCTGGTGCTCACCACCGTGCATGCCAACAACGTTTTCGACGTTTTCGGCCGCTTCACGCACATGGGCATCGACCCCTACGCCTTTGCCTCGGCGCTGAACGGTATCTGGGCGCAGCGGCTGTTGCGCGTGAACTGCGCCCGCTGCAGCGAGTCCTATACGCCCGGCGACGCGGCGCTCGAACGTTACCTCATTGCCGCCGATGCGCTGGCCGGTTTCGACTTCCGCCGCGGTGGCGGTTGCGGCGATTGCCGGGGTACCGGCTATCGTGGGCGCAAGGCGATTGCCGAGGTCCTGAATCTGAACGACGAGTTGCGCGAGCTGATCATCGAAAAACGGCCGATCCGGCAACTCAAGGAAGTCGCCTACCGCAACGGCACGCGCAGCCTGACCGAAGCCGCCTTGCGTCTGGTCGCCAGCGGCGAGACCACTCTCGAGGAACTGCACCGTGTCACGCTTTCAGGCTAGGCGCCTGTTGCTCGGCTGCAGCGCCGGCGAAGTCGTCCTGCTGGCCGATCCGGAAGCGGGCACGGCGACGGCGCAGCAGCTCGTCGCGCAGTCCGTCGCTCCGGCGTCGGCGGCGCTCGCCGACGTCAGTGCCGCCTTGTGTGCGGCGCTGCAAACGCTGAAGACCGCCCGGCCCGAGGCCTTCGCCAGCGTGGCGGACGCTCGCTCGCCCGCTCGCTCGCCTGCTCGCCTGCTGGTCGTGACCCTTGACGACAGCCTGGCCCGGAGTTTCGTCGTCACCCCGCCACGCGGGGCGCAGGGGCTGCGCGAATTGCGCGCCACGGCGGCGGCCCGCTTTGCGGCACTCTACGGCGAGTCGGCCGACGATTGCCTGCTGGTTGGTGACTGGCATGCGACATCGCCATTCATCGTCTGTGCGCTGCCACGGCCGCTCCATCAGGCGCTCGACGAGTTGGCGCAGGCGCATTCGTGGCGGCTCGCTTCGCTGGCTCCGGCCCTCATCCGCGTTGGCAATCGGCTGTGCACGGCGATCCCGGCCGACGGCTGGCTGCTGGTCGGTTTCGGGCTGACGCTGACCTTGCTCAATACCTGTCACGACCGGGTCGTGGCGACACGCAGCCTGCGCCTGCCCTGCGCGCCGGATCTTGCCACGCTGGAAACCCTGGTCGAGCAGGAACGCCTGCGCAGCCCGGGTTCGGGCGAGAGCGCCAGAGGACAGTCGCTGCTGTGGGCGGGCGCTGCCGACTGGCTGCCGGAGCCGACCACGATTGCCGGCCTGGAATCGCGGACGATGCCTTTGTCGGGCGTAGTTTCGCCGGCCGCAACGGGCTCGGCAGCGGCGCAGCTGGCGCTTGCGGGTCGTCGGCCATGAAGCCCCTGCACGTCGATTTCGTCGTTCGCCCGTTGTGGCGCCAGCCGGTGGCGGCGCGCGGACGGGCGATTCTCGTCGCCCTCGGCGCAGTGGCTGGCGTCGCGGCTGTCGCGTTGAGCTGGCAAGTGCTGCACCTCGAACGGCAGATTGCTGAAACGACGCAGGCCATTGCCCTGGCCCGGCACGAGGTCGCCGCACGGACGCCGCCGCCACGACCGCCGCTGCTCCTGTCCGAGGCGCAGGTGCTGGCCATCAACGGCGCCATCGGCCAACTGAATACGCCCTGGCCGGCGCTGCTCGACGCTTTCGAGAGCGTCGCCACGGCCAAGGTCGCACTGCTGCAGATCGAGCCGGACAACCGGCGGCGCCTGGTGAAGGGAGTCGCCGAGGCCAGGGATCACCAGGGGATGCTCGACTATCTTGCCGCGCTGGGATCGGCCGCCCCCTTTGTCAGGGCGGTGGTCAGTAAACAGGAAATCAACGACAGGGACCCGCATCGGCCCTTGCGCTTCAGCTTCGAGGCCCTGTTCGACGAGACGTCCGGCGACAGCGCGGCCGACAACGGCGCCGCAAACCGGGCCGCGCCAGGCGAGCATGCCCGGGAGCGCCAGTGAACAGGATTTCTCTGCTCGTCGACCGCCTGCGGCTGAGTGCCGAGATCGCCTTGCACCGGCACGGGCCGTGGTGGCTGCTTCTGGCGCTGACCGCCTGCTTGCTGCTGCTCGTGTCCGGAATGCTTGTTCCCGCCCTGCACGCCGAACTGGTGGAGAAGCAGGACAGTCTGCGTGCCTTGCAGGCGCGCGTGCCCGGCGGCGCGCCACCCGTGGAAGCGCCGGAATCGGCGTCGGAACGCCACTACCAGGCTTTCCGGGAGGTGCTCGCCGAAGAGAGCCAGGTCCTCGCGACGATTCAGGCGGTGCTCGATTCGGCGGTCAGGCATCAGCTGCTGAGCACGCGCGCCGAGTACCAGCGTGGCCGCGACCGGCAGGCGCAGGTCGATACCCTGCAGATGACCGTCCCGGTGAGCGGGCGCTACGCGGATGTGCGCCGCTGGATCGAGGAAATACTGGCGACGCAGGCCTTCGTCGCGGTCAATGAACTGGGATTCAAGCGCGACGAAATCGGCCGCAACGAGATCGAAGCGAAGGTTCGCCTGACCATCTGGCATCATCGGCCCACGCCGCCCGAGCGCCTCGGAGCGGCGAGTGTGGATGCGGCGGATGTGGCGGATGTGGTGAATGAGGTGAATGAGGTGGGGCGATGAACGCGCGTCGCCTGCTGCTCCTCGCCCTGCTGCCGGTCGCTGCCTGGCTGGCGCTGTTCGGCGACAAGACGCCGCCGGACAGGTCGCCAGTGGAGGTCGTCGCGCCGACCTCGCCGCGACGAGCGCCCGCGACCGAGCGTACGGCAAAGGCCGCTGGAAAACTCGAAATCGCGGCGCTGATTGCGCGCGAGCAACTGATTCCCGGCGTCGGTGAGGCGCACGAAAGTCGCGATCTGTTCCCCTCGCTGAGCTGGAGGCCGCCGCCACCGCCCACGCCGGCGACGTCTGAAAAAGCACGCGCGCCAATGGCACCGCCGCCGCCCTTCGTGTACCTTGGCAACAAATTCGAAGCCGGGCAGTGGGAGGCCTACCTCGGACGCGGCGAGGAAGTGTTCATCGTTCGCGAGGGGATGACGCTCGAAAGGAACTACCGGGTCAAGGCGATTACCCCGTCCACGCTGACCCTGATCTACCTGCCGCTGAAGCAGTCGCAGACCATTTCCATCGGAGGATCGCCATCGTGAGCAAGGAGAAGTCGGAGCAGCGCAGACCGGCAGGCAGGTGGAGGGGCTGCCTGGGCGTGGCTGCGGCGCTGCTGCTGGCAGGCTGTGCCGCGCAGACGGCGTTCACCGAAGGCCAGGAGCTGCTTGCGGCCGAACAGGTCGATGCCGGGCTGGCCAGGATTCAGGACGCGATCGCCCTCGAACCAAGCTCCGCCGAGTATCGCATTGCCTATGCGCGGGCGCAGGAACGCTACGTCAATGCCAGCCTCGACAACGGCGAACGGGCCCTGGCGGAAGCGCGCTACGACGCCGCCAGGGCTGCTTTTCGACGCGCGCTGGCGTTGCAGCCGGGTAACGAGCGGGCGTTGGTCGGTCTGCAGCTGGTGGACGCGGCAGGTCGCCACGACATCCTGTACAGCGAAGCGCTGGCCGCGTGGAGCAGGAGCGACGCCGCCGCGGCGCGCGCGAGCCTGCGCAAGATCCTCGCCACCAACCCCCGCCACGAACGCGCGCTGGAACTGCTGCGCGTCATTGACGAGAGCAGTGCCCGTGTCGCCAAGGAGTCGGTGCTGGAAACGGCCTACCGCAAACCGATCACCATCGAGTTCCGGGATACACCGCTGAAAACCGTTTTCGAAGTGATTTCGCGCACCTCCGGGCTGAACTTCGTTTTCGACAAGGATTTGCGCGCCGATCAGAAAGTCACCATTTTCCTGCGCAACAGCAGCATCGAGGCGGCGATCAACCTGGTGCTGCTGACCAACCAGCTCGAACAGCGTGTCCTCGATGGCAACTCGATCCTGATCTACCCGAACACGGCGGTGAAACAGCGTGACTACCAGGCGCTGACGGTGAAGACCTTCTACCTGGCCAATTCCGACGCCAAGACCGTCGCCACCACGCTGAAGACAATCCTCAAGAGCAAGGATGTGGTGGTTGACGAGAAGCTGAATCTGCTCATGATTCGCGACAGCCCGGAAGCGATCCGCGTCGCCGAGAAGCTGGTTGCCCTGCAGGATGTGCCGGAGCCCGAAGTGATGCTCGAAGTGGAGATCCTCGAGGTCAAGCGTTCGCGACTTCGCGACCTGGGCGTCAACTGGCCGAACGCGCTGGCACTGACTCCGCTTCCGTCGACGAGCGGCGGAACGCTGACCTTGAACGACCTGCGCAATCTCAACTCGTCGTCCATCGGGGCCGCCGTCGCTCCGGTCGTGATCCGCGCCAACCAGACCGACGCCGACGTCAATCTGCTGGCCAATCCGCGCATTCGCGCGCGCAACCGCGAGAAAGCCAAGATCCTGATTGGCGAACGGGTGCCCAACATCACTTCGACGGCCACGTCGACCGGCTTTGTCTCCGAGTCGATCACCTACATCGATGTCGGCCTCAAGCTGGACATCGAACCGACGATCTACCTCGACAACGAAGTGGCCATCAAGGTGACCCTCGAGGTGAGCAATATCGTCGATCGGGTGGAGACCAAGTCGGGTACCGTCGCTTATCGGATCGGCACGCGCACGGCGACCAGCGTCCTGCGTCTCAAGGACGGCGAGAACCAGTTGCTCGCCGGACTGATCAGCGACGAGGACCGCCGGACGGCGAGCAAGCTGCCCTTTCTCGGTGACATTCCGGTGCTCGGTCGCCTGTTCGGGGGGCATCACGACGAGGGAATCAAGACGGAGATCGTGCTCTCGATCACGCCCCGGGTGCTGCGCAACATCCAGCGGGCGGCGAACCATCTCGCCGAGTTCGACGGGGGCACCGAAACCAGCTTCCGTGGCCGGCCGGTTGCCCAGGGAGCGGCGCTCGCCGCCCCCGCGGACGCGGCGGCGCGCAGCGCATTGCCGCCGGGATTGCCGGGTCAGCCTGCCGGCGCGGCCGGTGCGCGCGGTGGAGCGCCGGCAAATCCCTTCGCGCAAACGGCCGCCGGCAACGGCGCTCAGTCAGCGCCGGCGGCCATTGCACAGGGCGCCCCGGCGGCCGCCCAGCCGGCCGTCCAGTCCGGCGGCGCGGCGCAGCTGCTCTGGCAGGGTCCGACGCAGCTCACCGCCGGCGACAGCTTCGCGCTGCAGCTGATCATGCAGGCGGACCAACCGGTGGTCAGCCTGCCGCTGGCGATCGCTTTCGATCCGCGCGTGGTGCAGGTCGCCGACGTCAGCGAGGGGGGCTTCCTCAGGCAGAATGGCGGCGAGACCAGCTTCACCTATCGCGTCGACCCTGCCGGTCAGGTCCTGATCACCGGCACCCGTTCCGGTGACGGCGGTGCGACCGCACAGGATGTCGTCGCCACGCTCAACTTCCGCGCGCTGGCGCCCGGCGATTCACGCGTCGAGCTGATTACCGTCGCTCCGGTCGGTTCGCGCGGATCGGCGATCAGCGCCAGGCTGCCGCCGGCGCACCGCGTGATCGTCGTGCAGTGAGCGATGAAGAAGGCGCTTGTCAGGCCGCTGCCGACGCGTTTTTCGCTGCCGACGGGCGCGCGCGCGGCCGGCTTTTCGCTGATCGAGCTGCTCATCACCCTGGCCATCGTCGCCGTCCTCGCCGGGGTCGTCGTGCCGGTCGCGCAGACCACCATCCAGCGCGGCAAGGAACAGGAGCTGAGACTCGCGCTGCGCGAACTGCGTGCGGCCATCGACCACTACAAGCGGGCCGGTGACGAAGGACGTATCCGGACGGTGACGAGCAACAGTGGCTATCCGGCGAATCTGCAGATTCTGCTCGAGGGAGAGGTCGATCTGCGCGACCCCAAGGGGCGAAAAATCTATTTCCTGCGGCGGATTCCCCGCGATCCGCTGCATGCGGACACCCGCCTGCCGCCGGCCGACACCTGGGGAAAACGCGCTTACGCCAGCGACGCCGATAACCCGCGCGAGGGCGACGACGTGTACGACGTGTACTCGAAATCCGGCGGCGTCGGCTTGAACGGCGTGCCCTACCGGCAATGGTGAATCGTCATCGGCAGCGGCTGCGCGGGCGGGGTTTCACGCTGATCGAGTTGCTCGTCGTGTTGTCGATCATCGCTCTGCTGCTCACTCTGGCCGTGCCGAGGTACTTCAACAGCATCGATGTCTCGAAGGAGGCGGTGCTGCGCGAAAACCTGCATCTGGTGCGCGAGACGATCGACAAGTTCTACGCTGACAAGGGACGCTACCCGGACAGCCTCGACGAGCTGGTCAGCGAGAAATACCTGCGCTCGCTGCCCCACGATCCGATCACCGGCAGTACTCGCACCTGGTTGCTGATCGCGCCCGATTCGGTCGGCGTCGAGGGCCGGGTCTATGATCTTAAGAGCGGGGCCGCCGGCGCCACCCGCGACGGCCAGCCGTTCGCCGAACTGTAGCGATGGCGCGCGCTTGCCGAGGCCACCGCGAAGCCGGCTTCACTTACCTCGGGCTGCTGATCCTGGTAGCCATACTGGCGCTGGCGACCAGCGCCACGCTGACCCTGGGTGGCATCGTGCAAAGGCGGGAGGCCGAGGAGAGGCTTCTCGAAGTGGGTGACGCGTATCGGCGGGCGATTGCCAGCTACCTGAACAGCAGCCCGGCCGGCGACCGCCGCTACCCGGGTGCGCTCGCCGACCTGCTCAGGGACCCGCGCTATCCGGGCGTTCGCCGGCACCTGCGACGGCTCTATCCGGACCCGATCAGCGGCAGCAACGAGTGGGGTCTGGTCGCCGCGCCGGGTGGCGGAATCATGGGCGTGCATAGCCTTTCGAACGCGAAACCGATCAAGGTCGCCGATTTCGATCTGGAAAACGAGGCTTTCGAGGAGGCGACGCGCTATACGCAATGGGTGTTTGTCGTCCGCCTGGCGGGCCGAGGCAGCGGCGCGATTCCGCCACTGGGAGGCCGGCCGCTGACCCCCGCCCCGGCCTTGACGCCGCCATCGCCGGTGCCGGCAGCGGCCGCGACGTTCGCCCCGCCGGGCGGAACGGCCGCACCGTAAAGCTTGATCGCCGCAGCGTTCGCGCGCCTATAATCGGATTACCGTTGCATTCTTGCGGCATGGGCAGCATTCGCAGGGGAACATCATGAGTGACAGAGAGAATTCGCTGATCAAGCTGCAGGATCTCGCCAGTTTTCTGGACGCAGGCAGCTTCGACGACAACATGCAGCAACTCGCAGCAATTGCCGCGCGCGTGCTCAACTCCGAGAACTGCTCGCTGATGCTGCTCACCGAGACCGAAGACGAGGCGGGCGAGATGAACGACCTGTGCCTGCGCGTCTGCGGCAGCTGCGGTCCGCTGCCAGCCGCGGCCTACAAGGAGACCACGCGCACCGGCGAGGGAATTGCCGGGCGGGTGGTCGCCACTGGCAAGCCCTTGCTGATCGAGGACATCGAGCGCTCCGAGTTTGCGCAGTGGGCACGGCGGGCCAGTGACCCGCGCAAGAGTCTGCTTTCGTCGCCGATCGCCATCGATGGCAAGACCATCGGCGTGATCAATATCAGCGGGCACCTGCAAGGGCGCAGCTTTACCAGGGACGACCTGAGTCTGCTCGACGTCGTTGCGCTGTTCGTCGGCAAGGCGATCCAGGTGGTGCAGCTGCAGAACATCCTGAAGTCGCGCTTCACCCAGATGGCACTGATGCAGTTCGCCGAGAAGGACATTGGCAGTGCACTGGAGTGTGCCGTGGCCAATCCTGACCAGGTGGCCAGAATCCTTGCCAAGTCTTTCTACAAGGAGATGACGCGCGCCGGTTTCGGCTCGAGCCAGATCATCAATGCCGCTTCGGAGATCGTTGGCCAACTGAGTGGCAGCCTCAGCCGGCATAGCAAGCGGATCGAGCAGAACACGCCCGGATAGGCCGAGCAGGGACGGGTCGCCGCGGTAGCAGGGTGGTTTCCGAATTCCCGGGGAGCAACGCGTTCCCATAGCGTTTGCGTACGCTTGCCGGTTCTCATCCTCCTGGTTTGCCGCCGTTTTCCTGCGCCAGGGCCATGTGCGCTTGGCCGGTGATGAATGCTGATCAACGCAACGCAGATCCCAACGCAGATGCTCGACGCGTGTCGGAATTCTTTACACTGTAATGTTGTTATTTGGGAGGGTCGAGCTTCCGATGCCTTCAATCCATTGAATAGAAGGAAGTTATTTAACCATCTTCCCGAAGTGGCATAAATGCTGCTTGTTGCTAAGGGCACGCTACAGGTCTGTTTTGTTTTGACTGGCGAGCGTGTGCTTACAATCATGGAGGAGATGAAGATGGTTAAGTGCAGAACGATGGTGATGGCCGCCTTGGTTCCGACGCTGTTCTCAGTCAGCGTTCCAGCAAGTGCGGGCCTTGTTTTTGGTACGTCGGCCCGCACCCAGTTTGACGGCTTTGTTGCCACGCTAGGCGATACCTACGAAAGCTTCGACGGGTTTCCCGGGCAAACCAACCTGACCACTCAAGTACCGGGCGTCACTTTCCGCACGACGGCGGACGGCTTCGGGTTTGGTTCCTTCCGTCCCCCGGTCGACCTTGAGGTCAACGTGATATGCAGCCCTGCGAACCCGTTTTCCAGTTCTTGTGGCAGCTCAGAAACCGACCATCTGATCGGTGGCGTCAGAGCCGGAGGCATCACTGACGGTCAGTCGGTCTATGAGATCGTCTTTGCCACGGGACAACTCAGGGCCGGACTCACCAGAACGATGAATACCTTTGCTCTGACCCGGTTCTTTAGCGGAACGACGCTGCTTGCGGAGCACCAGAGCACCACTGGCGAAGAATTTGTCGGCTTCCTCACCGATGCCTTGAACCCGATAACGCGCATCGAGATCGACGGGCTTATTCATCCAAATGCCACCGGGTCCATCTATCAAGTGGGCTATTCGGACGACCTCTACTTCGGCAGTGTCGCGGAGAACACGGGCGGTGGCGGCAGCACTCCTGAACCGGCGACCTGGCTGTTGGCCTTGCCGGCTTTGCTGGCGATGCGTCGCAAGTTGCTCACCTGAGTCGCTGGCGAGTGAGTGCCCATCGAGGGCACTTCCTTCCCTGCGACTTCAACGGCACGGGCGCCTCGCTCTGACTTGGCGTCGGCACCGTGCTCGGAAAACGCACACGTCACACCTGCAAGGCACTCCACGGCAACGGCATCGCGGCAGCAGCAGGCGAGACCGGCGGGTAGGGCGACGACCTTGTTCGGAACGCCTTGCTACTCGCCGAATTTCTGGCCGATCAGTGCCCAGGCATCGTTGAATCCACTGCCAACACCCCAGCCCAGGTTGCGCCCGGTTGCCCTGATCTCGCCCAGTTCGACGAGGAAGTGCTCGCGCTTGGCTTCCGGCAAGGTCATGACGGTGGTCAGCGCCTGCTCGAACATGCGCACCAGGGCGTCGAAATACTCCTGGTCGGCAACGCCAACTTCGGTGCTGAAACCGACGGCGTGCCGGCAGTAGAAGATCATCAGTTCGGCCAGACCCTCGGGGTCGCCAACCACCCGCTGGTAATCGGCAAGCGGTTTCTGCGCGTTGGCGACCGAATAGCTCTGGTTGCTGAACACGTCCGGCCACAGCCAGCGATCGATGATCGTCTTGTACGGTTTCAGGGCATCGCTCCCGAGCCCGAAACGGGAGTGCATGAAAGTCTGATTGTCCTTTCTGGCGGCGTACAGATCCTCGATCAGACCCAGCAGGTCGGCACGGTCGAAATCCTTCAGGGTGGCTTTGACGTCGCTCCACGTTGGTGGTTTCTTGCTGTTCACCATTGCGTTCTCCTTCTGCTGAATGCCTCGCCGGGCGCGCGCTGACGATCGGGCATTCTCCTGGTGAAACGCGCAGCGCCTCGTCCCATAGTAGACGTTTTTTTACCGCAGACATTTCTTCTGCCGGTGGCTTCAACGTCCATTCCGTGTTCAGCGAGCCAGGCGGCGCGCTTCCCATCACCGGGGGACGGTCGTCTGCGCGCCTTCGTCAGGGGTCGGATCAGCCACGCGATCAGACCGAGGAGCGCGCGTGCGCCTGCTTGCATCCGGCGCCGGTATGGCTACCTGCTCGTTGCCAGTGGCGTAAAGCGCGCCTGCTCGGCTGGCTGGCCGGGCAGCGTGAGCGTCACGACGACCTTCATGTCCGGTGTCGACGCGTACTTGGCGAAGCCTTTCAGGCGGTTTCCACCGTCGGCAGCCAGGGTCACCGTGGCCTTGATCTTGCCCGCCAGGAGCGTTGCCGTCGCCCTCGCTCCGGCCGTCGGAATGGCGACGCCGTCATGGTCCGAGACATGCAGAACGATAGGGTTTTCGCGCACCTCCCGGCTGTCGGTGGCGACCACCAGTTCAAGGTGATAGGGACCGGCGACGCGCAACTCGCCGCCGTTGGGTGCCTTCTGGGTCGCCAGAACCTCGTCGGTGTGGGCGAGCGAATTCTCGCTGGCGACGAGGAAAGCCACGCTGGCGAGCGAGAGAAAGAGAGTCCTGATTGGCGACATGGCTGGCTCCTGGCAGGGGGTAGATGCCCGTAAACCTTCGGTCGTCTCCGCGCCGTAGGTGACCCCGGCCTCAGCGCCTCAGTGGCGCGCGTAGACGCTGGTCGATCCGTTGCGCTCAACCAGCAGGGTGTCGTAGGGAACCGGGCGCGGGCTCTCCATTCCCGGCGATCCTGCCGGCATCGACGGCACCGCGAGTCCGAGGGCTTTGGGCTTGTCCTTGAGCAGGCGCTTGATGTCCGCCGCCGGGACGTGGCCTTCGATCACGTAGCCGTCGACCTTCGCCGTGTGACACGAGCCCAGTTCCTCCGGCATGCCCAGCGTCTTGCGATTGGCGGGCACGTCGTCGATATCGTGGGTGGTCACGGCGAAGCCATTCTCGCGCAGATGGTCGACCCAGCCGCCACAACAGCTGCAGGCGGCGTTCTTGTAAACCTCGACGCGCGGGGCGCTCTGGGCGAACGCGCCGGTGGCGGAAAGCAGCACAAGGGCGAAGAAGAGGCGAATCAGCGTCATGGCAGGATCTCGTTGGGTGGCCGGGGTGCGGCAGAAGAGGAGGTCAGGGACCGCGGCGGCTTGCGGCCAGCGTGCGTTGGCGAAGGAAAGGCGACGGGTGAACGCTTGCGAAATAGGCATTTTGCGCAGGGCAAGCGTACCGCAAGCTGACAGCGAGATTACATTTTCGTAATTCTTTGCTCCAGGCATTTCAAGGCGTGCAGTTGAGCGCACAATCCACCGCTTTGCGACCCACAGGTTTCACGATGAAGATTCTTCTCGTCGAAGACGAACCCAAGACCGGTGATTACCTGAGACAGGGCTTGAGCGAAGCCGGCTTCGTCGTCGACCTGGCGCGCGATGGTGCCGATGGCCTGCATCTGGGCAAGACGAACGAGTACGATCTGGCAATCCTCGATGTGATGCTGCCCAGCCTGGATGGCTGGCAGGTGCTGGCGGGAATGCGCAGCGCCGGCATTGGCATACCGGTCTTGTTTCTGACGGCTCGTGATCGCGTCGAGGATCGGGTGAAAGGCCTCGAGCTGGGCGCCGACGACTACCTGGTCAAGCCCTTTGCCTTCGCCGAACTGCTTGCCCGGGTGCGCACACTGCTGCGCCGCGGGACGTCGAGCAAGGAAGCGGAGCTGATGCAGGCCGCCGACCTGCAGCTCGACCTTCTCCGCCGTCGGGCCAGCCGCGGCGGGCGGCGCATCGACCTTACGGCGAAGGAGTTTGCGCTCCTTGAACTGCTGCTGCGCCGGCGCGGCGAAGTCCTGTCGCGCTCGCTGATCGCCTCGCAGGTCTGGGACATGAACTTCGACAGCGACACCAACGTCATCGATGTCGCCGTGCGCCGACTGCGCGCGAAAGTCGACGACGACTTCGAGCCCAAGCTGATCCGCACCGTGCGTGGCATGGGCTACGTGCTCGAGGTCGACTCGCGGTGAGGAGGCGACGTCGATGAACCGCTCTGTCTTCTACGCCTTGCTGGCCGCCGTTCTGTTCGGCGCCAGCACTCCGGTCGCCAAACTGCTGGTCGGCGACGTGCAGCCGCTCCTGCTTGCCGGTCTGCTCTACCTCGGTAGCGGTATCGGGCTGAGTGTGGCGCGGCTGATTCGCGATCGGCGTTGGCAGCCTTCAGGTCTGGCGCGCGCGGAATGGCCGTGGTTGCTCGGCGCCATGCTCTTCGGCGGCGTCCTCGGACCGGTCGCCCTGCTCTACGGGCTGGTGCACACCAGCGGGGCGACGGCGTCGCTGCTGTTGAATCTCGAAGCCGTTCTCACCGCGCTCCTCGCCTGGCTGGCCTTCAAGGAAAATGCCGACCGGCGCATCGTCCTCGGCATGCTGGCCATCGTCGCCGGCGGCGTGCTGCTCTCGTGGCCGACCGGCGACACCGGGCAGGACAGTTGGCTTGGCCCGCTGGCGATCAGCGCTGCCTGCCTGTGCTGGGCGATCGACAACAATCTCACGCGCCACGTCTCCGCGTCCGACGCCCTGTTCATTGCCGGCAGCAAGGGTCTCGTCGCCGGTGGCGTCAACACGCTGCTGGCGCTGGCTCTGGGGATGACGCTACCCGGTGTGGCGACACTGATCCCGGCGATGACCCTCGGCCTGCTCGGCTACGGGGTGAGCCTGGTGATGTTCGTGCTTGCCCTGCGCGGCCTCGGCGCTGCGCGTACCGGCGCCTATTTCTCGACCGCACCGTTCATCGGCGCCGCCGTTGCGCTGCTCCTTCTCGGCGAGTCCACTTCGCCGGTGTTCTGGGCCGCGGCGGCGTTGATGGGCGTCGGCGTCTGGCTGCACCTCACCGAGCAGCACGGCCACCAGCACACCCACGACGACCTGCAGCATGCCCACAGCCATCGTCACGACGAGCATCACCAGCACCCACATGACCCCGGCTGGGCCGGCGACGAGCCGCACAGTCATCACCACCGGCACCTGCCGATGGCGCACAGCCATCGCCACTTCCCCGATATCCACCATCGGCACGAGCATTGATTGGTCGGCAAGGGTAGCGACGTCGTAGGGGCGCCGCCCCGCAGGGGCCGCAAGCTTGTCCATACTGCCAAGGCACCGCCGGGCAGCGAGTGCCCGCTGCAGCACTGACTCAGGCATGCCACCCCGGCATTCCTCGCCGGGGTGCTATCGGTAACGGTAATTCCGGGGGCTCGGGTTGTTATTGATGATAGTCGTAGTCGTGTCTGGCTCGCGCATCCCGCACGCCGAATACATGCGCCGCTTCGCCGCTCCGATTGTCGCGCCAGTCGAACTATTGGACCCTGCTGCGAGGTCGTAGCTCCACTGCGCTCTTTCGCAGTCCTGACTACGCCTCGATTCCGCTCGCAGTTCGTCGTCTCTACGCTCATATCGTTGCTCAGCGTCTGAAACCATTTGCCACTGCTTCTCGGTAACCGCCAAGCTCTTGGCTTTGCTGAAGTCGCGTGTAGCCAGTGCTTCGGCGACTTTCGCATCGAGCATGCTGGTTTCGCGATCCCGTGTCCTGGCGACCTCCCGAGGGTTCGGGTAGACCTGCACCGACCCTTGAAAAACTTGCTGTTCGCGATCCCCGCCGGAGCAAGGGGCATCGGAGAAAGCTGTTCCGCCTGACGGGGTTTTGCATTTGTAGTATGTCTGCCCGATGGCCGTCGACGACATGGCAACACTCACGACCAACAGGGCGGCAGCGGCTTTCAATTTCCATCCTTTCAGTACGTGTAATGGCCTGTTTCGTCTGTATAGCATGGCCGCGAGTTTCAAAGCAAGCGACCGGTATCGGCGCTACCAATCAGGCGTCCGGAGGCACGCCGGGTATTTTCGTCGGCGGAATGGGCTTGGCAGGATTGATTCGGATTGCTCGAATCCGCCTACGATTTGCCGACTTTTTCGCAGACGACAAAAAGCCCGACCTTGTGAGCCGGGCTATCTGCTTGATTTTCTTGGTGGGTCGGGTGAGGCTCGAACTCACGACCAATGGATTAAAAGTCCAGTGCTCTACCGACTGAGCTACCGACCCCCGAGGAGGGCCGAATTATAGGCAAGGGGCAGATGCCTGTCAATGCTGTGGTGGATCGATTGGCGCAACAGATGCCGTCCCGTGGCGCCGACGAAAAAGGGCCCTGCGAAGGACCCTGTGACGCCGATACGGCGGATTCGTCGGAGCCGGGCGCCGCTTCGCGCGATAATGCCGGCTGCTGGGCAGGTCTCTGCCTGCAACCGATTTCCTCCTGCCGGGTCTATTCCCGCTGCTGCCACCCGAACCCGTTCCTGGAAGCCCAATGGATCCCTTGACTCATGCTCTGCTCGGCGCCACCGCCGCACAGGTCGCCCTTGGCCCGCGCCTTGGCCGCCAGGCGTGGCTGCTCGGCGCCGTCGGTGGCGTGCTGCCCGATGCCGACATCGTGATCCGGAGTTCGGCAGACCCCTTGCTGGCGATTCAGTACCATCGCCACTTCACGCACGCCCTGGCGTTCATTCCGGTGGGTGGCATCGTCGCCGCCCTGCCGTGGCTGGCGCGGCAGGCTCATCGTCCGAACTGGCGGCCGATCGTCGCGGCGACGACCATCGGCTACGCCACCCATGCCGTTCTCGACGCCTGTACCAACTACGGAACGCACCTGCTCTGGCCGTTCTCGCCGCTGCGCGTCGCCTGGAACTGGATCACCACCATCGGCCCGCTGCTGACGCTGATGCTGCTCGTCGGGCTGGTCTTCGCCGTCCGCCGCGGCGCGCGACTTCCGGCGGCCGTGGCGCTGCTGCTCAGCGTTGCCTACGTCGGCACGGCGGCCTGGCAGCGCGAGCGCGCGCTCGAGATGCAGGTGCGCATCGCCGCCGCCCGCGGCCATCCGCTCGATCGTGCCGAAATGTTCCCGACCGTCGGCAATCCGCTGCTCTGGCGATCGGTCTATCAGTCCGGCGAAACGCTGTACACCGACCGGCTGCGCGTGGTGAGCCGCGCCGCGACGCGCTGGAAGGAGGGCAGCACGGTCGACCTTCTGCTGGAGAAGGATCTGCCGCCGCCGGCGCTCGCCGATGAACGTGTCCGCCGCGACTACGCGCGCTTCAGCTATTTCTCCGCCGGCTGGGTGGCGCGCGCCAGCGCCGACCCGAGCGTCATCGGCGACGCGCGCTACTCGCTGCGGACAGACGGCTTCGAGCCGATCTGGGGCGTCCGCTTCCACCCCGGCACGGCGACGCCCACCGAGTGGGTCGATCGGACGATCAAGAACCGCGTGCCGATCAGCGAGCTGTGGCGGGAGCTGACGGGGACAGCAGCCGGTTACATGGCCGTGCCGCTGGCGCGCAACTGAGCGCGCCGACCGGCCGGTCGATCGCCGAGATTGCCGGCTGACGGCAGGGCAGCGCTTGCGCCATGGTGCGGATGGCACGACGGTGAATCGTCACCCCTGGCGGGAGAGAAATCAGCGAAAATCGGCGAGCTGACTTTGACTGTCAGCATCACAAATCCTTGCCCAAGGCCCTCTGGATTTTTCATCCTTCATCGGTGCCGTGGGCGCGTGAAACCGAACTCAAGATTTTTCGAACATGGAGGCGAAATGGACAGCAGATTTTCAGTCTGGGGAGGCCGCGGACTCCTTGCTTTCACGGTCCTGTTGCTTGCCGCCTGCGCCGGTTACAGCGGCAGCAATCTCCAGCCGGGTGTGGCGACGCTTGCCGACGTCGTGGCTTCCATGGGCGAGCCGGCGATGAGCTGGAAGGATGCCGATGGAAGCGAGCAACTGGCTTACCCGCGCGGGCCGGCCGGCACGCAGACTTTCATGGCCTTTGTCGGCCCGGATGGCAAACTCCAGCGCATCGACAAGGTGCTGAACGCCGCCCATTTTGCGCGTGTCCAGGGCGGAATGACCAAGGATCAGGTGCTGCGCATCCTGGGTCCCTCGGGATCGCAATGGACGCAGTTCTACGCGCGCAGCAATCAACTCGCCTGGTCATGGCTGTTCTGCAACAGCTGGAATCAGCAGGAATTCTTTGACGTCATGTTCGATGCCAGTACCGGCATCGTGCATTCGACGGGGCAGCATCCGAATCTGGGCGGGCGAGACGGCAGTCAGCCGCCCTGCGGGCAGTGACGAAAACCCTCGCGCGTCGCATCGTCGGTGGGGCGCGAGCGTCCCCGCCCCCGGTTACCCGCTATCGCCAGCGTTGAACGAGCTGATCGGCGAGATCGGTCAGTTCCGACGCGATCACGTCCGGGACAGGAACTTCTGCTGCGGGCAGAATGGCGTTGTGAGGACGGGTAACGAGTGCGCCACGGCAGCCAGCGGCCTGGGCGCCGATCGTATCCCACAGGTGGCAGGCGACAAGGCACAGGTCTGACGTCTCGACGCCCAGTTGCTCGGCCACCAGGCGGTAGGTCTCGGGGGCTGGCTTGAACCTGCGCACCGACTCGACACTGAAAGATTGCTCGAAGAACCCGCCGATCCCGGCGCGCTCAAGCGGCGTCGGCGAAGACGCGCTCGCCGAGTTGGTCAGCGTGACGAGCCGGAATCCCGCGTCGCGCAGCCGGCTGAGCGCCGGAACGGCGTCGGCATGCGCCGGCATTGCGCTCATCCGCTTCTTCAGTTCGTCGATGTCGCCGTCGGCGACGCTTACCCCGTGGATCGACGCCACCATGCGCAGGCTGCCGACGCCCAGTTCGCCGAACGGCGTGTAGAGGCCCGAGAGCGTCATTGTTTGCGAGTAGAGGATCAGTTGCGCAAACCACTCCCTGAGAACGGCCCGGTCGCCGAAGACGCGATCAAACAGGGGTTCGAGCGTGGTGATGTCGAGCAGCGTCTCATTGACGTCGAAAACGATGATCGAAGGGGGTTTGTCGTGGGACATGGGGCATCCTTTGTCAGTTTGTCGGTGCGGGTCGCAACATCGGGAATGTCGGTTTTCTGACGGCCCACTTCAACGCGACCGCTACGGAAGACGGAGGAGTCAGGACGGTCGATTGTAGCCCGCCGACGGGTGGACCAGAAGGACGAGTCAAGCCGGTTCGTCCTTGTCAAAGCTCGAACGTGCAAGACGCTGGCGGATTTTCTGCCAGGCTTCACCAAGCCGCGGCGCTTTCAGCACCAGTCAGTCGAGTGTAGCGCTGCATTCTTGATGAGACTTTTGGCGACCGCTGAAAGCAGGGCGAAAACCCTGTAGTGGCCGAAGTTCGCAGGGTCCCTGCCGGGGTGGCCCTCGTCGCCACCACTGGCGCTCATCCCCCCACGCCGTCATTGCGAGGAGGCGAAGCCGACGCGGCAATCCAGGGGTTTTGCTCTTCACGTGGTCGATGCGGCGGAAGATAGTCAGAGGATGAAGCTGGATTGCCGCGTCGGCTACGCCTCCTCGCAATGACGAGCGGGCTGGCGTGTTGCCGCCTTCCCGACGAGTCTTTCAGCATCCCCGACAGCCGCTTGAAACCAAGTCGCCGCGGGCATTCTTGTGTTCCCTGCTGCGTGCAACACTACCCTGCTGTAGCGCGGCATTCTTGATGAGGCTTTTGGCGCCCGCTGAAAGCAGGGCGAAAACCCTGTAGTGGCCGAAGTTCGCAGGGTCCCTGCCGGGGCGGCCCTCGTCGCCGCCACTGGCGCTCATCCCCCCACGCCGTCATTGCGAGGAGGCGAAGCCGACGCGGCAATCCAGGGGTCTTGCGCTTCGCGTGGTCGATGCGGCGGAAGATAGTCAGAGGATGAAGCTGGATTGCCGCGTCGGCCACGCCTCCTCGCAATGACGTGCACGCGGCTGCGGCGCTGTATTTCCGACGCGACTTTCAGGACGCCGGACAGCCGCTTGAAACCATGTCGCCGCTGGCATGCTTGTATTCCCTGCTGCGTGCAACACCACACTAGGTCTTCGGAGCGAAATCCGAGGCGTCATGGCGCTCGTGCAGCTGCCCTGAAGGCTCGCCCCAGTTGCGGTTCACCCTGCATCCGCGCTGGACGGCGGGGCGCTCAAGGATCTCGTCGGCCCAGCGGCGCAGGTTGATGTAGCTTTCGACCTGCAGAAACTCGCCCGCGCCATAGGCCTTGCCGAGCACCAGGTTGCCATACCAGGGCCAGGTGGCGATGTCGGCGATGGAGTATTCGTCGCCGCCGAGATAACGGTGCCCCGCCAATTCGCGGTCCAGCACGTCCATCTGGCGTTTCACCTCCATCGTGAAACGGTTGATCGGGTACTCGTATTTCTCGGGCGCGTAGGCGTAGAAGTGCCCGAACCCGCCGCCCAGATAGGGTGCCGAGCCCTGCAGCCAGAACAGCCAGTTCATGACCTCTGTGCGCGCCGCGGCGTCCCTGGGGAGGAAATGGCCGAATTTCTCGGCCAGATAGAGAAGGATCGCTCCGGACTCGAAAACTCGACTGCCGGTCTCGGTATCCAGGAGCGCCGGGATTTTCGAGTTGGGATTGACTTCGACGAAGCCCGTCGAGAACTGCTCGCCGTCGCCAATCCGGATCAGGTGGGCGTCGTATTCCGCGCCCGTCTCGCCGAGAGCCAGCAACTCTTCGAGCAGGATGGTGACCTTCTGGCCATTCGGCGTGCCCATCGAATAGAGCTGTAACGGATGTCTGCCGCGCGGTAGCACGGCCTCGTGCGTGGGCCCGGCGATCGGACGGTTGGTCTTGGCCCATTTCCCGCCATTTTCGGCGTCCCAGGTCCAGACCCTCGAGGGTTGGTATTTGCTGGTGTCAGACATGATCCTGAATTCCTTGATGTTTGTTAAGCGCTTGCTCGATCCTGCGTCGCGGCCAACTGTTCCAGAATGCGCCTGTAGTTTTCGACCCCGTGCGCACCGGAGTAGGTGGCGACGCTTGCAGATCATTGCCGGTACGCCGCGAACGCCCTGGTTCAGCCAGTAGTCTTCGGCATGGCTCAGCGGCCGCGCGTCGCTGTCAAGTGATCGACTGCCTGAATCGAGGGGCTTAAATATAGACGGATTAAACCGATTGGCCAGCACAATCTTTGTCGACGGCAAACTGAGCGAGTGCCGGGACGCGTCAGCGCAACCAGCGCTGCGCCGTCGAATGTGCCGCTGCTGCGCGGGGGGCGGGGCGGCGTCCTCGGCGCGAAGACCGTCGCTTGACGAGCGAGTGGCAAGTGCTAGCCTATGCTTTTCCTTGTACCGGAGACTGCGATGAAAATGCGACAACTGGGCCGCGACGGCCCGCAGGTATCGGCGCTGGGTCTGGGTTGCATGGGCATGAGCGATTTCTACGCCGGGCGCGATGACGGCGAATCGATCGCCACCATCCACCACGCACTCGATCTGGGCATCAACTTTCTCGACACTTCCGACATCTACGGCCCGCATACCAACGAGGAACTGGTCGGGCGGGCGATCAAGGGGCGGCGAAACGAGGTCTTCCTGGCGACCAAGTTCGGTATCCTGCGCGACCCGAACGATGCGTCGATGCGCGGATTCGACAGCCGCCCCGAGTACGTGCGCAGTGCGGTCGAAGGCAGTCTGCGGCGCCTCGGTGTGACGACCATCGACCTCTATTACCAGCATCGGGTCGACCCCAGGGTGCCGATCGAGGACACGGTCGGCGCGCTTTCCGAACTCGTCCACGCCGGCAAGGTGCGCTACCTCGGCCTGTCCGAAGCGTCCGCCAGCACGCTCGAACGCGCCTGCCGGGTGCACCCCGTCACTGCCTTGCAGAGCGAGTATTCCTTGTGGTCGCGCGACCCCGAGGCGGAGGTGCTGGCGGCGTGCCGGCGGCTTGGCGTCGGCCTGGTTCCGTACAGCCCGCTCGGCAGGGGCTTTCTCACCGGTGCGCTCACGCGACCCGAGGATTTCGCTGCCGACGACTACCGGCGTTCGAGCCCGCGCTTCCAGGGTGAGAACTTCGCGCGCAATCTGGCGCTGGTCGACCGGGTCCGGGCGCTGGCCGCCGAGGTCGGCTGTACTCCGGCCCAGCTCGCGCTGGCGTGGGTCCTTGCGCAGGGCGACGACATCATCCCGATCCCCGGTACCAAGCGGCGCAAGTATCTCGACGACAACGTCGGCGCGCTCGCCGTTCGCCTGACGCCCGCGCATCTGGCTGCGCTCGACGAGGCCTTCCCGTTCAACGCCGCCGCCGGCGAACGCTACCCGGCGAACATGATGAGCGCCGTCAATCGCTGAGCTTCGCGCCGACGAGTCGCGGCGCACCGCCGGCAGCTCGCTGGCGTTCCCTACGGTCGGTGCCGCGAGTATTTCGTAATGAACCTGAATGAGGTACGATCGACCTGTTTTCAGCTCTGTGCCGCCCATGTCAAACCTTGCCAACAATGGAGTTTCCAATGCCTTGTTCAGCCGAACGCTGAGCGGCGTGCTGGCGCTGCTCTTCGGACAGCCGGGAAACTCTTTCTACACGCGCGAAATCGTCCGGCGCGTGGGGACTGGCGGTAGCCAGGTCCACAAGGACCTGGAGCGCCTGACCGGCGCCGGACTGATTCTCCGCGAGCCGCGCGGAAACCTCGTTTTCTATCGCGCCAATCCAGACGCGGCGGTGTATCCCGAACTCGTCGGCCTGGTCGGCAAGTCCTTTGGAATTGCCGACCGACTGCGCGCTTGTCTCGAGCCGGTCGCGAGCCGCATTCAGTGCGCGATCGTTTTTGGTTCGGTAGCCAGACGAGAGCAGCGTGCCGACAGCGACGTCGACCTGCTGCTTATCGGCGAAGTGCGCCTCTCCGAACTGGCCGTTCCCCTGCACGCGGCAGAGGAAGCGCTTTGCATGCGGATATCGCCGACGCTGATGAGCGTCGAGGAGTTCCGGCGCAAGCGTCAGAATGACGACTACTTCCTGAAGAACGTCCTGGCGGGTGAACTGATTACGCTTTGGGGCGCGCTTGACCCGACGGTGGCGCCGTGAGCGCTCTTGAAATCCTCGTGCGTATCGGCCAGCTCAAACTGGAACCGCCTTCAGACGACGAAATCGCCACTGCCCTGCGCAAGGCTGCCATCTACCTGGCCGACGCGGCATTCCCTCGCTGAGTCCGCCGGGCCGTTTCATGCTTGCCTACGACGCCGCACGCGCTCTGGCTTTTGCTGCCTTGCGCGCCAGCGGCTACCGCCCCGATAGCGGGCGCGGCCATCGGGCCGTGGTTTTCCAGACCCTGGCGATCACCGTCAATGCCCCGCCGCAAGTCTGGATCACCCTCGATCGCTACCATACCCGGCGCAACGCGTCCGAATATGGAGGCATGGTCGAAGCCAGCGCCGGCGAGGCTGATGACCTGCTGGCCACGGCTCGCGCGCTTCAGGATCTGTTGCGAAACTGGCTGGCGAGCCATCGTCCGGCTGCTCTGTCCTGATTGAGCAGCGTCGCGCATGAACGAGCAGGTGACCCCCCTCGGGGAGCTTGAACAAACGAACCATTTGGGGGAGTCTATGGTTACGAAGGCGAGAGCTGGTGGGCCAGTACTTGCGCCCGGCCCGTGTTCGCTACGGGATATATGTGCTCGGCAATACCGATCCCCAGCGACAATGGAAAGAGCCAGACAGCGGTGACCTGATCGGTTTTGACGAGTTGGTGAGACGCGTCGTGGCACGAGCAGCGGCCCTGCAGACGAAGTTAGCAGAAGAGGTGGATGCACTGGCGGTGATCGCTATCGACTTCTCGGATCCCAGGCAGCGCGGGCGACCAGTGACCGAGGCTGCCGCCGCTTCGTGAGCAAACGCTCAAGCGCCGGCGTGACGGCACTCAGGTTTGGGCCGCGGAGTGTGTCGGGCGCGCGCCGGGGCGACAAATGCCCGGGTCAGTCGATCGGCGTCTCGACCGAGTCGGCGAACAGCAGCTCTTGCTGCCGCGCTGGCGCACGATCCGCGGCAGCACGGCGCGTCGACAGCGCACTGACGCGTACCCCGAGCAGGCGCAGCCTGCGGTCGAGCGGCACGCGGCGCAGGCATTCGCCGGCGGCGCGGCGGATCGCCTGCGCGTCGTCGATGGCGGCGGGCAGGGTCAGGTCGCGGGTGACGGTCTGGAAGTCGGCGAAACGCAGCTTGACGCCGATCGTCCGCCCCTGGTAGGCCTTGCGGCGCAGGTCCTCGGCGACCTGCGTGCATAGCGCGGTGAAAATTCCGCCCAGCGTCTGGCGATCGGCGCGCGGATGAAGGTCGCGTTCGAAGGTCGTTTCGCGGCTGATCGATTTCGGCTCGGACGAGGTGCTCAGCGGTCGTTCGTCGATGCCGTGCGCGGCGGCAAGCAGCCAGCTGCCGTAGCTGCGGCCGAAGTGCTGCTGCAGGAAAGTGGCGTCGGCTTGCGCCAGATCGCCGATGCAGTGGATGCCCAGCGTCGCCAGCCGCGCGCTGGCTTTCGGGCCGATGCCGTTGATCTTGCGCGCGGCCAGTGGCCAGATGCGCTGCGTCAGGTCCGCCGCGTTGAGCAGCGTCAGTCCGTCCGGCTTGTCGAGATCGGAGCCGATCTTGGCGAGCAGCTTGTTGGCGGCGACGCAGATCGAGCACGACAGCCCGGTGGCGGCGCGTACGGCGTCCTTGATGCGCTGCGCGAGGGCGCGCGTGTCTTCGGCGAGCGCGCTCAGGTCGATGTAGATTTCGTCGATGCCACGGTCTTCGATCTGGGGCGCGACCTGCGCGACGGCGGCCTTGAAGAGGCGCGAGTAGTGCCGGTAGGCGGCAAAATCGACCGGCAGAAGGATTGCCTCGGGTGCCAGTCTGGCCGCCTTCATGATTCCCATCGCCGAAAAAACGCCCAGGGCGCGCGCTTCGTAGGTGGCGGTGGTGATCACGCCGCGGCCGGCGTAGTCGCGCAGGCGCGCAAAACGCCGCTCGCCGTCGGCGAGCAGCAGCGGCTGCTGCGCACGACTGCCGCCGATGACCACCGGCAGGCCGCGCAACTCCGGGTAGCGCAGCAACTCTACGGAGGCATAGAAAGCGTCCATGTCGAGATGGGCGATACGGCGCTGCGGCGGCGTATCGCGCGGTGCGCCAGCGGCCGGCATCAGTAGAGCAGGAAGGCCTTGCGCGCGTCTTCCCAGGCGTCTTCGTCGGCACGGGTCAGCGCGTCGAGGTCGGCCGGGGTTGCCGCCGGGTCGTCGACCCATTCGCGCAGCAGCGGCGAGCCGTTGATCAGGTCGATGGCCAGGCGCTGGTGTTCGTATTCGTAGGCGAAATCGCGCCACAGGGGGTAGTCCGGCTGCACCTGTCGCAGCGCCTTGAAGGCCAGGCTCTGCAGGCGCCACGGGCGGAACCAGGCGTGCTGGTAATGGACGTCGTCGACGTGGATCTGTATTCCCTGGCAGAGCCTGCCGGCGTGCTTGTGGAAGGTCGGTTCGAACCAGCAGGCGCGCAGCCGGCAGCCGAGCAGCCAGTCCGGCGCCAGTGCGTTCATGGTCCTCAGCAGCTGGCCGGCGTCGATATCGGGAGCGCCAAAAAGCTCCAGTGGGCGAGTCGTTCCGCGCCCTTCGGAGAGTGTCGTCCCTTCGAGCAATACGGTGCCGGCGTAGCAGCGCGCCATCGACACGTTCGGCGCGTTCGGGCTGGGGTTGATCCAGCTGCGCTGGCCGCCTGGCCAACCGTAGCCGGGCGCCGCGGCGGGTGCCCAGCCGTGCATGGCGATGACCGTGCAGTCGACGTCGAGGTCCAGCGTGGCGATGAACCAGCTCGCCAGTTCGCCCATCGTCAGGCCGTGGCGCATCGGCAGCGGTCCGGCGCCGACGAAACTTTCCCAGCCCGGGCGCAGCAGCAATCCCTCCAGCGGGCGGCCGGCCGGGTTCGGGCGGTCGAGTATCCACACCTCCTTGCCGTGCTCGGCCGCGGCTTCGAGCAGGTAGCGCAGGGTGGTGATGAAGGTGTAGATGCGGCAGCCAAGGTCCTGCAGGTCGATCAGCAGGACGTCGAAGCTGTCGATCATCGCCGGCGTCGGACGGCGCACGTCGCCGTACAGGCTGAACACCGGGATGCCGTGCTCCGGGTCGACGAAGTCGGGCGATTCGACCATGTTGTCCTGCTTGTCGCCGCGCAGACCGTGTTGCGGCCCGAACGCCGCGCTCATCCGCAGGTCGGGCAGCGCGGCCAGGGCGTCTAGGGCGTGTGTCAGGTCGGCGCTGACCGACGCCGGGTGGGCGACGAGTGCGATACGGCGGCCGAGCAGCGGCTTGCGCAGCTGTGCCTCCTTGAGCAGGCGGTCGAGTCCGAAGTCGATGGCGGGCATGCGACTTTCCTTCAGGCAGGGGACGACGGGGACGAAGACGACCGCGGCGGCAGTTCGAGGGCGAAACCGTCGCGGCGGTGAAAGTCGGGCAAGGGCGCGGGGTGGCGCAGCGCCCAGTAGCTGTGGCAGCCATCGACGGTGTCGGCGGCTTCGACGACTGCCGCCAGACCCACCTCCAGCGTCGCTGCGGCCACCATCGGCGGCAGATCCGCGGGGGCAACTACGGCCTCGATCTCGAGCCGGCCGGCGAAGCGCCTGGCGACGATCTGGGGTGCGCTGAAGCACCGCACCGCTTCGTCTCGCTGCCGGTAGCCCGAGAAGGCATAGCTTGCCCATTGACCGGATGGCGAGAAGTTGAACTCGCGGTAGGCGGAATCGCCCGTGACGCCGACGAAGGCCTCGAAGCAGGTGTGCTCCCACAGGCCGTCGGTGCAGTCCGGCGTGCGCGGCTCCGGAATCAGCAAGCGCACCATGTCGCCGCGCAGGCACCAGGCGAGATCGAGATGCCCGTCGGCGCGCAGTACGGCGTGCACGTCGATGCTGCGCACGACGGGAGCGGGAGTGGCGGGATGCGGGCGCAGGGTCAGCGTGAATTCGCTCGGGAACATGGGGCGGAAGGGCGTCGTGGCAAGGTGATCGGCGGGGTAGCGCGTGGCGTGTTTCAGAAGCTGCGGGGGCTATGTTGGCGCAAGCCTTCGCGCAACGCAACGGCCGCGCCAGTCGGGGGCTGGAAGCGGCTTTCAGGCTTCCGGACAGCATTATTGTGTCAGTTATGTTTCCGTATTCCTAGAGGAGAAGACGAGTGATATCCACCACGCTGGCAGTGATGGTAAGGGCTGCAGCCTCAATTCCCAGGGCCGTCTCGACATGGCAAGACCATTAAAGTTCAATATTTGTGTCGGATAAAATGGCGATTGACTGGGCGCGAGAAAGAGGTAGATACTGCGCCTCGCAGCGCGACGGCGTTCAATAATCACACTACGGAGGTGCCTGTGTTCGGTATCCTGGGAATTGTACTATCGCTGGTGCTGCTGATCGCTCTCGCCTATCGCGGCTGGAACGTGATCATCATTGCGCCCATCTGCGCCATGGTCGGACTGCTCTTCGGCGGGCTCGATGCGCCGATCATCGCCACCTACACGCAGGTCTTCATGCCCGCACTGGGTAATTACCTGATCAAGTTCTTCCCGCTGTTCCTGCTCGGTGCGGTCTTCGGCAAGCTGATGGACGACTCCGGTTGCGCACGGACCATCGCCCACAAGATCGTCGAGTGGACCGGCAAGGAACGCGCGATCATCGCCATCATTCTCGCCTGCGGCGTCCTCACCTATGGCGGCGTCTCGCTTTTCGTCGTCGCCTTCGCGGTTTTTCCGGTCGCCATCCAGATGTTCCGTGAAGGCAACCTGCCGAAACGACTGATCCCGGCGGCCATAGCGCTCGGCTCGTTCACCTTCACGATGTCGGCATTGCCCGGTTCTCCGGCGATCCAGAACGCTATCCCGATGCCGTATTTCCATACCGACGCCTTCGCCGCGCCGGGTCTGGGCATCATCGCCGGGCTGGTGATGTTCGGTTGCGGCAGTGCCTGGCTGATGATGCGTGCGCGGCGCGCGCGCAATGCCGGCGAAGGCTACGGTGATGACGAGCCGGCCGCCGTCGCGGGCGACCCAGCGTCGATGCCCGCCGGTGACATGCCGTCATTCACGGTGGCGATCATCCCGGTTCTTCTGGTCCTGGTGCTCAACTTCATTTTCAGCAAGTACATCATCCCGGCGATGGACACCGACTACCTGGCGCTGCCCAAATACGGCAAGACGACGGTCTCCGCTGTCGGCGGCACCTGGGCGATCATCCTGGCGATGCTGATCGCCTGCGTGGTGCTGATTGCTCTGACCTGGAAGCGTTTCCGCAACGTTCGCCAATCGCTGACCGATGGCGCGCTCGGTTCGATGCTGCCGATTCTCAACGTCGGTTCCGAGGTCGCCTACGGCGGGGTGATCGCCAGCCTGGCATCGTTCATAATCATCAGGGACTGGCTGATGGCGCTCACCGACAATCCGGTTATTGGGCTGGCGATCGTGGTCAACGTCCTTGCCGGCATTACCGGATCGGCTTCCGGTGGCATGAGCATTGCGTTGCAGGCTGTCGGCCAGACCTACCTCGAGCTGGCGCAGGCGGCAGGCATCACCCCGCAAATCCTGCACCGCGTTGCCGCGCTCGCTTCGGGAGGCCTCGACGCGCTGCCACACAACGGGGCCGTGATCACCCTGCTGGCTATTTGCCGGTTGAATCACAAGCAGTCGTACTTCGACATCTTCATGGTCGCGGTGGCTTTCCCGCTGCTGGCGATGCTGCTGGTCATCGTTCTCAACGGCATGTTCGGCACTTTCTGAGGAGAACGCCGGTGCGCATTCTTTTCGCTTTCCTTGCCGCCTCGCTTGCCCTGGCGCCGCACTCCGGCGCGCAGGCGCAGGTGAGGGCGGACGAGCTGCGTTTGCTGGCTGCGGAGCTTCCGCCCTACACTTTCCAGATCCCGCCAGTCAGCGTTACCGAGACGCCTGGCGTCAAGCAAGGCTTCGTTTATGAGCTGGTGAGCGAAATGGCCAAGCGCGCCGGCCACAGCGGCGTCATCGAGTTCATGCCCTGGGACGCGGCGCAGCGGATCGCTCAAACGCAGCCGAACATCGGCATACTCGCCCTGACCCGCAGTCCCGAGCGGGAAGCCAAGTACAGCTGGCTGGCGAAGATCTACACCGACGATCTGGTCGTCGTCGGCGGCGCCGGCATCGATGTCTCGGGCCTGGACAAGGTCAAGGATCGCCCGATCGGGGTGCTCAGCAACTCTGGCGCCGAGGCACTGCTCGAGGAGCGAGGGTTCAAGCGCATCCGGCCCCATCGCGAAGAGTGGATGAACGCACGCCTGATGCAGCAACGGCGGATCGATGCCTGGCTCGCGCCGCGGCTGATGGTCATCTACGGCATGCGCGAAGTCGGCGCCAACCTCGAGGCGCTCAACTTTGGCGAGATCGTGCGCCAGAGCGAGATCTATCTCGCCGGATCGAAAGACCTGCCCGATGCCGAAGTGCAGAAATGGCGGAAGGCCCTCGAGGAGGTGAAGGCCGATGGCACCTACCAGCGCATTGCCGATCAATACAACCGCCTGAAGGTCGAGCCGATTCCTGATGACATGCGGCTGCGGTTCAGTCAGCCGGTCTGGGAGTAGGGGGTTGGCGCGCTCGCTCGTGGCGCGCCCCCGGCAATCTTCTGTTGCGTTTCTTTACGACCACGCAGGCGGCTCTGGCGAGCCTCGCCGGCCTCAGCAGCCGGCCAGTCCGTGCCCTTCGCACAGGACCCGCTTGACGTAGGCGAGCACGATCCACAGCCAGAACGTCAGGAAAAAGGCGACGAAGGGGACGTGGCGGTCGACAACAACCTTCGGCGTCAGCCAGCGAACCAGGCGGACGACCGGCCGCGTGACCACCTGGAAAAGCCGATAGACCGGATTGCCGGCGCGTCGGGCGCCGGAGAGCAGGCCGACGGCGCCTTGTCCGAGGAGTGAGAGCAGGGCGACTTCGACCAGCGCACGCAGTATGGATACGACAAACAGATCGGGGTGGCTCATGGTATCTTGGCGTTATCTTCTCGGACTTGCTGCGGGGGCGTGTGCAGATGAATTTCGAGTATTGGCGCCATTATGCCCGCGCCCGGCTGTGGCGCTTCTTCGGGCGCGACGAAAAGGCGTTTGCCGAGTATCTGATCGCCCATCGCCTGCGGCCAGACGACCTGTCGTCGGCGCAGCATCTGGCGTGCATCGCGGCCGAGAGGACGCGTTACGCGCTCGCCGCGGAATGGTTTGTCGAATGCCTGCGTCTGGCGCCCGAAGATGCGGAGATGCATTACAACCATGGTTTCGTCTGCGAGCAGGCCGGCGATCCGCGCGCGGCGATCGCCGCCTTTGCCGAGGCGGTTCGCCGCAAACCGGTGCTCGACCGGGCCTGGTACGGGATGGGTCTGGCGCACGCTCGTCTTGGCGAACACGCTGCTGCAGCGGAGGCATTTGCACGTTCGGTCGCACTGCAACCTATGCACGGCGAGGCTTACTATCTGTGGGGAATGGCCTGTCATCGCGCCGCGCGTCCGCAACAGGTCGAGGAGGTCATCGGACGCCTGGTCGATTTTGACGCCAGGCTCGCTGCCAGGCTGGTGCGCGACGTCGGGCGTGAAGAGGAACTGGGGCCGCTGCTTCCCGAGATGCCCTTCTGAGCGACGAGGCGGCAGCAAGCGGGTCGGGGACGCTCGCTGCGGAGTTCCGGCGTCTTCATGGTCGCTGGTCTATACTGTTTCTGTGTCATTACAATGGCTTGGCGCGCCGCAGCCGTGGCTTGGCAACGGCAACGCCCTGTCCCGCGCTGGCTTAGTGATGGCGAGCGTCGGCTTCTCGGCGGCCATCACGGGTTCGCAGGCTTGCTTTTTCCATTGACGTTGTTGGCGACGAGGAGAGCGGAGATGTGGCGATTCGCAGAGGGGACGGCAGCAATAAGAGAGACGTTTCGGATCGGTCGCAGCGGCTTGCTGTTGGGGCTCGGGCTGCTGACTGTCGCAAGCGCCGCGCAGGCGGCCGTGCTGACCGCGATCCATGACTACCGCTATCTGGTCAGTGGCTTGCCTCTTCCGCAAAGGGAGTTTCCGTCGCTGGTGCATGAGTTCGAGGGCCTGGCCTTCACCAGCGACGGAAGTCTCTGGGCGTCGATCGCGCCCAATCCAACGGACGCCAGAAGGGAGTTGTGGCGGCTCGACCTGGCCAGCAATTCGGTGGCCGAAGTGATTGCCGACAATCACGTGTCGGTCTTCGGTCTTCCGGTCGCCAATCCCGTTGCCCTCGGCGCTGCCGGTGCGCAACTGATCGTCGGCGAGAATTTCCGCTACGCGAGGACGCATGGCATTGCCCTGAACGACGTAGTCTGGGCGTTCACGCCAACGCTCAGTACGCCACAACTGGCAGACTGGAGTTTCTCGCTGCCGCCGGCGCTCTGTGATGGTGTGGAAGGTGCTGCGTCAGTCAATGGACAGGTTTACGTCAGCTGCGGGGGCAGCGGCCGGATTGTCGAGTTTGATCCGCTCAGGGCTCTGCTCGGCAGGCAGTTCTCCCTTGGCGCCTATGCTCTCGGGCTTGAGGCGCTCGACGACCATCGCTTGCTGGTCGGCGACTACAGCACGCACCAGCTACACATCTTCGATCTCGCCCTCGAGCGGATTACCGAGTCGATCGACCTGGCCGATCTCTTCCTGGGCGACAGCAGCGACTATTTTGGCCTGACCAATGAAGTCTATTCTGTCCAGGTGGTTCCTTCGGAGAGTCCCCGGCGCATGCCGGATCCGGACGGCCTTGCCTACCGGGATGGCTCGATCTACATGTCCTTCGATGGCGACCTGCGGATATTCCAGATCGCCTTGGACGTACCTCGGCCGGGGACGCCTCCCCCGGTCGCCTTGAACGTACCCGAGCCAGGGGCGATGGCTCTGGTTGCCATCGGCCTGCTTGGTTTGGCCGGGGCGTTTCGACGCTGGTGCGTATAGCATGGGCGCGGCCGCGGCCAGGGTGACGGCCGGCGGCCAACGAAGCACTGAAAAAGTGGGACGCGGTGACCGTTGCCGGCTGCCGCGTGCCTTATCATCGCCGTCTGCCCGCCGGCATTCATTTGATCGCCGGCCATCCTCATCCCGTAAAGGAGACAAGCATGCCGCTTGACCGTCACCCCATGGCCGCTTCGCTGCGGGTTTCAGATACCGGCAAGGTGGTCTCGGCCAGTGCCGCAGTGCGCCTGATCAACGACGGCGACACCATCGCCACCAGCGGCTTCGTTGGCATCGGTTTTGCCGAGAATATCGCGGTGGCTCTCGAACAGCGCTTTCTCGATGCGGCCGAGGCTGATCCTTCCGGCCTCGGCAGTCCGCGCGACCTGACGCTGGTCTATGCCGCCGGACAGGGCGACGGCAAGGAGCGCGGTCTCAATCACCTCGGGCACGATGGTTTGCTCAGGCGCGTCGTCGGCGGCCACTGGGGGCTGGTTCCCAAGATGCAGCAACTGGCGGTGGCCAATCGGATCGAGGCCTACAACCTGCCGCAGGGAGTGATCACGCACATGTTCCGTGACATCGCCGCGGGCAAGCCGGGAACGATCACCCGCGTTGGACTCGGAACTTTCGTCGATCCGCGCTTTGGTGGCGGAAAGCTGAACGAAAAGACGACCGTCGAACTCGTGCGGCTGATGGAAATCGACGGTGAGGAGTACCTTTTCTACCAGTGCTTCCCGATCCACGTCGGCATCATTCGCGGCACGACCGCCGACGCCGACGGCAACGTAAGCATGGAACGCGAGGCGCTGACCCTCGAAGCACAGGCGATTGCCATGGCCGCCAGGAACTCGGGAGGGATCGTCATCGTGCAGGTCGAGCGCATCGCCGAGCGCGGAACGCTGAACCCGCGCCAGGTCAAGATTCCCGGCATCCTGGTTGACTGCGTGGTGGTCGCCGAAAAGCCCGAATACCACATGCAGACCTTCGTCGAACAGTACAGCCCGGCCTTCGCCGGCGAGATCAAGGTGCCGATGTCGGCCATCGAAGCGATGCCGATGAGCGAGCGCAAGATCATCGCCCGGCGGGCGGCCCTCGAGCTGCGCACCAACGCGGTGGTGAATCTGGGTATCGGCATGCCCGAAGGGGTGGCCAATGTGGCCGCCGAGGAGCAGATCATCGACCTGCTGACGCTGACCGCCGAGCCGGGCGTCATCGGCGGCATTCCGGCCGGCGGGCTCAGTTTCGGCGCGGCGACCAATGCCCAGGCGATCATCGACCAGCCCAGCCAGTTCGACTTCTACGATGGCGGCGGCATCGACCTTGCGTTCCTCGGTCTGGCGCAGGCCGACCGCGAGGGCAACCTGAACGTTTCCAAATTCGGCCCGCGGCTGGCCGGCGCGGGCGGTTTCATCAACATCTCGCAGAATGCCAAGAAGGTCGTTTTCGTCGGTACCTTCACTGCCGGGAACCTTCAGGTCGCGGTCGAGGACGGCAAGCTGCGCATTCTCGAAGACGGCAAGGCGACGAAGTTCGTCGCCGCCGTCGAGCACCGTACGTTCAGTGGCGGGCAGGCGGTGAAATGGGGCAAGACGGTGCTCTACGTCACCGAGCGCTGCGTTTTCCGCCTCTGTGCCGAAGGGCTCGAACTGGTCGAAATCGCTCCCGGTGTAGATCTGCACAAGGACATCCTCGAACGCATGGACTTCGTGCCGGTGATGCACTCCGCGCCCGTGCTGATGGACGCCCGCATCTTCGCTGACCAGCCCATGGGTATCCGTCCGGACCTGCTGGCCATGCCGATGAGCGAGCGCCTTTCTTACGACAAGGAGAAGAATCTGTTCTTCATCGACTTTGCCGGTCTGAGCGTGCGCAGCGCGGCGGACGTCGAGCACATTCGGCAAGCGGTCGAAGAGCGTTTGGCGCCGCTCGGCCACAAGGTCAACGCGATCGTCAACTACGACCGCTTCTCGATCGTTCCGGAGCTGGTCGACGACTACGTCAACATGGTCAAGGGCCTGATGGATCGTCATTACCACGACGTCACCCGCTACACGTCGAGCACCTTCCTGCGCATCAAGCTGGCCGAGGAGCTTGAAAAGCGGCAGGTGCCGGCGCATGTGTTCGCCAGCCAAACCGAGGCGCACGGATACTTCCGCATGCCATGAAGTTTGCGGGTTGACCAGCGTGCTCGCCGTACGGCCTGTCGCCTGTATGCCAGATGGGTCGATTTTTTTCGGCGCGGGCGATTTGCCCCAAGGAACGTGATTTGGTCGGCAGCGTTCGTCTTTTCATGCCGCCAGCTTGCTGTGCGTAGCGATCTGCGGCATGATTTGGCCCGATGCCGACGCTGGCCCGCCACCTCCTTTTCCCCGTGAGCCGATGACCCGACTGCGCCAACGCCCCGCAAACCTGTCGTGCCGCCCGCTGCCGGCCGGCGCCGGGATCTAGCCCGCGCATGGGGTCGCTGACACGCCTGATCCGGGAACTCCTCCAGGACGCCGGGAGGGATCTTGCACCTACGCTGATCGTCGTCGCCATTTTCCAGGCCTTCTTCATCCAGCGCATGCCGGAGAGCCTGGGCGCGCTGGTGGGCGGATTTGCCGCTGTCCTCATCGGTCTCGCCCTGTTCGTGAAAGGCCTCGACGCGGCGATTTTCCCGGCCGGCGAGACGATGGCCTTCGATTTTGCCCGCCGCGGCTCATTTCTGTGGCTGATGGCCTTTGCCTTTTGCATCAGCTTCGCGTCGGTGGCCGCCGAGCCGGCGCTGATGGCCGTGGCCTACAAGGCCGAGGCCGTTTCCGGCGGCAGCATGGGGGCAATGACCCTGCGCATGGTGGCGGCGCTGGCCGTCGGCCTGGCGGTCATGATCGGCGTCTGGCGCATCGTCCTCGGGCATCCGATCGCGCTGTACCTGATACCCGGATACCTGATCGTCGTTGGTCTGACGGCGCTATCCCCTCCGGAACTCGTCGGCCTGGCCTTCGATTCGGGCGGCGTCGTCGCTTCGACGGTCACGGCGCCGCTGCTGACGGCGATGGGCGTCGGCCTGGCGGCGACCATCCGGGGCCGCAATCCGATGCTCGACGGTTTCGGCCTGATCGCCTTCGGCGCGCTCGCGCCAATGATCATCATCCAGCTCTACGGCATCATGTTCTTTGTTCCCGCCGAACATGGCACGGCGGTGATCATGATGCCGAGCGACGACGAGCACCATCTGGGTGCCATGGCAATGCTCGTCAGTTTCCTGAACATGGTCAAGAACCTGCTGCCGATCATCGCCGTCGTTCTCTTCTCGAGCTTCGTCGTCCTGCGCCGGCCGCTCGCCGATCCCAAGGGGCTGGCAGTCGGCATGCTCTTCGTTGCCGTAGGCCTGTATCTGTTCGACGAGGGCCTGCAGATTGGCCTCTTCCCGCTCGGCGACGAAATGACCAGCGGCCTGATGCAGGACGGCGCGGCGATGTGGGTGCTCTATCTCTACGGTTTCCTGATCGGCTTTGCGACGACCATGGCCGAGCCGGCGTTGATTGCGCTGTCGATCAAGGCCGACGAAGTCAGCCTCGGCCAGCTGAAGGGCTTCTGGCTGCGCTCTCTGGTGTCCATCGGCGTCGGGGTCGGCCTGGTCATCGGCTGCGCGCGCATCGTCGATGGGACGCCGATTGCCTACTGGCTGATCCCTGGTTACCTGCTGGTGATTGCGATGACCAAGATTGCGCCGCGCTTCATCATTCCGATCGCCTTCGACTGTGGTGGCGTGACGACGTCGACGGTGACCGTGCCCCTGGTCACCGCCCTTGGCGTCGGGCTCGCCGAGCGCACGCCGGGGCGCGATCCGATGATCGACGGCTTCGGTCTGATCGCCTTTGCCTCGCTAACGCCCATGATTATTGTCATGTCCTACGGCATCATTGCCACCTTGCTGCACAAGTCAAGGAAACGTGTCAGGGAGCAAACCTCATGAAATTCTCTGCTGTCGTGCTGATCGTTCCCGACGAGGACGAAAACAGCGCGGTCGAACTGCTCAAGCAGGCCGGAGCGACCGGCATCACGATCATCAAGGGCAAGGGCTTGCGGCACAACGAACGCAAGACCTTTCTCGGCCTCGGCCTGGAGCGCAAGGAGTCGCTGCTGCTGTGCGTCACGGAACAGCAACTGGCGATGCGTATCCTGCGGGCGGTCAAGTCGCAGATGAAACTTGATCTGCCGGGTGGCGGCCTGGCTTTCTCGATTGCGCTGGGCAGCGTCGTCGGAATCGGGCTGGAGCAGATGAAGCTCTTCCGTCGCGGAGTCGAGGACGGCCTTTAAGCGGTTGCGCGGCGCCGCCTGGGCGCCTTTCGATTACTGACCAGGACCATTGAGTAAAGGAGTTCTCGCAATGCTGGTTGCCGGAATAATGAAGAGAAGCGTCGTCACGATCAACCCGCTGGCTACCGTCCGCGAGGCGCTGATGGTGATGAAGGAAAGCGGGGTCAAGTCGCTGGTTGTCGAGAAGCGTCATTCCGGTGACGCCTATGGCCTGATCGCCTATCGCGACGTCGCCAGGGCGGTGATTGCCGACGACGGCGACATCGATCTGCTCAACGTCTATGACATCGCGCAAAAGCCAGCGCTGCAGGTTTCGCAGCACCTGGAAGTTCGCTACCTGGCGCGCTTGATGATCCAGTACGCGGTGAAAAGCGTGCTGGTGATCGACAACAACGATCTGCAGGGCTTCGTCTCGGATACCGATGTCGTCGGCAGCCTCATCGAACGGGCAGCAAAGGAAGGCTAGAGTCCGCCAGCCATGGAAAAGAAAATTCGCCGCTATTCGGCCTTCATCCCCCGCTGGTGCCAGGCTTTTGGCGACCACGCGCCTGATCCCGGCGGCGAAGGCCGGGCCGTCGAATGGCTGCTTGGCGCCGACAGCGTCGGCGTTGTCGTCCTGCCCGACATTCGGCGCTTTCTGACCCACGAGCTGCTAGGTGCGCAACAGCCCGCGCTCGAGCTTGGTGAACGCTTCGTACGCCTCAACCAGCGCACCTACGCCGAGATGAATATTCTCGGACATCCCGGTTACACCGCCCTGCGCCAGTTGCTGCTTGCTGCAGACGATGCGTACATGTTCCTCACCTATCATCTGATCTACCCGCCGGGGACGCGGATCATCACCATTTCACGCAAGCCGCCGCTGCCGCTGCTGTACAAGGAAATGGCGCCGCTGCCGATCACCGTCAGCGACTGAGCAGCGGGTCCGGCGCCGCCGACGCCGGCGCTGGGCTTCGCCAGCCATGGCGGCGTTCCGTCGGCGTCGGGCGCGAAGTCGCCGGTGCTATAATCGCGGCTCTTTTTTACGCGCTCTTCAGATGCTTATCACCCGTCGCCTGGAGTTTGACGCAGGCCACCGAATTCCCGACCACAAGAGTCAGTGTCGCCACCTGCACGGTCATCGCTACGCGCTCGAGATCACCCTTGGCGGCGAGATCATCGAGCAGAGCGGGAATCCGGCCAACGGCATGGTGATGGATTTCTCCGAAGTCAAGGCCCTGGCCATGCGCCATCTGGTCGACGTCTGGGATCACGCCTTTCTTGCCTGGGCAGGCGACCAGCCGGTGGTCGACTTCCTGCATTCGCTGCCCGAACACAAGACGGTACTGTTCGATTGCGTGCCGACTGCCGAGAACCTTGCCCAGCGAGCATTCGCGATTCTCGACGCCGTCTATCGCGACAGCTACGGCAATCACCTGCGCCTCGAACGCGTGCGCCTCTACGAGACGCCCAACTGCTGGGCAGAGGCGGTTCGCGGATAGGGTATTGCCTTGTTGGTACTGCCTGTTCGGCGCCGGATTCTTGTACCATTCCGGGCAGGGCAACCATCGCAAGGCTCCAACGACGATGAAAGCAGAGCATTCTGCAGGCGCCGCTGAAGGCAAGCGCGCCCTCGTTCGCTGTCCGCACGGCAGCATTCCGTACCTGCCTGCCGGCATGCCGCAGCGACGATGCCGCTGCGGCATGCCGGGGCCGGGGGCGACGTTGAGCTGGCGCATGCTCGACGTCGGCGATACGGCGGTGACCATCGAGTTCGGCGACGGCGTCGATCAGCGCCTGCTGGCGGCGGTCGCCGCGCTTGATCAGGCCATCGCGCGCCAGGTGGCCAGCGGCCGTGCGCCGGGAATCGTCGAAACGGTGCCGACCTTCCGTTCGCTGACCGTGATCTACGATCCGCTGCGTACCACGCGCAGCGCCATCGAAGCCGTTGTGCGTGCCGCCAGCGAGTCGTCCCAAGACGCCATTCCCCGCGTCGGCCGGCACTGGCGACTGCCGGTCTGCTACGGCGACCAGAACGCCGCCTGTGGTCCCGATCTGGAGGCTCTGGCGGCCGCCTGCGCCTTGCCGTCGGAGGAGGTGCTGAGGCTGCATTCCACCACCACCTACGACGTCTACATGCTCGGCTTTCTGCCGGGCTTCGCGTTCATGGGTGATTTGCCCAAGGTGCTTGCGCAGCCGCGGCGCAGCGAGCCACGGCTGCGCGTCCCGGCGGGCAGCGTCGCCACCGCCGGGACGCTGACCGCGATCTATCCCTGGGAGAGCCCGGGCGGCTGGCACCTGATCGGCGCCTGTCCGGTGCCCCTGTTCTCGCCGGCCTGGGCGCAGGCGGCACTGTTGCAGCCGGGTGACCGGGTGAGTTTCCGTGCCGTCGACGCAGCCGAATATCGCTCGTTGCTCGACGAACTGGCGGCAAGCCGAGCGTCACCAACCCCGCCGGACGCGTTTCTGGTCGACGCCGGGGCTGCGCGATGAGGGCCGTTCTGGAAGTCGTCAGCCCCGGCGCCATGGCCAGCATCCAGGATCTGGGTCGCCACGGGCTGCGCCGCGTCGGCGTGCCGACCGCCGGCGCACTCGAGCCCGGTTGGCTACGCCTGGCCAATGCCTTGGCGGGCAATGAGCAGGACGCGCCGGCAATCGAATTCCTCGGCGGTGGGTTGTCGTTGCGCGCGCTGGAGCACCCCGTGCGTATTGCGCTTGCCGGCTATTTCCGTGCTGAAGTCGTCGCCGCGGGCGGGCGTCGTCGCCTCGACTCGTGGCGCAGCGTGACCCTGGCCCCTGGCGAGCCGCTGCGCTGCGCACAGCTGACGGCAGGCAGGGTGGCTTACCTGGCGCTGGCCGGGATGCGCGTGCCGCCGCAGCTCGGCAGTGCCTCTACCTATGCCCGCGCTGGCCTGGGCGGCGTCGATGGCGGTCTGCTGCTCGCCGGCGTGCGCTTCCTGGCTGGCGGGTGCAGCGGCGACGAGAAGGGCTTGCCGGCGCCGCCACTGGCTGATCCGGCGCCGATTCGTGTCGTTCTCGGGCCGCAGGACGACTACTTCGAGCCGGCGTCGATCGCCTGCCTGCTGAGCGCCGCCTACCAGGTTTCCCCGGCGGCCGATCGCATGGGAATGCGGCTCGACGGGCCCCTGCTCAGACATCGTCGCGAGAAAGGCGTCGAGATCACTTCCGACGCGACCGTACCGGGGTCGATTCAGGTGCCCGCGCAGGGCCAGCCAATCGTCCTTCTCGCCGACGGCCAGACCGCCGGAGGTTATGCGAAGATCGCCACCGTGATCTCGGCGGACCTGCCGCGCCTGGGTGTCATGGCGCCCGGCCAGGTGCTCCATTTCAGATCGGTTTCGGTGGCTGTCGCTGAACAGGCCGCGCGCCAGCGCGAGGCCGCAGTGCAGGCGCTGCTTGCCGCCATCGCGCCGCTGGTCGAGCGGAGCGGGATCGACCTGCAGGCAATCTACGCCGCCAATCTGGTCAGCGGGGTGGTCGACGCACAGGCGATGGACGACGCTTTTGCGCTGGCGGACCCTCCAGGGAAGGAAGAACAATGAGCCGCAGGATCAATCTCAACGCCGATCTGGGTGAAAGTTTCGGCATCTGGGAAATGGGCAGCGATGCCGAATTGCTGACCATCGTCGGCGCGGCCAACATTGCCTGCGGCTTCCACGCGGGCGACCCCCTGGTCATGCGGCGCACGGTCAGGCAGGCGCTTGCAGCCGGGGTCAGCCTCGGCGCGCATCCGTCGTTTCCCGACCTGCAGGGTTTTGGGCGGCGGCCGATGCAGCTGCCGACCGCCGAGCTGGAGGCGATGCTGATCTACCAGATTGGCGCCTTGAGCGGTCTCGCCCGGGCCGAAGGCGGGCGGCTGACACACGTCAAGCCGCACGGCGCACTGAACAACATGGCCTGCCAGGATGCGGCGCTGGCGAGCAGCGTGGTCGCCGCCATTCATAGCCTCGACCCGGCGTTGATCCTGCTCGCCCCGGCGCTGTCGAAGCTGGCCCTGGCCGGTGAAGCGGCCGGCTTGCGCGTCGCCGCCGAGATCTTCGCCGATCGCGCCTACGGCGACGACGGCAACCTGGTGCCGCGCAGCCAGGTCGGCTCGGTGTTGCACAGTGCCGACGAATGCGTCGCGCATGTGCGCCGGATGGTCGACGGCGGCGGCATCGTCACCCTCGGCGGGCAGTTGATCCGCACCGATTTTCACAGCATCTGCGTGCACGGCGACGGTGCCGAGGCGGTGGCCGCGGCGAGCGCCATTCATGCTTCGCTACGCGCGTCGGGCGTCAGCCTGTTGCCCCTTCCCGGAGTGCTCCGGGAGGCCGCCGACTCTGACGTGTCGCCGTCGATGCTTTAGAATATCGGCATCGCCGCAGCGCGAGCTGCCGACTGCCCCGCCGTCCAACGAGCCAGGTGCAAGGAGTGGCCAAATGGCCTCCGAGTGCCGGAAAGACGCTGATGCCCCACAGAATTCTCAAGGTTCCCGAGCGTGGCATGCTCGACGCTTACGAGCGCGTGCTGTCGTCGCGCAAGTTCACCGCCGACGCCGCGCAGCGCACGGCAGCCGAGCGTCTGCAGCGCCTGTACTACGAGCTGCTGTCGTTCAAGGTCGGGCGGAGCAGCAAGCTGCGCCGCTTCCTTGCGCCGCCGCCAGTGCCGCGCGGCGTCTATTTCTGGGGCGGGGTCGGTCGCGGCAAGAGCTTCCTGATGGACTGCTTCTACGACGCGGTCCCCTATCGTCGCAAGCGGCGGGTGCACTTCCACGCTTTCATGCACGACGTCCATCGCCAGCTGAAGCAGTTGAAGGGCGAAAAGGATCCGCTGGCCAGGTTGGCCGAACGCATTGCCAGCGAGCTGCGGCTGCTCTGCTTTGACGAGTTTCACGTCTCCGACATCGCCGATGCGATGATCCTCGGCCGTTTGCTCGACGCGCTTTTCGAACGCGGCGTGGTCTTCGTGATGACCTCCAACTATCCGCCCGACAGGCTCTATCCGAATGGCCTGCAGCGCGAAAACTTCCTGCCCACGATCGCCTTGATCAAGTCGCGCATGGACGTTCTGGAGATCGATTCCGGCGTCGACTACCGCTTGCGCACGCTCGAGCAGGTCGAGATCTTCCATTACCCGGCGGATGCCGCTGCCGAATCGAAGATGGCCGGCTACTTCACCAGCATTGCGGCCGGAGTGGGGGCCGCCGGCGGTAGCGTCGAGATTCTTGGTCGCCAGATCCCGACCTTGCGGCGGGGCAACGGCGTCATCTGGTTCGACTTCAAGGCGCTGTGCGGCGGTCCGCGTTCGCAGAACGATTACCTTGAACTGGCGCTTGGCTACCATACGGTTCTGCTCTCGGCGATCCCGCGGATGTCGTCGACCATGGCCTCCGAGGCGCGGCGCTTCACCTGGCTGGTCGATATTTTCTACGATCACAAGGTCAAGCTGATCGCCACTGCCGACTGCGAGCCGGATCAGCTCTATACCGAGGGTACGCAGGCCAGCGAGTTCTTCCGCACGGCCAGCCGGCTGACCGAGATGCGCTCGCGCGAGTATCTCGGGCTGCCGCATCTGTCGTGATCGGCCGGCACTGGGATGGGAGGAGGAACCCGTGTGGTGGCGGGATTTCACCGGTTCCATTGTGCTGCCCGCGTCGCCAAATCCGGGCAGGCATTCCCCAGCCCCGTCATTGCGAGGAGGCGTAGCCGACGCGGCAATCCAGTTCCATTCTCTGGCTGCTTGTCCGCCACATCAGCCAGGCAAAAAACAAGACCTCTGGATTGCTGCCACTTCGGCTATACGCCTCCTCGCAATGCCGTGCGGGCTGCTGTGGCGCCGTCAGACGGCAGCCAGTGCCTGCTCCAGATCGGCGAGCAGGTCGTCGATATGCTCGATGCCGATCGACAGGCGAACCATTTCCTCGGAAACGCCGGCCTTGGCCAGTTCTGCCGGCGCCAGCTGACGATGGGTGGTCGACGCCGGGTGGCAGGCCAGCGACTTGCTATCGCCGATATTGACCAGGCGGGTAAACAGCTGCAGCGCGTCCTGGAAGCGTGCCCCGGCTTCGGCAGCGCTGCAATCGCTGCCCTTGACGCCAAAGGTGAGGATCCCGGACGCCTTGCCCTGCATGTATTTCTCGACCAGCGCGTGGTCGCGGTGGTCGGGCAGGCCGGCGTAGTTGACCCACGCCACCTTGGCGTGTCCCTGCAGGTAGGCGGCGACCTTTTCGGCATTGGCGCAAATGCGGTCCATGCGCAGCGGCAGGGTTTCCAGTCCCTGCAGGATCAGGAAGACGTTGAACGGCGAAATCGCCGCACCCATGTTGCGCAGCGGCACGACACGGGCGCGACCGATGAAGGCCGCCGGGCCGAGCGCCTCCGTATACACCACGCCGTGGTAGGAAACGTCGGGTTCGTTGAGCCGCCGAAACCTCGCCTTGTGCTCGGCCCAGGGAAAGCGACCGCTGTCGACGATGATGCCGCCGATCGAGTTGCCGTGACCGCCGATGTACTTGGTCAGCGAGTGCACGACGATGTCGGCACCGTGTTCGAACGGCCGGCAGAGGTAGGGCGAGGGGACGGTGTTGTCGACGATCAAGGGGATGCCATGGCGGTGTGCAATCTCGGCCAGCTGCTCGAAATCGGTGACATTGCCGAGCGGGTTGCCGACCGATTCGCAGTAAAGGGCCTTGGTCTTGTCGTCGATCAGCTTTTCGAAGCTGGCCGGATCGGCGTAGTCGGCGAAGCGTACGTCGAGCCCGTACTGTGGCAGGGTATGGGCGAAGAGATTATAGGTGCCGCCATAGAGTGTCGCCGCAGAGACGATGTTGTCGCCCGCTTCGGCAATCGTCTGGATGGCGTAAGTGATCGCCGCCTGCCCCGAGGCCACCGCCAGCGCGCCGACGCCTCCCTCGAGTGCCGCAACACGCTTTTCGAGCACGTCCTGCGTCGGGTTCATGATCCGCGTGTAGATGTTGCCAGCCACCTTGAGGTCGAACAGGTCGGCGCCGTGCTGCGTGCTGTCGAACGAGTACGAGGTTGTCTGGTAGATCGGCACGGCGACCGCCTTGGTCGTTGCTTCGGGGCTGTAGCCGGCGTGGACGGCGAGGGTTTCGAGTTTCATGCGCTTCCTCTCTGGATGGGTTTGTGCGGTGTGTCGACTGGGCAGCATCTTAGCACCACCGCTGGCCGCTGTTGCCGGCCGGCCGCTTTGCTCGGCAGGCTTTGCCGGTAGCGCTGGCCAGCGGGGACGAAAGCTGTCGACAAAGCTTACAGTCGTGTTCCCGGCGACGGCGGAATGGGCAATAAAGCAGGCGCTTGTCATTGCGGCACGAGATTTGCTTGGAGAATCCTGGCCACCCATTTCGTGCACTGGCAAACAACAAGCGATCGGGATGGCTGCTGGTTGGCTGGCAGGCAGGCGACGTTTGCTGTGGCCATTGTCAACACCACAGGAGGAGGGTGTGGGCCGCGCCAGACACTGCGTTCTCGCCTTGTCGCCGGCTCCTTGTCTGCCGCTGCCGCGGAAACGGCGGTGGCAGACTTCTTTTTGCGCGTTGTCGGCCGGGCCAAGACGCTGGACTGCCGCGTCACCGTGCTCCTGGCCGTGACGGCTGGCTGTCGGTGCGTTGCCGCCGGCTCCTGCCGCGCAGCAGAAAGCGACCGGGGTCGACGGCGTTGACCAGGTCGTCGGGCAGCGGCAGCGGCGCGGCGGTGATCAGGCAGGCGAGCAGTTCGCCGGCGAGCGCCGACCAGACGATGCCGCGGGCGCCGAAGCCGTTGATCAGGTAGAGACCCGGCAGGCGCGGCATTTCGGCGAGTGGCCGGGAGGGAGCGCCGGGGTCGATCGCCGCGGCATCGCCGACGGCGCCGATCATCGGCAGGCGGTCGGGCGATAGCGGCCGGAAGCCGACGCGGCCGGCGAGGTCGCGGGCCTCGATTCCCTTGCCGTAGCCGGGCAGGATGAAGTCGAGTTTGGCCAGGTTTTCGGCGTGGTCGGCTTCGCGCAACGCGGCTTCTCCATCGTCGACGCTGAACGTGGCGCCGGCGCAACGCAGGCCGTCGATTGCCGGTGTCACGTAGCCGAGCCGGCAGACGACGACGTCGGGCGCCGATCCTGGCCTCGCGCGAAGGTGCGAAACCTGCCCCCGCGCTGCGCGCAGCGGCAGATGGGCGGTGACGGAAAAATATCGGGCGGTTGTCGCGTTGGCGAGGATCAGCACCGGCGCTGCGGCGATCACTTCGCCGGCGGCGTTGCGGGCGCGCCAGAGACCGGCCGGGCGGTCGATGTGCGCGACCTCGGTGTCGTAGTGGGCGCTGATCGCGTTGGCGTAGCGGGCGACGTTGGCGCGACACAGCGACGCCGGGTCGACCCAGCCACCGCCGGGGAACCACCAGCCGCCGCTGGCCACTGGCCAGGCGGCGAGCTTTCGCGCCTGTTGACGATCGACGAAGTAGAGCTCGTCGGCTGCCGCCTTCCGGATCTCGACGACCCGCCGCTGGGTCGCGGCGTGTGTTTCGTCGCGGGCCAGATGGAGGACGCCGGTCTGTCCCCAGCGCAGCGGCTGGCCGGCCGCGGTCAGCGCCGCGAAATGGCGGCAGGCGTGCTCGAAGCCCGCCCTGGTCAGGCGCGCCAGGCGGTTGTCGTCGAGCGAGGGGAGCGGTCGCAAGACGCCGGCGACGTTGCCCGATGCCCCCTGGCCCGGTTCGTGGGCACGCTCGATGAGGTCGATTTTCCAGCCGCGCGCCGCCAGCCTTTCGGCGGCGCTGCTCCCGGCCAGACCGGCGCCAATGACGATTGCGTGCGGGTTCATGGCCGTTTGGCTCGGCGACCTACTCGGGGCGCATTTGCGGGAAGAGGATCACGTCGCGAATGTTCGCCGAGTCGGTGAGGAGCATGATCAGGCGGTCGATGCCGATACCGCAACCGGCGGTCGGCGGCAGTCCGTATTCGAGCGCGCGGACGTAGTCTGCGTCGTAGTACATCGCTTCCTCGTCGCCGGCGTCCTTGGCCTTGGCCTGTTCGAGGAAGCGCGCTGCCTGGTCCTCGGGGTCGTTCAGCTCGGAGAAGCCGTTGGCGATTTCGCGGCCGGCGATGAACAGCTCGAAGCGTTCGGCGATCTCCGGGTTGCTGTCGCTGCGCCGCGCCAGCGGGCTGACCTCGGCGGGGTAGTCGACGATGAAGGTCGGGTCCCACAGCCCGGCTTCTGCGGTCTCCTCGAAGAGCAGGAGTTGCAGCGTGCCGAGGCCGGCTGCAGCGCCCACCTCGACCTTCATGGCGGTCAGTTTGGCGCGCAGCCAGGCGGCGTCGACGAGTTGCTCGACGCTGTAGCCGGGCTGGTCCTTGCGGATCGCTTCGATGATCGTCAGGCGCGCAAAAGGCTTGGCGAAGTCGAGCGTACGGCCCTGGTACTCGAAGACTTCAGTGCCCAGGGCCTCGCGCGCGCTGTGGCGCAGCAGCCCTTCGGTGAAGTTCATCAGGCGGCGATACTCGGAGTACGCCTCGTAGAACTCCATCATCGTGAATTCGGGGTTGTGGCGCGGGCTGATGCCTTCGTTGCGGAAATTGCGGTTGATCTCGAAGACTTTTTCGAGACCGCCGACGACCAGCCGCTTGAGGTACAGTTCCGGCGCGATGCGCAGGAAGAGCTCCATGTCGAGGGCGTTATGGTGCGTCCTGAAGGGCTTCGCCGAGGCGCCGCCGGGGATCGGATGCATCATCGGCGTTTCGACTTCGAGGAAGCCGTCGTTCACCATGTAGCCGCGGATCGACTGCACGATGCGGCTGCGCACGGCGAAAGTGAAGCGCGAGCGCTCGTTGGTGATCAGGTCGACGTAGCGCATGCGGTACTTCTGTTCCTGGTCGGTCAGGCCGTGGAACTTCTCCGGCAGCGGCCGCAGCGATTTGGCCAGCAGCCGTACCTGCGAGCATTCGACGGTCAGTTCGCCGGTGCGCGTGCGGAAGAGCGTGCCGACGGCGCCAACCATGTCGCCCATGTCCCAGCGCTTGAAGGCCGTGTAGGCCTCCTCGCCGATCAGGTCGCGGCTGACGTAGGCCTGGATGCGTCCGGAGAGGTCCTGCAGGGTGATGAACGAGGCCTTGCCCATGACCCGCTTGAGCATGATGCGGCCGGCGACGCGCACTTCGACCGGCAGGGCGGCGAGTTCGTCGCGGTTTTTTTCCTCGTAGAGCTCGTTGATCTTGCCGGCCGTGTTCTCGCGCGCGAAGTCGTTCGGATAGGCGCTGCCGGTCTGTCGCCACTCGGCGAGCTTGGCCCGCCGTTCGGCGATGATGCGGTTCTCGTCGTGCTGCGCTGAGCTGTCCTGGGGAGTGTCGGTGTGGGACATGATGGCGGGGTCTCGGGTGATCAGTTCTTTGCTGGCGTGGCCAGTGTCCGGGCGTCGCCGATGGCACGCTCGAGCAGGAAGGCGCCGATGGCCTTGGCCGTGGCCTTGTCGGCAGGCATTCCGTACCAGCGCGAAAACGCGGTTCGCGTATCGTCGGGATTGTCGCTCGCTGGCGGCAGGAAGAAGAGGCCGCTGGCGCGCCCGCTTTGCGGGTCGAAAAGAACGTAGAGGTGCTCGTCGAGGCAGCCGCGCGAGCTGCATGCCGAGGTCAGGACGTAGCCGGTGCCGTCGATGTCAACGCGCTCGGCGCGCTTGCCGGCGGCCAGTCGCTGCGTCCATTCCGGCAGGTCGAGCTCGCCGACGGCGCTGCGGTAGGCCTTGGCGAATTCCGGCTGCGCGGCGAGCAGGGCTTCCGGTTGCTGGCCGACATAGGCGTCGAGCGACGCGGCGAAGGTCGGCGCGAATGCCGGCACGACGAGCATGCTGGCGAGGGCGAAGCTGAGAAAAGGTCGTTGCACGGGTCAAACTCCCTGTTTGAGGCTTGCTTCAATGAACTGGTCGAGGTCGCCGTCGAGCACCCCTTGCGTATTGCCGACCTCGACGTTCGTCCGCAGATCCTTGATTCGCGACTGGTCGAGAACGTAGGAGCGGATCTGGTGGCCCCAGCCGATATCCGATTTGGCGTCTTCGAGTTTCTGCTGCTCGGCCTGGCGACTGCGCATTTCGGCCTCGTAGATGCGCGACTTGAGCATGGCCATTGCTTCGGCACGGTTGCGGTGCTGCGAGCGGTCATTCTGGCACTGGACGACGATATTGGTCGGCAGGTGCGTGATGCGCACCGCCGAATCGGTCTTGTTGATGTGCTGTCCGCCGGCGCCGGATGCGCGGTAGGTGTCGATACGCAGATCGGCCGGATTGATTTCGACTTCGAAGGAATCGTCGATCTCGGGGTAGGCGGTCACCGAACAGAAGCTGGTGTGGCGGCGGGCGTTGGAGTCGAACGGCGACTTGCGCACCAGGCGGTGAATGCCGGTTTCCGAGCGCAGCATGCCGTAGGCGTACTCACCGCTGAGCTTGATGCTGGCGGTCTTGATGCCGGCAACGTCGCCTTCGGACTCTTCGAGCACTTCGACGGCAAAGCCCTTGCGCTCGGCGTAGCGCACATACATGCGCAGGAGCATCGCCGCCCAGTCCTGCGCTTCGGTCCCGCCGGCGCCCGCCTGGATGTCGACAAAGCAATTGAGCGGGTCGGCCGGGTTGTTGAACATGCGCCGGAACTCGAGGTTGGCAACTTTCCTTTCGATGCCTGCGATGTCGGCGGCAATCGCCTGCAGCGTTTCGTCGTCGTCTTCGTCGCGGGCCATGGCAAAGAGTTCGCTGGCGTCGCGCAGGCCATCGCCAACCTCCTCGAGCGTCAGCACGACATTTTCGAGGGTGCGCTTCTCACGCCCCAAGTCCTGCGCGCGCTCGGCGTCGTCCCAGACCTTCGGGTCTTCGAGTTCTAGCGAAACGGCCTTAAGTTCATCGGCTTTCTGGTCGTAGTCAAAGATACCTCCGTAGTTCGGTGGCCCGTTGACCGAGGTCGTCGAGGCGGTTTTCGATGAGGTTGAGTTGTTCGGCTTCCATGTTTTCTCTGATCGCTTGATGAATGACCGCCCATTATATACGCGCCTCGGCAGCGGCCGGCCGGCTGCTTCGGCGAGCGCAGGCTGGGCAGCGGCAATTTGGTTTGCTGATCGGTGTCGGACGGATAGAATCCGTGCGCACCAGAAGCATTGGCTGCGCGTCACTACTGTCCGGTTCACTGCCCGGCCCGGAGAGGGTCGCAGTAGAGCGGTCTGAGCACCCGGTAATCCCCAGAACCAAGAAGACGAGGATGGTCATTTCATGAACAAGCTCAGCACAAAAGCCAAGTTTCTCCTGCTCGCCGCGGTCACCGCCGTACTGCTCGCGGCGCTCGGTGGAACCGGGATCTACAGCATGCGCCACATGGCTGGAGAAATTCGGGACGATATCGAGGCGGCGAAGGTCGAGCGGACCTTGCTGATCGCCATCGAAAGCGCGCACTCGCACTTCAAGACGCAGGTCCAGGAGTGGAAGAACATCCTCATCCGCGGCGGCGACCCGGCGAGCTTCGACAAATACCTGGCCCAGTTCACGGCCGAGGAAAAGGAGGTGCAGACCTTGTTGACCGCCGCTGCGGCGGCGATGAAGGAACGCGCCATCGCCACCGCCGACGTCGACAAGCTGCTCGCCGACCATCGGGAAATGGGCGGCAGGTATCGAGAGGCGCTGAAGTTCTACTTCCAGGACGACAAGGCCGCGGCGCAGGCGGTCGACCGCATGGTCAAAGGGATGGACCGGGCCACCGGCGACGGCATGGAAAAGGCGGTTGCGCATGTCGAGCAATTGTCGGCCGAGCGCATGGCTGCGCAGAGTGCCAGCGCCCAGGCCAGCTACGAGAAAGCACGCGACGCTTTCGCCGTGCTCGTTCTCTTCGGTCTGCTGCTGGCCGGAACGCTGTCCTTCGTCATCCAGCGCGACATCATGCGCCTGCTTGGTGGCGAGCCTGCGTACGCGGCCCAGGTCACCTGCCGAATTGCGGCGGGCGACCTGACCGACACGGTGCGCACCGGCGCCGGCGACGAAGACAGCCTGCTGGCTGCGGTCAAGCAGATGCAGAGTTCGCTGAATGCCGTGATCCGCCAGATTCGCGACGCCGCGACACGCCTTGCCGATGATGCCACCCGCATGAGCACTGCGTCCGAGAACGTCTCGCAGGGGTCGAACCAGCAGAACGAAGCGGCGGCTTCTATGGCCGCGGCGGTAGAGGAGCTGACCGCCAGCATCCGGCAGGTGTCGTCGAGTGCTGACGACGCTCGCCGCATGGCGGCCGAGGCCGGCACGCTGTCGCGCGACGGCGCGCTGGTGGTGAAAGGGGCGATCGTGGAGATCAACAAGATTGCCCACACCTTCAAGCATTCCAGCCAGCTGATCGCCGGGGTCGGAGAGCAGTCGGAGGAAATATCGGTGATCGTCAAGGTGATCAAGGAGATCGCCGATCAGACCAATCTGCTGGCCCTGAATGCAGCCATCGAGGCGGCACGCGCCGGCGAGCAGGGGCGTGGTTTTGCGGTCGTCGCCGATGAGGTCCGCAAGCTGGCCGAGCGTACGACGGCGGCCACGCTGAAGGTCGCGGGGATGATCGAGGCCATCCAGAATGGTGCGCGGGGGGCCATCCAGGGAATGGGCGAAGGCGGCGTCCAGCTGGACGAAGGCGTGCGCATGGCGGCCCGGGCGGGCGAGTCAATGACCCACATCGAAGCCGGTAGCCAGAGCGTTCTCGGTGCGGTGTCGGAGATCTCGTCGGCCTTGCAGGAGCAAAGCGCCACCAGCAACCTGCTCGCCGACAACGTCGAGAGAATTGCGCAGATGAGCCAGGAGAACACTGCCGCCGTCAATGGGGTGAATCAGGCGGCCAAGCATCTCGAGTCCCTGTCGGTGACGCTGAACGCCCTGGTCGGGCGCTTCAAGGTCTAATGCGGCGCCGCATTCTTGTTGCCATGACTGCATCTTGATTGTGGAATCCCGTTCATGAGCCTCCTGACACGCTTCCAGCTCTATCGCCATGCGGCCCGGCTTCGTCGTGCTGGCCTGAAGCTGGCAACGCTCGCCCAGGTGCGCCATCGTTGTTGTCTGTGCATCGAACTGCCGGCATCGCTCGGCAGTGCGCGCATCACCGCCATCAATGGTCCTGAGCAGCCGCTGCGGATTGGCGCCCACAGCTATGTTCGCAGTGGCTCGCTCAACATGGTCGGGCGCATCGGTCGCTTCTGCTCGATCGGTCAGAACGTTTCGCTCGGTGAGGACCCCCGCGCGCACCCCACCGATTGGGCTTCTACCAGCTCCGCCTTGATACACGGCTACGTCAGCCCGTTTCAGGAGCCAGAGCATTACGCCAACATCGGACACGACGTCTGGGTCGGTCATGGAGCGGTGGTCATGGCTGGGGTGACGGTGGCGACCGGTGCCATCATTGGCGGCAATGCGATGGTGACCCGGGACGTTCCCCCCTACCACATTGCAGCGGGCAATCCGGCACGGGTGGTGGGCATGCGCTTTCCCGAGGAAGTGGCGGCGGACCTGCTGGCCAGCCTTTGGTGGGAGCTGCCGTACGTGGCGCTATGTACTCTGCAGCGTCGTGACCCGATCGCCTTTGCCGCAGCGGCCCGGTCGCTGCTGGCGGCCGCGTCGCCAGCGGAATACCCGACGGCGACGCTGTATCAAAGGCGGGTGGTCTCGATCAGCGGCGTTTGAGGCGGCCGCGACCCGTTCTGCCTTCGCCTTGCGCGGGAGATCGCAGCGACACTGTCCGTGGGCGATCTGCGCGCGGGCTGGGCGTGCTCAGGCCAAAACCCCTGTTTACGGATAGGTTTCTGTCCGCTGGCTGCTGATATTATGGTCATTTGTTGCTATTGTGACGGCGAGTAGGCGTCGAGGAGGCTCTCTACAACTGGCGGGTCCGGGCGCTTGACCACGCAGCATGAATGCAGCGCCGTGTCTGCAGTGTGCGCAAACGAATAATCTGATTTTGGGAGGAAACCATGTTGGTCTGGCTGATTATCCTTTCTGGTTTGCTTGGCGTTGTGGCGTGGTTCTTCTGGCGCGCGCGCGCGCAACCCGCCCCCATGCGGGACAAGCCTCAGGCTGATTCCCAGCAGCCGTTCCATGCCGTCTCGATAAGGCGCGGCAAGAAGGCCTGTGCCGCGGTACGGCAGATTGGCGGGCAACGATTCCTGGCCCGCGACGCGCCTCGCTTGCCTTTGCGGGGCTGTGACGTGGACCCGTGCCAATGCCGCTACGCCCACTTCGATGACCGCCGAGAAGATGAGCGCCGGCAGATACACGCCTTGCAACGCGGCTTCATCGATGCTGTGGGTAACCGCGAGCGCCGCGGCGAGAGGGAGCGCAGAAGATCCGTGGAGTTTGCGTAAGCGCTGCCCGCTTCTGTCTGGCCGGGCGGGTCGCCGCGGCCGGCGCGGGCAGTTTAGCGCGGCACAGGGCTGCGCCGCGACCCGTACCTGCAGCCTGCAGCCCAAAGTCGCGTGCCCGGAGCAGAAAGCGGCCGGAAAAGAGGTCTGCTTCGAGCTAAGAAGATGGACCGCCCCCTCGCCTGTGGCTACACTGGCGGGCTGCAGTTTCTCGAATGCCACGTCGACGGGGGAATGGTTATGCAAATCAATATCGAGAGCAGACCCGCGGCTTCTGCTGCCTACGATACGAAGAAGAAGCGGCTGGTCGAGACGATCGATCGATTGTACGTTCGCGACGCACGCGCGTCGTTGCAGAAGATGCTCTCCAAGGTCCATCCCGTGGATTTGGCGTCGGTTCTCGACGATCTACCCCCGGCGCATGTAGTTGGCGTGTTCGGCGCCATTGCCGATGCCGACGAGGCAGCCGACGTCTTCAGCCAGTTGCCGCCGGACTTGCGTCGGCAGGTGTTGAGCGAGACAAAGGTCGAGAAGCTGGCCGGCGTTCTCGAGCATGTGCCACCGGACGACCTCGCAGACCTGATCGGCGACCTGCCGGAAGACCAGCGCGAGCAACTGATGGCCCTGCTCGGGCGCGAAAGCAAGGACGAAGTCGAGAGCCTGCTGCAATACGACCCGGACACGGCCGGCGGCATCATGACCACCGACATCTTCTCGCTGTCGCATGAGCTGACGGTGGAAGAGGCGATCGAGAACATCCGCAGCCACGACGACGTCGAGATGGTCTTCTATCTCTACCTGACCGACGAATCGGGACACCTGTCCGGCGTCGTCTCGCTGCGCCAACTCCTGCTGACTGCCGTCGATACGCCACTGCACAGGATCATGAATCGCCGCGTCATGAAAGTGAGCACCGACGACGATCAGACGGCCGCCGCCATGTTGGTCGACAAATACCGTCTTCTCGCCGTCCCGGTGGTCGACGAAGAGAACATCCTGGTCGGCATGATCACGGTCGATGACGTCATCGATGTCATTGAAGAAGAGACGACCCGCGACATCCTGAAAATGGCCGGGACGAACGAATCGGAGACGCTCACGCATTCGGCGTTCAAGATTGCCAGGATACGCCTGCCCTGGCTTCTGGCCGCGTTCGTTGGTGGTCTCGCGGCGACGGCCGTGATCGGGCAATTCGAGGTGATTCTTGCCGAGGTGCTGGTGCTCGGCGCCTTCCTGCCGGTGGTCATGGGAATGGCCGGAAACGTCGGTGTCCAGTCGGCAACCGTCGCCGTGCGCGGCCTGGCGACCGGTGCGATCGACGTTCGCGACACGGTGCCGCTGGTGCTCAAGGAACTGCGCGTGGGTCTCCTGCTGGGCGCTTTCTACGGGGTGATCCTGGCCGTCTACGGTTACCTGATACACGAAAGTCTCGCGCTGGGCGAGGTCGTCGGGCTGACGATTCTGGTCAACATGACCGGCGCGGCCCTGCTCGCAGTGCTCCTGCCCATGATCTTCCAGCGCTTGAAGGTCGATCCAGCCGTCGCCACCGGGCCATTCGTGACCACCGCCATCGACATCTTCGGGGTCCTCAACTACTTCGTGATCGCCAGCTGGATCTACGACCTCTGAGTGGCTGGCGCGGCGCGGTCGCCGCTGCGGTCTTGCCGTCTGGCCGCCTTCGGCACTCGCTTCTTACGCCGGGCGGCTCGGGTGGCTTCGGTGGTTCTCGAAATGCTCGATCATCAACTGCGGCGTCTGCACGCCGTTGAAGTCGTTGATCGCCAGCCGGTAGGCGGCGCGAATGGTGCCGCCCGGGGCCCGGGAAAAGTTGAACTGGATCGCGTCCAGCCTTTGCTCGCCTTTGCGCAGGCGCATCTTGAGGTGCTTGTCCTTGAGGATGCGCTGGCTTTCGACGACGAACTCGTCGGCGAACAGCGGCGCCGGAAAACCCTGGCCCCAGACTTCGGCTTCAAGCAGGCGCGCGGTGGCGATCGAGTAATAGCCTGATTCGAGGCCGCCGTCGGTTTCCAGCGTGCGCGTGCGGTCGGCGGGTGCCAGCAACTCCTCGGCAACCTGCGCGAACAGCTCGCGGAAACGCGGCAGGTCGCATTCCCGGATCGTCACCCCGGCGGCCATCGCGTGCCCGCCGAAGCGCAGCAGCAGGCCCGGCGCGCGTTTGCCGACCAGATCGAGCGCGTCGCGCAGGTGCAGGCCGGCGACTGAACGACCCGAGCCCTTGATTTCGCCGCCGTCACCCTCGCCGCGGGCGAAGGCGAAAACCGGCCGGTGCAGTCTTTCCTTGATGCGCGCGGCAACGATGCCGACGACGCCCTGGTGCCAGTCGGCGTCAAACAGCGAGACGCCGATGGCCGCCGGGTCAGCGGCTGGGTCGGCGCCCGCTTTCTCGATCTGCAGCAGCGCCTGTTCCTGCATGCCGGCCTCGATCTCGCGCCGCTCGCGGTTGAGCGCGTCGAGTTGCTGGGCAATGTTCATCGCCCGCCCGGGGTCGTCGGTGATCAGGCATTCGATGCCCAGCGACATGTCGGCAAGGCGGCCGGCGGCGTTCAGGCGCGGGCCGATCATGAAGCCGAGGTCGGTGCTCGACGCCTGCTCCGGGTTGCGGCCGGCGGCGCGAAAAATCGCCGCTATGCCGGGCGTCAGGCGACCCTGGCGGATGCGCTGCAGGCCCTGGCTGACCAGCACCCGGTTGTTGTGGTCGAGCTTGACGACGTCGGCGACGGTGCCCAGGGCGACCAGATCCAGCAGCGCCGCCAGCTTGGGTTCGCTTCTGCCGCTGGCCTCGGAAAACCAGTCCCGCCGGCGTAACTCGGCGCGCAGCGCGAGCATCACGTAGAACATCACGCCGACGCCGGCCAGCGACTTGCTCGGGAAGTCGCAGCCGGGCTGGTTGGGATTGACGATGCATGCGGCGGCGGGCAGCTCGTCACCCGGCAGATGATGGTCGGTGATCAGCGTGGCGATGCCCAGTTCGCGGGCGCGGGCGACGCCGTCGACGCTGGCGATGCCGTTATCGACGGTGACGATCAGGTCGGGGTTGCTCTTTGCCGCCAGGTCGACGATGTCCGGCGACAGGCCGTAGCCGTAGGTGAAGCGGTTGGGGACCAGATAGTCGACGCGCGCGCCGAAGGCGCGCAGCGCGCGGATGCCGACCGCGCAGGCGGTCGCCCCGTCACAGTCGTAGTCGGCGACGATAAGAATCTTCGCCTGCCGGCCGATGGCGTCGGCGAGGAGGCCGGCAGCGGTGCCGGAGTGGGTCAGGCGGGCTGGCGGCAGCAGCGACTGGAAGTCGTAGTCGAGCTCGCTGCGCATGACGATGCCGCGCGCTGCATAGATGCGCGCCAGCAGTGGGTGCAGGCCCTGTTGTTCGAGTTGCCACTGGACGCGCTGCGAGACGCGACGGCTGACGATTTGCGTCATCCGTCACCCTCCCGCGCCAGCGCCTGCGCGGTCGCCGCCAGCGGTCGTGGGCGACGCCACAGTTGCCACTGCTCGCCGCGGCCGCTCTCCCAGGCCAGCGTTGCGTAGGCCGTCGAGGCTTCCAGACGCAGGCGCTTGATCCTGCCGCCGGCGAGCGCCTTCTGCAGCGGCGCGAACCAGCGCGCGTCGAGTCTGGCCAGTTGCTTGCGGTAGGCGTCGGCATCCTCGTATTGCACAGGGCGCTGCAGCGCGTCAATAACGAGCAGTTGCCGGCTGCCGGCGGGCGCCTGCGCGAGCAGGGCGCCAAGGTCGTCGGGCAGCGCCCGCGTCGGGACGCCGAAAGCGTTTCCGAGGCCGCAGGTCAGCACGTCCTCGCCCCAGACGCCGGCAAAATCGCCGGTGCCGGCGCCGGTACCGGCTGCGGGACGCACGCCGGCGCCCCACAACCACAGGCTGTTGATCGTCGCGCGGCCAGCCGCCTCGCGCCGTTCGTTGGCCGGCTGCCCGTAGAGAACCATTTGCACCTCGTTGAGCAGTTGCCGCAGGTGGCGCGCCTGTGGCGTGGCGGGCAACTGCCGGGCGAGCCGGCGACCGGCGACGACCGACAGCGGCGGGACGTCGAAGTGGCCGAGATCGGTTTCGCCGGCGAGCTGCAGATACCAGCGATCGGCGCTGGCGACATGGAAGGTGCCGATGTCGGCAAACTGACGATTGAGTTCGGCGGTGATTTCGTGCGCCTCGTCGCTGCTGATGTCGAGACTGCCGGCGTCGGCAAGAATGAGTTTTTCCTGGTGCAGGCGCAGATGTACGGGGTCGGCGCAGAGCCAGCAGGGGTCGGCTCCGCTGGGGGTTGGCGCCTGCTTCTCGCCGAGGACGCGAAAAGCGGCCCAGGGGACGTTTCCGGCGAGGCCAAAGGCGTCGCCAAGCGTTGCCTCGAAGGACTGCGGCGCTCGCCGCTGCAGCCGGCTGCGCGCGATCAGCGTGTTCAGTCCGGGGCAGGCGAGGGCGTCGAAGGTCTCGCGGTCGTCGGGTTCGGGCCAGACGAGTTCGGGGACGACAAGGGTGAGCTGCATGAGGGCTGGCCGGAGGAGACGAAAGGGTGGACGACGGGGCGATGTGGCGTTGAACGGGGTAATGGCTGCGCCGGGCGGATGGCCTGCAGACGGCCGGGCATCGCGCGGGGAGGGCTGAATGGGCAGTCGCTGGCGGAAAAGTGTAGCATAGCGGCTTTGCCGTTTCGGCGCTTCGAACCACCAACCTGAGATGAGTTCCTGCCGCTGATGGCCCTTCCCTACGAGCTGCTGATCGGCCTGCGCTACACGCGCGCCAAGAAGCACAACCACTTCATTTCCTTCATCTCGCTGATTTCCATGCTTGGCATCGCGCTCGGCGTCGCCGCGCTGATCGTCGTGCTGTCGGTGATGAACGGCTTTCAGACCGAGCTTCGCTCGCGGATTCTGGCCGTCGTCTCGCACGTTCAGATCACCGGCAGCAGCGGCGAAATGGTCGGCTGGCAGTTTGTTGCCGAGCAGGCGGCCGGGCATCCACAGGTCCTCGCTGCCGCGCCGTTCGTGCAGGCGCAGGCCATGCTCTCCTACGGGCAGGCGGTGCGTGGCGCGATGGTGCGCGGCATTCTTCCCGACCAGGAAGACCGGGTCGCCGATTTCCGCCCGCACATGAAGAGCGGCAAGCTCGACGACCTGCAGCCGGACAGCTTCAACATCATTCTCGGCAGCGAGCTGGCGCGCGCGCTCGACGTCCTCGTCGGCGACCGGGTGACGCTGATCGCTCCGCAGGGCGTGGTGACGCCCGCCGGGGTGATCCCGCGCCTGAAGACCTTCAACGTCGTCGGCCTGTTCGAAGTCGGCATGTACGAGTACGACAGCGGCCTGGCGTTGATTCACCTCGCCGACGCGCAGCGCCTGTACCGCATGGACGACCGTGTTTCCGGCGTGCGCCTGAAACTCGACGATTTGTTCAAGGCGCCACAGGTGGCGCGCACTCTGGCCGCTTCCCTGCCGATCAACGCCTTCATCAGCGACTGGACGCGCAGCCACGCCAATTTCTTTCGCGCCGTACAAATCGAAAAGAACATGATGTTCATCATCCTCTCGCTGATCGTCGCCGTCGCTGCGTTCAACATCGTGTCCACGCTGGTCATGGCGGTGACCGACAAACAGGCGGACATTGCCATCCTGCGCACGCTCGGCGCCAGCCCGATGAGCATCATGATGGTGTTCATCGTGCAGGGCGCGCTGATCGGCTTCATCGGCCTCGGCCTGGGCGTCGCTGGCGGGGTGGCGCTGGCGCTCAACGTCGATGTCGTGGTGCCGTTCATCGAGCGCATGCTCGGCACGCAGTTCCTCGCCAAGGAGGTCTATTACATCTCGAACCTGCCGTCCGAACTGCAGTGGAGCGACGTGACGACGATCGTCAGCGTGGCTTTCGTGCTCGCGCTGGTGGCGACGATCTATCCCAGCTGGCGGGCGAGCCGGGTCAATCCGGCGGAAGCGCTGCGCTATGAGTGAGCCGGTTCTGGCCTGTCAGGGGCTGAGCAAGATCTATCGCCAGGGCGACAGCGAAGTCGAGGTCCTGCTCGGCGTCGATCTCGAAATCGAGGTCGGCGAACGTGTGGCCATCGTTGGCGCTTCGGGTTCCGGCAAGAGCACGCTATTGCATCTGCTCGGCGGCCTGGACGCGCCGAGTGGCGGCAACGTGCAGTTGATGGGCAAGGACTTGAAGAGCATCAGCGACGCACAGCGCGGGACGCTGCGCAATCGCCACCTGGGTTTCGTGTATCAGTTTCATCACCTGCTCGCCGAGTTCACCGCGCTCGAGAACGTCGCCATGCCGCTGATCATCCGGCGCATGCCAAAGGCCGACGCCGAAGCGCGGGCGGCGACCGTGCTCGCCGAGGTCGGTCTCGGCCACCGCTTGCAGCACACCCCGTCGGAATTGTCGGGGGGCGAGCGTCAGCGCGCGGCGATTGCCCGCGCACTGGTCACCGAGCCGGCGTGTGTCCTTGCCGACGAGCCGACCGGCAACCTCGATCGGCAAACCGCCGCCGGCGTCTTCGAGCTGATGCTGGCGCTCAACCGCTCGCGGCAGACCAGCTTCGTCGTCGTCACCCACGACCCCGCACTTGCCGGCCGTGCCGAGCGCATCCTGACCCTGCGCGACGGTCGCCTGCAGCCGTCCGGCGACTGAGATCCTGACCAGCGCGCCTAAAGTTTCGGCGCGCGCTGCCGTTAAGCTTCCTGCGGCACTCATTGGAGACGGATCACCATGCAGACCCTTTTCGCCCCGGCCATTGCTTTGCTCAACCGTCTTGGTTACACGAAAAAGTTCACGGTCATGGGGGTGCTGGCACTGGTCGCGATCACGATCCTGGCGGAAAACCTCTACCGCTCCGAGCAGCGGGTAATCGACCGTGCACGGCGCGAACTGGCCAGTCTCGAAATGATCAAGCCGATTGCCACTCTGGTGCAGCAGCTGCAGGTCCATCGTGGGCTCTCGTCGGGCGTTCTCAATGGTGACGAGAGGATGGAGTACCGGCGCGCCGCCAGGGAGAAGGAAGCCACGGAAGCGCTGCAAGCCGTTGCCGCGAGCCTGCCGCCGCCGCTGGCCGCGGCTGATCCGTGGCAGACGCTTGTCGCCGCGTGGGCGACGATCCAGAAGGAAGGCCTCAAGCTGCCGGTGCGCGAGAACTTCGCGACGCATACCGCGTTGATCAAAGAGCTCGCCCGTTTCCTGCGCCTCATCGCCGATCAGAATTCCCTGACCAACGACCCCGACATCGATTCGAGCTACCTCATCGATACGCTGATCGACGAACTGCCGCTGGCGCTGGAGAGCATGGGGCAGTTGCGCGCCATCGGCACCGGTGCGCTGACGCGGAAGGAAGCGCTGGCCATGGCGCAGCAGGTTGAACTGGCGGCGGCGTTGGCCGGGCTCAATGCGGCGGTCACCGGCCTGCGGCAAAACCTCGACAAGACCGCGCACTACAATCCTGGCCTGCGGCCGGCGCTGGAAGCGGCGAGCAATGACATGGGCACGGCGGCTGAACAGTTCACCACCATGGTGAACGACGATATCCTTGCCGAGCGCTACCAGATGCTGCCGGCGGTCTACTTCGCGGTGACCACCCGGGTGATCGAGAAGGGCTACAAGGACATGTTCGAGATCCTCTTCCCGACCCTCGAACAGCTGCTGCAGCAACGCGTCGAACGGGCGCAGCGGGAACTGGGCCTGAGTATTGCCGTCGTCGTTCTCATCCTGCTGATCTACGCCTATGTGTCGATCGGTCTCTATTTTGCGACCATCGGCAGCATCAAGCGCCTGGCAGCCAACGCGCGGACGATTGCCACCGGCGACCTTGGCGTTACCGTTGATCTCGGCACCCGTGACGAACTCAAACTCGTCGGCGACAGCCTGAACGAAATGACGCAGGGTTTTCGCACGCTGATTCACAAGGTCCAGCGCAGCGCCGGGGAAGTGCTCGCGGCGACCAAGACACTTGCCGCATCGGCGGGGAGTATCACCAGCAGCAGTACGCAGCAGAGCGATGCCGCTTCGGCGATGGCGGCGGCGGTGGAGGAAATGACGGCAGGTATCGAAAGCCTCTCGCGCAGTGCCGACGACGCCAACCGGCTGGCCGGCCGCGCCGACGAACTGTCGTCCGATGGCGGCCGCGTCGTCGGCGAGGTGGTACAGGAGATCGAGCGCATCGCCGAGGTGGTGAACCACGCCGCGTCGGTGATCGCCGAATTGGGTGGGCGCTCGGAGAAAATCTCGGCGATCGTCAATGTGATCAAGGAAATTGCCGATCAGACCAACCTGCTGGCGCTGAACGCAGCGATCGAGGCGGCGCGTGCGGGTGAGTCGGGTCGCGGCTTCGCAGTGGTCGCCGACGAGGTGCGCAAGCTCGCCGAACGTACGACGCGCTCGACGCAGGAGATCTCGAGCATGATTGCCGCCATTCAGGAGGGTTCGCGCGATGCCGTGAGCAGCATGCAGCTCGGCGTCAGCCGCGTCAGCGCGGGCGTTGCCCTGGCCACGCAGGCGGGCGAGTCGATCGGCGAAATTGGCGGCAACGCCAGGAAGGTGGTGGACAGCGTGGCGCACATATCGAGCGCGCTGCGCGAACAGAGCGTCGCCAGCGCCGAGATTGCCCGCAACGTCGAGCGTGTCGCCCACATGGCCGAGGAAAACTGTGCCGCGGTGGCCGGAAATGCCGGCACTGCGGCGCAGCTCGAAAGCCTTTCCGAAGGGCTGGACGCCGAGGTTCGCCGTTTCAAGCTCGCCTGATTGCTCTTGCCGCGCCACGGCCGACACGCGGCGCGCACGCACCCCGCATTAACCCTCACGCGCACGCCAGGCACATCGCGATATCGTCGTCTTGCACTGGACGGCGGTATTGACGGTGGCCGGCGTCGCGCTCATGGGCATGGATCACGAAACGACGGCGTAGTCCTGGAGCAAGCGGCGGTGCGCTGCCCGAGCGCGGAAGAAATGCGCGTTGGCGCCCGGATTTCCGGTTTAATGCCGCATGCGCGCCAACATTCTTGCCTTCGCCATGGGGGTCGGGTTTCTCCAGACTCGGGGAAGCCTGCCGCCTTCTGCGCTGGTCGTGGCGACGCTTCTTGGCGCATCTGCCTGGCTGCTTTGGGCGGGCTCGCGTCGACAGCCGGCGCCGCTCGTCTGGCGTGCCCTCTCCCTGCTGGCCTGCGCTCTGCTGGGCGTGGCATGGGCGGCGCTGCTTGCCGGGCAGCGCTTGCACGAGCGCCTGCCGACGGAATGGGAAAGCCGTGATCTGCAACTCGTCGGGGTGGTCGCCGGCTTGCCGCAGGGCTTCGAGAACGGCGAGCGCTTCGCCTTCGTCGTCGAGGCGGTCGAACCGCCACAGGCGCGTGTGCCGCGGCGGATCATGCTCTCCTGGTACCACGGCCAGCGCGCCGACGAGGGGCACGAAGCGCAGAGCACGGCGCTCGCCGCAGCGCCTACCATCCGCCCCGGCGAGCGCTGGCGGTTGACCGTTCGCCTGAAACGGCCGCACGGCAACGCCAACCCGCACGGTTTCGACTACGAGGCCTGGCTTTTCGAGCGTGGACTGAGGGCGACCGGCTACGTGCGCCCGAAAGCCGTGGCGCAACGGCTCGACGACTTCGTTCTCCGGCCTGGTTACGCGATCGAGCGCTTGCGCGAGCACATTCGCGGTTCGTTCCGCGCCGCCTTGCCGCAGGCGCCGTACGTGGGGATTCTCGCCGCGCTGGCCATCGGCGACCAGCAGGCGATTTCGCCCGAGCAGTGGCGCGTCTTCCGGCAGACCGGCGTCACCCACCTGATGTCTATTTCAGGTCTTCACGTGACCATGGTCGCCGCGCTTTTTGCCGCGCTGGTCGGCTGGCTGTGGCGGCGTAGCGAGCGCTTGATGTTGCTGCTGCCGGCGCCGAAAGCGGCGATCGCCGCCGGCTGGCTGGCCGCTTTCGGCTACGCCCTGCTCGCCGGTTTCGCCGTGCCGACACAGCGCACGCTCTACATGTTGAGCGTCGTCGCGCTGGCGCTGTGGTCGGGGCGCAACCTCGGCGCCAGCCGCAGCCTCCTGCTGGCGCTGTTGCTGGTCCTGCTGCTCGATCCCTGGGCCGTTCTTTCGCCAGGTTTCTGGCTCTCGTTCGCCGCCGTCGGCGTGCTCTTCTTCGTTGGCACGGCACGGGTCGGCGAGCGGCGCGGCTGGCGCGCGACGCTTGCCCACTGGGGGACGACGCAGTGGGCGGTGACCGTCGGGACGCTGCCCTTGCTGCTGCTCCTGTTCCAGCAGTTTTCGCTGGTCTCGCCGCTGGCCAACGCGCTGGCGATTCCTGTGGTGAGCTTTCTGGTCACGCCGCTGGCCCTGCTCTTCGCGCTGACTTCCTGGCCACCGCTGCTGCAGCTCGATCACTGGCTATTGTCCTTTCTGATGGTGTTTCTCGAATGGCTCGCGCGCTGGCCCTTGTGGCAACAGCCGGCACCACCGCTGGCGGCGACGCTGCTGGCCTTGCTCGGGGTCTTGTGCCTGCTGCTGCCACGTGGTTTTCCGGCGCGCTGGACGGGGCTCTGCCTGCTGCTGCCGGCGCTGTTCTGGCCGGCCCCACGACCGGTGGCCGGCGACGCCTGGGTCGATGTGCTCGACGTCGGGCAGGGGCTGGCGGTGGTCGTACGCACCGCCGGGCACACGCTGCTCTACGACACCGGGCCACTGTACAGCGCCGAGTCGGACGCCGGGCAGCGCATCGTCGTCCCCTACCTGCGCGCCACCGGTGTCGACCGCCTCGACACGCTGATCGTCACCCATCGCGACAAGGATCATTCGGGTGGCCTGGTGGCGATCCGCGAAGCCTTGCCGATCGGCCGCCTGCTCAGCTCGCTGCCCGAACTGGAGGGTGAGCGCTGCATGGCCGGCCAGGCCTGGGAGTGGGATGGCGTGCGCTTCACGATGCTCCACCCCGACGCCACCGACTACCCGCGCAAGGGCGGCAAGACCAACAACATGAGCTGCGTGCTGCGCCTGGAAAACGCGTCGGGCAGCGTTCTCCTGACCTCGGACATCGAGGCCCGCGACGAGCAGCAACTCCTCGCGCGGGCGCCGGAACTGCTGCACAGCGACGTCCTGCTGGTACCGCATCACGGCAGTGGCACGTCGTCGACGCCGGCGTTCATTGCCGGCGTTGGCGCCCGCGAAGTGATCATTCCCGTGGGCTATCGCAACCGCTATCAGCATCCGCGCCCGGATGTCGTCGCGCGCTACGCCGGAAGTCGCGTCTGGCGTAGCGATGCCGATGGCGCGGTACGCGTCCAACTTGTCGGCAGGGTCGATCTTTCGTCTTACCGGAGCGACTATCGTCGTTATTGGCAAGGCCAGTGAGTGGCGGACAATCGCCAGTGAGCAGCACTGGCGCGAGTAGGGTCTTGCTGGCTACAATGTCCCATGTTTTCGACCTCGCGATTACTTGCCGTCAGCGGTTTGCCTTCCGTGCGCCGTGACTCCGTCAGATGACGGACGCTGCGCCTCGACGGTCAGTGCTGCTCGGATCCGCCTGGCAAAGCGCCAGGGTCGCTGGTGCGCGGACTGGCGGCGCGTTGGGCGCAGTGCTGTGCACGGTCCTCGTCGGACTTTTGCGCCTGCCGGGAATCGCGCTGTTTGCGGCCACTGCGCTGCACGCCGAGTCCCCTCCGTCGGCCTATGTCGAGAACCCGCTCCTCGAACCGCGTTTCGCTTCGGTCGGCGTCGGAATCATTCCGCGCTACGTCGTGCCGACGGTGGCTCAGGACCGGGCCGGCTTCCTGTGGATCGCCACGGGCGACGGCCTGGTGCGTTACGACGGCTACAGGTTCCGCGTCCAGGAACGCGACAGCCCGGACCCTGCCGCGCGTACCCTGGGATGGATCCGCGCGCTGCTGGGAGGCAGCGATGGCCGCCTGTGGATAGGCACCGAGTGGGACGGGCTGGCGGTCTATGAACCGCTGAGCGAGAGGGTCACTCCCTGCCTTGGCAACAGCGACCGCGACGGCAGCGTGAAGCCGACGATTCGTGCGCTGGCCGAGGACGGCGCCGGCGGCATCTGGGTGGGTAGCGAGGGGGGAGGGCTGGAGCACGTTGGCTCCGACTGTGCAAGTTCGGCCAACTACCGCCATTCGCAACAAGCCGGCAGCCTTCCCGACGATCGCGTGAGCGCGCTGCTGATTGACCGGCGAGGAACGCTATGGGTGGGCACCTGGTCCGGCTTGAGCCGCCGGCTCCCCGGCAGCGATCGCTTCGAGGCGGTATTTTCGAACCACGATCCCGGCGCTGGCGCCAATCTCGCCGGTCGCCTGGTTCAGGCCCTGTTCGAGGCGTCGGACGGGCGCCTCTGGGTAGGCACGCAGCAAGGCGAGTTGGCGATCATCGATCCCGTCAGCGGTGAGGGCCTGCTGCTCGAACAGGCAGCGGAAACGGCCGGCAGCAGCGCTGTGTCGAGTTTCGTCGAGGTGCCGGGTGGCCCACTGTGGGTTGGTCGCTCGTCGGGCATCGAAGTTCGCGACCCACGCGACGGCCGCTTCTTGCAGCGACTGCAACACGATCCCGCCGCCCCGCCGGTCTGTCCGGCAACGAAGTGACCAGCTTGCTGCTCGACCACTCCGGGGTAATCTGGGTGGCGGGCTTCGGCGTCGGTCTGCAGCGTCACGACAGCAACAATCGTAGCCTGTGGCTGCGCAGCGCCGATCTGCAAGCGAATAGCCCGTTTTCCTCGTCCGACGTGCGCAGCCTGCTGCAAATTGATAATGGCGAAATCTGGGTCGCCACACACCAGGGCGGGGTGACCGTGATGGACGTCCAGTTGCGCGCCATCGGAGCGTTGCAGGTACGCAGCGCCGGGGAAGCCGTGGCCACTTCGCCGGCGGCGAAGCAGGCGCCGCCCCCCTTTCGGGTGACGGCGATGGTCCAGGCGGGCGATGGCACGGTCTGGCTCGGCACGGATGCCGAGTTGTATCAGTTCGGCAGTGATGGCCATCGCCGGCAGCTGCGCCGCCTGCCGCACGCCGGTGGCCCGACGACGCGCTTGCTGGCCGGCCACGACGGGAGCTTGTGGGTCGGTACGATGGATGGGCTGTTTCGTCTGCGCCCCGGCGTCGAGCAAGTCGTTCGCGTTGCTCGTCAGGGTGGGCAGGTACTGTATGCGGAAATCTCCGCCATCGCCGAAGGACCTGACGGCGACCTATGGGTCGGCAGCAGCAAGGGCCTCTTTCGTGTCGCTGCGGGTGAGCGCGAGTTGCGCCGGGTCGAGGCGGAAGCGGGTGCCGAGCTGGCCAATCCCAGCGTCATCGGGCTGCTCTTCGATCGGCAACAGACCCTGTGGTTGGACACCGCGGTGACCGGGCTGCATCGCATGCGCAGCTGGGACGGCCAGCGCGCGAGTTTCGAGCGCATCAGTCAACGGCACGGCGTCGTCAGCCGCCCCTTCGGCGCCAATTTGATCAGCGATGCGCGCGGCCGCATCTGGACGCACATGTACGTCTATGATCCGGCGAGCGACCGCTTGCACGAACTGACCGCGGCTGATGGCGCAGACCTGGGCACCGGCTGGTTCTATTCGTACGCCAGGACGCACGATGGTCGCCTGCTCTTCGGCGGCAGCAGGGGAATCCTGGTCGTTCGGCCGGAGCGCTTTGACGCCTCGGTCTACGCGCCACCCTTGCTGGTCTCCGAGTTGAGCATCAACGGGCAGCGCGTGTCGGCCGGCGGAATTCTCGCCGGCCTCACGCTGGCGCCCGAGCAGCGCAGCTTCAGCCTGACGTTTTCGGCGCTCGACTACAGTGACCCGGGCCGCCTTCGCTATGCCTACCAGCTGCAGGGATTCGATCCCGACTGGATCGACAGCTCTGCCGATTCGCGGCTTGCCAGTTACAGCAATCTCGATCCCGGCGATTATGTCCTGCGCGTGCGGGCCAGCAACCGCAGCGGTGCCTGGAGTCCGCACGAGCTGGCGATCAAGGTGCGCGTCATGCCTGCCTGGTGGCAAAGCTGGTGGTTCCAGCTGCTGGTGCTCTCACTGCTGGTGGCGATGGTCAATGCGCTGGTCCGCTTGCGTACCCGCAGTCTGCGCTTGCGCCAGGGCGAACTGAAACGGATGGTGCGCGAGCGCACGGCCGAACTCGAGACGCTGGCCCTGGCGCTGCAGCGTGAATCGGCGGCACTGGAAGAGTCGAGCCTGACCGACCCCTTGACCGGCCTGCGCAACCGCCGCTTCCTGACCCAGCACATCGAAGCCGACGCCGCCCTGGCGGTGCGCGAGTACGAGAGCCACTTCAAGTACGGGGCAAAATTGCGCGAGGACGCCGGGTTGATATTCTTCCTCTTCGACATCGACGGCTTCAAGGAGGTCAACGACCGCTATGGTCACGCCGCGGGGGACGCGGTGATCAGGCAAGTGAGCGAGCGATTGCGCCGCGTCTTCCGCGACACCGACTACCTGGTTCGCTGGGGTGGCGAAGAATTCCTCGTCGTGGCGCGTTCGACGCCGCGCGCGCACGCGGCCGACCTTGCCGAGCGGGCGCGCGCCGCCGTGGCCGAACACCCTTTCGATCTCGGCGATGGCCGCTTCCTGTCCAGAACCTGCTCGGCCGGCTTTTGCTGCTTTCCTCTGTCAACGCAGCATGCCGCCGCTCTCGACTGGCCGGCGGCAGTCAATATTGCCGATGCGGCGCTCTACGCGGTGAAGGGCGCTGGCCGCAATGGCTGGCTGGGAGCGCTCAGCGCCGGTGGCGAATCGGCCGAAGCCCTGCTTGCCCAGTCGCGCAGGCCCCTGGCTGAATGGATGCGCTCGGGTGGCGTAACGCTGGTCGGCTCTGCTCCGCACGACGGCCTGGCCGAAGCCGGGTTCCATAACGCGGTGGCCGGCGAGCAAGTGCGTTCGGTATCGGCCTCGGTCGAAGCGTGAGCCCGGGATTCTCGCCAGCAGCCTGTTGATCGCGTCGTCCCGTTGCGGACGATGCAGGCGGACGATGCAGGCGGAAGTGCTTCAGGGGGTGGGCTGCCGAACGGGGGTACGGGTGTGCGCCGCAATGCCCTGCCGGCGTCGCAGGGGAAGGTCGTCAGCAGCCGAGATTGGCGTGCATCTGACGTCCAACCGTCACCGCCTGCATTTGCCACTGCTGACGGTACTGCCCGGCGTTGGCCTCGATCCACGCCAGCGCCCGGAATTCCCTTTCGTCGACCGGAAAGCGTTCTACATAGGCTTCGATCACGGCGTATTGCTGCTGGAGAAAGTCCGCCTCGGAAAAACGCGGTTGCGAGAAATTGCGCACAAGATCGCGAAAGAACTGCAGTGCGGTGTCATCTGAGATGTTCATCCTTATCACTCCTTGAGGAGAGTAGTGCTGGCCGCGGTGGTCCGGCTGATATCTCTGCAACGGCCTTCTTGAGACGTTCTTGAAGCCTTTCTGATTGATGACTTGTTCGAGGTGCCGCGTCCTTTATGTGACAAGCGACTTTAAGTGTCATGGCTAAGCTTCTGTAAGCTCGGTTTATTGTTTTCCACGCCAGGGGGGTGTTGTCAACAGGGATCGGGCGCTTGCACGGCTTTGTCGCGGTTAGTGGTGCAAAACTGACACACTCGCACGCTCTCGCTGGCCGGCGCGGGCGCAGACTGCGCCCGCGGGGCGCCCCCGCGGGAGTGGCCGAGAGTCACTCAAGTGACGTGGCGTGCGGGCTCCTTGGACCCGGGTTCGGGGCCTGTGCTAGAGTCTCGCCCTTTCCGTCCGGCCGACGCTTCCGCGTGGCGCGCAGGAGGCCAGCTGACGAGGCGGTAACAGGGGTAAATGCAGGCAGGTGCGGCCCGGTCGTTGGTCAGGATCGCCTGCTTTGGTGGCCGGCGCAGGCGGGGGTTTGCCGACCGATCGGCCGAAGGTTAAGGAAAATGGACTCTGTAGGGAGATTTGCCAGATGAGCGTCCGCGCTGACCTCTCACCTTGGCTGGCCGGAGCGCCGCCAGGACTCGTCGAACGCGAGGTGCGCTGCGCCTCGGCGGCCGGGCTGCATCGCATGGCCTATACCGAATGGGGCGAGCGCGACAATCCGAACGTGCTGGTCTGCGCCCATGGCCTGACCCGCAACGGGCGCGACTTCGACGAGCTGGCGCGGGTCATGTCTGCCGACTATCGCGTCATCTGCCCCGACGTCGTCGGGCGCGGACGCAGCGACTGGCTGCGCGACCCGTCGTACTACGTGTTTCCGCAGTACGTGGCGGACCTGATGGTGCTGCTTGCCCGCCTCGACGTCGACCGCGTACATTGGTTGGGCACCTCGATGGGTGGCTTGATCGGCATGTGGATTGCCAGCCAGGACGATTCGCCGATTTCCCGTCTGGTGCTCAACGATGTCGGTCCGCTGATCCCGGTGGCTTCCCTGCACCTGATTGGCGAATACGTCGGTCGGGCGCCGAGGTTCGCGACCTACGACGACGCCGAAAAGTATGTGCGCCTGGTCAGCGAGCCCTTTGGCCACTTGACCGACGCGCAGTGGCGGCATCTCACCGAGTGTAGTCTGCAGCGGGCGGACGATGGGTGCCTCGAGATGCGCTACGACCCGGCCATCGGTGACCCGTTTCGGCGCCAGTTGAGTGCCGGAGACGTCGACCTGTGGCCGATTTACGACGCCATTCGCTGCCCGACGCTGGTCGTTCGCGGTGCCGACTCGGCTGTGCTGACGCGCGCCAGCCTGCTTGAAATGGCCAACCGTGGGCCGCGCCCGCAGACCGTCGAGATTCCCGGCGTCGGACACGCGCCGATGTTTCTCGACGATGTGCAGATCGGCGTCGTGCGCGATTTCCTGCAGGTCGCCTGAGCCGTCTGAATCATGGCCTTGATCGGCGTCGGCGGTGCCTGATCAGCCGCCGATTACGCCGCACGCGACGCGCGCACCACCGCCGCCGAGTGGCGCCGGGTCGTCCGAGTGATTGTCGCCGCCGGCGTGCACCATCAGTGAACGGTTCTTGACGTCGGCGAGCTTGAGTCGTGGCGCCAGTACCGGGTTGCTGGCCGTGCCGTCGGCGGCAACGTAGAGCGCTGGCAGGTCGCCGAGGTGCCCGTCGCCCCAGGCTTCGGCGTGCCGATTCGTTCCCTGCGGATCGAGATGCCCACCCGCCGCCAGTGCGGCGATGGCCACGCCGTCCCTGTCGCCGGGGGTGCACGCCGGCTTGTCGTGCACATGGAAGCCATGCAGACCCGGCGTCAAGCCCTTGAGCGCGGGATAGAAAGCCAGGCCGTACGGGGTTTCAACGATGCGCACCGTTCCCACCGCGGAGCCGACACCCTGGCTGCTGGCCAGATTCAGGGTGACGGTGGTCTCTGCGGCGAAGGCGAGAGCAGGGCACAGCAAGCAGGCGACGATGCTAAGGGAAGTTTTCATGGGATTTTCCTTGGGTGGAAGAGCCGTTCACGCGGCTGGGCGAGTACCTGTCCGCCCGCCTTGTCGAGCGCGGTGCGCCGCCATTGGCGCGCAGGGACGCGAACAAGCCGCGCCGAGAGAGGCCGGCGGGACTGATCGTGCGGCCATGATAGCGACTTGCGGAAGCCGAGAGCAAGGCCGCCAGCGCTGCGCCGGGGGAACAATGGCGGGTACGCTCGGCGCAGGCACCCGATCGGGGGCAGGAAATGAGAGCGACGGGGGGCGGGCCCCTTGGCGGCAGCACTGGCGTGCGCAGCTGAACTTCAGCATCTCTTAAGCTTGTCCCCTCAGCATTGGCCGCCAGGCTTTCTTGTCGAGGTATTCCGGTGACACAAATTCAGCGCGCACTGCGGCGCTTCTACGTCGTCATGTTCGTCTTCCTGTGCCTGCTGCTGGTGCAGTACTGGCCGTTCATCGAGGCCTCCGAGGCGAGCGTTTTTCTCTTCGCTGCGCTCTCGTCTCTGGCCGACGCGGCGATTTTTCTGGCGCCGGTGGTGGTCATTGGCCTGCTGTTGGAACGTGTCTTTCGCCCTCGCGCTGGCCCATGTCCGCGCTGGAAAGCGATGCTGGTCTACGGGCCGGTCTGGTTGCTCAGCCTGCTCGTCGTCTTGCTGCTGTTCATCGACCTGCAGCTGTTCAAGCTTTACGAGTACCACATCAACGCCTTCGTCTGGAATCTGGTGACTACGCCAGGCGGGCTTGCCGCGCTCGGGGCGAGCGAGCAGACGATCCACACCTTGGTTGCGCTGGTCGTCGTCGCTGCGGCGGTGCTGGCGGTTCTGCTCGCTGCGCTGCACCGCTTCGCCGCGCGAGAGCCTGGTGGGCCGGGACGTTTCGCGCATCGTCGGGCAGCAAGCCTGACCGCCCTTCTGCTGGTGACGCTGTTCGTCACCGAAGGGGTCTATGCGTTCAGCGCGTACACCGGCAAGGAGTCGTATCTGCAGGCGGCGTCGGTGCTGCCGTTTCATCTCAATACCAGTGCCACGGCGTTGCTACGCCGACTCGGCGTGGCGCCGGCGGAAAAATCCAATACGCTGAAACTCGCCAAGGGAAAGGTCAGCTATCCGCTGCAGCCGATTACCACGACGGCCAAGGAGAGATACCCGAACATCATCTGGCTGACCGCTGAATCGTTTCGCTGGGACCTGTTCAATGCCGAGGTGACGCCGAATCTCTGGGCCTTCGCCAAGCAGTCGATGAGCTTCAAACATCATTACAGCGGCGGCAACCGAACGCGCATGGGCCTGTTCTCGATGTTCTACGGCTTGCACGCGCCCTATTGGTACAGTTTCCAGGAGCAGCGGGTGCGGCCGGTGTTGATCGACCTGCTGATCGACAAGGGCTATCTCTTCTCATTGCGCACGAGCCAGAGCTTCACCTATCCGGAGCTCAACGATACTGTTTTTGCCGACATGCCGGCGGGCACGCTGATGCAGGCGCTGAGCGACGGCGAGCCCTGGCGGCGCGATCAGCAGAACGTCGACAACATGCTCACCGAACTGGCGGGCGCCGACGGCGCCAGGCCGCGTTTCATGTTCATGTTCTTCGAGGCGACACACGCTCCTTACACCTTCCCGGAGTCGGCGGTCATCCGGCCCGACTATCTGCGCGAGGTGAATTACGCCAAGCTGGACTTGCTGACCAACGTCGATGCCATCCACCAGCGCTACATCAACGCGGCGCACTTCGTCGATGCCCAGGTCGGACGCCTCCTGGACTACCTGCAGGCCAACCATCAACTGGACAACACCGTCGTCCTGTTCACCGGTGACCACGGCGAAGAGTTTATGGAGAACGGCCATTGGGGACACGGGCACGGCAACTATTTTCCCGAAGAGCAGATCAGGGTGCCGTTGGTGCTGCACCTTCCCGGTTACCCGGCGAAGAGCTATGAACACGTCACCTCGCACCTGCAGATTCCGCTGACGCTGATGGACTACATGGGGGTCTCGACTCCGGCGCAGGCGTATACCCTGGCCGGCGACCTCTTCCACAGCGAAGACTTCCTGGTCCTTGGCAACTACAACTACATGGGGATAAAGAACGGCGACAGCAAGCTCGTCTTTCCCTTCACGGGCAGCGAGTTCTTCCGCTACGATATCTATGATCGGCAGGACAAGAGGCTGCCCAGAGATCAGCGCCAGCCGGTGATCGACGCCAATGGCGCCGTGCTCAAGCGGGTCATTGCCGAGAGTCGTCGCTTCGTGCAGTAAGTAAGCCATCGACAGCGGTGGACGCCCATTGCCCGGCCAAACCAGGCCGCAGCGAGGCGTTTGCTGCGAGGAGAGAAATGAAGGTTGCAGTGATGGGGGCCGGCGCCGTGGGCTGCTACTACGGCGGCATGCTGGCCCGGGCGGGACATGCGGTGGTCCTGATCGGCAGACCGCAGCACGTGGCCGCGGTCTGCCGCGATGGTCTGTTCATGCACACGCAGTCCTTCCAGGCGCAGGTGCCGATGCAGGCCAGCACCGACGCGGGCGCCGTACGCGGCGCGCAGCTGGTGCTGTGCTGCGTCAAATCGCCCGATACCGAGACCGCCGCCATGGCCATGGCCCCGCATCTCGACCCCGACGCTTGCCTGCTGAGCCTGCAGAACGGCGTAGACAACGCCGAGCGCTGGCAAGCCGTGCTGCGCCGGGAAGTCGCCCCGGCGGTGGTCTACGTGGCCACCGAAATGGCCGGGCCTGGCTTTGTCAAGCACCATGGGCGAGGAGAGCTGGTCATCGGACCGTCGTCATGCAGCGACGAGCTGCTCGCGCTGTTCGCCGCTGCCGCGATTCCGGTCACCATTTCCGACAACGTGGCCGGGGCGCTATGGGCCAAGCTGATCGTCAATTGCGTCTACAACGCCGTGTCGGCAATTACGCAACTACCCTACGGTCATCTGGTGCAAGGGGACGGTGTGCCGGGCGTGATGCGTGACGTGATGGCGGAGTGCCTCGCCGTTGCGCAGGCGGCAGGGGTCGTGGTTGCCGGTGACATGTGGCAGGCCGTGCAGCAGATCGCGCACACCATGCCCGGCCAGCTTTCGTCAACGGCGCAGGACCTGGCGCGCCACAAGCCGAGCGAGATTGATCATCTCAACGGTTATGTGCTGCGCAAAGGCGAGGCCCTTGCTGTCCCGACGCCGGTCAACCGGGTCCTCTACGCTCTCGTCAAGCTGCTCGAATCACGCTAGTCGATGCTTCCGGGCCGCACTGGCCGCAGGGCATGCTGGCGCACGCCTACTGCAGGGCACTCGCCGGGCGCATGCGGGCCGCCGGGTCCTGGCGGTAGAACGCCGCGAGCTGTTCGTAGAAAGCCGGATATTGCGCGCGCAAGGCGTCCGGCGTCTCGAAAAACGCTTCACTCATGACGGCAAAAAACTCGCTCGGATTCTCTGCCGCGTAGGGGTCGAAAAGGGTGTCCCGGGCGCTGCCCTCCGCTTCGTCGACCTGCGTGCAGAAGTCTTCGTAACTGGCGAGCAGCGCCTGTTGCCAGTCGGCTCGCGACATCTCCGCCGGAAGCGCCGGGACACCGTTGGCTTCGCCGCTGAGCATGTCCAGCTTGTGCGCGAACTCGTGAATGACCACGTTGTAGCCGGCGCCGGCCATTTGCGCGTCGCGCCAGGAGATAAGCAGTGGTCCACCTTCCCAGGCCTCGCCCGAGGCCAGCTCCTGGTATTCGTGGACGACGCCGAATTCATCCTCGACGCTGCGCGGGATGACGAATTCATCGGGATAAACGACCATGCCGATCCACCCGCGGTAATAGTCGAGGCCGAGTTCGAGGATCGGCAGGCAGCCCTGGGCAGCAATCGAGACGCAGATTTCGTCGCTGAGTTGCAGACCGCCGGCGACGGTGAACTCCTTTTCGGCCAGAAATTCCTGGGCCAATGCGCGCAGCCGGCGCTGCTCGTCGACGTCGAGGGCGGCGAGAAAAGGCAGGGTCGAAACAATTCCCTGCCACAGGGGGTCTGGGATCTCTGCGGTTGCCGGTTGTCTTCGGAACCAGCCGATGAGCTTGCCGATCACGACGCCTTCGCCGTTCCCGGTGCGGCGGTGGTCAGGTAGATTCCGCCGAAGATCAGCGCAATGCCGAGGTAGTGGTAGGGGCGGGGTATTTCGGCGAGGAAAATTGCCGCCAGGAGCGTGCCGAAGACCGGCATCAGGTGGATGAACAGGCTGGCCTTGCTGGCGCCGACTTCGCCGACTGCGCGGTTGTAGAAGACGTAACCAAGAAAACCCGGGAAGACGCCCGTGTAGGCGATGCCGGCCAGCGAGCTGGCCGAGAGGTGAATCGTCTTCCCCTGCGAAATCTCCCAGGCGTAAGCCGGGGCGAGGGCGAGCAGGCCGACGACGATGAATGCGGCGAGGAGCAGCATCGGGTCGACGCCGACTGGCCGCCATTGCAGTCCGATGGTGTACAGCGCCCAGGCGAATACAGCCGCCAGCATCCACAGGTCACCGATATTGAGGCTGAGATGGGCCAGTGTCTGCACGTCGCCACGGCAGACAATGATCGTCACGCCGAGCAGCGAGAGCAGCACGCCAAGCCCCTCGATCCTCCGCAGCCGCTTCTTGAGAAAGGCCCATGAGAGGGCGATGGTGGCGATCGGGATGAACGAGTTGAGCAATACGGCGTTGGTCGCCGCCGTGTAGTTCAGGGCGGTGTAAGCCAGTGTGTTGTAGACGCCGACGCCGAGCAGTCCGAGGACGACGACCGCCTTCCAGCTGCCGCGCAGCAGCGGCCATTGCGTGCGTAGATGCGGCAGGGCGAGGGGCAGGACCAGCGCCAGCGCAATTGCCCAGCGCCAGAAGGAGAGCGACAGCGGCGGCACCTGGTCGCGGATGGCGCGGCCAAGGACCATGTTGCCGGACCAGAACAATACGGTCAGCACGAGCAGCAGATAGGGGTGTTGCAGGCGGGCGAACATCGGCGGCTGGGGGGCAGCGGGCGGCAAACGCGCATTATGCCTGATGCGCGAGCGAGTCCATTATAATTGCCTTATGGTTTCAGTTACCCACTCGGTCGCCGCCCAAAGCGACTTCGAACACTCCCTGCAATCCCTGGTCGACGGTCTGCCGATGGCTGACTCCGAGCGTATTCGACGCGCGGTGGAATCTGCCCGGGCGCACTATGGCGATCGCCAGCTGGGTAGTGGCGAAGCTGTCTGGGGTCATGCCCTGGGTATGGCTCTGATCGTCGCCGGGCTCAAGCTGGACGTTGATTCGCGGCTGGCGGCGCTGCTTTTCGCGCTGCCTGCGCAGCAGGAGCATGGCCTGGCGCTGATCGAGAAGGAGTTCGGGCGCAGCGTTGCGCACCTGGTCGATGGCATATCGCGGCTCAACCGGGTGCGACCGATCACCCGCGGCTTCGTCGCGCAGTCGTCCGAAAGCGACGACAAGAGGCCGCAGGAGGTGAAGGCGCAGATCGAGGTGCTGCGCAAGATGCTGCTGGCGATGGTCGAGGATATTCGCGTCGTTCTGTTGCGCCTGGCCTCGCGCACACAGACCCTGCGCTACTACGCCGTCGAGCCCGATCCGCTGCGCGCCGCGGTGGCGCGCGAGACGCTGGAACTCTATTCGCCGCTGGCCAACCGGCTCGGTGTCTGGGAGCTGAAGTGGGAGCTCGAGGACCTGTCGTTCCGCTTCATGCATCCGGCGATCTACAAGGATATTGCGCAACATCTCGACGAGAAGCGAACCGAGCGCGAACAGTTCATTGTCGACGCCGTCGCTCGCCTGCAGCGCGAGTTGGCCGACGCCGGCGTTGGCGATGCCGAGGTCTATGGCCGGCCAAAGCACATCTTCAGTATCTGGAACAAGATGCGCAAGAAGGACGTCGCCTTCTCCGAAGTCTACGACGTGCGCGCCTTGCGCGTCATCGTCACTGACGTCAAGGACTGCTACACGGCGCTGGGCATCGTGCACCACATCTGGTCGCCGATCGCCAGCGAGTTCGACGACTACATCGCTCACCCGAAAGGCAACGACTATCGCTCCCTGCACACGGCCGTGCATTGCCCGGACGGGCGAGCGCTCGAAGTGCAGATCCGGACCCGGGAGATGCACAATCACGCCGAGTTGGGGGTCGCCGCACACTGGCGCTACAAGGAAGGTAGCAAGGCAACGCCGGAAGATCGCTACGACGAGAAGATCGCCTGGCTGCGTCAGCTGCTCACCTGGCGGGACGAGGCGGTCGATTCGTCGGACTGGGTGCGGCACTACAAGAAGGCTGCGTTCGACGAGACGATCTACATCCTGACGCCGCAGGGGCGCGTCGTGGACCTGCCGCGGGGCGCGACGCCGGTCGACTTCGCCTACCGCGTGCACACCGACATCGGCCATCGCTGCCGCGGCGCCAAGGTCGACGGCGCGCTGGTCCCGCTCAATACGCAGCTGGCCACCGGGCAGCGTGTCGAGATCGTTCTTGCCAAGCACGGTGGCCCCTCGCGCGACTGGCTGAACGCCTCGCTCGGCTACCTGTTCACCCATCGTTCGCGGGCCAAGGTCAGGCAGTGGTTCGCCAGTCTGGCCCTGGAGGACATGCTCGGCGAGGGGCGGGCGGTAGTGACTCGCGAGCTGCAGCGCATGGGGCAGTCGGGCATCAGCCTCGACGAACTCTCCGACCGCCTGGGCTTTGCCCGCCCCGACGACCTGTTCATTGCCGTTGCCCGCGCCAAGCTCAACCTGCGCCAGCTGCAGCTGGCGGTGCGTGGCGGCGATGCGCCGCCCGACGAAGAGGATCGCGTCGAGTTGGCGGTGTCCCGGCAGCGGCCGAGCGATGACGCCGAGAAGGGGATTCTGATCGTTGGCATGGATCGCTTGCTGACGCAGCTCGCGGGTTGCTGCAAGCCGGTACCGCCAGACCCCATCGTCGGTTTCGTCACGCGTGGCAAAGGGGTGTCGGTGCATCGCGCCGACTGCAGCAACTTCTCGAACATGCGCGCGATGAATGGCGAGCGGGTGATCGAAACGACCTGGGGGGCGGGCGAGGAAGGCATCTTCGCCGTCGATATCGTCATCGACGCCCACGATCGCCAGGGTCTGCTGCGCGACGTGTCCGACGTTCTCGCCCGCGAAAAGCTCAACGTGATCGCCGTCAATACGCAGTCTCGGCAAGGTAACGCGCTGATGCGCTTCACCGCCGAAGTCAGCAGCATCCCGCAGCTCAACCGTACCCTAAGCTTGCTGCACGGTGTCGAGGGCGTGGTTGGGGCGCGTCGCGCCTGAGTCGTGAGTCGTCGTGCCGGCCTGGCAGGTTTCCCAGGCCGGTGCTTTCGACTTCCTCGCTAGCGCGTCAGTCCTTCAGCAGTTCGATCAGCTCGGCCTGCGACGAGTGCGGGCTGGTCCGCGAGCCGCGCCGCTGATGATAGCTGCCGTCGGGTCCCAGTTCCCAGGACAACGTATTGTCGGTGAGATAGATCTGCAGTCCTTCGGCGATCACCCGGCGCTTCAGCTTGCGGTCGAGGATCGGGAAAGCGAGTTCGATGCGGCGGAAGAAATTGCGGTCCATCCAGTCGGCGCTCGACAGATAGACCTTCTCTTCTCCGTCGGCAAAGAAATAGAACACCCGATGATGTTCGAGCTGCCGACCGATGATCGACCAGACGTTGATGTTGTCCGACAAGCCTTTGACGCCGGCACGCAGGCCGCAAACGCCGCGCACGATGAGGTCGATCTTGACGCCGGCCTGTGACGCCTCGTAGAGCGCCGCGATGGTCTCCGGTTCGAGCAGCGAATTCATCTTGGCGATGATTCGTGACCGCTTGCCGGCACGCGCGGCTTCGGCCTCGGCCCGGATCCCGGCGACGACGTTCGGCTGCAGGGAGAAGGGGGCTTGCCAGAGGTGCTTCAGGGTCTGCGCACGCCCGAGGCCGGTAAGCTGCTTGAAGACCTCGTTGGTATCGGCGCCGATCTCTTCGTTGCAGGTGAGCAGACCGAAGTCGGAGTACAGACGGGCGGTCTTCGGGTGATAGTTGCCGGTACCCAGGTGCACGTAGCGCCGCAGGACGCTGCCGCCCGCCTTGCCTTCCTCGCGGCGGACGATCATCAGCATCTTGGCGTGCACTTTGTAGCCGACGACGCCGTAGATGACGTGCGCGCCGACCTCCTCGAGCTTGGTCGCCCAGCCGATGTTCGCTTCCTCGTCGAAGCGCGCCATCAGTTCGACGACCACCGTGACTTCCTTGCCGTTCTGCGCCGCGCGCAGCAGTGATTGCATCAGCACCGAGTCCGTGCCGGTACGGTAAACGGTCATCTTGATGGCCACCACCTGCGGGTCGGTTGCCGACTGCTCGAGCAGTTCAATGATCGGATTGAAGCTCTGGTAGGGATGGTGCAGCAGGATGTCGCCGCCACGGATGGCCTCGAAGAGGTTGCTGCTCTTCTGTAGCGCTTTCGGCGTGCCCGGCTTGAAAGGCTTGAATTTGAGATTGTCGCGCATCACCCAGTCGGGGACCTGCATCAGGCGCACCAGATTGACCGGGCCGGCGACGCGATAGAGGTCGCGCTCGGTGAGGTTGAAGTGGCCGAGCAGGAACTCGGTCATCGCTTCCGAGCAGTTGTTGGCGACTTCGAGGCGGACGGCGTCACCAAAGTGTCGCTGTGGCAATTCGCCCTGGATCTTGGTGCGCAGGTTCTTGACCGCTTCTTCGTCGACGAACAGGTTGCTGTTGCGCGTGACGCGGAACTGGTAGCAGCCGAGGACTTTCATGCCCGCGAACAGCTCGTGCACGAATTCGTGCAGGATCGACGACAGAAAGACGAAGCAATACTCGCTGTCACCGAGTTCGCGGGGCAGCTGGATGACACGTGGCAGGACACGGGGCGCTTGCACGATGGCTGCATCGGAGCTGCGCCCAAAAGCATCGCGGCCTTCGAGTTCGACGGCGAAGTTGAGACTCTTGTTGAGCACGCGCGGGAAGGGGTGCGAGGGATCGAGGCCGATGGGGGTGATCACCGGCATCACTTCGCGGAAAAAGAAGGCGCTGATCCATTCGCGCTGCGCCGGGCTCCAGTCGCCGCGTTTGAGGAAACGTATGCCTTCGCTGGCGAGCAGCGGCAGGATCTCGTCATTCAGTAGCGCATACTGTTCCTTGACCAGGGCGTGCGTTTCGTCGCAGACCAGGCGGTAGACTTCGTGTGCGGTCTTGCCGTCGGTGGTGAGAGCGACCGAGCCGAGCTTGAGTTGCTCCTTGACTCCGGCCACCCGGATTTCGAAGAACTCGTCGAGATTGCTGCTCACGATGCACAGGAAGCGCAAGCGTTCGAGCAATGGGGTCTTGGAGTTCTTGGCTTGCCACAGCACGCGCCGATTGAAAGCAAGCAGCCCCATCTCGCGATTCTGGAAGTAGTCCGACGGAAAACCGTCAGTGGCCTTGTTGAGAGGGGCTTCGGTGGGTGTGGCGGCGGTGTTCATGGGTTCCTTCCGTGGAAATTGAGGGGTCGAGCAGGCGTGGCAAAGACAACAAACATATTACAGCTATCGCTCTGGCGCTGGTCGCCGAAGAGGCCATTTTCTCGACAAAGTGCCATTGTTCGACGAGTTGCGGCTCTCTGGCCAGGCTGTTGGCGGTGGTAACATGGCCAGATCGCAAACAGCTTTCGCCGTCTGGCCGGAAGAAAAACGGGCATGAGTTACGAACTAATTGCCGGCGTCGACCTGGGGTCCAACAGTTTTCGCCTGCAGCTTGGGCGAATCGTTGGCGATCAGATTCACCCGCTTGACAGCCTGAAAGAGCCTGTTCGCCTGGGTTCTGGACTGACCAGAGAGAGAATTCTCGATCACGCCACGCAACAGCGTGCGCTCGACGCCCTGCGTCTGTTCGGCAAGCGGCTGAGCGGCTTCGCACCGGAGCAGGTACGCGCGGTGGCCACCGACGCGATGCGCGTCGCGCGCAATGCGGACCTTGTCCTGCCACAGGCCGAGGCTGCGCTCGGCTTTCCGATCGAGATCATTGGTGGCCGCGAGGAAGCACGTCTGATCTTCATTGGCGCCGCCAACGCGCTGCCGGCCGCGGCTTACCGGCGTCTGGTGGTTGATATTGGCGGCGGCTCGACCGAGTTGATCGTCGGCGAGGGCCTTGAGCCCTTGCTGATGGAGTCGCTGTTCATGGGGGGGATCAACTTCCGCCAGCGCTTCTTCCCCGATGGCAAGGTAGACCACAAGCGCTTCAGTGCCGCGGAAGTGGCGGCCGCTGGCGAAATCGAAGCGGTGGTCGTCGACTATCGCCGCTGCGGGTGGCAAGAGGCCGTCGGGACATCGGGTTCGGCGCAGGAGCTTGCCGGTGTGCTCGAAATGAACGCGCTTAACCCTGACGGGTGCTGCGGCATCACTCGCCAGGGCCTGGCCCGTCTGCGCCAGATGATCATCGCCGCCGGTTCGGCCGAGCGGCTGCAACTCAAAGGTCTGCGCAGCGAGCGCCTGCAGATCCTGCCCGGTGCCCTGGCCATCATGTCGGCCGTCTTTTCCTCGCTCGAAATCGAGACCATGACCTATTCCGAGGGCGCTTTGCCGATGGGCGTCCTGCACGATCTGCGCGGCCGTTTCGAGCATCACGACACGCGCGAGGTGACCGTCGGCCAGTTCATGCGCCGTTACCTGGTCGTCGAGGAACAGGTCCGGCACGTCGAGCGCACGGCCCTGGCGTTGCTCGGGCAATTGATGCCGCTCGATTCTCCCGAGCACGAGAGCGACGTCCACTTTCTGCGCTGGGCCATCTCGCTGCACGAAATTGGCGTTTCGGTGGCGCATGGGAGTTTTCACAAGCATGGCGCGTATATTGTCAGCAACGCCGACATGCCCGGCTTTTCGAAGCGTGACCAGTCGCGTCTGGCCTTGCTGATCCTCGGTCAGCGGGGCAGCCTCCAGAAACTGGCCACGCTGCCTGCCGGCGATCCCAATTGGCGGCTGCTCTTCTGTTTGCGGCTGGCGCTGTTGCTGCATCGGTCACGTGCCGACCTGGCGCCGCCCGTGTTGGCCATTCGCGAGTCTCCAGCCGGCTTTCAGTTGGATGTCTCTGCTGCCTGGCTGAGCGGCAATCCGCTGGCCGTTGCCGCTTTGCGTGAAGAGTCGCTGCTGTGGGGGGCTATCGGCAGCCAGCTGCAGGTCAGCCCCCGGCCAGCTGGAACGAAGCGGTCATGAGGCCGCAATGAGCGTCGCCGCGCTCGAAGTTCTTCAGCAGCCGGGGGGGCTGCGGCTGTGCCTGTCCGGCGAATGGACGCTGACCACGATGCCGCATCCGATTGTCAGCTTCGAGCGCCGCCTGCGCGAGCTGGCCGCCGGCAACCCGGCGTGGGACCTGCAGTCGATCACGCGGATGGACAGCGCCGGCGGGATTCTGCTGTGGCGCGCCTGGGGCCGGCAATGGCCGGCGTCGCTGCTCATATCGACCCGCCATCGGGCGCTGATCGCCCGTATCGAGGCGATGGTGGTCGACGCTTTGCCGACGAGCCGCGCCAACGAGCGCCTGCTTGCGCTGTCCGCTGTCGGTCGATTGCTTCTCGCCGCGGCCAGTCATCTTACCGGGATGGTGGCCCTGGTCGGCCAGCTCGTTCTCGACGTCTTCTACCTCTGCCGGCATCCAGGCGACATACCCTGGCGGGAGTTTTCGGCAAACCTCTTCAAGAGCGGTGCGCAGGCGCTGCCGGTGACGGCGTTGATCGGTTTCCTGATTGGTGTCGTTCTTTCCTACCTTTCGGCGTTGCAGTTGGCGAACTTCGGTGCCGACGTATTCATCGTCAATCTGCTCGGCATCAGTATCGTTCGCGAGCTGGGGCCGGTGCTGGTCGCCGTTCTCGTCGCCGGTCGTTCGGGGTCGGCGATGACTGCCCAGATCGGCGTCATGCGCGTCACCGACGAGATCGACGCCCTGGCCACGATGGGCGTTTCGCAAAGCCAGCGCCTGGTCCTGCCCAAGGTCGCCGCACTCTCGGTGGCGATGCCGCTGCTGGTTCTCTGGTGCTCGGCGGCGGGGATCATCGGGGGCATGGTTTCGGCCAATCTGCAGATGGACCTGTCGTACGGTTTTTTCATCGACACCCTGCCCAAGGTAGTGCCGGTCGCCAATCTGTGGATCGGCATGACCAAGGGCCTGATTTTCGGCTTTCTGATTGCGCTGATTGCCTGTCACTTCGGCCTCAGGGTCAAGCCGAACACCGAAAGCCTGTCGTCGCAGACCACCGCTTCGGTGGTCACGGCGATCACCGTGGCGATTCTCGTCGATGCCGTCGCGGCCATCCTGACGCGCAGTGTCGGTCTGCCGCTGTGAAGGTCGCCTTGGCGGAGGGGGGGCGAGCTACGATGCCGGCCATCGAAATCCGCGGCCTGTGTACGCGCTTCGGCGATGTGGTGATTCATCAAGATATCGATCTCGACGTCGAAGCGGGGCAGATGCTGGGCCTGGTCGGTGGCTCGGGCAGTGGCAAGACGACGCTGCTGCGCGAGATCGTCGGCCTGTTGCGGCCGAGCGCGGGGACGCTTAAACTCTTCGGCCAGACGCTTTTCGATGGCGATCACGAGCAGGGCCGAGCGCTCCGCCGCCGCTTTGGAATGCTCTTTCAGCAGGGCGCACTCTTTTCGGCGTTTTCGGTCTTTGACAACATCGCCTTTCCGCTGCGCGAACTGCGCAGTCTCGACGAAGCAATGATCCGTGACCTGGTTCTGCTCAAGCTGGCGATGGTCGAGCTTGAGCCGCGCCACGGTTGTCTCATGCCGGCCGAGTTGTCCGGCGGCATGATCAAGCGGGTGGCCCTGGCGCGCGCCTTGTCCCTCGAGCCGGAGCTCCTGGTCCTCGACGAACCGACAGCCGGTCTCGACCCCGACCGCAGTGAGAACTTCATCAAGTTGCTCAAGTTGCTGCAGCACGAGCTTGGCTTTACGGTGGTCATGGTGACCCACGATCTCGATACGCTGCTCGGCTTGGCGACGCGTCTGGCGGTGCTCGCCGACCAGAAAATCGTGGCTTGCGGCACGGCCGCAGAAGTGTTGGCCGTCGATCACCCCTTCGTTCAGAACTTCTTCGCTTCCAAGCGCGCCGCGGCAGCGATCCGAGAGGAGGTAGCTTAGCCATGGAGAACCGCTCGCACGCCCTGATAGCCGGCCTCTTCACCCTGTTTCTGGGCGTTGCATTGGTGCTCTCGGTATGGTGGATCGGCGGCAAGCACGAAATGACCCGCGACTACATCGTCGTCACGCGGCAGAACGTCACCGGACTCAGCCTGCAGGGACAGGTCCGTTACCGAGGCATTCGCGTCGGCAAGGTACAGGCGATCGAACTGGATCCCGCGGATGTGCGCAACATCCTCATTCGCATCAGCGTCAATGACTCGGTACCGGTCACGCGCGGGACGGTCGCCAAGATGGGCTATCAGGGAGTCACCGGAATTGCCCACATCCTGCTCGAAGAATCCGGCGACGATCCCCAGCCACTGCCTGGCGACGCCGGCGATGCGTCGCGAATCGCCATGCAGCCGTCGTTGATCGAGGAACTGTCCGATGCCGGCGGGGCCACCTTGCGCGCGGCGGGAGCGTTTCTGAGCAATGCCAACAAGTTGCTCGACAGCGAAAACCGGCAGAACTTTGCCAGGATTCTGGTCAACCTCGAAGCGACCACCGCCAACGCCAATGACGCCATTGCTCAGTTTCGCCAGTTGCTGACGCAGACTCCCGAGAGTCTTCGTTTGCTCAACGCCACGCTGGCTCGCGCCGAGCATGCGGCAGGCCAGGCGACGCCGCTGCTGGTTGAGGCCCGCGAACTGGTCGTGGGCCTGCAGGCGGTCAGCAAGAGAGTCGATCGCCTGCTCGGTGATCCGTCACCGAGCGGAGTGGCCGCACTGGCGCCGCGTCTCAACGAGCTGGGGAGCGAGCTGTCGGCAAACTCGCGCCAATTGCAGCGCGTGTTGCAGCTGTTGGAGGAGTCACCACAAAGCCTCGTTTTCGGCTCGCCAAAGCACTCTCCCGGCCCCGGCGAAGCCGGTTTCACCGCACCGCCAAGCCGTGAGGGTTCGCGATGAAGAAACTTTCGATCTGCCTTGCTGCGTGCGCCTTGCTTGCCGCGTGCGCAGGCGGCACCCGCAACACGCGATCCGCCGGGACCTACGACTTCGGTTTACCGGCGGCGCGTCTGGCGACAGGCGCCAGCTGGTCGAAGCTGGCCCTTGAGATTCGCGCGCCGTTCTGGTTTGACTCGCTAAGTATCGAATACCGCCTGCTCTACGACGATCCTTTGCAGCTGCGTAGCTACGCCGCCAGCCGCTGGGCAGGAGCGCCGGGACTGCTGCTCGCGCAGCGGCTGCGCCAGCAACTCGGCGTGCTCAGCGGTGGCGGGCGTACGGCCGTCAGCTGCCTGTTGCGCCTCGAACTGCAGGAGTTCTCGCAGGTTTTCGATACGCCCCTGCTCAGTCGTGGCGTGCTGCAGGGAACGGCCAGTGTGCTCGACGCCAGGCAACAGATCGTCGCCGAGCGCTGGCTCAGCATCGAGCAGCCGGCGGCCAGTGCGGATGCCAGCGGCGGTGTTCGCGCCCTGGTTTCGGCCAGCGACGAACTCGGGCGGCAGCTGGCTGGCTGGTTGCAGGAACTAGAGGAACTTGGCCGACTGAAGCAGTGCCCGGCAGCAATGGCTGGCTGAGGATCCATGCCCGGGCCAGCGTCAAAGCGGTTTTTCGTGGATATCGCAAGGAGGTAAGGATGAGTACCGAGACGGCAATTCTGGATGACCCCTACGTCGTGCGCAGCGATCGACGGGGCGTTGCCACGCTGACCCTGAACCGGCCGCAGCAGTTCAACTCGCTGTCGCAGGCAATGATCGCCGCACTGCAGGCGCAGATCGACGCCATCGCGCCTGATCCCGCAGTGCGCGTGCTGATCATTGCCGGGGCCGGCAAGGCGTTCTGTGCCGGACACGACCTCAAAGAGATGCGCGCCAATCGCGACAAGGCTTTCATGCAGGACCTGTTCCGGCGTTGCGGCCGGATGATGATGGCCCTGACCCAGATGCCGCAGCCGGTGATCGCACGCGTGCATGGCATCGCCACTGCCGCCGGCTGCCAGTTGGTGTCGATGTGCGACCTGGCGGTGGCTGCGGACAACGCGCGCTTTGCCACCTCGGGAATCAATGTCGGCCTGTTCTGCGCGACACCGGGCGTCGGCTTGTCGCGCAACCTGGGTCGCAAGCAGGCGCTGGAGATGCTGCTTACCGGTGATTTCATTGATGCTCGGGCGGCACTGCAGCAGGGCCTGGTCAATCGCGTGGTCGCTGGCGACGCGCTTGACAGCGAGATCGACAAGCTTGCCGGGTCGATCATCGAAAAGTCGTCGGTGGCCATCGGCATGGGCAAGCAAATGTTCTACAAACAGCTCGAAATGGGGCTCGAAGGCGCCTACCAGTACGCCTCCGAAGTCATGGCCTGCAACATGATGAGCGAAGACGCCGGCGAGGGCATCGACGCCTTCATCGGCAAACGAAAAGCCGAGTGGAAGGGCCGCTAGGCGCGGGGCCTTGCGTCATGGCGCTCGTGTTTGGGCTCAGCGCTGCCTGACGCGCGCCCGGTCGCGGTGGCGCCGGGCAGGCGCGCCTGCGGCCGCGTAGGGGAGCTGGCTATCCGGCGTCAGACGACGGCCAGCTGGCCGGGTCCGCCGATCCGGGCAGTTTGCAGCGCCTCGACGGCGCGCTTCAGCAGGTCGTCAAACGACTGGTCAGTGGCGCAGGCCTGGCTCGCCCCGATGCTGACCGTGAACTGGACGGTGCCGTTGTCGGTAGGAATCGAGATGCCGGCGGTCGCCGTGCGGATCCTTTCCGCAACCACGATCGCGGCGCTGATATCGGTGTCGAGCAAGAGCATGGAAAACTCCCCGGCACCGAGCCGCCCAATCATGTCCGCGCCGCGCAGACAGGCGGTCGCCGCCTCGGCGAAAGAGACCAGCGCCCGGTCGCCAACGGCGTGGCCGTAACCATCGTTGATGCGCGTGAAGAAATCGATATCGACCAGCAGAATGGATAGCGGTCCCTGCTCACCGTTCGCGCCCTGCAGTCGCTCCTCGACGGCTGCGACGAAGTGCTGGCGGCTGCTGACGCCGGTCAGGCGATCGGTGGTCGCCAGGTAGTGCAGCTCGGCGTCCTGGTTGGCCAGTGCGCGCAGCAGGCGCAAGGAGCGCAAGGCCACCACCGCCAGCGGGAGGGTGACCCCGATGGCCAGCACGATAACCCACAGGGTCTGTTTCAGCCACGGCGCAAGCGCCGCGTCGTAGTCGGCGGAGACCATCACCGACAAGGGGAAGTCGGGGAGCGTCGAATAGCTGGTGAACTGTCGCCGCTGGCGGGCAGTGGTTTCTTCGAAGACCAATGGCTGCACCGGCGGCGTGAGTTGTGCGCCGGGAAGCGTCACGCCGGTAATCGGCTGGCCGAGCAGCTGCGGGTTGTCAGGCGCGGTCGCCAGAACCGTGCCGTCAGAGCGGAGGAGGGTGATCACGCCGCCCGGCTTCGGGCGCTGCTTCTCGTAAACCGGCGTCAGTTTTCCCAGGTCGATCACCGCAACCAGGATCGGGAACGCCTGTGCGAGCACACGGCGGGCGATCGGCAGTTCAAGATGATCGTCCGCCTGCCTGCGCGTGGGGGCGCCGATGAACAGGCCGTCCCTACCCGGCGTGCCCCGGAAGTAGTCGCTGTCGGCGACCTTTTCCAGCCGCTCGGGGGGGTCGCTGAGGACGTCGATCTCGGTGCCGTCGGCAGTCACCAGACGGACGTCGATGGCGGCGGTGCGATCGCGAAAATCATCGAGTAGGCGGCGAAAACCGGGGTCGCTGCGTGGGTCGCGGTCGGGGTTTGCTTCCAGCCAGCCGGCACACACGGCGAGAATGACGTTGGCCAGGCGAAACTGCCGTCGTGTCTGGTCTTCGACCGCGTGATTCATCTGTTGCAGGGATTCGCGGGTCGTGGCTATGCGTTCATCGCGGGCCACGACGATCCAGAAACTGACGGCAGCCCACAGGGCGACCACGAATAGCAGCGAGAACACGATGACCGTGCGCGGGCTTGCCCATTCCTCAAGGTGTTTGCTGGTGGCTTTAACCATAGTGTCTGCCCCCTGTCGCACAAGGGGAGTCATTTTAGCAGCCCGACGGCGTCAGCGCCGGCTGTCGCCGACGTCCGGCTCCGCCTCGTCGGCGTGCACGTCGATGACGCCGGCGAAGAATTCGATCGCCGTGTCGGAAACCTGCGACGTGTCGTAGTAAGCGTACGCGCCCGCGCCAAGCGCACCGAAGACCGGAATCCAGCGCGAAATCCCCTTGCCGATCAACCTTTGCGCGATGTGCATGCCGATCTTCAGAACGACCGCCTGGACCTGCGGCCGCGAGGCCCGCTGAACGACGAAACGCTGTCCGATCTGGGCGACCAGGTCGCGAACCGCCTGTGCGTCCGTATGCCGAAAAAGACAATAAATCATTTCCTCGCGGCCCAGTTCGGCTGTTTTTCCATGGCAAGCCGCAATGTCGGCGACGAGTTGGGTCTGCAGTTGCCACAGCGAGCGCAGTTCGGGCAGCAGGGTCAGCCAGCCGAGCGGGCCGGGCGGCAGACTTAGTCCGCTGGTGGTCAGCGCAGCACGTCGCGCGGCGGTGGCGGCCAGCGCGCGGGCGCGAAGTTCCGGGTTGGCGGCTGGCAGTTCCGTGCTGAAGGGTGCCTGGCCGACAAAGTCGAGAATCGCTTCGGCGATGCGGGTTCCGGCCTTGAGCTGCGTGCGGCGTTTCGAGAAGCGTTTGTCTTGCATCGTCAGGGTCGTCAGCTGCGTTGAAAGAAAGGGGGCCCGTCCGCCGCCAGGTGGCCGCAAGGGCAATTCTGCTTCATGCGCCGGTCCGCCGCCAGACGCTGGCCAGCCAGGGCTGCCGTTCTCTCGGCAGGCCGGCCGGCCGATAATAGTGTTCGATCTCCCTATAGCCGGCATTGGCCATCTGGCTGCGCCAGGCGGCGAGGTCGTGGTAGCTGGCGTAGCGGCCATTGCTCCAGCCCTCCGCGTTATCGCCGCGCGGGTTCGAGCAGAACAGGATGCCGCCCGGCTTGAGCGTGGCGCACAATTGCCGCAGCACGCGTGGCAGTTCCTGGCTCGGGATATGGAACAGCGAGGCGTTGGCGAAGACGCCGTCAAAGTGTTCCGCAGGCAGATCGAGCTTGAGGAAGTCCTGCTGCCATACGGTGCAGCCGCTGTCGCTGCGTGCCATGGCGACGAATTTCCGGGCTCCGTCGAGTCCGATGGCGATATGACCTAGCTGCGCAAAGGCCTTGAGGTCGCGGCCCGGGCCACAGCCGAAGTCGAGAATCGTGAACGGCGCCTGGCCCTGGATATGGCGCAAGAGCGAGGCGATATTCTGGCTCACGTCGTGATCGCGAGTGCCGTCGCGGAAGTCCTCGGCGCGCTGGTCGTAGTGGGCCAGGGTCTGGGCGGTTATCGATTCGAGATCTTCGGAAGCTAGGGGCATGGCGGGTGTTGGCGACCGGTAGACGAGCTGCGGGCAGAACGGCGGAACGGAAATGGCGTGCCATTCCATGGTAAACCATAGGCCAGCGCTTCGGGTCGCCGGCGGGTCATTTTACGCCGGCAAGCGGCCGGCGCGGCGCGCTGGCGTGGTGACCGCGTGACCGTCTTGTGGACCAGAAACCAGGGCCCCGGATCGTTCTCCCACACTGTGTCCGGCGCTCGTCAGGCGCGCGCCGCCAGTCGCTGCCACGCGGATTATGGGTATTCTGGCCGCGGGCTGCCGTCAACTGCCAGAAACAGGAAATGAAATGTTCCTGTGCTAATCTACGTTACGGCGCTCAGCCTTGCGGGGCTGGCTGCAGAAGGGCCGATGACAGGCTGGCGCCAGGGAGAAGGAAGAACATGACCCGGGGAACGCATGCTTTCCTCGCCAAGAGGGTTCACCATGGCCATTGAAACCGAAATCAAGCTATCGCTGTCAGCGCGCACGGCCAGTCAGTTGGGTAGCCACGCGTTGCTCGCTGGCGTGCCGTCGCAGCGCCAATTGCTGGTCAACACCTACTACGACACGCCGGACAACCGTCTGCGTGGCGAGCGGCTGGTTGTACGCTATCGTCAGAAAGGCGGCGAGTGGCTGCTGGGCGTCAAGACGGCCGTTCAACTCAGCGGTGGGCTGGCCGAGCGCAAGGAGTGGGAGCGCAGCGGCCGGCCCGGCGACTTCGACTTCGCGCATGTCGACCAGAGTGCCGTCCGCGACTTCCTGGAGCCTCTGCGAGATCAGTTACAGCCGGCGTTCGTCACGCACTTTCAGCGCCGCTCCTGGCTTCTTGAGCCGCGCGACGGCGTGCGCATCGAACTGGCGCTCGACCGCGGGACGATCGAGGCCGGTGGTCGCCGCCAGCCAATCTGTGAGATCGAACTGGAGCTCGTCTCCGGAGCCGTCGGCGATCTCTTTGATCTGGCTCTTGCGCTGCAAGCTACCCTGCCCCTGCATCCGGAAGCCAGGAGCAAGTCCGATCGCGCCTATCGCCTCTTGGCCGACGCGCCGATGATCGCGGCGAAAGCATTGCCGGTTCCTGTCGATGCCGGCATGTCGAGCGTCAGCGCATTTCGCAGGATTGCCCTGTCGTGCGTCAGCCAACTGCAGAGTAACGAGAAAGGCATTCTCACCACCGACGCTCCCGAGTTCGTGCACCAGGCGCGCGTTGCTGTTCGCCGCCTGCGGTCGGCGATGCGCGTCTGGCAGCGCCACCTCCCGGTGGCGTTCATGGAACATTTCGATCCGCTCTGGCAAGCGTTCGCCAAGCGTCTGGGTGACGCGCGAAACTGGGACGTATTCCTGGCCGATACCGCACCACTGCTGAGTGAGACCTTTGCCGACCGGGCAGAAATCGGGTTGCTGCTCCGCTACGCACGCCGGCGCAGCACAAGCAATCGCAAGGCCGCCCGAGCTGTCTTGAAATCGGCTGCGTATTCCCGCCTGCTGCTCGAATTCAGTGCAGCACTTCTGGCGCTGCCGGAAGGCAAGGTTCGTTTGTTGGGGGACTTTGTTCCCGTGTGGCTCGACAAGTGCGCCAGGCGCGTCAACCAGCGCGCCGCCGAGGCGCAGGGTGGCAGCGACGAGGCACGTCATCGTCTACGCCTGGCGTTCAAGCAATTGCGCTACGCGCTTGAGTTCCTTTCGCCGATCCTCGCCGGTCCCGTGTTGGAGAACTATCATCAGTCGCTTACGGCACTGCAGGAACAGTTGGGGCGCCAGAACGATCTGGCGGTCGCCCTGCAACTGACCGCGGAGGCGTTGCCCGGCCGCAAGGGCGATGTCGTGCGAGACTGGCTGGCGGCGCAAAGCAGTGCCCTGCTGCCGGAACTGGGAGCGCTGCTGGAAGATTTTCGGCGTCAGGACGCGCCGTGGTCGGTGCCGTTGCCGTGACAGGGCTGGGCTTGTGGGGTGCTACGGGCGACACCGAAGGCGCTTCAGCCTTCCTTCGCTGCGTGTTCCTTGTGCAGGTCAACGTAGCCAGTAAGCTGTGTATCGATCTCGTTGAACGCTGACGGCGGTTTCTGACCCAGGCGTGACATTCGCCGTATCAGACGCTGCTGCGCAAAGGTCTCCGATGGGTCGGGCTTGCCAAGTCCATACTCCGAGCCGCGTTTGGTCATCACGACCATCCCGTCGTTGTCCAGTCTGTAGCCAGTGAGTGGCGACGTTCTGATGTGCGACGACGAGGGAAAGCGCGGATTCTTGCCGAGCACGCGCCCTTCGATGCACACCAGCGTCTCACCCTCACGGGTGATCAGCTCCAGTGTTTTCCAACCATTGAGGATATTCATAGTGCTCCCCGACCCTGTTCACGACGCAAAGTGCCGAAGCAAGCCGCCATTCTACCCGACAAATCAACGCCGCACCGTTTTTCAGAAGCAGGTCCGATGCCCTGGCCCGGTTCGCCGATAAGTGTGATCGTGGACTTGATCATGAGTCCTTTCAGAGACTTGCAAGCCAAGAGAAAGCCCTGTTAAACACCCTTCCCGAACGCGGGAAGTGACCTATCGCTGCCACCGCGAAAGCAGGTCAGTTGTTTGCGGCGGAGCAAGCAAAGTGGCGCACCGTTCGTGTTTCGAAAGCGGCTTGATGCGCCGCCAGCACGAGCTGGTCGTCGCGTGCGGCTGAGTTTCTGCAGGCCGGTCAGGAAACCCGGGCATTTGCCGCATCAAACAGACGCACTTAACCAGTAGCAAGACTCTTGCCAGTTTTAGCGGTGACAATTATGAGTCATTAAAGCAATAGCTTGTAGTTTTCGTTGGTAGGCGGCAGGAAATGGTCTGTAAAATTTTCCGACACTCGCGGCGCGTGGGCGGTCTTCAACATGGCGATCGTCGGCCTGACTGCGCCGTTTCCGCGGCAGCTTTCAAGCGTACACCGCCTCTTGCAGCAGGCAGTCGCGTTCGTCGGCGCGCAGCGGCTGCGTCCTGGCAAGCTGTTGCGCCAGTACCGCCAGCGTCGCTTCGGAGGCATCGTGGCCTTTGTGCAGGCGACCGCGGATGCGGGCGCGCAATACTGCCGGGGTCGCCTGCGGGGCGACGATGAAGAAAGCGGCGTTGGTGTGCGCGGCCAGGGCCCGGAAGCGATCGCGCCGGTTGCCTTCGAGAAAGGCGGCGTCGACGATCACCGACCAGTTGGCCACGAGCAGTTCCCTGGCCAGCGCGTACAGGCGGGCGTAGGTCAGTTCGCTGGCGTCACTGGCGTAGATGCCGCCGTCTACCGGCGAGCCACTTCGCGCCGTGGCGTCGAGGTCGAACAGCCGCTTGCGTTCGACGTCGGAGCGCACGCGCAAGGTCGCCGCCTCCGGATCGTGCAGCAGGATTCTTCGCGCCGCGCGACTCTTGCCACAACCGGCGACGCCGTGGGTGATGATCAGGCGTGCCGGCGGCGGTTTGGCGAGGCGTTCGGCGAGCGCCAGATAATGGCGGGCCTGGCTGCTATCGCCGTTTGTTTGCCTGGCCCGTAGCGCCGCGACCTTGGCGCGCACCAGCGCGCGATAGACCGCGTAGAAACGCAGGACCTGCACGGCGTCGTAATCGCCACTGCAAGAGAGCCACTCGTTGACCAGCCAGCCGGCCAGGCCCGGCTGATCGTGGTCGACGAGGTCGATGAAGGTGAACGCGATCTCGCTGGCGACATCGATCCAGCGCAGGTCTTCGCTGAATTCGATGCAGTCGAACAGGCGTATCTGGTCGTCGATCAACACCAGGTTGCCCAGATGCAGGTCGCCGTGACACTCGCGTACCCGGCCGGCCGCCCTGCGGGCCGCGAAACGAGGTGCCAGGCGGTCGAATTCGCTGCGCGTCCACTCGCAGAGCCACGTCAGCGGCGTCTGCTCTTCGCTGCCCGGCAGCAGCGTTGCCAGCTCGGCGAAATTGGCGAGAGCGGGTGCGAGCACCTGCTCCGGGTCGCCGAAGCGCGTGCCTGGCGGTGCTGTTGCAGCCTGCGCGTGGAATTCCGCGATCGTTGCGGCCAGCGCTGACATCTGCTTGGCATGCAGTTGTCCACGCGCGCAAAGGCGGTCCAGACGGCCGACCTCGGCAAAGCGGCGCATCTTGACGGCGAACTCGATGGCCGTGCCGGGGCCGCCGATGCGCGGGTCTGCCGTCGTGCCGACGATGGGGACGACCTGCAGGTAGAGGTCGGCTGAGAAGCGGCGGTTCAGGCGCAGCTCGGCTTCGCAGCAGTCTCGCCGCTTGGCGAGCGTGCCGTAGTCGAGGAAGGGGAGGACCAGCGGCTTCTTGATCTTGTAGGCGAAGGCACCGGCCAGCAGCAGCCATGAGGCGTGCGTTTCGACGAGTTCGACGCAGGTCGCCGGGTCGGGGTAGCGGTCCGCTTCGAGCAGGGCAGCGATCAACGGCGGCAGAGCTTGGGGCATCCTCAGTCCTTGCCTGCGCGGCGCAGGATAGCTTTGCGCAGTTCTTCGAGCGACCACATCAGCAGCGCGCAGCCAATGGCCAGCAACCACGTCGTGCCGCTGATCGGCGCACTGCCGAAGAGCCAGTTTCCGGCCGGTGTGTAGAGTATGAACGCGATCAGCGCCAGCTCCGAGCCGATGCCGAGGCGGAGCAGGCGGTTGCCGCCGGATTTTCTGTCCAGCGTCGAGCGCAGGGGGTGCCGACAGAGAAAGACGTTGCCGATCTGCATCACCACGATCGTCATCAGGCAGGCCGAGGTGGCCTGCAGGTAGAGGGGGTCGGTCGGCGCCAGGGCCTGCCCATAGTGCCAGCCGGCGCTGCCGAGAACGAAGAAGAAGACGGCCATCGCCGCCGCTGCTTCGAGGACGCCGAGAAACAGGTAGGCGCGGGCAATCAGGCCCCACGATAGCAGCCGCTCGCCGCGGGCGCGTGGCGCACGCTGCATCACCGCCGGGTCGGGCTTCTCGGCGCCAAGCGCCAGCGCCGGCAGCATGTCGGTACCGAGATCGACGGCCAGGATCTGGAGGATGGTCAGCGGCAGCGGAATTCGGAACAGAACGAAAGCCAGATAGGGAACGATCTCCGGGATGTTCGAGCTGAGGATGTAGGTCAGGAATTTGCGGATATTGTCGTACACCGCGCGTCCCTCCTCGATCGCCGCGACGATGCTCGCGAAATTGTCGTCGAGCAGGATCACGTCGGCGGCCGCCTTGGCCACGTCGGTGCCGGCGATCCCCATGGCGATGCCGATGTGCGCGCTCTTCAAGGCCGGCGCGTCGTTGACCCCGTCTCCGGTGACGGCGACGATCTCGCCTTTCTGCTTCAGCGCTTCGACGATACGCATCTTCTGTTCGGCGGCGACGCGGGCGAAGAGAATCTCCGCCGCATCGAGCGCCAGCTGCAGTTGCGTCGGCGACATCTGGCGCAACTGCTCGCCGCTGATCAGCAGGGGCTCTTCGCTCCTGACCAGGCCGATCTGGCGGGCGATGGCCAGCGCCGTGCGCGGGTGGTCGCCGGTGACCATGATGATCCGGATGCCGGCTGCCGCGCAGCGCGCGATGGCCCCGGGAACTTCGGCGCGCGGCGGGTCTTCGAGGCCGATCAGCCCGGCGAGGATCATCTCCTGCTCGTCGCCCGATAGCCCTTCGTCGACAGCGCGATGGGCGAAGGCGAGGACGCGCAGGCCGCGGCCGGCCATCTCGTCCTGGGCAGCCAGCAGGCGGGTACGGCTAGCCGGGTCGAGCGGCGCCAGGCCGGCGTCGAACTGGATGAAGCGGCAGCAGTCGAGGACCGTTTCGAGGGCGCCCTTGCAGTACAGCATGCGTCCCTGCGGCGTCTGGCAGAGTACCGACATGCGCTTGCGGTCGGTATCGAAGGGAATCTCGTCGACGACGTGATAGCCGTCCAGGTCGCCGGCTGCCTGGCGGCCGATGTCGACCAGTGCGATCTCCATCGGGTCTCCGCGCAGCTCCCGTTGGCCGTTTTCGTCGATTTCCCTGACGTTATGGCAAAGCGCCGCATTGGCGAAGAGCTGCCGGTGCTCGTCGACCAGTTGCGTGCGCGTCGCCAGGTCGGCACGCGCGATGAATGCGCCACCGAGCCACAGTCCCTGCGCCGACATCCGGTTCTCGGTCAGCGTGCCGGTCTTGTCGCTGCAGATCACCGTCGTCGAACCGAGCGCTTCGACGGCCGGCAGGTGGCGGACCAGCGCCTGGCGTCGGGCCATGCGCTGGGTGGCCATGGCCAGCGACAGGGTGACCGTCGGCAGCAGGCCTTCCGGGACGTTGGCGACGATGATGCCGATGGCGAAGAGCATGTTCTCCCAGGGCGGCAGGCCCATCGCCTGGCCGACGAGAAAGAGGAGCACGCCCATTCCCGTTGCCAGGCCGGCGACCAGGCGCGAGAGACGGGCGATCTCGCGCTGCAGCGGCGAGCTGGGCTCGCCGGCGGTCTGCGTCAGCTGCGCGATGCGGCCGAATTCGGTATGCCGACCGGTCGCGTACACCACCGCGCGTCCCTGTCCGGAGACGACCGAGGTGCCGGCGAGGACGATGTTCCTGGCGTGCAGTGGCGATTCCTCGACGCTGGGCGCGCTGTCGCGTGCCTTGGCCAGCGCTTCGCCAGTGACTGTCGACAGGTTGACGCGCAAGCGGGAGACTTCGATCAGCCGGCAGTCGGCGGGAACGAAATCGCCTTCCTCGAGCAGAATGACGTCGCCGGGCACCAGCTCGCTGGCGACAAGCTCGACGATCTGCGTGGAGCGCAAGACCTTCACTTTCTGGGGCAGCAACTGGCGCAATGCGGCGACCGCGCGCTCGGCCTTGTATTCCTGCCAGAACGAGAAGACACCGTTGATCAGGATCACGCCAACGATGGCCAGGCCGAGGCGCACCATTCCCTGGCCGGGATCGAAATGCTCGGCAAGGAACGAAAGTCCTGCGCCGATCCAGAGAATGATCGCGAAGAAGTGCGTGAACTCCTTGCCGAAGCGCAGCAGCAGGTGCTGTTGCTGGACGACCTCGAAATGGTTGGGTCCGTACTCGGCGAGCCGGCGCCCCGCCTCGCTGGCGCTGAGACCGGTGGCTGCCGTCTTGAGGCTGGCCAGTGACTGTTCGACAGTGACGGTGTGGATACGCACGCGACGACCTTCCTGACGCCGGATTGCTTGCTGGGGGCACGTCTCGGCGCCTGCCCGTCAGCACTCAGTGGCTGCTGCCCACTGACCCGCGCGCGAGTCGCTTAACCGAGTCGATGACCGCTGTGGCCGTGACCAACGACAATGTACTCCCTTGCCGGCAGGAAGGCATCTGCTGGCGCGCGCGGCAACACGGGTCGACGGCGGGGTGCCCGCTGTGGCGGTCATCTCGGCGATCGCCGCCCGTGCGCTGCCTGCGACTGCGCGCCGGTGCCGATCAGTGGCCGGTTTCGGCCAACAGCGCAGCGATCATTGCCTCGGCTTGTTGCCGGTAGCCGCCGCCGAAAAGATTCAGGTGGTTGAGTATGTGGTAGAGCTGGTACAGCGTTCGCCGTTGTCGGTAGCCGCCGGGCACCGGCCAGGCCTCGCGGTAGGCGGCGTGGAAGCGCTCCGGAAAACCGCCGAAAAGTTCGCTCATCGCGAGGTCGCATTCGCGGTCGCCGAAATGGACGGCCGGGTCGAAGAGCGCCAGAGTGCCCGACTCGTCGATGGCCGCGTTGCCGGACCACAGGTCACCATGCAGCAGGCTGGCGGGTGGCTGATGATCGACGAACAGCACGCCGAGGGTTTCGGCCAGCCGCTCGCCGTCGGCGATCAGGCGGCCGTGGTGGCCCTGAGTTCGAGCCAGGTCGAGCTGTGGCCGCAGCCGCCGCTCGGCAAAGAACGCCGGCCAGTCTGCATGCCCGGTGTTGACCTGCGGCGTGCTGCCGATGAAGTTGTCGCGCTGCCAGCCGAACTGCCGGCCGCTGATGCGGTGCAGTTCGGCCAGCGAACGGCCTGCCGCCGCCACCTCCGCTGTCTCGCGCAGGCCGTGCAGGCGCAGGTGCTCGAGGACCAGGTAGGCTTGCTTGCCGGCGATGCCGTGGGCGACGACGCGTGGCACGCGCAGCGCCGGGCAGGCGGCCAGCGCCTGCAGGCCGTCGGCTTCGGCGGCGAACATGCCGAGGAGACCGGCGTCATTCAATTTGACGAACCAGCGCCGCTTGCCGCTGGCGACCAACAGCGTGCGCGAGATCGAGCCGCCGCCAATTGGCGTGATGGCGTCGATGCCGGCTGGCGGCCGTTCGCTCCCGCTGTCGCTGGCAATCAGCTCGCGCAGGGCGGCGCCCAGCGCTGCATCGATGGCCAAGCTCGGTTTCATGTCGATCCCTTTGCCATCGGCGCTCGACCTGCCCGCAGCGCCGTTGCCGGCGTCAGTCGGCGAATGTCGCCTTGCGCTGCAGGTGGTCGAAAAACTTGCGGTCGGCACCGAGCAGGTGTTTGGTGACCACATCGTGGGCGAGGAACTGGAAGACCTCACCAAGGCCCTGCTTTCCGGCGCGGTAGCTTTCGCCCATGCTGATCGACTGCGCGATCAGCTGCCGATGCATGGCGACGTGCGCCGCGGCGCCAGGAAAGCCGGCGGCGACGAAAATCGCTTCCTCTTCGGCGAAGTGCTGCCGGACGTCGGCCAGCAAGCGATCGACCAGCGCATTGACCTCGTCAGCGCTCCGCGCGGAAAGAATCGCCGCGAGCAGGTCGTTGGCGTTGGAGAACAGTTGCCGATGGCCGCCGTCGATGGTTTCGTTGCCGCATTCGTACGCCGATCGCCAGATCAGTTGCACGAAATTGGCGGCGGCGCCTTCTCCGGGGTTCAGGGGTTTGTCCGCTTCAGGCGCCAGCTGGACCTGGTTGCGACCTTGTGCCTTGGCCCGGTAGAGCGCTTCGTCGGCACGCTGGAACCACTCGCCCCAGCTCTCCCCGGCGTCGCATTCGGCGACGCCGACGCTGACGGTCAGCTGCCCGACCTGCGGAAAGCGCGCTTTTCCGACCTGCGCACGTAGACGTTCGGCGAGCCGTCTCGCGGTCGCCAGGTTGGTGTCGGGGCAGAGGACGACGAATTCCTCGCCGCCCCAGCGGGCCAGCGAGTCGGCGCCGCGAAGTCCGCCTTGCAGCAGGGCGGTCACTCGCTGCAGCACTTCGTCGCCGCTGGCGTGACCGTAGCGATCATTGATCGCCTTGAAACAGTCGATGTCGAAGAGCAGCAGGCTCAGCGGGTGCTGGTAGCGTTCGAAGCGCTCCATTTCACGGCGTACGCAGTCTTCCAGCCGGCGCCGGTTCCAGAGGCCGGTCAGTTTGTCAGTGCTGGCCAGCTGTTCGAGCTCGGCGACCGTCTGCTGCAATTCCTGGTTGGCCTGTTGCAGGCGATCGAGAGTTTGCAGCAGGCTGTCGGGCGCTTGCTGCGGCGAGCACGCATAAACCAGCGAAGCAATCGCCTGCAGCATCCGGTCCTGGTCGAGGACCGGCAGTTCGAGCCAGAGATAGCGAGCGCGCCGAGCGTCGACTGCCAGCTCGATCTCCTCGGCAGCGGCTGTCGCACCGGCGAGGACGCGCTGATCGGCGCGCGCCAGCGCGGTCAGTACTTCGACGGGCAGAAGCTCGCTGTCCGACTTCCCGAGCACGGCTCTGCTGCCCTGGGAAAGCAGTTGTTCCAGCGTCTGGTTGGCGACCCGGTACGATCCATCCAGCGCTTTGACGCCGAAACCGACGGCGCAGCCGCTATTCATCAGCACAGCCAGCAGCCCGGCCATCGGGACGACGCCATCCTTGGTTGCGTCGTGCAGCAGGTCGTCTTCGATCATCGCTGGCTCATCCTCCGCTGGCTTGGCGCCTGCGCGAGAGGACCCCGGTTCGACGCCAGTTTCGTTGCTTGCTGGCGGGCGAGTATACGAGCTTCGCCGCTGCTAACCAAGGGTCGCGCAAGGCGTAGTGACCGAGCGCCGCCGATGCCTGGAGTGAGCGCCGTTGGCGCGGGCGGCGAAGACTTGCCGGGACCTCACTTGCTGACCGCTTCAGGCTGCGGGCGCGGCGCCAGATTGACGCGATTGCGACCCTGCGCCTTGGCGGCGTAGAGCGCTTGATCGGCGCGGGCAATGAGGTCGGCGGCCGACTCGCCGACGACGTAGTCGGCGATACCGATGGACACGGTGATGTTGCCGATCAAGGTCTGGTTGTTGCTGCCATTCTTGATCCGGCTGGCAGCGACCAGCGCGCGCAAGGACTCGGCGAGCCCGACCGCGCCACCGCGCGGCGTGTGCGGCAGGATGACGGCGAACTCTTCGCCGCCGTAGCGGGCGGCAGTGTCCTTGCCTTTCACGTTGGCGCGCAGCATTTCGCCGACGCCGGCGAGCACCCTGTCGCCGAACAGGTGACCGTGCGCGTCGTTGAGCCGCTTGAAGCGGTCGAGATCGATCATCAGCAGACAAGGCCCGGGGCCAGCGGGGGCGTCCTTTTGCAGGCAGGCACTCAGGGCCAGATCGAATCCCTTGCGGTTGGCCAGTCCGGTCAAACCGTCGACCAGGGCCTCTTCGCGGGCGCGAGCGACCTCCCGGCGGAGTTCCTGCCCTTCGCGCCTGCTCTCCTCCAGGCGCTCGTGCAGGTCACTGATCGCCTTCTGCATTTCGCGTGTGCCGCGCAGGATGTCGGCGAGGCCGGGTGGCGGCTCCCCCTTGGCCGTTGCCGGGCGCTGCAGCGTCTCGCCCCAGCGTTCGAGCGACTCGCCGTAGTGCGAGGCCTGGTCGCCGGCGTGGGTCGCCGAGTCGGCAACCTGGTCGACCAGATGACCGACGCTGGCACCGATGCGTAGCGCCGTTTTCGCGTCCAGGTCGGCGACGTGCTTGTAATACAGCGCGCAGGTGGCGGCGTCATCGAGCTTGCCTTCACTCTTGATCCGCGCGTCGAGCGCGATCTGCAGGTCGCGATTGATTCCCGACACGTATTCGTACCAGATCGCGTAGCTGAACGGATGCAGGCCGGCGTTTTGTTGACCCATGCGCTTCACCACCTGGCGCAGGAACTCGGCGCTTTGCGCGAAAGTGTGCTCGTATCTCATTGTTGTTCTCTCTTGTCCTGATGCTCTGCAAGCCGTTCCTGCCCAGTCGTTTGCCTGCCGGGGCTGCTCATGGCGGCGGCCTAATGCTGCCCTGCCGCAGCAGTTGCTCGACCTCGTCGGGCGGCCGCGGTCGACTGAACAGATAACCCTGGATTTTCTGACAGTTGGCCCGGCGCAGAAAGTCGAGCTGGGCGCGTGTTTCGACGCCTTCGGCGATCACTTCCAGCCCGAGGCTGTGGGCCATGGCGATGATCGCGGTGGTGATCCCCGCATCGTCGGCGTTGCCCGGCAGGCCACGGACGAAGCTCTGGTCGATCTTCAACATGCCGATCGGAAAGCGCTTGACATACGACAGCGACGAGTATCCGGTGCCGAAATCGTCGATCGAGAAATGCACGCCGAGTGCGCGCAGCCGATGGAAGCCGTCGATGCGCCGGGCCTCCGGTTCCATCAGGATGCTCTCGGTCAGTTCCAGTTCGACCTGCCCGGGTTCAATTCCCGTTTCCGCGATGATCGCCGCGACCGAGCCCAGGAAATCGTGCGCGCGCAATTGACGAGCCGAAACGTTCACCGCCACGCGCGGCGTCTCCAGACCCGTCGCCTGCCAGCTGCACAACTGCCGGCAGGCGGTGCGCAATACCCAGTCGCCGATGGCGACGATCAGGCCGCTGTCCTCGGCGACGGGAATGAACTGGGCCGGTGAGACGACGCCGTGCTCCGGGTGCTGCCAGCGAATCAGCGCCTCGAGACCGACGATGGTGCCGTCGTCGGCGCGTACCTGCGGCTGGTAGAGGAGGCGAAATTCGTCGCGCTCCAGGCCCTTGCGCAGGTCGTTCTCGAGCCGGATGCGGGCCATCGTTTCGGCGGTCAGCGACCTGTTGTACAGCTGCCAGTTGTTGCGACCCTGGTCCTTGGCGTGATACATCGCCGTATCGGCGTGTTTGAGTAGAGACGCAGCGTCGTCGCCGTCTTCGGGGAAGATGGCGATGCCGATGCTGGCGGTGACGGTAATTTCCTGCCCGCCGATCCTGAAAGGCCGGCCGAGCAACGCCTGCAGGCGCTCGGCAACCATGCTCACCGTTTGCGTGCCGTCGAGGTCGGGGAGGACGACGGTAAACTCGTCGCCGCCCAGCCGCGCGAGGTGCAGGCCCGTTTTTTCCAGTGCCGGCCGGGTGAGCAGGTCGCCGGCGCGCAGCTTTTCTTTCAGTCGTCCGGCGACGGCCTGCAGAAGATAGTCGCCGGCACTGTGCCCGAGGGTGTCGTTGACCCGCTTGAAGCCGTCGAGATCGAGGAACAGCAGCGCCACCTGGCGCTTGGCGCGACTCGCCCGCAGCAGTTCCAGGTCGAGCTTCTCGAGGAAGCTCTCCCGATTCGGCATGCCGGTCAGCGTGTCGAAGTACGCCAGGCGCCGTATCTTCTCCTCGTTGAGCTTCTGCAGGGTGATGTCACGCACCACCATGACCACGGTTTCCGGACCACTCGGTGCGATGCGCCCTTCATAGTGATGGATGCCGTCGGGCATCGACAGCTGGTACACCACCGATTGCAGATCGCCACACTCGCTGGCGCGCTCCACGCCACGCAGAATGATCTCGGCAACGTCGCCCGGCAGGACCTCCGACACCTTGCGGCCGAGGAAGTCGTTCGCCGGGACGTAGGGCTCGGCGCCGAAACCCGCCTTGTAGTCGAGGTGGACGCCGTAGCGATTCATCAGGAAGATCATGTCCGGCATGGCGCGCACGATCGCTGCCTGCTTCTCCTCCAGTTCGCGCAACTGCCGAGCCTCCTGCGCCGAGCGCAGCACGTAGCGTGCACGGTGGCCGAGAATCGGCCAGTTGATCGGTTTGGAGATGAAGTCGCTGGCGCCCGACTGGTAAGCCTGGTTGATCGACTCGATGTCGTCCATGCCGGTGACCATGATGACCGGCACTTCGCTCATGTCCCAGCGTTGGCGAATGTGTCGGCAAACGGCGAAGCCGTCCACTCCGGGCATGTCGACGTCGAGCAGGATCAGGTCGGGAGGCTGTCCGGTCAGCAGTGCCAGCGCCTCTTCGCCGTCGGCGGCGACGCTGACTTCGAAGTCGAACTGGGTCAGCGTTTCCTGTTCGAGCATGCGCATCACGTGGTCGTCGTCGACGATCAGCACAGTCGGTCGTTTGGCCTCCTCAGGCGGGGTCATGGTCTGTCCTCTTGCCAATGATCGTCGCCAGCGAGGCGAGTACGCGTGGAACCTCGAATTCTACCTCCTGCAGGAGGGGTTTTGCGCTGACCAGGGTTTCTTGGCGAGTGACGGCTTCGAGTTGCCTGCACAGCGTTGTCAGATACTCGGCGCCGAGATTGGCGCTGCTGGATTTCAGCGCGTGCGCGGCCTTGCGCAAGGCTTCGGCGTCGCCGGCTGCGGCGGCCGCCTGCATCTGGGCAAGACGGGGCGGCGTATCGGCCAGGTAGGCATCGATCACCTTGCCGAGCAGCGTGGCGCCATGGGGTCCCGGCAGGCTGCGGATGGCCTCGAGCGCTCGCCGGTTGATCCGACAGGGAGTGTCGGTGGCTGTCGACGACGAGGCAGGGGGGCTCGGCGGGCTCGGCTGCGAAGGCTTGGCCGCGGCGGTGGCCGTTTTTCCCGGCAGCCAGCGCCGCAAGGCGGCGGCCAGGTGCGCACGCGTGAACGGCTTGCTCAGGTAATCGTCCATCCCCGCCGCCAGGCAGCGTTCGCGGTCACCTTCGACGGCGTTGGCGGTCAGCGCGACGATCGGCAGATGGTCGCGCAGCAGGCCCTCGCGCTGGCGAACGCGGATTTGCGCCGTCGCTTCGAAGCCGTCCATTTCGGGCATCTGGCAATCCATGAGGACGAGATCGAAAGCCTCGTTGATCAGGCGATCGAGCGCGATCTGGCCGTTGTCGGCCAGGCTGTAGGCGACTCCGAGCGATTCGAGCATGGCGCCTGCCACGGCCTGGTTGACCGGGTTATCCTCGGCGACCAGTACCCGCCCGCTCAGCTGCAGCGGCGCGATCCTGGCGGCCGGTGGCGGCGATAGCAGCCGCGCGGCAGCGGGACGCTGCGCCTGGCGCGCGAGGGCGGTGGCCAGCGCCGCGTGGAGATCGGACTGGCGCACGGGCTTGCTCAGGGTGTGGTCGATGCGCGCGCGGTACCGATCCGGATGGTCGGTGGCGACGCTGACCGACGAGAGCATGAGCACTGGCAGGCTCGCCCAGCGCGCATCGCTGCGGATCGCGCGCGCCAGCTCGAAGCCGTCCATGCCGGGCATGTGCTGATCGACGATCAGCAGATCGAAGGGCTGCCCGGCGGTCTGAGCGAGTTTCCGCAGCGCTTGCTGCCCGTCGGCGACAGCGGTGTAGCGCATCGACCAACCAGCGAGCTGCTGGGCGAGGATCTCGCGGCTGATCGCGTTGTCATCGACGACCAGCACGCTACGGCCGGCGAGGTGATCGCTCCCGTTCGAGACCGCTTGCGCGGCGAACTGCTGCTTGCGCAGCGGAATCTCGAACCAGAACAGCGTGCCGTGGCCGGCCTCGCTGAGCAGCCCGATCTGCCCGCTCATCAGCTCGACCAGGTGTTTGGCGATGGCCAGCCCGAGGCCGCTGCCGCCAAACTGCCGGGTCGTCGAGCTGTCAGCCTGGACGAAGGCGTTGAACAGCCGGGCTTGCGCTTCCTCGCTGATACCGACGCCGCTATCCTGGACTTCGATACGGAAACGCGCCTGCTGCGGGCTTTCGTTGACGACCTTGACGCTGATGACAACGTCGCCGCGGCTGGAGAACTTGACGGCATTGCTCACCAGATTGGTCAGAATCTGGCGCAAGCGACCGGGATCGCCGCTGACTGCCACTGGCAACTCGTGGGGCACGCTGCAGACCAGTTCGAGGCCCTTGGCGTCGGCGGGTCGGGCGAACAGGCAGCCGATGTCCTCGATCAGGTGGCGGAGGTTGAAGTCAATGCTTTCGAGTTCGAGCTTGCCAGCTTCGATCTTCGAGAAATCGAGGATGTCGTTGATGATCGCCAGCAGGTGCTCGCCGGACTGATAAACGGCGTCGGCGAAGCGCTGTTGCTGCGCGTTGAGCTTGGTTTGGCGCAGTAGTTCGGTCATCCCGAGAACACCGTTCATCGGCGTGCGAATCTCGTGGCTCATGGTCGCCAGAAACTCGCTCTTCGCCCGGCTGCCGGCTTCGGCCGCACTGCGGCCGGCAGCGGCTTCTGCCAGTGCGTCGGCGCGCTCGATCTCGCCAACGATGATCTTCCGGGTCGTCACATGTGCCGTATAGGCGGTCAGGCCGAGGGCGACGATGGCGCCCCATACCGCAAGGCCGACGAGTGACTCCAACTGCTCGCCAGCGACAAACAGGAGCGTGCCGATCGGAGCGAGTGCCGTAAAGATGAAGGCGATGACCGAAGGAAGATGGGAGGCGAGCGAATTGCTGGCCACAGCGGTCACGGCAATCACCCACACGACGAGAAAGGCGGTCTGCAAGCCGTTCGCGCCCTGATGCAGGAAGACAATGCTGAACGACCAGGTCGCCGCCGCCGCCACTGCGCCCATGAAGAAGCCCCGTGTCCACACCGGTGTTGCCTCGTCTGGCGGATTCGCGTACCGGTGTCCGTACCAGAGCGCCAATCGACAAACGTTGACGCCCACGATCAACAGCGTGATCAGCAGCAGGCTGGCGGCCGGGAAGTAGGGAACCAGCAGGCCGCCGAAGGCAAGGGTCACGACAATCGACAGCAGCGCCGAAACCCTCAGTCGGGAGTAGCCAACACGCAGCAACTGTGCCTGGACGCGCTGGTCGCGCTTCACCGGGATCCGATCTTCCACGACGCTCGATGCGGCGCGGGGTCGCCCGGCCGCATCGAACGCTGCTGCCGTTTGCGCGTTTACCGCTTTCGGCAGGCGGGTCATGGTCTTGAGTCCACCGCTAAACCAATGCCGCAGCCCCGAGGAAGGCGCTGCCGCTGCACGCGCGCAGCTTTCTTGAATACGCACACGGCGATCACAATTCCTGCTCGGCGAGTACATGTTCGGCGGGCCGCCTCCGCTCGTTCGTCAGCGCCACGAGGGTACGTGCCAGTTCGTCTTCCGCAGCCGAGAGCAGCGTTTCCACGCCAGCGGTGCTGCCTTTTTGGCCGATTGCTTCGAGTTCCCTGCACAGCCCTGCGAGCTGCTCGGCACCGACATTGGCGCTGCTCGATTTCAGCGCGTGCGCGGCCTTGCGCAAGGCTTCGGCGTCGCCCGCGTCGGCGGCGGCGCGCAAGTGCTCGAAACGTGGCGGGGTGTCGGCCAGATAGGCAGCGATCACTTTCTGCACCAGCAGGGCGCCGTTCGGTCCCGGCAGCCGGCGGATGGCGTCGAGCGCGCGCGGGTTGAGCGGCCCGTCGCGGCTGCCGGCCGCGTCCTCGTCGCGGGGGAGGGGCGGTCTCTGGGCATCCGCCGCCGGCGGGGTGGTCGCGGCGTCGTCGCTTGCCGGCGGCAGCCAGCGCTGCAAGGTGGCGAGCAGGCGCTCACGCGAGAACGGCTTGCTCAGGTAATCGTCCATCCCCGCCGCCAGGCAGCGCTCGCGGTCACCGTCGACGGCGTTGGCGGTCAGGGCGATGATCGGCAAGTCGCCGCGCAGGCGGCCGTCGCCCTGCCGGGAGCGGATTTCGGCCGTGGCCTCGAAACCGTCCATGTCGGGCATCTGGCAATCCATCAGCACGAGGTCGAAGGTGCCCTGCTGCAGTCGTTCGATCGCCCGGCGGCCGTTGTCGGCCAGGCTGCAATGCAGCCCCAGCGACTCGAGCATGGCCGCCGCCACCTGCTGATTGACCGGGTTGTCTTCGGCCACCAGAACCCGACCGCACAGCTTCGCGGGCAGTTCGTCGACGCCCGCCTGCGCTGAAGGCAGGGACAGGGCCTGTGCCGACCTGCCGGTCAGCGTCTGTTGCGACATCGCCGTGGCGATCGCGTCGTAGAGATCCGACTGGCGCACCGGCTTGGTCAGGTAGTAATCGATCGGTGCCTGCCGCCGGCGTGCCTGATCGCTGCTGACGCTGACCGACGACAGCATCACCAGCGGCAGGCCTTGCCAACGGGTTTCCGCCTTGATCGCCTGGGCGAGGGTGAAACCGTCCATCTCGGGCATGTGCAGATCGAGGATGGCGAGGTCGAAAGGCTCGGCACTCGCTTGCTGCAGGGTCTGCAGCGCCTCGCGCCCGCTGCCCGCGTCGGCCGCGTGCATCGACCAGCCGGCGAGCTGGTGGGCGAGGATCTCGCGATTGGTGGCGTTGTCATCGACGACCAGCACGCGCAAGCCGCTCAGGCGTTCGGCCATATCGACCACGGCGCGCGCCTGCTCGTCCTGCTTGAGCAGCGGGATCTCGAACCAGAACAGCGTGCCGTGCCCGGGCTCGCTGTGCAGGCCGATTTCTCCCTCCATCGTCTCGACCAGGCGTCTGGCGATGGCCAGGCCCAGGCCACTGCCACCGTACTGGCGGGTGGTCGAACTGTCGGCCTGGATGAAGGCGCTGAACACGCGCTCCTGCGCCTGCGCGTCGATGCCGATGCCGCTATCCTCGACTTCGAAACGGAAGCGGGCCTGCGCGGCGTCCTCGGCCAGCAGGGTGAGGCGAACGACGACCTCGCCCGCGGCGGTGAACTTGATCGCGTTGCTGACCAGGTTGGTCATGATCTGGCGGATGCGTACCGGGTCGCCACGGACCGCCACCGGCAGGTCGTGCGGCACGCTGCAGACCATCTCCAGGCCCTTGGCCTCGGCCGCCTGGGCGAACAGGCAGCCAACGTCCTCGATCAGTTGGCGGAGGTTGAAATTGATGCTCTCGATCTCCAGCCGGCCGGCTTCGATCTTCGAGAAGTCGAGGATGTCGTTGATGATGTTCAGCAGGTGCTCGCCGGACTGGTAGACGGCGTCGGTGAAGCGGCGTTGCTGGGCGGTGAGCGTCGTGCTGCGCAGCAGTTCGGTCATCCCGAGGATGCCGTTCATCGGCGTGCGGATCTCGTGGCTCATGGTAGCCAGGAATTCGCTCTTGGCGCGGCTGCCGGCTTCGGCCAGGTCCTTGGCCTGGCGCAGTTCGCTGGTGCGCAGCTCGACTTCGTTTTCCAGAACGTCGCGGTGCGCGGCCAGGCGCTGGTCGCGATCCTCGATCTGTTCGAGCATGACGTTGAACCCCCTGGCCAGGGCGCCGATCTCGTCGTTTGACGCGACCGCCGCGCGGGCGCCGTAGTTGCCGCCCTGCGACACCTCGCTCATGGCTCCGACGAGGCTCGAGATCGGCCGCATGATGCCGCGGTAAGCCCAGACGAAGGTCGCCAGCAGAGCGATGGTCATGAACACCACACCGGCGGTTGCGAGACCCCTCAGGCGGTCTGCCTCGGCCACAGCCGACGCCCTGGCCGAGACGCGCAGCTCGTCGAGCTCGGCGCTCAACCGCTGGGCCTGGGTGATCAATCTGCCGAAGGCGATCATCGCTTCGTCGTTATCGGGGCCCGGCAGTCGAATCGCCAGAAAGCTGTCGACGCCATCGCTGAATTCTCGCCAACGGGGCTGCAAGACACTTTTCAGTTGCGCCTGCTGCGCGGGGTCATCGCTTTTCGCGATCAATGTCGGCCATGTTCTGGCGACCCTGTGCATGCTCTCGGCAACCAGCCGCCGGGCGGCAGCGGTGCCTTCGGTGAGGACCGTCTCGTCGAGCCCGCGCAAGGCCAGCTGCAGGCTGATGAACTGCTCGGCAGCGGTATCGGCCATTGCCGATTTGTTCTCGATGCTTCCGTAGCCGTGCACCACTGCCGCGATCAGAAAGCTGACCAAGGCCAGTGAAAGCAGGACGATACTGAGCAGCCGGGCGCGTAGTGTCATGGGTGCCTTCGCCATTGACGGCGTGTCGCGCCGGCTATTCGACCGCCAGACCCAGCGCCGTCCAGCCGGCGAAACCCTCGCGCATCCAGAGCACGTTCCGGTATCCCGCCCTGGCCGACAATACGGCCGCCTTGTACGACTTCCAGCCTTGCGGGCCATGGCTGTAAATGACGATCGTGGCGTTCTTGTCGGCGGGCAGCTTGCTGAGGTCGAAGGAGTCCTGCGACGCGTCGAAATCGGCTGCGAACTCGCTTTTTTCCTTGTAGGCGAGAAGGGTCGCGCCAGGGACGTGGCCCTTCCCGAAGTTGAGCGCGTTGCGGGTATCGAAGACGCGGGCTGCTTTCGTCTCGAGCAAGATCCTGGCCTCGTCGACGGAGATGATCTTTGCGTGACTGATGGTGGTCGGCGTTTCCGGCCTCGAGTCGACCGCAGCGCTCGGCGTGCTGGCGAGGGTCAGGGCAACGACGAGGCTCAGTAACAGTCTGGTGAACATCGGGATTTCTCCTGCAAGGGGTCAAGAAAGCATTGCGCGGCCTTGGTCTTGCCGCGATTCAGGTCATGAAACGGCAATCCGAGCGGAAACTTTATGGCTCGACCCAGTGTTCCGCCCCTTCGCTGCCGGATTGGCCCGCGCCAGTGCATCGCGCGGACTCGGACGATCCCCACTCCTTGCCGCAGGAAGATGCTCGCTCGGCGAGACCGTCGAACTCGCCGTACAGGGACTCGACGACTGCCGTCGCTTCGCCCGCGCCGAGCGCGGTCGCAGGCTACTCCTCCACCCACTGCAGCGCGCGTCGCAGCAGGGTGCTGAGCAGGATCGACGCGAGTACGAGGCCCAGCAGGGAGGCCAACCAGAAGCCGGCGGCACCGAGCGGGCGACTGCCCGTGAAGGCCAGCACCCAGCCGCCGCCGAGGCCGACACCCCAGAAGCAGACGACGTGCACCAACATGGGAATGAAGGTAATCCGGTAGCCGCGCAGCGCGTGCGCGGCGATCGTCTGCACGGCGTCGAAAAGCTGGTAGAAGGCGACGTAGCCGAGCAGCCCCAGGGCCACGGACCTGACCGCGGGGTCGTCGCTGTAAGCGGCGGTCAGCGGCACGGCGAGCAGCCAGAGCAGCCCGCCGAGCAGCGTCGACAGGACGCCGGCGAGCAACAGGCCGGCCGTTGCCGAAGCCTGCGCGCGTGGCCAGTCGCGTGCGCCGGCGTTGTAGCCGACCTGCGCCAGCGTGGCAATGGCCAGCGCCAGCGGCAACATGTAGCAGAGAGCGGCGAGGTTGGCGACGATGCGGTGACCGGCGACCACCGTCGCCCCGAGTTGGGCGATGAACAGCGCCATTAGCGTAAACGAGGAGATCTCGACAAAGTTCGAGAAGCCCATCGGCACGCCGAGGCGCAGCAGTTCAACCAGCGGGCGGCGGCGCGGCGCCTGCCAGTTGGCGAGTGGCTGGTAGCGCTGCAGTGCCTTGGCGAACATCAGGTAGCCGGCCGCGGCGAGCATCGAGAACCAGCCGACGACGGCGTTCGAGATGCCGCAGCCGAGGACGCCGAGCGCTTCGCCACCCCAGCGCCCGGTGACCAGGAGCGATGCCAGCAGCGCGTGCAGCAGGGTGCTGGCGATGCTGATGACCAGCAGCGGGCGGGGTTTGCCAAGCGCGTTGCAGAAGGCGTGGAAGGTCCGGTAGATGAGCGCCGCCGGCAGTCCCACGGCGAGCAGGCTCAGGTAGGCGCGTGCTTTCTCTTCGACGCCCGGGTCGATTCGCGAGAGCGCGAACAGCGGCTCGGGGTGGAGCAGAATGAGAATGCCGGGCACGGTCAGCAGCAGCGCCAGCCAGAACGCCTGTTGCAGGGCGCCGGCGATCTCGTTCCCCCGGCCGGCGCCACGCAGGTGGGCGACGCATGGCGCGACGGCCTGCAGGATGCCGGCGAAGGCAAACAGCACCGAGATGTAGATGCCGCCGCCGACGGCCACCGCCGCCAGGTCTTCTGTCCCGTAGTGGCCGAGCAGGGCGGTGTCGATGACCATCATGCCCATCGACGTCAGCTGCGCGATCAGCATTGGTGTCGCATGCGCGACAATCAGGCGGGATTGTTGGGCGAGCATCGGTGGTCAGAGCGACGGGGCCACCAAGGCTACCCGATTTTCCTGGCGCGCGCGTCGGGCGCTGCCGTGAACGGCCGCACGGGTTTCTCGAAAATGGACAGCGGCGCGGCAAATCGGCCATAATCGACGGATATTTTTGCGGCTCGTCCTGATGAAGTTTCTCTTCGACCTCTTTCCCGTCATCCTTTTTTTCGTTGCTTACAAGGTCGCCGACCTCTATGTCGCCACCGGAGTGGCCATCGTCGCCACTTTTGCGCAGATCGCCTGGCTGCTCTTCAGGGGCCGCAAGATCGACACCATGCTCTGGGTCAGCCTGGCGGTGATCACCGTCTTTGGCGGCATGACCCTGCTCCTGCATGATGAAGCGTTCATCAAGTGGAAACCGACGATCCTCTACTGGGCGTTTGCCGCGACCTTGCTCGGCGGCGTGCTCTTTCGCCGCAAGAACCTGATTCGCCTGCTGATGGCCGGACAGATGGATCTGCCCGACGCTGCCTGGGACAAGCTCAACTGGGCGTGGATGGGATTCTTCGTGTTCATGGGAATCGTCAATCTCCTGGTCGCTTTCAACTTTTCGACTGACGACTGGGTCAACTTCAAGCTCTTCGGCGCCACTGGCCTGACGCTGGTCTTTGTGCTCGCGCAGGGCTTGCTGTTGTCGAAGCATATCGAGGAGAAGGAATGATGCTTTACGCCATCGTCGGCGAAGACCGCCCGGATTCGCTTGCCGACCGGCTCGCGGCCCGGCCGGCGCACATCGCCCGTCTGCAGGCGCTGGAAGCAGAAGGCCGCCTGCTCCTGGCCGGCCCCTTTCCGGCGATCGACTCTCCGGACCCCGGGCCAGCCGGTTTCTCGGGAAGCCTGATAGTCGCCGAGTTTTCCTCGCTTGCAGCGGCGCGCGCGTGGGCTGACCTTGACCCCTATGTGGCCGCCGGCGTTTACCAGTCGGTCTCCGTCAAGCCGTTCAAGAAAGCCCTGCCGGCGTGAGCGATCAGCACGCTGCCGGTGCTCCTGCCGACAGGGAAGGGGTCATCCAGCAGAGGCTGGCGGTTCTGACACCACTACGTAGCGAGCTGATCGACGACTCGGCTCGGCACGCCGGTCACGAAGGGGCCCGTGGCGGCGGCGCGCACTATCGCCTGCTGATCGTATCGCCCGCCTTTGTCGGCCACAGCCGTGTCGCCAGGCACCGCATGGTTCATGACGCTCTTGGCGATCTGATGCGGAGTGCGATTCACGCACTGAGCATCAAGGCGCTGACTCCCGATGAAGCTGCCTCGACGTCTGCGGTCAACTCCTGATCAGGCTTGTTTCACCAATCCACAAATCGAATCTCACTCCAACAGAAGGAAGACAGACATGCACAAACTCACCAAGCTGGCTAGCGCGCTGCTGCTCGGCGCAATGATTTCCCTGCCGGCGGTCGCGGCCAAAGGCGGTACCCTGGTGACCGTAAACGGCGTCGCCATTTCCGACAACGTTGCCGGCGCCTTCCTGGCCGAACAGGAGGCGCAGGGAACCCCCGCGACGCCCGAACTGAAGAACGCGATCAAGGAAGAACTCATCCGCCGCGAGTTGCTCGCCCAGGAAGCCAAGAAAATGGGCCTCGACAAGCAAGCTGACGTCGCTGCGCAGGCCGATCTGGCACGGCAGGCGATCTTTATCCGCGCCTTTATCCAGGACTACATCAAGAAGCACCCGATCAGCGACGAGCAGGTCAAGGCCGCGTATGACCGCGTCAAGGCCCAGATGGGCGGTACCGAGTACAAGGTGCGCCATGTGCTGGTCGAAAACGAAGAAGACGCCAAGCTGATCATCGTCAAGCTCAAGAAAGGCGAGAAATTCGAAGACCTGGCCAAGCAGTCGAAGGATCCGGGGTCACGCGAGAAAGGCGGCGACCTCGGCTGGAGCAGCCCGGCCAACTACGTCAAGCCGTTTGGCGACGCGGTCACCGGGCTCGCCAAGGGCAAGTACACCGAAACGCCGGTGAAGACCGATTTCGGTTATCACGTGATCCTGCTCGAGGACAGCCGCCCGCTGACCCCGCCGCCCTTCGACCAGATCAAGCAGCAACTGGCGCAACGGCTGCAGCAGGAACAGATCCAGAAACTGGTCATCGACCTGCGCGCCAAGGCGAAGATTCAGTAACTCGCCTCTGTAGTACGCAATGAGAAAAGGCGCCGGCAAAGCCGGCGCTTTTTTCAATTCTGGCAGCCCTCTGAAGGTGATGACGAACTGGCCCGCGGTGGCCATTCCGGCATCTCTACATACACCAGTCCTGCATTAGCCCACCCAGCGCCGCGCGTTGCGGAACATCCTTAGCCAGGGCGAATCGTGCCAGCCGCGCGCGTCCCAATCGGCCGGGCGCCACGACATCTGGACGCTGCGGAAGACGCGTTCGGGGTGCGGCATCATGATCGTGAAACGGCCGTCAGCGGTCGTGACACCGGTGATGCCGGCCGGCGAGCCGTTCGGGTTGTCCGGATAGCGCTCGGTCGGCTGCCCGGCCGGGTCGACGTAACGCATCGCTACCAGGGCGCGTGCCTGCTGCTCCGCCGAGGTGAATACCGCGCGTCCCTCGCCGTGCGAGACGACCACCGGCAGCTTGCTGCCGGTCATGCCGGCGAAAAAAGCGGACGGCGAGTCGGGCACTTCGACCAGCGAAAAGCGCGCTTCGAACTGCTCGACGCGGTTGCGCTCGAAACGCGGCCAGGCGCCAGCGCCGGGGATCATTTCCTTCAGCGCGCTCATCATCTGGCAGCCGTTGCAGACGCCGAGGGCGAAGCTGTCCGGGCGGGCGAAGAAAGCCGAGAAGCTGTCGCGTGCGCGCGCGTTGAAAAGGATCGTCCGCGCCCAGCCCTGGCCGGCGCCGAGGACGTCCCCGTAGGAAAAGCCGCCGCAAGCGACGGCGCCCTTGAAGTCGGCGAGCGCGACGCGGCCGGCGAGGATGTCGCTCATGTGTACGTCGATGGCGGCAAAGCCCGCGCGATCGAAAGCGGCGGCCATCTCGACGTGCCCGTTGACGCCCTGTTCGCGCAGGATCGCGACGCGCGGGCGCGCGCCGCTATTGATCATCGGCGCGGCAATATCGTCGCCCGGATCGAAGCTCAGGGTCACCGAAAGGCCGCTGTCGGCGCGATCGAGAATCCGGTCGTAAGCCTGCTGCGCGCATTCCGGGTTGTCGCGCAATTGCTGCATGCGGAAACTGGTTTCCGACCAGGCGCGTTGCAGTTCGACGCGCGGTTCGGCGAGCACCGCCTTGGCATTGCGGATGATGCGCACCTGGTCCCAGGGGTTGGGCGAACCGATGAACTGGCTGCAGGCGCCGAGCCCGGCGGCCCGCAGAATATTCATCACCTGGCTGCGCTCGGCCCGGCGAATCTGCAGCACCGCGCCGAGTTCCTCGCTGAACAGCGCGCGCATCAGCAGCTCGAAGGAACGTCCGCCGAGCAGATCGGGCCGCTTCTCGTTGCCGTCGACGTCGTTGATCAGCGGATCGTAGCACAGGCTGTCGGTGTCGATCGAAACGCCGCAGTGCGCGGCGAAGGCCATTTCGCAGACGGTGGCGAAGAGGCCGCCGTCGGAGCGGTCGTGGTAGGCGAGCAGCAGATCGCCGGCGGCCAGCTTGCGGACGGCGCCGAAGAAGGCGACCAGGCGGGCCGGGTCGTCGACGTCCGGTGCTTCGCTGCCGGTGGCGTTGAACACCTGCGCCAGCGCCGAACCGCCGAGGCGGTTGCGACCGCCGCCGAGGTCGATCAGCAGGAGGTCGGTCTCGCCGGCGTCGAGCACCAGTTGCGGGGTCAACGTCCGGCGGGCATCCTGGACGCGCGCGAAGCCGGTGACGATCAGCGACAGGGGCGAAACGACCTGCTTCTGTTCGCCCGCTTCTTCGCCGCCGCCTTCCTGCCACGCGGTACGCATCGACAGTGAATCCTTGCCGACCGGGACGGCGACGCCGATCTGCTGGCAGAGGTCGGAGACCGCACGCACGGTGTCGAACAGGCGCGCGTCTTCGCCGGGGAAACCGGCGGCAGCCATCCAGTTGGCCGACAGCTTGATGTCGCCGAGCGCGGCGATGTCGGCGGCGGCGATGTTGGTGATCGCCTCGCCGACGGCCATGCGCCCGGAAGCGGGCGTGTCGAGCACCGCCAATGGCGTGCGTTCGCCGATCGCGAAGGCTTCGCCGAGGTAGCCGTGAAAGGCCATCAGCGTCACCGCCACGTCGGCGCAGGGCACCTGCCACGGGCCGACCATCTGGTCACGCGCGGTCAGACCGCCGACGCTGCGGTCGCCGATGCTGATCAGGAACGTCTTGTCGGCGACCGCCGGCAGGCGCAGCACACGGCCGGCTGCTTCCCTGAGATCCACCGCGGTGGCGTCGAAAGGCACGCCCAGCGGTGGCAGGTGCGTGGCGCTGCGCGTCATCCGTGGCGGCTTGCCGAGCAGCGCGTCCATGTCCATATCGACGGGCTGGTTGCCGAAGTGGCTGTCGGCGACGACCAGGCGCTTCTCGCCGGTGGTTACGCCGACGACCGCGAAGGGGCAGCGCTCGCGCGCGCAGAGCGCCGTGAATTCGGCCAGGCGATCGGGTGCGATGGCCATCACGTAGCGTTCCTGCGCTTCGTTGCACCAGATTGCGGCCGGCGACATTCCCGGTTCCTCGATGTTCACCGCGCGCAGCTCGAAGCGCGCGCCGCAGCCGGCGCCGTGCGCCAGTTCGGGCAAGGCGTTGGAAATGCCGCCGGCGCCGACGTCATGCAGCGAGAGAATCGGATTGCCGTCGCCGGCCGCCGAACCATCGCCAGCGGGGGCGCCCATCTGCCAGCAGCGGTCGATGACTTCCTGCGCGCGGCGCTGGATTTCCGGGTTGCCGCGCTGTACCGAAGCGAAGTCGAGGTCGGCGGCGTTGCTGCCGGTGGTCATCGAGCTGGCCGCTCCGCCGCCGAGGCCGATCAGCATTCCGGGACCGCCGAGCTGGATCAGCAAGGTGCCTGCGGGCAGGGTTTCGGACTTCAACGACTGGCTGGCGGCGATGTTGCCGACGCCGCCGGCGATCATGATCGGCTTGTGGTAGCCGCGCAGCAGTCGCCCTTGAGGACTGTCGGCGCTCCCCGTGAACTGCTCGTAGGTGCGGAAATAGCCGGCCAGGTTCGGGCGGCCAAATTCGTTGTTGAAGGCGGCGGCGCCGATCGGCCCCTCGAGCATGATGGCCAGCGGCGAAGCGATGCGTGCCGGTCGGCCGTAGGCGGCCGATTCGGCTTCCCAGGGCTGCATGGCACCGGGGATGTTGAGGTTGGAGACCGAGAAACCGCACAGGCCGGCTTTCGGTTTCGAGCCGCGGCCGGTCGCGCCTTCGTCGCGAATCTCGCCGCCGGAACCGGTCGCCGCGCCCGGAAATGGCGAAATCGCCGTCGGGTGGTTGTGCGTCTCGACCTTGGCCAGGATGTGCGTCAGTTCCTCGTGCCAGACGTAGCGACCATCCGCGCCGGGGTGGAACAGTGGCACGGTGGCACCTTCGATGACCGAAGAATTGTCCGAGTAGGCAACGACGGTTCCCGCCGGGTGCGCCGCGTGCGTCTCGCGAATCATTCCGAACAGCGTCTCGCTGCGTTCCTGCCCGTCGATTACCCACGAGGCATTGAAGATCTTGTGCCGGCAGTGCTCCGAATTGGCTTGCGCGAACATCATCAGCTCGACGTCGGTCGGATTGCGCTGCGCCTTCAGGAAAAGGTCGACGAGGTAATCGACTTCGTCGTCCGAAAGCGCCAGTCCCAGGCGCACGTTGGCCTCGGCCAGTGCGGCGTGACCGCCGGCGAGCAGATCGACGCTGGCCAGTGGCTGCGGTGGAAAGTGGCGGAAGAGGTCGGCGGTCTGCGCGAAGTCGTCGAGCACCGTTTCCAGCATGCGGTCGTGGAGCAGGGCGGCGACCGTTGTGCGCTCGGCTGCCGACAAGCGGCGCTTGCCGGCGTCGACCCGGAAGGCAACGCCGCGTTCGATGCGCTCGACGGCGCGCAGGCCGCTGTTCCAGGCGATGTCGGTGGCCTTCGACGACCACGGCGAGATGGTGCCGACGCGGGGGGTGACCAGGAAGAGTTCGCCTTCGCCGTCGGTGGACTGCGCGGCCTGTTCTTCGAGCAGTTCGGCGAGTTGCCGACGCTCGCCTGCGCCGAGTGCGCTGCGCTGGGCGACGAAGTGCCAGTAGTCGGCAGCGGCGAGGCGCATCCCGGCGACGCCGGGAACGCTGGCAGCGACACGCTGCTGCAGACCCTGCAGACGGAAAGACGAAAACGCGGTGGCACCGCGGAGAAACAGGATATCGGCCATGGCGGGCGGGCTGCAGAGAAGGGCAGGCAAGGCTGCGCGGAAGGGAAGCCAGGAAAGACCGGCGAGGAGCCGCGATTATAGCCGACCGCGGCGCTGCTCCGGCGGTCGTGCGCTTGCCGGCGGGGCTTCGGGAGGTCCTGCCATGGCTCGCCGATCGGAGTAAGACGAGGCGCCGGGAAGACCCTGTCGCGGCCGACCCAGGTCGGTTGCGCGAGCTCCGGCTGCCTGCTAATTCGGCTGTTAATTCGCCTGCGGATTGAGCGCTCTGTCCGGCCAGTAGCGCGATCCGGTGAGCTTGGCCTCGACTTTCCAACCGTTGTTGGTCAACACGAACACGGCCTTGCCTTCGTTGAAACGCAGCGCGAACTGATCCTTTTGCTCGCCGGCCATGGTGCCCACCTCGGCGGCGGCATCCAGGCCCCGGGCAATGAATTTCTCGAGCTCGGCGCTGTTCTCGAAGAGGATTACCACATGCGACGCGAAGCCGCCGAGACCGAAACTCAGGCTGCCGCCGGTGGTCGCCATCTTCATATAGACGCGGGCATCGCTGTCGGCGTCGACCGCAACCCCTCGCCCGTAGCCGGCGACGAGGTAGAAGCTTGCTTCGCGTTTGTCGAACACCGCGTAACCGGCGCTGCGATCGAACAGGTCGCGGCTATCCGGTTGCTCCGCGAACAGCCGCGCCAGCGTCCTTCTCGCCATTGCATCGAGCTTGGCACGCGTCGCTTCGGGCGTCGCCTCGTCTCCCAGGCTCTCCGTGGTGCCATCGACGTTCTCCTTGAGCGCTCCGGTGGCCTTTCCCGCGACTTTTCCGGCGGCATCGACCGCACTTCCCGTCGTTTCGCCGACCGCACTGGCTGCCCGGGCGGCGCCTTCCTTCAGGCTGTCGAATGAAATCTGGGCGTTTCCGATCGTTGGCGTGATTACGAGAAACAGCATGCATAGAACGGAGATGTGCATCGTCAGGCAACCTCTAACAAAAAAGTGTCATCCAAAATAATCGCCAATGTCATTTCAAGTCCGACCACCATTGGCGCGCAAGTCGGGGTCTTGACCCCTGCTCAAGGGCACAAGTTCAAACTGTCGAGGTGCGTCCCCTGCGTCAAGATCACCTGTCCAAGCGGGGCCGCTCTCGCGGCACGTCCCCGATTTTGCCCGTGGCGGCCGGGAGGAGCCCGATTCATCGGACGATCTCCAGCGGCCCGTGGCAACCCACGTCGGCTAGAATCGGGCTGCCTTTCCCGTTGGCCGTCCTCGTGAAACTCTTCTATACCGACGTCTTCGTCCTGCCGCTACCCGCCGGCCATCGTTTTCCGATGGAAAAGTACGCGCGCCTGCGCGAGCGCTTGCGTGCTTCCGGCGCCTTTGTTCACGGCGACTTCGAGACCCCGGAGGCCGCCACGACCGAAGAGCTTTGCCGTGCCCACGACGCGGCTTACGTCGCGCGGGTGAGCGCGGGGGAATTGAGCGCTGCCGAGGTGCGGCGCATCGGTTTTCCGTGGAGCCCGGGCATGGTCGAACGGTCGCGGCGTTCGGCGGGGGCGACGATGGCCGCCTGCCGGGCGGCGCTGGACACCGGCTGCGCGGTCAATTTGGCGGGCGGGACGCACCACGCGCATGCGGCGCATGGCGAGGGATTCTGCGTTTTCAACGACGCGGCGGTGGCTGCCCGCACGCTGCGGGCCGAGGGTCTGCTGCAACGCGTCGCGGTGATCGACCTTGACGTCCATCAGGGAAACGGTACGGCGAGCATCTGTGCCGACGATCCAGCAATCTTCACTTTTTCGATGCACGGTGCGCGCAATTTCCCTTTTCGCAAGGCGAGCAGCGATCTCGACATCGAATTGCCCGACGCGACCGGCGATGCGGCGTACCTGGAGCAACTGGCAGGCGCGCTCGAACGTGTCTTCGCGCTTGCCCGTCCGCAACTGGTGATCTACCTGGCCGGCGCCGATCCCTACCATGACGACCGTCTCGGGCGACTGGCGCTGAGCTTCGCGGGCCTGGTGGCGCGTGACGAAATGGTGCTTGCCGCCTGCCGCCAGCGCGCTGTCCCGGTGGCCATCGCCATGGCCGGCGGCTACGCACGCGACATCGACGACACGGTGCGCATCCATTGCCAAACGGTGCTTGCCGCGCGGCAGATGTTCAATCCTCTTCTGGGCTAGTATCCAACGATGACCACACCGATCCGATCCGAACCGCTTTATCGCGCCGCCGACTTGCGGCGCATTGAGGCCGCTGCCGCCGCGCAACCGCTGATGCAGCGTGCAGGGGAGGCGGCAGCCGACCTGGCCACTTCGCTGTCACGTTTCGAAGGCGGCGCGGTGCTGATTCTCGCCGGCCCGGGCAACAACGGCGGCGACGCTTTCGTTGCCGCTCGTCACTTGCGCCAGCGCGGCTTCGCCGTGAGCGTCGTTTTTCTCGGCGAAATCAGTCGCTTGCCTGAGGACGCCGCCGCCGCGTATCGGGATTTCGACGACGACGGCGGCAGTGCGCTGGAGGCCATTCCTTCCGGTCCGCGCTGGTCGCTGATCGTCGATGGCCTGTTCGGGATTGGCCTGCAGCGCCCGGTCAGCGGTCCCTTCGCCGCAATGGTGACGGCGGCCAACGCGCTGGCGTTGCGCCACCATTGTCCCCTGCTCGCCCTCGACTGCCCGAGCGGCCTCGACGCCGATACCGGCAGACGCTGCGGCGAGACGATTCGTGCCAGCCACACGATTACCTTCATCGCCGGCAAGCCGGGATTGTTCACCGGCGACGGCCCCGAGTACTGCGGCAGCATCACCCACGCCGCGCTCGAGCTGCATGCCGAGCGCCTGGCGCCGCCCAGCGCGCGCACCATTGGCAGCGATCTGTTTGCCGCCTGGCTGCGTCCGCGCGCCAAGAACACCCACAAGGGCAGCTTCGGCAACGCCGGCGTGCTTGGTGGTGCGAGCAGCATGGTCGGCGCCGTTTTCCTCGCCGGACGCGCGGCGCTGAAGCTGGGCAGCGGGCGCGTTTATCTCGGCCTGATCGACGCGCAAGCGCCGGCGCTCGATCCGCTGCAGCCGGAGCTCATGTTGCGCCGTCCCGAGGCGTTGCTGACCACCGCGTTGAGCGCACTCGCCTGTGGCCCGGGAATGGGCGGCAGCGACGAAGCGTGCGAGCTGCTGCTGCGCGCCTGCGCCCTGGAGCTGCCGCTGCTGCTCGACGCCGATGCGCTGAACATGTTGGCCAGAGAGGCGCGATTGCAGGAAGCGGTGCGCGCGCGCGCGCACCGCGGCGCCGTGACCCTGCTTACGCCCCACCCGACCGAGGCCGCGCGCCTGCTCGCCGGCGACACCGCGCAGGTGCAGGCGGATCGCGCGGGTGCGGCGCTCGAACTCGCCAGCCGGTATCGGGCACTGGCGGTCCTGAAAGGCTGCGGCACGATCGTCGCCGCGCCCGACGGGCGCTGGTTCGTCAACACCACCGGCCATCCGGCGCTGGCCACGGCAGGCACCGGCGATGTCCTCAGCGGCATGATCGTCGCGCTCCTCGCGCAGGGCTGGCCGGGGCTGGAAGCCTTGCTCGCGGCCGTACACCTGCACGGCGCCGCCGCCGAGGAGCGGGTTGCCAGCGGCTGCGGGCCGGTCGGGCTGACCGCCGGCGAGATCATCGACAGCGCCCGCCTGTGTCTCAACCACTGGATTGCGCATGGCCGTTAGCCAGGCGGGCCAGGCTGCTCAGGTCAGCCTGGCTGGTGAGGGTGGCGCGCCGCTTCGCCTGCACGCCGCCCTGCTCTTCCTGGCCGCGCTGCTCCTTTTTGCCGCGCTCGACGCGACCGCCAAACACCTCAGCGCCTATCTCGCCGTACCGCTGCTCGTCTGGGCGCGCTACCTGGTGCACCTGGTGATCATGCTGATGGTCGTCGCGCCAAGCATGGGGCGTCGGCTGGTCGTCACCGGGCGGCCGTGGCTGATGAGCCTGCGTGGCCTGACGCTGGTCGCCGTGACGCTGCTCGGCCAACTGGCGTTGAAGACGCTGCCGCTCGCCGAAACGACGGCGCTGATCTTCGTCGCGCCGCTGCTCGTGGCGCTTCTCGCCGCGCCGCTGCTCGGCGAGAAGGTACGGTTGCGCACCTGGCTGGCGACGATCGCCGGTTTCGTTGGCGTGTTGCTCATCGCCCGCCCCGGCGGCAGCCTGTTCGGGCCCGGCGTGGCGTACGCGCTCGGCGCGGCGCTGAGCTACGCTGCGTACCAGATTCTGACCCGCAAGCTCGCCGCCACAGAGCATCCGATGCGTCTGCTGTTCTACACCGCCTTGCTCGGAACGCTGGCCATGCTGCCCGCCCTCCCGGTCTATTGGGATGGAATCTGGCCGACGCCGACGCAGAGCCTGCTGATCGTCTCGCTCGGTCTCTACGGCGGCATCGGTCACTTCCTGCTGATCCGCGCCTTCCACGCAACTTCGGCGTCGCTGCTGGCGCCGCTGATCTACACCCAGCTGGTCTGGGCGACGTTGCTCGGCTGGCTGGTCTTCGACCATTTTCCGGACTTCCTGACCGTCGTCGGAATGATGGTCATCGGCGCGTCGGGGCTCAGCCTGGCGTTTCGCGGTCCGCGCTGATTGCCTGTGCGCGCCGGCTGGCCAGCGCGCGATTGCTCGATTGCGCTCGCGATGACGGCTGTGGCGCCCGCGCCGGTCATGCGAGCGGCTTGACCATCAGCACGCTTGACCTAGAATCAGAAGCAGCCCTGGGCTACAGGCGCGTGATGTCAAGGTAATCGGGCTGTCGCGAGCCGTCGGCGGCGAGGCAGGGCATCGCGGGGCGGCAGAAAAGCGCCACGCCTGGGCGTCGAATCGACCCAAACCATTCAACTGAAAGGAGTTCGCCGTGAGAACAATTCTCGTCGTCGTCGCCGTACTCGCGCTTTGTCCGTCAACTCAGGTTCTCGGGCAGGAATCGGGCAGCTTGAGGCTCAGCGATCTCACTGCCCAGGGCGCAACGCAGCTCGCAAAGGATGAACTGCAAGCACTGCTTCCCGGGGCAAAGGTGGAAAGCAAGACCGCGCAGGGCTCGACCCGGTTCTGGGAAAACTCGGCGGACGGCAGCCTCGTCGCGTCCTCGGATGGGCGCGGAGGGAACTCGTCCTTCACCGCCGGGGCCAAGAGCAGTGCCCGCGGTACCTGGCAGCTGAGCGACAATGGTACCTATTGTGTTCTTCTCGAGTGGAAGAGGACGACCGAGCAATGGTGTCGCTATATTTTCAAGTCCGGCGACAAGTACTTCGCGGTCAAGTCCACCGTCGATCAATCCAGTGTCGCCCATGAACTTGCGTTCTCGCATTGAGAGATTCAGTCGACGCGGGCGGTTCTCACGACCCCTTGTCGTGTCTTGAAAACAGCGTCGCGGCTTCTTCCTGGCCGAGTTCGAAGTAGCGTTTCTGGGCGCTGCTGTCCTGCAGCGAAATGGTCATGCTTTCGAGGTCTTTCGGGCGCAGCACGTGTACGGGTTTGGCGTAATAGCGCTTGCCGTCGATATCGACGCTTTTCCTGCCCATCGCCTCGAGCATGTCATTGATCAGCCTGGCCTGCGTGAACACGCGGGCGTTGGGCAGCGAGAGCTGCATGTCGCTGACCAGCAGGTGGGTATCGATGCTCGTGAACGGCAGGCTGAAAGTGCTCGAGTTGTAGAGCTTGTCGAGTTCGCGGTGATAGTCGTAGTCGGTGAAATCGACGGCGATGATCTCGTCGACCTCGTCGTCCTCGAACAGCGTGCGCAGTGGCGTGTTGTCCAGGTAACCCCCTTCGATGAAGTAGTCGCCATCGATGGTGATCGCCTTGAAGTAGGGAATGGTGGTGATGCCGGCGAGGAAGGCGTCCATGAAAATGTCGAGGCTGGCGTCGTCGACCGTTTTCAGGATTTCGTTGACCTTGAAGAAGTGCCCCGTCCGTTTGCTCAGATTGGTCGCCCGGATGTCCCAGCGCAGCGTCTCGAGATGTTCGCCGAGGAGCGCCCGCCGTTCGGGTTCGTCGAGCAACAACGATTTGCGGCACTTGTCCTTGTTGACCGTGAACAGGTGCGTTCCGGTGGGCAGCAGCTGCGGCCGCAGACCGAGAAAGTTGGAGAAAATATGGAAAATGTCGGTCGCGTTCATTCGCGTCGTGCGCGTCAGCACCGGCGGCAGTTCCTCGGTCTGCGGGTCCCAGAGCAGGTAGTCGACGACGATGTTGTTGCCCGAGCTGGTCGAGGTGATGTGCACCAGCGGAACTTCGTTCCGCTTCAGCCACACCAGAACGCCCTCGGTGTAGAAGCTCCGATAGCCGCCGCCCGAGGCGACGAAACCGTACCTGGTCATACTCTTACCCCCTTTTTTGGTCGCCTGCCGGCGAGTGCCAGCCGCGCGGTCGACTGTGCCACAGTTGCGCGGGCGCGAGGAGGGGGAAGGGTCCGCCAAGCGGGCAGTTCACTCACCGGCTGGATGCGGCGGCGTGAACTCGGGGGCTCTCGGCCGAGCCATTTTTATGTGCTACCGTCGGGTCATCAAGGCGCTTGCCAGGGGGCGGGTGTGGCGAAGCCAGGCCCGGACGGACTCGCACGCGGGCGCCTTTTCTTTCAGCTTCGATTGGAGGACGAATATGGACGTCGATGAAGCACAGCTGCTCGTTGATTTTCGAGGCAAGTTTCGCGTTGACGAATTGCTGATCGCGAGCACACCGGCCTGGTCATGGTCGCTCAGGCCAGCGCAGGCGACGCTGGGAGCAGGGGTTCTTTCGCTGAATCGCTACGCGGCCAGCTTTTCCGACGTCAGCGGCGCGGAATTGGCCGAGATGGCGGTGCTCGTCGGTCAGCTGGAGAAGGCCGTCAAGTGCGCCTTCGGCTACGACGTGATCAATTACCTGATGCTGATGATGGTCGACAAGCACGTCCATTTCCACGTCATCCCCCGATACCAGGCGGCACGCCGGTTTGCCGGGCTTGAGTGGCTTGACGGCGGCTGGCCGGCGATGCCGGACTTGTCCGTCAGCCAGCACGCGGAGCACGAGGGCGTCCTGTCTGCCGTCCGCGAAGCGCTCGGTTTGGCCTGCGCCGGCTAGCGAGCAGGGGCAGCGTACGGGCAGCGCGGGGTTACTTCTCGTTGCGCCAGTCGCGCAGCGTCTCCTTGCGCGGGATCGGCGGTGTGCTGCCGGCGCCACGCTTGCCGATCAGCGGCAGCGCCGCGCCGACGACGAAGACGATACAAATCACGAAAACGATCCAGCCAGCGCTCATGGCATCACTCCATCGGGAACAGGTCAGCCTTGTCCGCTCTTGTTGACGCGCTGGAAGAGCCCGCGCAGCGTGCTCTGCAGATCGGCCGGCAGGAGAACGACCTTGGCGTTTTCGGATTCGGCGAGCTTGCCGACGCTGCTGATGTATTTCTCGCCGAGCAGGTAGAGCATCGGCAGTTCGTTGTCGCCGAAGGCGGCGTTGACCTTTCTGATCGCCTGTGCCGAGGCTTCGGCGAGGGTGACCTGGGCCACCGCGTCGCGCTTGGCCGATTCCAGGCGCGCTTCGGCGCCGAGGATCATCGACTGCTTTTCGCCTTCGGCGCGGGTGACCATCGCCTTGCGCTCGCGCTCTGCCGAAGCCTGCAGTTCCATCGCCCGCTGCATCGATTGCGAAGGCTTGATGTCCTGGATCTCGACCGACTTGACGGTCAACCCCCAGTCCAGCGCCTCGTCGGCGACGCCCGCTTTCAGGCGCGCCTTGATCATGTCGCGTGACGACAGCGCTTCGTCGAGTTCCATGTCGCCAACGATGGAACGTAGGGTGGTCATGATCATGTTGCGAATCGCTTCGGCATAATCCTCGACGCCGTACACCGCTTTCACCGGGTCGGTGACCTTGATGAACGAGATCGCGTTGACCACGATCACGGCGTTGTCACGGGTGATCACCTCCTGCTCCTGAACGTCGAGGATGATGTCCTTGGTGGTCACCTTGTGGGAGATGATGTCGATGTAGGGGATGATGAAGCGCAACCCGGGGAGCAGTGTCGTGCGGTATTTGCCAAGCCGCTGCACGATCCATTCTTCGCCCTGGGGAATGATGCGCACGCCGTTGGCGACGGTCACCACCACGAACAGCAGGATGACCAGCGATACGATGGTCATTCCGTTCAACAGCTCGGTCATTTTGCCTTCTCCACTTTGATATAGCTGCCGTCGACAGCGACGACACGAACCCTTTCGCCAGCGGCGATCGCCGCATCGGCGTACGCCTCCCAGACGTCGGCGCCGAGAATCGGTTTCTGGAAACGCACCTGGCCGCGGCAATCCGGCGTCAGGTCGGCGACCAGGATGCCGACTTCGCCGGTCACCGCCGCCGCCGAAGTGCCGACGGCGGTCATCGTTCGCGGCCGGAGGTAGCGAAACCAGATCAGCACCAGCGCTGTCGAGAGGCTCGCCCAGAGCAGCAACTGAGTCGGCAGCGCGAGCGTTGGCGCAGCCAGCAGGATCAACCCGACCACCGCCGCCGCAATCCCGAACCAGACCACGAAGAACGAGACAATGGCCAGCTCGGCCATCGTCAGGAGCAGTCCGAGTACCAACCAGTGCCACCATTGCGGCGAAAACATGTCGTGTTCCCCTGTAGATTCGTCCGCCGATCGTCCGCGCCAAAGCGCGCCGGTTCACAAGCGTGCCGTTTGCAGCCGTCGATCACACGCGTGGCGATGCCTGCGGATTAGACGCCAGAACGGGGTGGCTGGCAAGTTGGGAACCGGTCCGGACGCCCGGCTGGGAGGTTTGACGGTTACCAAGGCTACTGAGGCTGCGACGTTCACGACGGCAAGAAGACGATGCTTTGATTCCCGACGTTCTCACACGGGTTCTCGATGCCGGCGTAAATGGCATCACCTTGTCCGACCCCGACCTGCCCGACCCGCTCGGGAATTTCGTTTTCAGGCCAGGTGTCCTTCTGGTCGGGGGCGCTGCTCAGGCGGAATGCTCAGGTCGATGGGTACTTGTTGCTTCTGGTTCCATGCCGGGCTGCCTTGTCGCCTTCGCCCGCCTGTTCGAGCCAGAGCAGCGTGTCGGCATAGCAGAGGAAGCGGTTGAGGTAAGCCGGTGACAACTCGCGCAGGGCGACAAGGGAGCGGATTACCAGGGCCTGCGGATTCAGCGGTCCGGGGGCTTCGGGACCGGCGCTGATGGCGCGGCTGGCCAATCTGTCGTAGGCGCGTTTTACCAGGGTTTCCCTGAGCTGGCGCATAGCGCTTGAAGCTGCCATCCAGGCGGCATTGTCGTCGCCAGAATCCTCGCCGTCCTGGTCGTCAGCGGTTGCCGGAGGCCTGGCTGGTGCCTGCGATCGTGCCAGGCCAGCCGACTGCAGGACGGCGTTTTCCTGTTGTTGCAGAAGCTCGCCAAGAGACGGTCGCCGGTTTCTACCGGCTGCGGCAGAGGAAGCCTGCTTGATCGCTTGTGTCAGGGCGGCGAGGGCACTTTGTCGATCGCCCGCCGGATCGGGCGCTGCTTCCCGGTTCAGCCTCAGCTGCAGGCGCTTCACGGCACGGAAGTCGCCGCTTGCGAAGAGTGCGCGAACGGTTTCGCTGGCGTCGGGGAAGCGTTCAAGGAGACGATCGACCGTCGCTGCCGCCTCTGCCTGTGCCTGCAGGAAGTCGGCCCGGTATTCGCTTAGAGCAAGGAGCGCCTTCCTTTCCAGGATCGCGCGCACCGCCGCTCTTTGTGCGAGGGCCTTCCTGGCCATGGCCTCGATGACCTGAAAACGAAGCGGATCGAAGCGACGAACGGCACCCTGTGCGAGGTCGGCAATGAGCGGCGTGACGTTGGCGACGGTGGCGTCCGGCCAATCGAACGCTGGCGAGGCCTTCAGTTTCCCGGCGCGGACAGTGTCGGCCATGTCAATCGGCAGGGGGCGTCGCCGGGTTGCCGTCACTCGTTGCTCTCGGAACGGGCGCCATCTCCACGCGACGATTCTGCGAGCGGCTTTCGGCGCCTTGATTGGCGACCACCGGCTGCTGCGAGCCAAAGGCGGCGGCGAAGATCAGCGAGGGCGGCATGCCCTCCTCGATCAAAGCCCGGGTGACGGTCAGCGCTCTTTCCGCCGACAACTGCCAGTTGTCGGTATAGCGATTGTTGCCTTTCTGAATCGGCAGGTCGTCGGTAAAGCCACTGACCATCAGAAGTTGGTCCCTCTGGTCCAGGTAGACCTTGAGCGGCGCCACCAGGGTGCGCAGCAGCGCCCGCCCGTCCGGTTGCAGTTCGTCGGAATTCAGGGAGAAGAGAACGCTGCCGCTGATGCCGATGCGGCCGTCGCGCAGGGTTACCCGTCCGGCGGCAAGCGGATCCGCCAGCGCCTGTTCGAGAGCCATGCGTCGCAGCTCCTCCGCCTGCCGCTTCTCGACTTCCTGCGCCAGTGACTGCGCCAGTTCGAGCTGCACCCCGAGCACCCACACCAGGAGCAAGACGAAAACGCCGACCAGCGCGGACATCAGGTCGCCAAAGATCGCCCAGATTGGCGTGTCCTGCGAGAAGCCGTCTTCCAGTTCTTCCATCAGACGATCGTTTCCGACGCTTGCCCAGAAGTGCTTTTGCCCGGCTGGTGAAGCTGGCGCAGTTCGTCAAGAATCTCCTTCTGCGAGAGCATGCTGTGATCGACGATCTGCCTCGCCTGGGCCACGTAATAGGCGAGTTGCTCATCGCTGCGCGTGCTCGACCTTGCCAGCGATTGCTCGATGCGATCGAGGCTGGCGACCAGCTTCTGGTTGGAGTCATCGAACAGCTTCACGGCGAGGGTGAAGGCCTCGCCGAGGCTCGACATCTCGACCGCGCTGCCGGCGAAGTCGTCGGCGATGCGGGTGGCGTGGCCGGCGAGGCTTTCGGCGAGTCCCGACAGCTTCGACGTCTCCCGTTCGAGCTGGCCGGAAAACCGGGCGCCGACGTCGTCAAGCCTGTTTACCGAGGCATCGAGCAGTGAGGCGACGGCTTGCCGCTGTTCGTCAGTGACCTGTTGCAGTGAAGCGGTCAAGCTGTCGAGCTTGGCCATGATCCGCTGGCGCTCGGCAAGCAGGGCGTTGTCGCGTTCGCTGACGTTCGCCAGCTCGCCGCGAAGCTGGAGCATGACTTCGGCGGCAGCACGCGGGGCTTCCGTTGCCGTATCGAGCAGGCGGGCCATCGGTTCTGCGAGTTCCTTGCCGAGGCTGGCCAATTGCGAAGTGATCGTCGCCGTCAGGGCAGCAAGCTGGTCAACGGCGGCCTGGCCACGAACCTGTTCATCGTTTCTGAGCGCCTGCAGTTCTGTGCGCAGGGTCGACGTCAGCTCGCTCATACGCTCGCCATGGCCCTGCAACCATGACGCTTCGGTTTCGATCCGGGTGCGCACCAGGGCCTCCGAGGCATGCACCAGGCTGCCTACTTCGCTCAGCAGGCTGCTGGCACTGGCGCGGGAATGGTTCGCCATCTCGCTGGCCGCCCGCTGCCACGAGTCCGTCAACGCCTGCTGCTCAATGCGCGACCGCTCGCCTGCCGCGGCGAAGGAATCGGTCCACAGTTCGCGTCGCCGGTCATCGGCCGCTTGCTGCCTTGCCAGCCAGTCCGCGGCGCTGCTGTCGAAGGACTGCACCAGCGAGCCGGTGACCCCCTCGAGTTGCTGTTGAACGGTGAGGGCCAGCTGCTGATGCGTCGTCTGTGTTTGCCTGGCGAGATCCGTGATCAGCGCCTGCAGCAGTGGTCTGACACTTTCGCCGAGCAGTCGGCCACTCTCGACGGCCTGGCGACCGCTCTCGGCGACGCTGGCGCTGAGTGATCGCTCCACCAAGCTGGCGAGTTCGCCATAGCTGTTGCTTGCGGACTCGTGAAACTGCGCCTGGTTGGCTAGCAACTTCTCCCCCAACTGGTTGCCCATGCGCTCGATGGCAGTCGCCAGAGCCTGCAGCCTGTCGGCCACTTCGGGAAGCGCGGCGGCCTGCCCCTGTATCGCCTTGAAAGTCTGTTGGCGGTTGTGAGCCAGGGAAAAGCCACGGAATACGGTGGCCACGGAGCTGTCAAGCTGTCGCGTGGCGGACATGCGGTCGCGTCGGCTGACGGTGGCAATCAGGCCCAGCATCGCCGATGCCGCGACGCCGGCGACAGAGGTGCCGAAGGCCAGTGCGAGACCCTTGATCGGCGCTGCCAGACCGGCGCGAATGGCTTGCAGCTCGGTCGTTCCTTCCAGCGCGAAAACGGCGCCCTGCAGAGTGGCGACCATGCCGAGAAAGGTTCCCAGCAGGCCCAGCATGACCAGTAAGCCGACCAGGTAGGGCGTAAGCACCGGCGCGGGCAATCCGACGCGTTCGCCTTCGATGCGTAGCCGCACCGGGTTTTGCAGCGATGGATGGAGCCTGGCCAGCCAGTGCTCGAGAAAATCGGGCGCGACTTCCGGCGCCGTCGCGGACAATCCCGCGAGCGCGTTCGAGAGCGTCGCGGTCGCCTGCCGGAAACGCAGAATCTCGATGACGCCGATCGCATAGACGCCGGCAATCACCACGGTCACCATGAGTCCCAATGGATTCGAGCCGACAAACGCCAGCCCCATGGCGACGATCGCCGTGGCTCCCAGTAAGAAAGCCGTCGCGAAGACAAATCTACTGATCAATTTCTTTCTACCTCTTCGTCAAGGGCTTCCAGCAAGCCGATTAGCGGTTGCAATCGGGTGTCGAGCTCGGCCAGGAGCACCGCACGCATTTCAGCGGCGAACTGCTCCAGCCAGCCTCCTGCTGCACCCCAGCGCAGCGGGTCGTCCTCCCCCGCCTGCCCGGCGGTGGTCTCGCGGTGGCGCTGATAGAGAAGTTCAAAGCGCTGTCCAAGCAGCCGTGGCACCTCGGCAAACAGGCGTTGCGCAGGTGCGGAGAGTGTCTCGTCGAGTGTTTCATCAAGGGCTGCCAGCCCGGCGAGCCTGTTTGAGTGAGCGGCAAGCGCTGCCCGGATGCTGGCCCTGAGCCCGTCCACCCTGCGCGAAAGCGCTTTTTGTTGCGCGAGGTAGAACAGCCGATAGTGCGCGAAGCTCGCCGCCTCTTTCGCCACCGTCGCAGCGCTTACCCTGGGAAAGCTGGATCGTGAGGCGCTCGCGGCAGGAGCAAAGCTGTCGACGATCGATTGCATCATCGCCGTGCGCGCGCCGAGGAACTCCTCGCTTGCGGAAGCGCCTGAAAAGGCGGCGCCCGTCCCGGCGCCGCCTTCGGATGTCGTCGTCGCGAGATTGCCGTGCGCCGCCGCCAGGGCAATCGAGGCCGGCAGGTCGATGAGATTGCCAAGCCGCTCGGCAAAGTACCTCGGCGAGCTTGCGCCTTGCGCACCCGCGGAATCGGCGAACACGGAAAACGCACGAATCAGTCCCGATCCGTTCAGGCTTGTTGGCGGTGGGGCCTGCATCATGAGGATAAGATCAAGGACATGGCGGGGGCGGGTAAGTCGGCGGAATTGGAGGCGTCTGGTCGAGCCGCGCAGCGGCCAGGCGGGCTTGATCAGCCCGCTTTGCTGCGGTCAAGGCCAGAACGAGAGACGGGTTCAGGCGGTTGCTCGCAGGCGGGGGCGATAGGATACACCCGGATGGCCTCGAGCACCGCTTCGGGCTGCGTACTTCGCGTTCCGTCGCCGCTCGGTTGCGTCGGCGGCCAGCTCCTGTGGCGGCGGATGGCGGGCGGTGCGCGTGCCGCAGTCCAGGGGCTCATCGGCACGCGGGCGACGCCCTGGTCGCTTGAAACTGACGTGCGCGATCTCTTCGGTCACGCGTCCGATTAGTTGCGGGTCCTTGAGCAGACCCATAAGGGCGTCGAAAATGTCGCCTGCCGTCTCCAGGAGCCGGCGCATGGTTCTTTTCTTGCAATACCCATAGGCCGTGCATAGGATAAGGCGGTACGGGGAATCCCGGAACCAGGAAGGAGAATGGAAATGGCCAACATCGCGCGCTTTGACCCGGACGACGCACTCGACGATCTCTTCCGCGGCTTCTGGATGCGTCCGGTCCGCCCTGGCGGACAGCAGGAGGTCCAGATCAAGCTGGAGGTGAAGGAAGACGACAAGGCCTACACGATTCATGCCGAAATGCCGGGCGTGAACAAGGAGGACATCCAGGTCACCATCGACGGCGGGCAGGTGTCGATCAGCGCCGAAACGAAGAAGGAAAAGGAGGTCAAGGAAGGCACCAGGGTGCTGCGCAGTGAACGCTATTACGGCAAGGTGTCGCGTTCGTTTGCCCTGGGGCAGGACGTCGACGAGAGCAAGTCGGAAGCGCACTACAAGGACGGCGTTCTGGAATTGTCGCTGCCCAAGAAGACGGTTTCCAAGACCCGGAAACTGACCATCAGCTAGGCGTCGAAACCGGCCCCGTCGGTTGGGCATTCAGCAAGCGACCGGGACTCGTCGAGACATTCGTCTCGCGAGCCCGGACGCCGCACTCTGCGCTGGAGCGGCCCTCGCACCCGTCGACCGTCAAGCCGCTGAAGGCGTCCAGGCTGCCGGTCGCGTTCAGCTGACCCGGATCGTGCGCACCTTGGGTCGCCCGGGTTCCGCCTTGCTCAGCTCGATCCGTAGTATGCCGTCTGTGTAACTGGCCGTGGACGCATCGGCCAGCACCGGAACCGGCAGCGGTACGACGCGGCGGAAACTGCCGTAGGCGCATTGCAGCAGGCGATAGCGGCCTTCGCTGCTTTCCCGCTGGAAATGCTTCTCGCCGGAAACCACGAGAACGTCGTCCCAGATTTCGATGTTCATGTCCTGCTTGTCCATGCCCGGAAGTTCCAGGCGCACCACCAGGCGGCTGTCGTCCTCGAACATGTTGCCTCCGAGCATGGCCCAGCCACGCGTGGGTAGGTAGGACGGGTCATCGACCTCGGCCGGTGTCGGCAAATTGGACTTTTCCCCGGCCCTGAAGCGGGTCAGCGCTCCCACGGCCGAGCGGGTCAGATGCCGCCAGCCCTCCGCCAGGTTGTCCCACAGGGAACCAACGCTTTCTCTTATCGATTCCATACTCATGACAGACCTCCGTATCGAGAGTGCATGCAGCACTTGATGGAGGCAGTGCCGGGGGCGCTGCCTCCGCTCGCCTTGCGTCGCTTTGCTCTTGATGCGTCGCGGCTGCGAGCGTTCGTCAGGGGCGCTCTCAATGAAGAGCCTATAGCAGATCTTGCGGTTTTCAAGTTCTTGCCAGGAAATCGACGTTGTCGTCTTGCGCCAGGACGCCCCTTCAGGCCGTGCAGGGTTTGCCGTCGTGCTCGCGCCGGCAGCGGCGCTCGACGACACGACACAATTGCGCGGCGGCGGTTTCGCTGGTCTGGGCGTCGATCGCGGCAAAACCGAGAACCATCCCGGAACGACAGTTCGCTGTGTCTGCGTAATACATGGACAGCGGACGCACGACGATGCCGGCTGCGAGCATCTCGTTGGACAGTGCGACGTCGTCGAGCGGCTGGCTGAAGAAGTAGGGAAGGTGCAGGCCGGCGAGACCTCCGCTGGTGCTCACCAGGTTGCCGAGGCGGGATTCGATGGCCCGGCGCAGCACGTTGCGGCGTTCCTGATAGATGCTGCGAACACGCTTCAGGTGCGCGCCGAGGTGGCCTTCGTCGATGAACTCGGCGAGTGCGGCCTGCTCGATCATGCGCCCCTCCCGGTAGAGCTCGGCGTTGCCGATGGCAAAGGCTTCGGCGAGCTCTTCCGGGACGACCAGGTAGGCCAGGCGCAAACCGGGGAACATGGTCTTGCTGAAGGTGCCGAGGTAGATCACCCGCTGCGAACGGGCTTGCCCGAACAGCGAGCCGATGGTGTAGGGGTGATAGCGGATCTCGTTGTCGTAGTCGTCCTCGATGACCCAGGCGTCGTTCGTTTCGGCCAGATCGAGAAGCTGCATGCGCCGGCTCAGCGACATCACCACTCCTGTGGGGTACTGGCTCGATGGGGAGACGAAGATCAGACGCGGCGTCGCTGGCGCACCCGGCGGCGGCAGCGACATGCCTTCGTCGTCGACCGGAATCGGTGCGATCTGCAGGCCGTTGGCGCGCAGTACAGTGCTCGCTCCCCAGTAGCCGGGGTCTTCCATCCACGCCTGATCACCGCTGTCGCAAAGCATGCGTGCGCAGAGATCGATGGCTTGATGCGAGCCATTGAGGATCAGGATTTGCCGCGGCGAGCAGCTCATCCGGCGTGAGGCACGCAGGTAGTCCGCGAGCACCGCCTTCAAGGGCCCGTAGCCGCCGTGGCTGTAGCGGGCGAGGTGGCGCTGTTCGAAGCGAATGTTTTTCGCCAGCAGGCGGCGCCAGGTGGCGAAGGGAAACAGGCCAACGTCGGGCGCTCCGGGTACGAAGGCGCCGCCCTGGATGCGGCTGCTGCTCGCGTGCAGCGTGATCTCGCTGCCGCGCCGGGAAAGTCTCGTTGCGTCGTTGGCGTGCCGGGCCGGGCGACTCCGGCGTGCGCAGGCGGGTGCCGACGCGGGCAGCGCCTCCGACACCAGCGTGCCCGAGCCGCCGCGACTCTGCAGATAGCCTTCGACGAGCAGTTGCTCATAGACCCTGACCAGCGTGCTGCGACTGACACCGAGTTCGCCGGCCAGACGCCGGGTTGGCGGCAGCGGGCTGCCGGAGGGCAGTTCGCCGTCCAGAATCAGTCGTCGCAGGACCAGGTGCAGGGCGGCTTGCGTTCGCGATCCGCGCAGCTCGCTGGTCGCGAAGCGATCACGAATGAGATCCATGCGCAGCGACTTGTCCATCAATCAGGGCCGATGAGTGGGTCGAATTGGTATCAGAATTGAGCAACTAATTGGTTCGATTGTGCACCGCCTTGGGGCGTACAGTCAATCCGGGATAGCCGGCGCTGGTTGCGGCGTCTATCCAGCCGGTGTGCTTTCCGGCAATTGACTACGCGAGAAGGAGAAACAGCGTTGAAACTTAGCGATTCCACACTGCTCAGGCAGCTGTGCTACATCAACGGCCAATGGGCTGCTGCCGACAGCGGGCGCAGCTTTGCGGTGACCAATCCGGCCAGCGGCGAACAGCTGGCGACGGTACCGGAGATGGGCGCTGACGAAACGCGGCGGGCCATAGAGGCGGCGCGGGTCGCGCAGCCAGCCTGGCGGGCGCACACCGCCGGCGAGCGGGCGAAGGTCCTGCGGCGCTGGTTCGAGTTGCTGCTCGCCAACCAGGAGGATCTGGCGCAACTGATGACTGCCGAGCAGGGAAAGCCGCTCGCCGAAGCGCGCGGCGAGATCGCCTATGCCGCTTCGTTCATCGAGTGGTTTGCCGAGGAAGGCAAGCGCATTTACGGTGATATCGTTCCGCCGCATCACGCTGATAAACGCGTCCTGGTGACCAAGGAGCCGATTGGCGTCTGTGCGGCGATCACGCCGTGGAATTTTCCGGCGGCGATGATCACCCGCAAGGTGGGCCCGGCGCTGGCCGCCGGCTGTTGCGTGGTGCTCAAGCCGGCCGAGGCGACGCCTCTGTCGGCGCTGGCGCTGGCCGAACTTGCCGAGCGCGCAGGCGTCCCGGCAGGCGTTTTCAATGTCGTTACCGGCGACGCGCCGGCGATTGGTGGCGAGTTGTGTGCCAATCCGACCGTCCGCAAGCTCAGCTTCACGGGCTCGACCGAAGTCGGCCGCATTCTCATGCAGCAGTGCGCACCGACGATCAAGAAGCTGTCGCTGGAACTGGGCGGCAACGCACCGTTCATCGTTTTCGATGATGCTGATCTCGATGCCGCGGTGCAGGGCGCGATCCTTTCCAAGTATCGCAACGCGGGTCAGACCTGTGTCTGCGCCAACCGCCTGCTGGTGCAGGAAGGCGTCTACGACACCTTCGTTGAAAAACTCGGTGTTGCCGTGGCCGGGCTGCGTGTCGGCAACGGTGTCGACGACGGCGTGACGCAGGGTCCGCTGATCGACGCTGCGGCCATCGCCAAGGTCGAGGAGCTGGTCGAGGACGCGCGCAGCAAGGGCGCTCGCGTCGTCTGCGGCGGCAAGCCGCACAGCCTCGGGCGAACCTACTACGAGCCGACCATTCTCGCCAACGTGACCCCGGCGATGCGCATCGCCCGCGAGGAGGTGTTCGGGCCGGTCGCGCCGGTTTTTGCGTTCAAGACCGAAGCCGACGCGGTGGCCATGGCCAACGATACCGAGTATGGCCTGGCGTCGTACTTCTATACCGAGAATCTGGCGCGCAGCATGCGCGTTTCGAGTGCTCTGGAATACGGCATCGTCGGCGTCAACACCGGCCTGATCTCGACCGAAGTGGCCCCGTTTGGCGGCATGAAGTCGTCGGGACTCGGCCGCGAGGGTTCCAAGTACGGGATCGAGGATTATCTCGAAATCAAGCACGTTTGCATTGGCGGGATCAACTGAGCCTGCGGGCGAATTGACGAATTGCACAGGAGAAGCTAATGAATGCACCGATCGAAAAGCCGAACACCCAAACCAACGCCGGGCTGATGGCCCGCCGCCAGGCGGCCTTGCCGCGGGGTGTCGGCCAGGCGCATCCGCTGTTCGCGGAAAGTGCGCGCAACGCCGAGATCTGGGACGTCGAGGGTCGCCGCTGGATCGATTTCTGCGCCGGTATCGCGGTGGTCAATACCGGCCACTGTCATCCCCGGCTGGTCGCCGCGGCGCGCGAGCAGCTGGAGGCGTTTACGCACACCTGCTTCCAGGTGGTCGCCTACGAGTCCTACGTCGAACTGTGCGAGCGACTCAATGCGGCCGCTCCGGGCAGTACGCCGAAGAAATCGTTTCTGGTCAACACGGGTGCGGAAGCGGTCGAGAACGCGGTGAAAATCGCCCGTGCGGCCACCGGCCGCACCGGTGTCATCGCCTTCGGCGGTGGCTTCCACGGTCGCACCATGTTCGGTCTGGCGCTGACCGGCAAGGTCGCGCCGTACAAGGTCAAGTTCGGACCCTTCCCCGGCGGCATCTTCCACGTACCGTTTCCGAATGCCCTGCACGGGGTCTCGGAAGACGACTCCATGGCGGCGATCGAGCGCCTCTTCGCCTACAGCATCGAAGCGGCCGACGTCGGAGCGATCATTATCGAACCGGTGCAGGGCGAGGGCGGCTACCTGCCCGCGCCGTTCGGTTTCCTGCGTCGCCTGCGGACCCTGTGCGACAAACACGGAATCCTGCTGGTTGCCGATGAAGTGCAGTCCGGCATCGCCCGTTGCGGCAAGTTGTTCGCCACCGAACACTACGATGTCGAGCCGGACATCATTACCCTGGCCAAGGGGCTCGGCGGCGGCTTGCCGGTTGCTGCGATCGTCGGCAAGGCGGAGATCATGGATGCTGCCGAAGTCGGCGGGCTTGGTTCCACGTACGCCGGCAGTCCGATTGCCGTCGCCGGCGCGCTGGCGGTGCTCGACATTGTCGAGGAGGAAAAGCTTTGCAGTCGCTCGATGGCCCTCGGCGAGCGCATGCGCACTCGCTTCACGGCGATGCAGAAGAAATATTCGAGCATTGCCGATGTGCGCGGCCTCGGGGCGATGACGGCGGTCGAGTTCTGTCGCAATGGTGACCCGCAGCAGCCGGCGGGCGACATGGCCCTGGCCCTGAAGAACGAAGCGGCGAAACGCGGCTTGCTGTTGCTGTTGTGCGGCGCGCACGGTAATGTACTGCGGGTAATGATTCCGCTGACCATCTCCGAGGCGCTGCTCGATGAGGGACTGGACGTCATCGAGGCGTCATTGCAGGCGATTGGCGCCTGAGTTTGCCGACCTCGCGGCCATGGCCGGATGCCGTTTTTCGGCATTCCGGCTGGTTCAGGAAGTGCGCGTCTGCCCGTGACCTCCCCGTTGTGGACCGGTCGAGTTCGCTGCGCCGGAGCTTGACGTCGATTCGACAGTTTTTCGTAGCGCTACCTAGAGCGGCAGGAGAGCCCATTTCATGATTCCTTTTTCAATTGCCGGCATCCAGATGAACGTCTCCATGGAGCGCGAGAACATCACCGCGATGGGGCACAAGCTGGACGTCGTCATGGCCCGCTTTCCCTGGGTGCAGATGGTCGTCTTCAGCGAGCTGGCTCCCTACGGGCCGGCGCCCTATCACGCCCAGCCGACGGGCGGGCCGGCCGAGCAGATCTTCTGCCAGATGGCAGCCAAGCATGGCCTCTGGCTGTTGCCGGGGTCAATGTTCGAACGGGTTGGTGACGACATCTACAACACCACTTCGGTGATTGATCCGAACGGGAAAGTGGTCGCCCGCTACCGCAAGATGTTCCCCTTCCTGCCCTACGAAATGGGTATCAAGCCGGGTACCGATTTCTGTGTCTTCGACGTGCCCGACGTCGGGCGCTTCGGTGTTTCCATATGCTACGACATGTGGTTCCCGGAAACGACGCGCACGCTGGTGTCGATGGGCGCCGAATGCATTCTCCATCCGACGATGACCGACACTATCGACCGCGATGTGGAATTGCCGATTGCCCGTGCCAGCGCAACGATCAACCAGTGCTACTTTTTTGATGTCAACGGTGTCGGCGACTGCGGCACCGGGCACTCGATCGTCGTCGGCCCTTCCGGCTACGTCATTCACGTGGCGGGTGGCGGCGAGGAAATCATCCCGGTGGAAATCGATCTGTCGCGGGTGCGTCGGGAACGCGAGGTCGGTATCCGCGGTCTGGGTCAGACACTGAAGAGTTTCCGTGATCGGCCGGTCGAGTTTCCGGTTTATCAGAAACACCTCGGGCGCCAGGACGACTATCTGAACAGCCTGGGGCCGTTGGTCAAACCGGGCCGAGGATCGCGCGGCGCAGCGGCGGTCCTGGCCGCGGGCACGGTGGCCGGCCCGGATGGCTCGATCTTCCAGGTTGCCGATCTGACGCCGCACATCGACGTCACTGCGGCAACGACGGAGACTGCGCCCCCGTACCACACGGGTCCGTGAGCAAGTCGGTTTTCGGACGAGAGGGGGTAAACAGGTGGGTATCGGTTTGATCATCCTCGGGCTGGCCATCGGCACCCTCCTCGGATTCGGGATTTTTGCGCTCCAGCAGCGCCGCAAGAAAGTAGTACCGCAGAAAAATACATCGCCACAGAGGAGACAAGAAATGACCCAAGAAAAACCCACGATGCCGACGATCACCAGCATGTCGGACCTGCGCCTGTTCTTCCATCGCAACACGCGCCCGATCTACTTCATCAGCGCCACCAACTTCAACCTGGCCGGCATGGATGAGCGGGTGCCGCACTTCAAGCACATCAACTATATCGACTGTTACGACGGTCGCCATCCGAACGTCTTCGTTCCCAGCGAGCAGCCGCATCCGGAGTTCGAAGGGATCGAGGATCAACGGTGTCCGGCTTGTATTTCTAGCCGGAGTAGGCATGCTACCCATGAGGCAGCAGCAGTCGTGTTGTACGCAGATAATGGAATCATTCAATAGAAAGACGGCAGGTGCGGAATCTATCCGCTCTATGAAGCGGATAATGGGTTGGCAAAATAATTCGAAAAATAACGAAAAATCACTTGACAAGGGTTTGGCAAAATGCTCGACATTTAGGCTGTATAAACAACAGCTTATTGGAGTGTCTTGTGGATACCGAACGATTAACTGCGGTCATGGATAGCCTCATGAATCAAACCGTCCTGGGGGAATTGTTGGCGCCGATAGCGCGTGCCCTGGCGCAGGTGCGCGGTACCGACGCCGTATCGCGCGTGTTGAGTATGGCGGATTTTATCGGCTTGGGAGTACTGCGTCACCTGCAGGGTATGCGCACCCTGCGCGAGCAGGTGCAGTTGCTTCTGCATTGGGAACCGGGAACGGCGCTGCGCGTGCCGCTGGCACGTTCGACGTGGTCGGACGCGCTGTCCTCGCGCCGCCGCCGCGCGGTCTTGCAGGCGGCGATGCCGCCGTTGCTTACCGAGGCCCGGGCGGTGTTGCCGGATCGTCTGGCGAAATTCCCTGCACTGCAAGGACGCCCGGTGTATGCGATGGATGGGACCTATCAAAGCGAAAGCGCCCACTACGGGCGGTGTACGCCCCGCCAGGGCGGCGAGGACAATCCCAAGGGACACGCGCTGTTGAGCTTCTACGACGTGCGCCTGGGCTGTCCCGCCGACGTTTACGTCGATACCCGCAGTCGCCACGAGACGGCGCTGTTGCGCGACTACGACCAATCCGCGCAAGCCATGACCCGTCACAAGGGTGCCCTGTGGTTGGTCGACCGCGCTTTCATCGACGCGGCGTTTTGGGATGGCCGGAAAAAGCGCTTGGGCGTGACCATGATCACGCGCATGAAATGCAGCCTGTGCATCGATTCTACCGAGGGCTTGGCGGTGGCGGACGTGCCGGCCAACGAAGGGGTGCTCAAGGATCTGCGCATCACCCTGCGCAGTTCCCGGCAAGACTGGCGCTTGATCACCTTCCGCAGCCGGCGCGGGCATCTCGTGGAGTTTCTGACCAACGAGTTCAAGCTCGAACCCGGCCTCATCGCCTTCCTCTACTCGCGCCGCTGGGAGGAGGAGAAGTGTTTTGACACCTGGAAGAACGACTTCAGCCAGGCCAAGGCCTGGGGCGCCAGCCTGGCGGCCATCGAGAATCAGGTCCGCCTGGCCATTGTCACCAGCCTCTTGGTGGCCTTGCTGCTGCACCGCAGAATGGGTCAGCACGGAATCGTGGACGAGAAAGCATTGCGCAAGCAGGACCGGCGCCAGACCTCTGCAACCGACGGGACCGATCGCCCCGACTGGAGCAGCCCGGTATTCCGCTACACCTCCAAGGTGAGCCGCCAAGTCTTGCGGTTCTTCAAGCACTGTTTTCACAAACCGGCCTCGCAGGCGCTTTATGAGGCCCAGTTGCGGCCATTGTTGTTGGCATATCTATGAGGCAACCGGACACCGTTGATCGAGGATATCAACAACTATCTGTTGCAGAACAAGGAGGTCATCGACTACATCAAGCGTCGCGGCGGCGACCCGGTCGCCGTCTTCCTGATGTTCGACGAGAAAACCGAAGAGCTGTGCAAGGAACTGGGTATCGAGCTGTGGTTCCCGCCGGCATCTTTGCGCACGCGTTGCGACAACAAGATGGAAACCGTGCGCATCGGCAACAAGGCGGGGGTACCGTCGGTGCCGAACGTGCTGGCCAAGGTCGAGAGTTACGAACAGCTGATCAAGCTGACCGAGGAAAACGGACTCGGCAGCGACCTGGTGATTCAGTCGGCTTTTGGCGACTCCGGCCACACCACCTTCTTCATCTCCAACGAAACGGAATGGAAGAAGTATGCCGACGAGATCGTCAAGGATCCCGAGGTCAAGGTCATGAAGCGGATCAACTGCCGCGGCGGCACCCTGGAAGCCTGCGTCACCCGTTGCGGCACGGTCGTTGGTCCGCTGCTCACTGAAATCGTCGGCGCCAAGGAGCTGACCCCCTACAAGGGCGGCTGGTGCGGTAACGAGGTCTTCCCGGGAGCGTTCCCGGAAAAAGCGCGCATCACCGCGCGCGACTACGCCTATGCCTTCGGCAACCAGCTGCTCGAGGAAGGCTATCGCGGCTACTTCGATCTGGACTTTCTCATCGACCAGGATACCGAGGAAGTCTATCTCGGCGAACTCAACCCGCGCGTCTGCGGCGCGAGCCCGATGACCAATCACGCGGCTTTCGCGTATGCCGACGCACCGCTGTTCTTCTTTCACCTGCTCGAATTCAGTGGCGTTGACTTCAAGCTGGACGTTGCAGCGATGAACGAACGCTGGAAAAACCCCAAGTACATCGACAGCTGGAGCCAGCTGGTCATGAAATACACCGACGAGGAAGTCGATATCGTCGACCAGGCTCCGGAATCGGGAATCTACCGCATGGACGACGCCGGCAACGTCAGTTTTCACCGCTTCGACTATCACCGCCTGGCGGTTGAAGGGGAAAACGAGGCTTTCTGGCTGCGCATTACCGGTCCCGGTGACTACCGCTATGAAGGCGCCGATCTGGGTATCCTGATCACCCGCGGTCGTTCGATGACCGAGGAATTCAAGATCAACGCCCGCGCAGAAAACTGGATCCGTGGGATCAAGGGCTTCTACAAGGGTCGTCCTCTGGATACCGCCGTCGCCGAACAGGTGCCGTCGGCCGGCGCGTTCAAGATCCTCTGATCGCCGGCTGAGGAGGTAGATGCCTCTCATTCAGACCCAGTCGCTGCTCTTCCGGGCCATGGAAGAAGCACGACCGGGGGCAGTCTGGCAAAACCTGTTCAGGGAATTCTGGCCGTCGTATCGCCGCTGGTATCTGCAAAGCGGCGAAGCGGCGCGCCCCTACTACCTGCCGTGCGTGCGGGCGCTGCGCAAGCACATGCCGGAACTGCTGCCCACCTACGAGGCGCTCTCCGAACTCTCGGGTGGCGGCGACGTGGAGGCCCGCTTCCTGTCGCTTTTCTGCCCGCCGCCGTACGTCACGGGCTGTTCGCAGCTGGTCTGGCCCGGCGAGCGACCGCTGCTGGTGCGCAACTACGACTATCCGCCACAGTTGTGCGAAGGCGTCATCCTGAAGACGGCCTGGAACGGTCGTGAAGTGATCGGCCTCAGCGACTGCATGTGGGGCCTGCTCGATGGCATCAACGAGGATGGCCTGGTCGTGGCCTTGTCGTTTGGCGGTCGCCAGGAGGTCGGCGAAGGTTTTGGCGTGCCGCTGGTCTTGCGCTACGTCCTGGAAACCTGCACGCGTACCGACGAGGCCTGCGCGGCACTGGCGCGGGTTCCGGTGCATATGAGCTACAACGTAACGGTGGTCGACCGCAGCGGCGATTTCTCGACGGTCTTTCTCGCCCCGGGCAAGAGCGGCGACATCCGTCGCCTGGCGGCGGCGACCAATCACCAGAAGAAGGTCGAATGGCACCAGCACGCCCGCGCGACGTCGACGGTCGAGCGCCTGCGGCGGTTGATGGAGATGCTCGACGACAGCACGATGACGAGCGAGGCGCTGATCGCCGCCTTCCTGCGGCCGCCGATTTACTCGAACGCCTTCGCGCGCGGCCTCGGCACCCTTTATTCGGCGGCGTATTGGCCCGGCGAAGGGCGCGCCGATTTCTTCTGGCCCGGGGTCAGCTGGTCGCAATCATTTGCCGATTTCACCGTCGGCGATCGGCTCATCGAGTTTGGCGCTTCGCCACCGCCACCTAACAACGATACGCGAGGCATGGACCTGCGTGAGGAGACGAGCAATGAAGGCAGATAGCAAGAACAAGAAGTCGCTCGGTGAATATTACAGTGCGCTGCAACTGCGCACCGATCGCTGGAGCGCCCTGAAAATAGCCTGCGAGCAACTCACCCAGAGTCACTCGGAACGCCGGCGCAACGAGGCCGAGCGAAAGGTCGGCGAGTTGATCGATGCCTTGCGCCCGATCGAGCTCTACTGGGCATTCCCGGGGCACGACACTTTCGGCCGACTCGGCGAACTGGTCATCCAGGGACGCTTCGATGTGCTGGCAATTACCGTGCGCAACATCTGTCATTCCCTGCTCAGCAACAGCTATCGACGCAATCCTCACCACCATGACGTCGAGGAACTGACCGAGGGCAGTCCCGACGATGAGTCCACGGAGAATGCCGGCAAGGAATTGCTCTACTTCGAAGTCCTGTTCGTGGACAAATTCTCGCCAATGCAGGAAGAGAACCTGCGCCGAACCCTGCGTTCGCTACGCCGCATCGAGGACCCCTTCGTCTATGAACCGGTGTTCGTACCCAGCCTCACCGACGCCCTGATCGGCGTGATGTTCAACCACAACGTCCAGGCAGTGGTCATTCGCAACGACCTCCGGCGCGATTCGGAGCAGACCTTGGAGCTCCTGCATCGCTATCTCTCGCGCCTCGAAGAGGCCGTCCTTGAAGAGGTCGAACCCAAGGAGTATGGGCCAGAGCTGTGCCGGATGATCGCCAAGCTTCGTCCCGAGCTCGACGTCTACCTGTTCACCGATCAATCGGTCGAGGAGATCGCCGGTGCCAAGCTCGGCAACTGCCGACGGGTCTTCTACAACCAGGAGGATCATCTCGATCTGCACCTGAATATCCTGCGCGGCGTTGCGGAGCGCTTCGAGGCGCCGTTCTTCAATGCCCTGACGCAGTATGCGCGCATCCCCACCGGCGTCTTTCACGCCATGCCGATCAGTCGCGGCAAGTCGATCACCGCCTCGCACTGGATCAAGGACATGGGCGACTTCTACGGGATGAACATCTTTCTCGCGGAAACGTCGGCCACCTCGGGCGGCCTCGACAGTCTTCTCGAACCGCACGGGCCGATCAAGAAGGCGCAGGAGATGGCCGCCCGTGCCTTTGGCTCGAAGCAGACCTTCTTTGCCACCAACGGTACGTCGACCTGCAACAAGATTGTCGTGCAGGCGATCGTCCGCCCTGGCGACATCGTGCTCGTCGATCGCGATTGTCACAAGTCGCATCACTATGGCATGGTCCTGGCCGGGGCGCAGGTGGTCTATCTGGACAGCTACCCGCTCAATGATTTTTCAATGTACGGCGCCGTGCCGATGAAGGAAATCAAGCACCGCCTGCTCGAACTGAAGGCTGCCGGCAAGCTCGATCGCGTGCGCATGCTGCTGCTCACCAACTGCACATTCGACGGCGTGGTCTATAACGTCGAACGGGTGATGGAGGAGTGCCTGGCGATCAAACCCGATCTGGTCTTCCTGTGGGACGAGGCGTGGTTTGCCTTTGCCCGTTTCGGCCCCGCCTACCGGCGGCGCACGGCGATGTACTGCGCCGGTCAGCTGCGCGAGCGTTACCGCTCGCCGGAATACCGAGCGGACTACGCCAAGTACCAGGAAAAAATGGCCAATGCCGACGACGAAACCCTGCTCAAGAGCCGCTTGATGCCAGACCCGGACAAGGTGCGAGTGCGTGCCTACGCCTGCCAATCGACGCACAAGACACTGACCGCTCTGCGCCAGGGTTCGATGATCCACGTGCACGACCAGGACTTCAAGGACGAGGTCGAGCAGGCCTTCCATGAGGCCTACATGACGCACACCTCGACCTCGCCGAACTACCAGATCATCGCCTCGCTGGATATCGGCCGCCGGCAGGTGGAACTCGAGGGCTTCGAGTTCATCCAGCGCCAGGTCGAGCAGGCGATGTCGCTGCGCAAGGTGATCAATACGCACCCGCTGATCAGCAAGTACTTCCACGTCGTCACCGTCGCCGAGATGATTCCCGCCGAGTATCGCAAGTCGGGGATCAAGAGCTACTGGGATCCGGAGCATGGCTGGACCGACATCATGGCCGCCTGGAGCGAAGACGAATTCGTTCTCGACGCGACGCGGATCACCCTGTCGGTGGCCGGCTCGGGCTGGGACGGCGATACGTTCAAGAACGAGATCCTGATGAACAAGCACGGCATCCAGATCAACAAGACCTCGCGCAACACGGTGCTGTTCATGACCAACATCGGCACCACGCGCTCGTCGGTCGCCTATCTGATCGAGGTGCTGGTCAAGATCGCGCGCGATCTTGATGACCGCCTGGATGACGCCAGCAACGTCGAGCGCAAGATCTTCGAACGCCAGGTCAAGGCCTTGCGCGAGGACCTGCCGCCGCTGCCCGACTTCAGTTGCTTTCACGATTCGTTCCGCTTGAGTTCGGGCAACGGCACGCCTGAAGGCGACATTCGCTCGGCCTTCTTCCTCGCCTACGACGAAAGCAAGTGCGAATACGTGCCGATCGCGGGCAAGGCCATCGAGAGGGAAATCGCCGCCGGACGCCAGTTGGTATCGACGACCTTCGTCATCCCTTACCCGCCGGGTTTTCCGATTCTGGTCCCCGGGCAGGTGATCAGTCAGGAAATCATTACCTTCATGCGGGCGCTGGATGTCAAGGAGATTCATGGCTACCGGCCGGAGCTTGGCCTGCGCGTGTTTACCGAGCAGGCACTGGCGGTACTCGAGGCATCACCGTCGTCGATTCAGGAACTGCCCACTTGACAATAGCCGGCGCGGTTCGCCACTCTTCGGGTCGCGCCCAATCGTTCATCCACTGAAGAGGACTGTCGTTGCCTATGCAGAGTGAAACGATCATCTATGAAGCGAGCGGCGGGATTGCCGAAATTCGCCTGAACCGACCACATCGCCTCAACGCGGTGACGCAACAGCTCTATAACGAGCTCAACGCTGCGCTGGGCGTCGCCGAAGCCGACGGTGACGTGCGCGTGGTGCTGTTGACCGGCGAGGGCCGCGCTTTCTGTGTTGGCGCCGACCTCAAGGAACACAAGGCGGGGCGAACCGCCTACGATCGACGCCAGTACCTGCGCGGCGAGCAGATCGTCTGCAAGCGCTTGCTGTTGTTGTCGAAGCCGGTGGTGGCCGCGGTCAATGGTTTTGCCGTCGGCGCCGGAGCAGAAATGGCCATCGCTTCGGACTTCATCCTGATGGCCGAGAGCGCGCAGATAGGACTGCCCGAGGTGAGCATCGGCACTTTTCTCGGCGGTGGCGTTACCTCGCTTCTGCCGCGGCTGGTCGGGCTGGCCAAGGCGCGCGAACTGGTCTTTCTCGGCGAGCGTATCAGAGGCGACGAGGCGGTGCGCATCGGGTTGGCCAATCGTGTGCTGCCGGATGAAGGATTTCTCGCTGCGGCACGCGAATTCGCCGGGCGCATTGCCGGCAAGGCGCCCTTGTCGATGCAACTGGCCAAGGAGCAGCTGAACATGGCTGCCGAGCGTACTTTCGATGCCGCGCTTACCGCCGAACTCGAAGCGATGACCTTCGTCGGTACCACCCAGGACTGGCAGGAGGGAATCGACGCCTTCGCTGAGAAACGTCCGCCGGTTTTCAAGGGCTGCTGAGATGACGACCATGGCCAACGCAACTCAGAGCAGCCCGCTGCACGGTTTTCTCGCTCCCAATTCGATCGCCATCGTCGGCGCTTCGGCCGATCCCACCAAGCGCGGCTACAAGGCCATGGTCGGGCTGATCAAGGATGGCTACGCCGGCACGATCTACCCGATCAATCCCAAGGTCGACCGGGTTCTCGGCGTCAAGGCGTATCGCTCGCTGGCCGACATTCCGGGAACCGCCGACCTGGCGCTGATCTGCACTCCCGCAGCCAGCGTTCCGGGCTTGCTCGTCGAGTGCGGCAAGAAAGGCGTCAAGGGGGCGGTGGTCCTGGCCAGCGGTTTTCGCGAAACAGGCCGTCCGGACGGCATCAAGCTGGAGCAGGAAATGCTGGCCGCCGCGCACCAGAGCGGCGTGCGGGTCATCGGCCCGAACACCTCGGGGATGTTCAACCTGCACAAGAAAGTCAATCTGCTGGCCCTGAACAACGTCAAGGCGGGTGACATCGGACTCATCTCGCAGTCGGGCAACATGCTGCTGGCGCTGGTGCTGGAGGCCGAGCGCAACGGTCACGTCGGCTTCAGTACCTACGCCGGGCCGGGCAATCAGGCGGATATCGGCTTCAACGATTACCTGCGCTATCTCGGCGAGGATCCACACACCCGAGTGGCGACGCTGTACGTCGAAGGCTTTCGTGACGGGCGGCGCTTCCTCGACGCGGCGCGTGAAATCACCGCGCTCAAGCCGGTCGTGGTGTACAAGTCGGGGTCAACCGAAGCGGGCCAGAGGGCGGCCAGTTCGCACACCGGCGCACTGGCCGGCAGCTATGCGATGACGGTCGACGTCCTGCGTCAGGTCGGCGTCAGCGTGGTCCAGCATTCGGACGAGATTCTGCCCGTCGCCGAGGGGCTGGGACTGCTGCAAAAAGCGCGCGGCAAGCGCGTGGCGGTGGTCGCCGACGGTGGCGGTCAGGCGACCATCGCTTCCGATCGCCTCGCCGAAGCGGGCCTGGAACTGGCCGAGCTGAGCGAAACGACACGGCGGCGTCTCGGCGAAATCCTTTTCCCGCAGGCATCGCTGGTCAACCCGGTCGATGTCGCCGGCAGCAGCGACGCCAACCCGGCTCTGCTCGCCGATTGCCTGGAGATCGTCGCCGCAGACGATGATGTCGACAGCATCTTCCTGGTCGGCATGTTCGGCGGCTACTACACGCGCTTCGCCGAAGACCTGCTCGGCGGCGAGATGCGTGGCGCCGAGGCGATGATCGAGCTGGCGCGCAGGAGCGACAAGCCGCTGATCGTCTATAGCCTTTACGCACCGGTCAATCCACCGGCCTTGCGCCGCCTGCACGAGGCCGGTCTGCCGGTCTATAGCTCGATCGAGCACGCGGTGCGCGTCCTGGCGGCACTCGGTGAACGCGGCATCTATCTGGCGGCGTGCACGGGCCAGAAGGCCGTGCCAACGGTGGTTCCCGAGCGCGCAGCGCAGCTCGTGTTCGCCGATGCGCAGGCGGCAGGCCGCGATCTCTTCGAATACGAAGCCAAGAACCTGTTGCGCACGCATGGCGTTGCCGTGCCGGAGGAACTGCTGGCCGGCTCGGCCGAAGATCTCGCCAGCATCGCCGCGCGTTTCGGCGATCAGCCGCTGGCCATGAAGGTCGTTTCCAAGGACATCCTGCACAAGTCGGACGCCGGCGGGGTCAAGCTCAACGTCCGTGGCGAAGCGGGCATGCGCGTCGCTTTCGACGAGATCATGGCCGCCAGCCGGGCCTACGATTCGCAGGCGGTGATCAAAGGCGTCCTGCTCACGCCGATGGCGCGCAAAGGGGTCGAGGTGATCATCGGCGTCATTCGGGATCCCATTTTCGGCCCGGTATTGATGTTCGGCCTGGGCGGCATTTTCGTCGAGATCCTCGAGGACGTGGCTTTCCGTGCCATCCCCCTGTCGCCGCACGATGCGTCGTCGATGCTCGAGCAGATCAAGTCGCGCAAGATCCTCGCCGGCGTGCGCGGCGAAGCGGCCGTTGACAAGGCGGCGCTGGTCGATCTGCTGTTGAAGGTTTCGAGCCTCGTCGAGGCCTACCCGGAACTGATCGAACTGGACCTCAACCCGGTCATCGCCCGGCCCGACGGCTACGCGGTGGTCGACGCGCGGATAATCGTCAGCCGCAAGCCGCTGGCCGCAAAGGAGGCTTGCCGATGAACATTCCGCCAGTCACCGATGCCTTGCTCGAGGTCGATGGCCGGGTCGCGCTTCTGACGCTCAATCGCGACGACGTGCGCAACGCGCTGACCGGAACGCAACTGATCGAAGACATCGTCGGCGTCGCCGAATGGGTCAACCGCTGCGACGACGTGTCCGTGCTGGTCATCACCGGCGCCGGCGCCGCTTTCTCGGCCGGCGGCAACGTCAAGGACATGGCCGGGCGCAGCGGTGATTTCGCGGGCGACGTGGCCGAGGTCGCGCAGCGCTATCGTCGTGGCATCCAGCGCATCCCGCTGGCGCTGTGCGAAGTCGAGGTCCCGGTCATCGCGGCGGTGAACGGTGCGGCGATCGGCGCTGGCTTCGATCTGGCCAACATGGCCGATATTCGCCTGGCGTCGCGGCGTGCCAGGTTCGGCGAGACCTTTCTCAACCTGGGCATTATCCCCGGGGATGGCGGCGCCTGGCTCATGCAGCGGCTGATTGGTTACCAGCAGGCCTTCGAGCTGACGCTGACCGGACGCATCGTCAGCGCCGACGAGGCCAAGGCACTGGGGATTGTCCTCGACGTCGTCGAGCCCGAGCATTTATTGCCGACGGCGCTTGACCTCGCGGGGCGCATTGCAGCCCAACCGCCGAAGGCGCTGCGCCTCACCAAGCGATTGATGAAAATGGCTCAACGCATGGAGTTAAAAGACTTTCTCGATCTTTGCGCTTCCTTCCAGGGAATGTGCCATAACGAAGCGGAGCATCTGGAGGCGGTGCACAGAATGCTCAAGGAATGACTGCGGCGGCGGTCGGCGCCGGAACCACCAGCGCACGACGATGGTCGATGTCTTCGCCTCAGCTCCCCGCAGCAAACTGCCAATGGGTCGCCAGCGAGCCATTGTGGCGCTGCATTGGTATCAGCAAGTTTTCTGGAATTGGTCTAAATGTCAGCGGGTTTTATGTGTAGAGTCGCTCAGCGTTGGCTTTTGTCCCAGGGCAATCGCATGAATGCCAACGTCGTTGACCCTCTGAAATAATCGTTTACGCTCAAGCAGTTACGAAAGATCTGTCCACAGCCCCTTGATTTGTGTAGTTTTCTGTCTTTTTGGAGTTTTCCA